>Ga0316192_10003367_pt1 | contig 11674 bp, 12 predicted proteins | sample MerIslwburrow_MG_FD_204931 | JGI IMG/M metagenome (GOLD analysis project Ga0316192, IMG submission 204931) | Coastal sediment microbial communities from Maine, United States - Merrow Island worm burrow | ecosystem: Environmental > Aquatic > Marine > Coastal > Sediment | place: USA: Maine...
ATCTGCATCGCAAGATCGGTCGGGTGAAGGCGCGCATTACGCGTGTGGAGCATCGGATCGATTCGGATGCTGCGGATAGCAAGCAATCATGAAACTCCCCTACGGCCTGAGACGTAACCTTCGACTTCTGGCCATTGGCCATATTCTGGCAACCCATGGCATGGCTGCATTGGCAGTACGACTCCGTCTTTTCCGCCCTTATGCATGGCTGATACGTCTCTTTACCGGCGATGAGCTGCCCAAAGATCTCGGTGTTCAGATCCGGCATGTGCTGGAGCAGTTGGGACCGACCTTTATCAAGTTCGGACAGATGCTCTCTACCCGTGTCGATCTATTGCCGATGGATGTGGCGCTCGAGTTAAAGAGGCTCCAGGACAATGTGCCTCCTGAAAAAATCGAGGTCATTGAATCAGTTTTAAGTCGTACCTTTAAAAAGCCGCTGACTGGTGAGGATGGTGTCTTTGCCGAGTTTGATCGTGAGCCGGTGGCTGCGGCATCGATTGCCCAGGTTCACTTTGCCAAGTTGCATGATGGTAGCCATGTGGCGGTGAAGATTCGACGCCCACGTATTCAAAAGACGATTGAGGCAGACCTCTCCATTCTGCGTCTGCTGGCTTCTCTCTTCGATCGTTATTTCCCTGAGTATGAACGATTGAAAGCACCACGTGTCGTGGAGGAGTTTGCCACCACTATTATGGGCGAGTTGAATCTTCGTTCTGAGGCAGCGCATGCCAGCCGCTTTGCTGAGAACCTCGCCGATGTCGAGGGTGTCGGTGTACCCAAAGTACTGTGGGATTATACCGCTATGGAAGTGCTGGTTACCGAGCGTATTTACGGTATTGAAATTGATGAACGCGAGAAGCTGGCTGCTGCCGGGCACGATCTAATGCAGTTGTGTGAACGGACAGCAACGCTCTTCTTCCATATGGCTTTTGTGGATGGCTATTTTCATGCTGACCTACATCCGGGAAATATTTTTGTGGCTGAAAATGGTGATATTAAGCTCGTTGATTTTGGTATTGTCGGGCGTCTGGACCTTCGATCTCGTTGTTATATCGCTGATATGTTATTGGCCTTCCTGAAGCAGGATTACAAACGTGCTGCCGAGGTACATGTGGAGGCGGGTTATGTGCCTGCCGATACCAATGTCTCTGCCTTTGAAGATGCGATGCGTGAGATTGCCGAGCCAATCTTTAACCGACCACTAAAGGATATCTCGTTGGCGGAACTGCTCTTCTACCTCTTTGCCGTGACCGAGCGTTTCAAGATGGAGACTCAGCCGGAATTGTTACTCCTACAGAAGACGATGGTGGTGATTGAAGGGGTGGCGCGCGAGTTGGAGCCCGAGGTCAATGTCTGGGCGCTGGCCAAGCCTCTGGTCGGCAAGTGGGTGGGCGAACATCTCGGTCCCAAGGCGCGTATTGAACAGGCCGCTAAGGATATGAAGGTTGGATTTGAATCGTGGCTCAAGTTGCCTGACGATATTAAAAAGATGGTGGCCGAGCGCCATGAAGAGCGCGTGGCCCGTGAAATGGAAGTCTCTCCTGTCCTGCAGTTTGTTGGCGTAGCACTGCTTGCCGGAGGTGGTATTCTGGCCGGAATCGGTTGGGGTGATGCGGCTATCAACGCAACATGGGTAGGGGCGGCATCTGCGCTAGTTGCAGGCGCGTGGCTGCTACTTCGTCGTCCATGAGTCGAAAGAGAAAATTTGTATCAGTTTGATTTTGGTGCTGTAGAGATTAGTCTGCCGCACGTTTTTCCATCCGCGCATCGGTTTACGTATTCTAGGAGATCTGAATGAGTAGTAATTTTGTTTTTACCAGTGAGTCTGTTTCTGAGGGACATCCCGATAAGGTAGCTGACCGCATCTCCGATGGTGTATTGGATGCAATTCTGCAGCAGGACAAGCATGCGCGTGTGGCGTGCGAAACGCTGGTAACCACGGGTCTTGCCCTTATTGCAGGAGAGATTACTACCTCTGCCGTGATCGATTACCAGGATGTTGTACGCAGTGCGATCAAGGAGATCGGCTACAACTCTTCACATATGGGATTTGACTGGGAGTCGTGCTCGGTTCTTGTTTCTCTTGATAAGCAGTCAGTTGATATTGCAGCCGGTGTGAATGTAGGTGAAGGCATCGATCTGGATCAGGGTGCTGGCGACCAGGGCTTGATGTTCGGTTACGCCTCCAATGAGACTGACGTGTTGATGCCGATGCCTGTTCATCTTTCTCACCAGTTGGTAGCCAAGCAGGCTGAAGTTCGCAAGAACGGCACGTTGAATTTCCTCCGTCCTGATGCGAAGTCTCAGGTGACCATTCGTTATGAGGATTTCAAGCCTGTTGCGATTGATGCGGTGGTTCTCTCTACCCAGCACAACCCGGATGTTGAGCACAAAGAACTCTCCGATGCGATTATGGATGAAGTGATTAACCCAGTGCTCGGTTCAACCGGCCTTCTTCATGCAGATACAGAATATCATATTAATCCAACCGGTCGTTTCGTGATTGGTGGCCCTGTTGGCGACTGTGGTGTAACCGGTCGTAAGATCATTGTGGATACCTATGGTGGTTTCGGTCATCACGGAGGAGGCGCGTTCTCCGGTAAAGATCCAACAAAGGTGGATCGTTCTGCCTGCTACATGATGCGTTATGTGGCTAAGAATATTGTTGCCGCCGGCCTTGCGGATCGTTGTGAAGTGCAGGTTGCTTATGCGATCGGTGTGGCACACCCACTCTCCGTCATGGTGAACACCTTTGGTACCGGCAAGATTGACGAGGGTAAGCTGGCCGATATCGTGCGTGAAACCTTTGATCTGCGTCCGAAGGGAATTGTGCAGGAGCTTGATCTGCTGCGTCCGATCTATGCCAAGACGGCTGCTTATGGCCACTTTGGTCGTGAGCTTCCGGAATTTACCTGGGAGCGTACCGACAAGGCTGCAGCCCTCAAGGCCGCCGCAGGAATTTGATTTGAAAGCCGGATGAGTGCTTCCTGCACTCCCCGGCTAACGCAAAGCCAAAAACGTCGTTTTGACTTTGCTCACAAAATCAGATGTAAAATCTCTGATTTTGGCACCCGTCCATGGGTGCGGGAGCTATCGCTTTTGCGTAAAGCTTCGCCTCAGACTGAGGAGCACTGCAGTGTTTGTTATGACACCAGGCTCAGTCGAAAATTACATAGTTAACTGTGCTCATATTTTTATAAGACGACACAATATAGGAGTATGAGAATGTCTGATTTTACCGATTATAAAGTAGCTGATATGTCCCCGGAAACCATTGCATGGGGTCGTAAAGAGCTGGCGATTGCTGAAACTGAAATGCCGGGCCTGATGGTGACCCGCGAGAAGTATGCGGCATCACAGCCGTTGAAGGGTGCTCGCATTGCAGGCTCCCTACACATGACCATCCAGACAGGCGTGTTGATTGAGACACTAACTGCATTGGGTGCAGAGGTGCGTTGGGCATCTTGCAATATCTATTCGACTCAGGACCATGCTGCTGCAGCGATTGCTGCGGAAGGCATTCCGGTTTTTGCTCACAAAGGTGAAACGCTGGAAGAGTATTGGGAATTCTGTCACTCGATCATGGAGTGGCATGACGGCGGTACGCCGAACATGATTCTTGATGATGGTGGCGATGCTACAACCTTGCTGGTTCTAGGTGCTAAAGCTGAGCAGGATGCATCTGTGCTGGATAACCCGGGCTCCGAAGAGGAAGTGGCCCTCTTTGCATCAATCAAGAAGCGCCTGGCCTCTCAGCCTGGTTACTACACCACCCGTCGCGACGCGATTCGCGGTGTGACCGAAGAGACTACGACAGGTGTTCACCGTCTCTATCAGATGTTTGAGCGTGGTGAGCTTCCGTTCCCTGCTATCAACGTGAACGATTCAGTCACCAAATCCAAGTTTGATAACCTCTACGGCTGCCGTGAGTCACTGCTTGATGGCATCAAGCGCGCCACTGACGTGATGATCGCCGGTAAGATCTGCGTTGTGCTCGGTTATGGCGATGTGGGTAAAGGTTGTGCGCAGGCATTCCGCGGCATGGGCGCGACCACTTGGGTAACTGAAATCGATCCGATCTGTGCGCTGCAGGCGGCGATGGAAGGCTACCGCGTAGTTAACATGGATGAGGCATGTGCCTTGGGCGATATCTTTGTTACCACCACTGGTAACTATCACGTCATCACGCATGACCACATGGTTGCCATGAAGGATCAATCCATTGTTTGTAACATCGGCCACTTCGATAATGAGATCGATGTTGCCAGCCTGAAGCAGTATGAGTGGGACAATGTGAAGCCACAGGTCGATCAGATTATCTTCCCGAACGGCAATCGTATCACGTTGTTGGCTGAAGGACGCTTGGTGAACCTGGGTTGTGGAACTGGTCACCCGAGTTTCGTCATGTCCAACTCCTTCACCAATCAGACACTGGCGCAGATTGAGCTGTTCACACAGACCGGCGAATATAAGAACGAAGTCTACACACTGCCTAAGAAGCTGGACGAAGAGGTGGCACGCCTGCACATGGCTAAGGTTGGCGTTAACCTGACACCGTTGTCACAGGAGCAGGCTGACTATATCGGGGTGCCTGTTGAAGGTCCGTACAAGCCAGATCACTACCGTTATTAAGTTGCGTTATCTATGCGTTCTGCTGCTGGCGGCTGCTTTTGTCATGCCGTTGGCGGTGGTCGCGGATGATGAGGCGCCTCGCGATGCGGTTGCTGTTGATGCTCGCTTTGACAGGACCGGCGACGGTATTGTCGATGCGGCAGATTGGCCAGATATGAAGCCGGATGAGCGCCTTGCCTATGCTAGGGCATCCGTCGAAGCCTTGGGGGAGAGCCCGGATGTGCAACTGCCGGGTGGCAAGAGTCGGGCAGAGATCTATCTTGATGGGCTAAGAGAGGTCTATGAATAATCAGCTTTTTGGCACTCCATTAAATTTTATTCATGATTGATGCTTGCTTTCTGATGGGCAAATTGGTAGAAATCGCAACCGCAAAACAAGAGGGTTATTTCGATGTTGAGCTAGGGGGCCGAAGGGTTGTCTGACACTCAACAACAACTACCTTCTACTGCATGGCAGAAGCAACTTTTCGGCATTGCCCGGACTCAGTTTGTGAGCGCATTGATTGCATCGGTTTTTGTGTGGGTCTGGCAGGGTGAGATTATTGCATTCTCGGTTCTGTCAGGCGGAGCTCTGGTCGGGTTGAATAGTATTCTTCTTGCTCGGAGTGTGGTGGGCTCATCTCAGGTGGAGGGAGCTGATGGTCGAGGTGTTTTGTATCGCTCGGCAGTCGTTCGTTTTATTCTGTTAATTGTTGCACTGGTCAGTGCGAATATGATGGGGCTTCATCTTCTCGCCATTGCTGCGGGAATGTTTGCGGCTTATGTCGGGGGCTATGTCCATATTGTGAAGGCGACTTCACGGGCCTCGGATAAAAGTCGGATCGATAAAAGTTGATTGACGAAAAGTTAAGTTGAATTTGAGATTACACTAGGGGTGACGGAATTGTCTGAACAAAGCGGTGGCGACGGAATTGCATCCCATCTACAGTACTGGACGTACGTTGTAGATGAAAGCAATCCATTCATGCAGATTCACGTAGACACAATGATTCTTACTGTAACCATCGCGACGTTTCTCGTTGGTTTTGGTATATGGCTGAAAGGCAGGGTTACTGAAGGTGCACCTACTGGTGCGCAGAATTTCATGGAAACGGTTGTCGGCTTCATTAATGATACTGTAAATGACAACTTCCCTGTTCATAACCCGCATGTAGCGCCTTTGGCATTCACGATTTTCGTATTTATTCTGCTTTGTAACACGCTTGACATCCTTCCTGCCTATCTTATTGGTAATGTCGCCCATCTGTTTGGTGCTGCGCACTTCCGTCCGGTTCCAACCAACGATCTGAACCTGCCGGCTGCAATGGGTGTCAGTGTATTTCTTATGGTTCTTTATTATGAGTTTAAGCTCAAGCCTGTTCATTTTATGAAAGAGCTTGTGATGGAGCCATTCACCAGTCTCGTGCCTATGGTGCTGAAGCCTGTTGTGATGCCTATTAATCTGATTCTGAAATTGGTTGAAGAGGTGGCTAAGCCCCTTTCACTCTCTTTCCGATTGTTCGGCAATATGTTTGCAGGCGAAGTGATCTTCCTGCTTATCGCATCCCTCCTCTTGGGTGGTGGTGCGGTAGCAATGACAGCTGGTTTCTTTGTTGGTCTGGGATGGTCTTTCTTCCATCTCTTTATCGGCCTTCTGCAGGCGTTTATTTTCATGATTCTAACGGTGGTGTACCTCTCGATTGCGCACCAACCAGTTGAACATTAAGTTTTTATTTTATTTTTATAGTATTGGATAGGAGTTAAAAAAATGGATGCAACAACAATCATCACCGCTGCAACGGCAATTTCTGTAGGTGTAATTCTGGCCGCCGCTGGCCTGGGTTCAGCTATCGGTTGGGGCCTGATCTGCTCAAAGACCCTAGAGGGTATCGCACGTCAGCCTGAAATGCGCCCACAGTTGATGTTCAACATGTTCATTTTTGCCGGTCTGATGGAGTCTTTCCCTTTCATCATCATGGCATTCGCATTGTGGTTCCTGTTCGCCAACCCATTCTTGGGCTAAGTCGAACTTGATACAAATTACAACAGGAAGTGAGGCTTACTCATGAGTATTGACCTAACATTTATCGGCCAGATCGTGGTCTTCCTGACCATGGTTTATCTGCTGAAGAAGAATCTCTACGGTCCTTTGAACGATGCGATGGAAGCACGTACAAAGAAGATTGCAGAGGGCCTTGCTGCAGCAGATGCAGGCAAAGAAGCTAAAGCCAAGGCGGAGGCTGAGATTAACTCTCAGTTGAAAGAGGCTCGCTCGAAAGCTCAGGAGATCGTCTCTGCTGCTGAAAAGCGCGCAGCCGAAGTGAGTGAAGAGGCTGTAACGAAAGCACGTACCGATGCTCAGCAGATTGTTGAATCAGCACGTGGTGAAGTTGAAGCTGAAGCGAATCGTGCCCGTCAGGCACTGCGTAAAGAGGTGGCTGCGATTGCCATGCTGGCTGCAGAGCGTGTGATTGATGAAGAGCTTGATGCTAAGCGTCATGCCAAGTTGATCGACAACGTGGTTAGCGAAGGATTCGGTCGCGCATGAGCTCATTAGCTGTTTCACGCCGTTACGCCAGAGCGCTGTTTGATCTCTCCAGTGAGGGAGTCGATATCGTATCAGGTCTTTCGACACTGGCTGAAGCTGCTGCTGTCAAAGATGTGCAAGAGTTTCTTGATCTGCCAAACCTGCCTGCTGAGCAGAAGGTAAAGGCGCTTAAGAAAATTGCCGGCACCTCTTCAAAAGAGCTTGATCGTCTGGTTACATTGCTCTGCGAGCGTGGAAAAGCTTCACTGCTTCCTGAGATTAACGACATTTTTGTTGAAATGGTTCGCGAGTCTGAAGCAAGCGTTGTTGCAACCGTCGTTGTGGCGGCTAAGCCGGATGCTGAAACCAAAAAGAAAATTGAAGCTGCTGTTTCCGAGCTTGCCGGAAAGAAAAAGGTACAGCTTGAGATTGTAGAAGATAAGCAGATTCTGGGTGGCATGGTTGTCAATATTGGTGACCGGCAGATTGATGGTTCCCTGCGTGGCAAGCTTGAAAGCCTGCGCAAGGCAATCGCTGCCTAACCCGGCTGCATAAAGTTATTAAGAATTATTGATTGGTCATTAGAGGTTAAAAGATATGAAACTCGATACCGCTGAAATCAGTTCCATTATTAAGGAGCAGATCAAGGGCTTTGAAGCAGGTGCTGCTGATGCCAACGTTGGACGTCTGATCTCTGTAGGTGACGGCGTTGCCCTGATCCACGGTCTGTCCGCTGCGATGGCTGGCGAAATGCTGGAGTTCCCTGGCGACACATTCGGCATGGTGCTGAACCTTGAAGAGGGTTCTGTAGGTGCTGTGATCTTCGGTGAGTTCACCCACCTCCGCGAAGGCGATCAGGTGAAGTGCACAGGTCGTATCTTCGAGGTTCCTGTAGGACCTGGGTTGAAAGGGCGCGTTGTCAACGCATTAGGTCAACCAATTGATGGTAAAGGCCCGGTTGATAATGAAAGCTTTGACGCCGTTGAAAAAATTGCACCGGGTGTAATTGAGCGTAAGTCTGTTGATCAGCCGCTGCAGACCGGCATTAAAGCAATTGATGCCATGGTCCCTGTTGGTCGTGGCCAGCGTGAGTTGATTATTGGTGACCGTCAGACTGGCAAGACAGCAATTGCCATCGATACCATCATCAACCAGAAAGACACCGGCGTCACCTGTGTATACGTAGCAGTCGGCCAGAAGGCATCAACTGTTGCTAACGTGGTTCGTACTCTGAAAGAGCACGGTGCATTGGATAACACTATTATCGTAGCTGCCTCAGCTTCTGAGTCTGCGGCTCTGCAGTACATCGCACCATATACCGGTTGCACCATGGGTGAGTATTTCCGTGACCGCGGTGAAGATGCGCTGATCGTTTATGATGATCTGACCAAGCAGGCTTGGGCTTATCGTCAGGTCTCTCTGATTCTTCGTCGTCCTCCAGGTCGCGAAGCATATCCGGGTGACGTGTTCTACCTGCACTCCCGTTTGTTGGAACGTGCATCCCGTGTAGATGAGACCTATGTTGAGAAGTTCACCAAGGGTAAAGTAAAAGGCCAGACTGGTTCTTTGACCTCTCTGCCAATCATTGAGACTCAGGAAGGCGACGTTTCTGCTTTCGTACCTACCAACGTAATTTCAATTACCGACGGTCAGATCTTCCTTGAGACCTCACTGTTTAACTCCGGTCAGCGCCCTGCCATTAACGCAGGTCTATCTGTATCACGTGTTGGTGGTGCTGCTCAGACCAAGGCTATGAAGAAAGTCGGTGGAGGTCTTCGTCTTGACTTGGCTCAGTATCGTGAACTTGCTGCATTCGCGCAGTTTGCATCTGATCTGGACGAAGCGACGCGTAAACAGATTGAACGTGGTAAGCGCGGTGTTGAAGTCCTTAAGCAGGATGAAAACAGCCCTCAGTCTGTTGCTGAGATGACTACGGTTCTTTTTGCACTGAGTAACGGCGATCTTGACGACATTGAAGTCAATAAGATTCATTCGTTTGAGAAGGGGCTTTTGGCTCATCTGGCATCTGCTGAAGCAGGTTTGATGAATGGTCTGAATGCTAAACCTGAACTGACTGACGAAGTTGTTGCTAACCTGAAGAAAGCGATTGCTAGCTTCAAGTCGACCGGAACTTACTAAGGGAACCTGACTAAGGAGTCTTATAGTGGCATCTGCAAAGGAAATTAGAAATCAGATCGGGGCGATCCAGAACACTGGTAAAATTACCAAGGCGATGGAGATGGTTGCGGCATCGAAAATGCGCAAGGCCCAGGATCGAGTGGTAGCAGCCCGTGCTTACGCTGAAGGCGTAAGAAATGTTGTATCTAATCTGATGCAGGCTCATCCGGAATATCAGCACCCGTTTGTTACCGAACGTGCTGAAATCAAGAAGGTTGGTGTTGTTGCTGTCTCTACCGATAAAGGTCTTTGTGGTGGTTTGAATACCAATACCTTTAAAAAGGCTATCGAGGTTCTTAAGGCCCAGACTGTAGATACCGAAGTTTATTCAATCGGACGTCGTGCGGGTATGTTCCTTAAGCGATTCACCGATATTGCCGGTTCTGTAGAGAACGTTCCTGATTCTCCAGAAATTACAGATATTCTCGGTGTTGTTGGTGTTGCCATGGAGCATTACTTGAGTGGCAAAGTGGATGAGGTCTACCTTGTCTACAGTGAATTTGAAAACACCATGACTCAGACTCCTACAGCGATGCGTCTGCTGCCTTGTCCGATTCCGGATGATGCACCACATACTGGTTACTGGGATTATCTGTATGAGCCAGAGAGTAAAGAAGTTATGGATGGCCTGCTTCGTCGTTATGTCGAATCATTGGTGTTCCATAGTGTGTTAGAGAACAAGGCGTGCGAGCAGTCTGCCCGAATGGTGGCGATGAAGGCTGCAACTGATAACTCAAAAGAGATCGTTAAGGATCTCAAAATCACGTATAACAAAGCGCGTCAGGCAGCAATTACGCAGGAGCTGGCAGAAATTTGTGCCGGTGCCGCAGCTGCCGGTTAATAGTTTATTTTTTAGAGAGGTCATAACATGAGCGTAGGTACAATCGTCCAGGTGATCGGTCCGGTCGTCGATATCCGTTTCCCGGCAGGCGAACTTCCGAACATCTATAACGCATTGAAAATGTCAGATCCTAAGCTGACACTTGAAGTGCAGCAGCATCTTGGTGATAACACTGTTCGATCCATTGCATTGGGTGCAACAGATGGTCTTCGCCGTGGCATGGAAGTCACTGACACGGGCAATCCGATCATGGTTCCTGTTGGTAAAGCAACACTGGGACGTATCATGAACGTGCTTGGCGAAGGTATCGATTTTGAAGGTGAAGATGTTCCTTCTGAAGAGCGCTGGGCAATTCACCGTGCGGCTCCAACCTTTGAAGAGCTCTCTCCTGCGCAGGAAATTCTCGAGACAGGCATCAAGGTGATCGACCTGATGGCTCCTATCGCCAAGGGTGGTAAGGTAGGCCTGTTCGGTGGTGCTGGCGTAGGCAAGACCGTTAACATGATGGAGTTGATCAACAACATCGCTAAGGCACACGGTGGTTTCTCCGTATTCGCCGGTGTTGGTGAGCGTACCCGTGAAGGAAACGACTTCTACTACGAAATGAAAGAGTCCAACGTTCTTGAGAAAGTTGCTCTTGTTTACGGTCAGATGAATGAGCCTCCAGGCAACCGTCTTCGTGTTGCACTGACTGGCCTGACCATGGCTGAGTACTTCCGTGAAGAGGGTCTGGATGTTCTGATCTTCATCGACAACATCTACCGTTACTCACTTGCTGGTGTTGAAGTATCCGCACTACTTGGCCGTATGCCTTCTGCTGTGGGTTACCAGCCTAACCTGGCTGAAGAGATGGGTCGTCTGCAGGAGCGTATTGCTTCTACCAAGACCGGTTCAATCACATCTGTACAGGCTGTATACGTACCTGCGGATGATTTGACCGATCCGGCACCTGCAACCACCTTCGCGCATCTGGACTCTACTATCGTATTGTCACGTCAGATCGCCGAGCTTGGTATCTATCCTGCGGTGGATCCACTCGATTCAACTTCACGTCAGCTTGATCCGAAGATTATCGGTATTGAGCACTATGATGTGGCGCAGGGCGTACAGCAGATTCTGCAGCGCTATAAAGAGCTTCAGGACATCATCGCGATCCTGGGTATGGATGAGCTTTCTGATGAAGATAAGCTGGCTGTAACCCGCGCTCGTAAGATTCAGCGTTTCCTATCTCAGCCGTTCCACGTGGCGGAAGTATTCACCGGTTCTCCGGGCGTTTACGCTAAGAAGGATGAGACCATCAAGGGCTTCAAAGGCATTCTTGCTGGTGAGTATGATCATCTTCCAGAGCAGGCTTTCTACATGGTCGGCGGCATTGAAGAAGCTGTTGCCAAGGCAGAAAAAATGGCGGCTAAAGGCTAATGGCTTCTACAGTTAAAGTACTGGTTGCTACTGCGGAACGTGAAGTTTACCGCGGTGAGGCACAGATGCTGGTAGCACCGGGCGTGGCTGGTGAG
>Ga0316192_10003368_pt1 | contig 11674 bp, 9 predicted proteins | sample MerIslwburrow_MG_FD_204931 | JGI IMG/M metagenome (GOLD analysis project Ga0316192, IMG submission 204931) | Coastal sediment microbial communities from Maine, United States - Merrow Island worm burrow | ecosystem: Environmental > Aquatic > Marine > Coastal > Sediment | place: USA: Maine...
TGTTGTGGGAAGTGACATTTGCTGATGGCCATGTTGATAAACATGAAGAGCATCTTGTCAGGAAGGTGGCCGATTTACTGTATGTGCCGCACAGGCAGTTCATCAGAACCAGACTGCAGGAGAGTGGTGGGTAATCGTTTGGCGGTGAAGCCCCAGCCGTTGCAAGTTGGAAAAATAACGGGGCCGCAAGCGGCCCCGTGTAATTGATATCTAGATCAGACCATTTCCTTCAGGCCCTTCAATGGCAGTACTTTTACGATATTGCGTGCCGGTTTAGCCTTGAACATCATTTCTTCACCGGTGAACGGGTTTGTGCCCTTGCGGGCCCTGGTAGCCGGTTTACGAACAACCTTGATCTTCATCAGGCCGGGAACCGTATAAACACCAGGCCTCCCTCTGCCCTTGAGGTCGCGTTTGATGAGAGTCGAGAGTGCATCAAGAACGGCACCCACGTCCTTTCTGGTCAGTTCGGTTGCTTCGGCGATGTAGTTGAGAGTTTCAGACTTGGTGGTAGGTTTCATTGCTGCCTTTGCGGCGGTCTTCTTCTTGGTGGTCGCTTTCTTTTTTACAGCCATTCGTTGTCGCTCCTCTTCAGGTGGTGAGATTAATAGCACGCGTAAGATAGCACAATAATAGAAATGTTAAAGCGTTTTAATTTAAGAAAACACCTTCTATAGCAGCACTTCAGTGCCATCCGGCAAACGACTGCATGAATGTATTTGTCAGCATGTTCTGTGCTGTGACTGCGAACTGCCCGGCAACCACGTTGTAGTCGAAGTATGCAAGGTTGGTGGTCAGGTCAGGTCATGCTTGCCGTCAGAGATGTTGCTGGCAGTCCTGACGTACGTGGCTGGCAACCTGTACGGCAATGTCGCGGGCTATCCGGTTGCTGCCTTGTATCCTATGCGGCTGTTCATGGTTGAATGCAACTTTCTGATATATATAGCATATATAATAATATTGGTATGACGATCGACGCTGTGCAGTAATTCATCCTTGTGGCCGATAGCTTGCTATTGGTTGCAGATTTATCCCTGCCAATGTGGTGCGAGGCGTTTATTCTGTCGTCTCGTGCATCCTGTTACACGTCTTTGTTCGTACAGTTCATCTTCTTAATTTCAAGCTGTTTTTGCCGATAAGCAGAGTGCGGCGTATTGCCGTGGCGGGACCCTGTGAACGGGGTGAATAACAACCATCACTGAATTATGGACCAGGTGAAGATGCGCGCAGCGAAAAAAATAGTGGTGGATAGCAAGCTTCTGCAGGAGTTGGTACCGCTTAATGCACTATCTGCAGAGCGATTCAGGGAAGTGTCGGAGAAAATTATCATCGAGGAAGTGCGTGCGGGTCACTACCTGTTCCGCAAGGGAGACAGGGACAACCAGTCAATCTATCTGCTGGAAGGCAAGATTAACCTGATTGACGGTTTCAGGAAGGTGACCAGTGAAGTCGAGGCTGGCACGGATATAAGCCGCTACCCGATTGCCAACCAGCAACCCCGATCCCTGTCGGCGAGAGCCGTAAAAAAGGTCGTGATTGCGAAGGTCGACTCCGGCCTGCTCGATGTCTTTCTGACGTGGGATCAGTCCAGTACGGCCGAAGTGGTTGAAATTGGTGCAGAAACGAATGAAGACTGGATGACGCGCATCCTGCAGTCTGAAGCATTTATAAAGATACCGCCCTCGATGATCCAGAGTTTGCTGATCAAGATGGAGTCGCTAGCGGTTAAGCACGGCGATACGGTTATACGCCAGGGGGATAGCGGCGATTATTTTTACACCATACATGAAGGCCGCTGCGCGGTAACCAGACAGGACTCTTCTGATGGCGAGCCACAATTGTTGGCTGAACTGGGTGAAGGGGATTCCTTTGGTGAGGATGCACTGATATCAGATGTAAAACGCAATGCGACGGTGTCAATGCTGACTGACGGGCTGCTGATGCGGCTGGCGAAAGAAGACTTTGTCGAGTTACTGAAAAATCAGCTGGTCAAGCGGGTGGATTACGAACAGGCGGCCGCCATGGTTGATGACGGTGCCGTCTGGGTGGATGTCAGGACAGCGGATGAATATGAGAACGGTGCCTTTGAGGACAGCGTCAACATTCCGTTATTTCGCCTGCGGGATGAGCTATCAGAGCTGGTCTTTAATTCGAAATACATCATTTGTTGCGACACCGGGCGACGCAGTGAGTCAGCCGGTTTCCTGTTAAGTCACAAGGGCTTTGATGTGTATGTGCTGGAGGGAGGAATTCCTGGCCTGGCAAGCAATGCCATTGAGCCCGTGTGCGAGCAGAAAACGGCAGATTCCACTGAGGCGCTGGCAGAGGTTACTGATTTTGACGGAGGGATGCACGAGTTCGCCGGGCAACCAGATGATGACGGCAGCCTTGTGGGCGACGATCAGGGTGATCCTGTCGGGTCAGAACCGGCTGAAGACATTGTGGCGCCCCGGCAGGCAGCTGAAGCTGAATCGCTGCTGGTGGCGTTGCGTGCCGAAAATGAGGCACTAACTGTACAACTAGAGACATACCGGTCGTCTGAAGAACGCATGACAGAGCAGCTGGAGCAGCTGCGGGGCGAGTTGGGAGAATCCGGCGAGAAACTGGGCGCGTTGTACGCACAGGCAAAGATCGATGGCGAGCATCTGGAGCTGTTGCGTGGTGAACTGGGTGAATCCGGCGAGAAACTGGGTGCACTCTACGCGAAAGAGAATGATGCGGCCAATGAGAAGCAGTCGCTGCAGGAACAGTACCATGCATTACAGGAAGAGTTCTCCGGGCGGGCCAGTGCCTATGAACAGGAAAGTGGACAGTTGCAGGAACAGCTCACCGAGATGCAGAACCGCGTCGAGACTGCGAGTAGTGAATATCAGTCACTGCTAGCGGAGACTGCTGTCATTACCGAAGCGCAACAGGTAACAGAAAAGGAATTTGACGGACGTTTGCAGCAGCAAGCGGCTTTATCCGACGCTTTAAAAGAGGAGCTTGACCATCTCAAGCATGAGTTCGGTGAGGTTTCGGCGCAACTCGATGAGAAATCGGGACAGGTGTGCGAGCTGGAGGCGGGCAACTCGGCGCTTTCGGACCAACTGGAAGCGCTGCAAACCGATCTGGAGGAGGGCCGGCAGCAATTGCTCGCTACGGAGTCAGCCGCACAGCAGCAACAGCAGCAATCTGAAGAGCAGATCCGGAGCTTGCAGGAAGCCCTGGATCAGCAACAACAGCAATTGTCAGGGACTTCAGCAGGCCAGCTTGCAGCCACCGAGTCGATGCAGGCGCTGCAACGGGATAACGAGATATTACGTATCGAGGCGGGTGACGCCGGCGTGCAACTGGAGGAGCAAAGGGAGCAGCTGGGTAACCTGCTGGCAGACAGACAAGCCTCGGAAGAGGCAGTCCAGCGGCAGCGTTCGGAATGGGATGCTGAGCGGACTGCATTGCAGCAGGCACTGGATGGCGAACAGCAGGTAGTGACCGGTCTCCGCGAGGAGCTGTCACTGGCAGTGCTGCAATCCAGCGAAGACAAGTCTGCGCTCGAGGCAGAACTCAAGGCGCAGCTCGACAAATCTAATGAAAAGATTGAGCGGCTTGAGATCAGGCAGGTTGAACTCAAGCAGGATCTGTCCAGACAGGAAGATGGGTTGCAGGCCGTGATAGCGGAGCGTGCACAGCTACAGCAGCAACAAGCTGACAGTGCGGTGCAGAAACAGCAACTGGAAAGCGAGCTAGAGTCACTGAGGCAGGAAGCAGAGTCACTGACATGTACTTCGAATGAGCAACTTCAGCAGTTGCAGTCGCAATTGCAGGAAGCTCAGGAAAAAACAACTGCGATTGAGCAGTCAATTGAGGGAAAAGATGCACAGCTGGGTTCTCTGCGGGAACAGCTGGCGCTGCACGGGAGCGAGGCTGAAGCAGTTCAGCAGGAACGTGAAATATTACAACAGCAGTTGAGCGACCAGCGTTCGCAGCTTGAGCAGCAGGAAGAACGTGCGAAGGCGCTCGAGGAAGACAACAAGGCGTTTGTGCAGAAAGCGCATGAGGACCTGACACGTAAAAACGACAATGAAAAAGAGCTGCAGGGTCAAATTGACAGACTGCGCAAAAAGGTTGAGCAACAGACGACAGACCATCAGAAAGACCGCGAAGGTGCACGTGAAGATGTCGATAATTTAAGGGAACAACTGCATGCTGAACGGCAGGCGCGTGCGGAAGAACGCTCTCAGATGGCAGCCCGTCAGCGCGAGCTGAAGGAGCAATTTGCTTCAATAGCAACAGAGCATGAAACAAATCTGTCGAATCATAATGGTGCTATTGAACAGGCCCGCGATGCTGCAAGGCAGGAGGAGCAGGAACGTGTGCGGGAACTGCTGGCTGAGCATGTGGAAACCGAAGACCAGGTTGACAGACTTCAGCAGGAACTGAAAAAGGCACACGAAGAAATTGCCGCGCTCGCCCGTCAGGAGAAAGACCGCAGGAAGATCGATGTCGACTTGATGGAAGAGCAGAATCAGCAGGCGGTAGCGACAATCTCACAGCTCGAATCGCAGCTCAAACAGTACACAGAAGAACGGGATGCAGCACTCGAGGAGCAGCAGTCACTGCGTGACAGAATGAATGCGTTGCGTGGTGAGGTAGAGGTTGCACGCGGCCTGATGGGAGTGAGCGAACAGGTTGAAGATCCCGCAAAATTGCGGAATGAGTTAAATGAAAGCAAGAAGAATGTTGAGATTGCATTGCGCTTGCGAGCCGAGGCAGAAGCAGCCCGCGACAGGTTGCAGCAGGAACGTGATGCGCTGCAGCAGCAACTGGATTCCGGGGAGGTGCCGAGCGAGCCGTTATATGTGCCGTCTCTTGATGAGGCTGTTGCAGGTTCTGTGCGCGCGGGGCCTGAGCAGAAAACACGGCAGGCCGTATTACCGGTGATTGCGCTGGAGCGGGAGCAGGATAGTGAACGGCGCTCCCTGGTGGATGGCAAGCGTGACGACAAGCAACGGCGCTGGCTGGGCGCTGCTATAGGGCTGTGTGCGGTGGCTGCGTCTGTGCTGGCTGGATATTTCTTTATCGATGTGAATGTCCCGCTGTCCGGTGACAATGTAGCGCAACCAGCGCCGTCCGTTGTGGAGCCGGTGGCTGAATCCGTGGCGGCCGCTATCAGTGAATTACCAGTGGCTGAGACACAACAAGCCGAAGCGCCAGTTGAAGAGGAAATCGAGGTAGTGGCGGTTAAGGACGCTTCGCCTGCTTTGGAGCACTTAACGGAACAGGTTTCAATACCCGGCGAGACGCAAATACAATCTCAGGCTGATGAGGTGCAAGTACAACCTCAGCCTGGTGATGATGTCCGCGTAGCACAACGGGCCCCTGTGATTGCGGGTCGTTCGTACCGTGAAAGCCTGCGGCTTGGTGGTCAGGGTCCGGTGATGGTTGAGCTGCCGGCTGGCAGCTATGAAATGGGTAGTGTCGGAAATTCCCTGAATTTTGACGAGGGGCCGCGGCATCGGGTGAATGTACCTGTCTTCTCTGTCAGTAAATATGAAGTGACGTTTGAAGAATATGACAGGTTTGCACGTGCGAAAGGCCGTCGTCTGCCCTACGATGAGTCCTGGGGGCGTGGTAATCACCCGGCGATCAACGTTTCATGGGAAGATGCACGTGCCTATGCCCGGTGGCTTTCTGAGCAGACCGGACAGACATACCGTTTGCCATCAGAGGCTGAGTGGGAGTATGCCACCCGTGCCGGCAGTGTCACCAATTTCTGGTGGCATGATGACAGTGATAATCTGCATGCAAATTGTTTTAACTGTGGCAGTGAGTGGGACAGTCTGCGCACGGCCCCTGTGGGCAGCTTCGGTGCCAATGATTTTGGATTGCATGATGTGACCGGTAATGTCCAGGAATGGACGTCTGATTGTTATCATGGCAGCTACCACAATGCCCCGCTAGATGGCAGTGCCTGGCAGTTCCCTGAATGCGTCATGCGGGTCGTGCGTGGTGGTGCCTATACCAGTCCGCTTGATTCGTTACGCAGTGCCAAGCGCAGCCAGTATGACCAGGATACACGTCTCGACAACCTCGGATTTCGTGTTGTCCGCGAGCACTGACTGCTTGTTATATCCCTGTCTCGTTACCTTCCAGCCAGTGCTTGACAAAACTGCAGACGCCCGTAGTCTGCCTGTATGTCTGGACTTCATTATCATTGCAAGCGCCTGCCGCCAGTGACGGCAGATCGGCCATCCCGTCGATGACAGTGCCCGGTCGTACAGTTGTCTGTCATCTCGACGAGCTGAATGATCCTGATAGCCGGGGGTTGATGTTACGTGTCAATGAACGGTTGCATGATGTAGTTATTGTGCGGCAGGGACGGCAGGTTTTCGCTTATCTGAACAATTGTCCGCATACGGGTGGTCCCCTCGACTGGGTGCAGGACCAGTTCCTGAGTCTCGACAAGGACTACATCCAGTGTGCAACCCATGCTGCCCTGTTCCGCCTCAATGATGGTTACTGTGTTGCAGGCCCCTGTGCCGGTGACCGGCTCACGACTATCCCGGTGATTGTTGATGCCGGTGAGGTCGTGGTGCTGCACGGCGACTTTCCCGTGGACGGCTACTGACGTAATAAGAACACCGGTGATTGAATTGCAGGCCGTTGGCAAATATTGCGACGATGTGTTGGCGTGTCAGCTCGGTATTACTGCCTGTATGGATGGCGCCAGCGTTCCACTCTTGGCTGGCCAGAAAACACGCGTGCTACCAGCCAAACCACTGCTTGAATTCAACAGTACGCGGCTGCGCGGATTATTATTGCGCGTCGGTGAGTGAACTCAGAGATCTCTCAGCAGTTCCCTGATGATGCTCATATACTCGTCACAGGGACCGGGCTTCGCAGCTGCTCTTGTGGTCTCAACCGGCTGCAGGGCAACGCCGTATTCCGGCAACTGGTCATGGTTCTTGATGGTGGTAATACCGCTGTTTTCCGACACGATTGTGCCGCTTTCGATTTCATAAATAGCTGCCATGATGCCTCTCCTGCGGTTGCCTTAACAAGGCTATCGGCAGCAGGCAGAGGCGGTTAAGTGCTATTTAAGCTGTCTGGTCAGGGTGTGTTTCATGTGGTTTCAGGTAGGTGTATGACTACTAGTCAACCTCGTCCAGCGGATTGATATGATCATTGGGCGTAGTCAGTTCAAGGTCAACACCATAATCCTCCCGTTCGATATCCAGTGACCCTGACCAGTCCTCCGGCGGTTCAATCGGGATGACCTCCATTTCTTTCCAGCTGTCAAAATCGACTTCCTCGATAGCGCCATCAAAATGCTGGATCTCCATGGTGTCAACATCTTCGTCGAGCGCCACAATTTCGAATTTGTCTCCGTTGATCGACCGGTACCAGTCACCGAGGCGGGGTTGATATGTTTTTGTCATTTCAATTTCTCCCTTGTGTCAGGTTGCCAACTCGTTCGATACAAGCCGGGCAGTGAAGCTGTGATAATTGAATGCTATACCGCCATTTATAAATCTTGCATCCATGCTTGGCAAGCAGTTCAGTATTAGCTAATTTTCGGGATTGACTGCTGGACAGTGCGGGTCCGGTAGTCTGGCGCTTGCGGTCAGTTATACACTTTTTCGAATGTGCTGTTACGCGTGTGAAACATTTGTTCTCAGGCAGGTTATTCGAATGCTCCATAACTGGTTGCATTTAAAAAAGAAAGCAGGAGTATCCTTGGCGCGTGTCACACCGGCAGGCTGATAGGTCTGTCAATAGTGGTCGAGCATTTATTTAGCCATTTTCTGCCCCCGATGTGCTGAAAATTTCGCCCTGTTGGGTTAAAGTGCGCCTTCGAATTTTTACGCATACCCCTTTGAAATTCCGAGTGAGGACAACAACATGGCCGATTACAAGATTGCACCATCCATACTGTCAGCGGATTTTGCCCGCCTGGGAGACGAGGTTACACACGTGCTGGATGCCGGTGCAGATATTGTGCATTTCGATGTCATGGACAATCATTACGTACCCAATCTGACGATTGGGCCGCTGGTGTGCGAGGCATTGCGCAAGCACGGTGTCACAGCTGATATTGATGTTCACCTGATGGTGAAGCCGGTGGACCGGATTATCCCTGACTTTGCCAAGGCAGGCGCCACCTACATTACCTTTCACCCGGAGGCCAGTGAGCATATCGATCGTTCGTTGATGCTGATACGCGAAAGCGGTTGTAAATCCGGTCTGGTATTTAATCCTGCAACACCGCTGGATTACCTGAAGCATGTGATCGACAAGGTCGACATGATCCTGCTGATGTCGGTCAACCCCGGGTTTGGCGGGCAAAGCTTTATTCCCGAAGCGCTGGTTAAACTGCGGGAGGCCCGCAAGATCATTGATGACAGCGGCCGTGATATCCGGCTGGAGATCGATGGTGGTGTCAAGGTGGACAATATCGGCGAAATTGCCGCCGCCGGTGCGGATACCTTTGTTGCCGGCTCTGCAATCTTCGGTGCAGGTGACTACAAGGCGACCATTGATTCCATGCGCGCCGAGATTGCCAAGGCCGTTGCCTGAGATTGACGTGATGCGTAAACCCGAGATGATTCTGATTGATGTTGACGGTACGCTGGTCGACAGCGTGCCGGATCTCGCCTATTGCGTGGATGAGATGATGGCAGTGCTCGGATGTGAACCTCATGGTGAAGTGCGGGTTCGCGACTGGGTGGGTAACGGTGTCGAACGACTCGTCAGAAGGGCATTGGTGGGGGCGCTGCGAGGTGAACCGGATGAAGCGGATTTCGAACGTGCCTACCCGGTATTTCTCGAGTTGTACGCAGAGAACACGTCCAAACGCTCATGTCTCTATCCTGGTGTCCGCGAGGGCATTGACAGGCTGAAAGCAGCGAATTACCGCCTGGGTTGCGTGACCAACAAGGCCGCACAATTTACCGAGCCGCTGTTAAAGGATCTCGGTGTTTATGATGATTTCTCTATTGTCATCAGCGGTGATACGTTGACGAAAAAGAAACCGGATCCGGCGCCGTTATTGCACGCTGCGGAGCTACTTGGCTGTCAGCCGGCCGATGCCATGATGATCGGGGACTCTGTCAGTGATGTGGCGGCCGCGCGGGCTGCCGGGTTCCAGATTGTCTGTATGAGTTACGGTTATAATCATGGCGTTGATATACGTGAGGCGGCACCCGACGCCGTGATCGACACCCTGACAGAAATCATGCCGTTACTGGAACAGGCTGCTTGAAGAACATGCAATTCACTGGAGAGTTAAACCTGACGCAGCACGATGTCAGCAGACGATGGCGGCAGAATGCCTGCCGTTCGATTTGCTGCCTTGTGCAACCCGGTTTTCTCAAAAGTGAGTGTAATGACACCTGAACAATTCACAGCCCTGGCCAGCCAGGGATACAATCGCATTCCTGTAAGCCGTGAAGTGCTTGCAGACCTCGACACCCCCGTTAGCACCTTTATCAAGCTGGCTGACAAGCCCTTTTCCTACCTGTTTGAGTCTGTCCATGGGGGTGAAAAATGGGGACGTTATTCCATAATCGGACTGCCGTGTTCAACAGTATTGTGCATTAATGATCATGATGTCACTTTGCTGCAGGATGGGGTGGTGGTTGAATCGACCCGGTGCGATGACCCGCTCGACTGGATCGAGACCTTTCAGTTGCGCTACCGGGCACCCGAGTTGCCGGACTTGCCGCGCTTTAACGGCGGGCTGGTCGGTTATTTCGGTTATGACACCGTACGCTTTATAGAGCCCAGGCTGGCTGCATTCACCAAGCCGGATCTGATCGGTTGTCCGGATATCCTGCTGATGGTGTCGGATGAGTTGCTGGTTTTCGATAATCTCGCGGGCACCCTGCAGTTGATCGTGCATGTCGATCCCGAAGCGGGTGATGCCTGGACGCAGGGCCATGCCCGACTGGATGACCTGGAAACACGGTTACGGCTGGTGGCGTCCGGCTATGAAACGCATATTGGCGGCGATGAGGCGATCGAGGAAACCGATTTCGTTTCCGGTTTTACGCGAGCAGGCTTTGAGGCGGCTGTCGACAAGATCAAGGATTACATCGTGGAAGGCGATGCCATGCAGGTGGTGTTGTCACAGCGCATGTCGGTCGCGTTTACTGCCCCACCACTGGATCTTTACCGTGCCTTGCGCAATCTGAATCCGTCACCCTATATGTACTATCTCAATCTCGGAGAATTCCAGGTCGTTGGATCTTCGCCAGAGATACTGGTGCACCTTGAGGATGATGTAGTGACGGTAAGGCCGATTGCCGGCACACGGCCGCGTGGCAAGGACGAGGCAGAAGACAAGGTGCTGGAACTTGATTTGCTGGCCGATCCGAAAGAACTGGCTGAACACCTGATGTTGATTGATCTCGGGCGAAACGATGTCGGACGGGTCAGCAGGGTGGGTAGTGTTGAGTTAACAGAAAAGATGGTCATCGAACGTTACTCGCATGTCATGCACATTGTCTCCAATGTCATTGGTCGGATTCAGCCGGGCATGAGCGCGATTGATGTACTGCGGGCGACCTTCCCGGCCGGCACGGTGAGTGGCGCACCAAAAATTCGTGCCATGGAAATAATCGATGAACTGGAGCCGGTCAAGCGGGGGGTCTATGCCGGTGCCGTGGGTTATCTGTCATGGTCGGGCAATATGGACACGGCGATCGCGATTCGTACCGCGGTTATCAAGGACGGAACCCTGCATATACAGGCCGGTGCGGGCATTGTCGCGGACTCGGTGCCTGCCAATGAATGGGACGAGACCATGAACAAGGGCCGCGCAATTTTCCGTGCCGTGGCCATGGCCTGCCGCGGACTGGAAGGGAGGCACTGAGCATGCTCCTGATGATCGATAATTATGACTCCTTTACCTACAACCTTGTCCAGTACCTGGGGGAACTCGGTGCGGATGTGCGTGTGCACCGCAATGACCAGATTACGCTGCAGGAAATAGAGGACATGAAACCGGCGAAGATTGTGATTTCCCCCGGTCCGTGCACACCGAATGAAGCCGGTGTTTCCATCGATACCATAAAGCAATTTGCCGGTCGTGTGCCTGTTCTGGGTGTGTGTCTCGGCCATCAAAGTATCGGTCAGGCCTTTGGCGGTCGCATCGGACATGCGCGTGCAATCATGCATGGCAAGACCTCCATGATTTCCCATAACGACAGGGGCGTGTTTAACGGTCTGCCAAATCCCTTCGAGGCGACGCGTTATCATTCGCTGGTCATCGAGCAGGCTTCTCTGCCCGAGTGCCTTGAGGTGACCGCCTGGACGACGGCTGAAAACGGAGAGCTGGACGAAATTATGGGTGTGCGACACAAGACGCTGGCGGTGGAGGGCGTGCAGTTTCATCCGGAGTCGATCTTGACCGCTTGCGGGCATGAACTGCTGCGTAATTTTCTGAGCATGACGTGAAGGTTGGCGTTATTTTGCCGGATTAGTCATTTAATCAAAACAGGAATACATCAATGGACATTACAACAGCCATTGCAGCCGTCATTGATGGTCGAGATCTGAGCGCCGAGGAGATGGAAATGGTGATGCGCTCGATCATGACCGGACAATCGACACCTGCGCAGATCGGGGGCTTCCTGGTCGGTTTGCGAATGAAGGGTGAAACGGTTGATGAGATCGCGGCGGCGGCCAGGGT
>Ga0316192_10003374_pt1 | contig 11666 bp, 8 predicted proteins | sample MerIslwburrow_MG_FD_204931 | JGI IMG/M metagenome (GOLD analysis project Ga0316192, IMG submission 204931) | Coastal sediment microbial communities from Maine, United States - Merrow Island worm burrow | ecosystem: Environmental > Aquatic > Marine > Coastal > Sediment | place: USA: Maine...
CATTCTCGATTTCCGGGATCCCTCCAGGCAACATCCCATCGATGTTCCGCGCCTCAAAAAGCCCCGACAAGCAACCTGTTCCCCGCCGAACGCCCAATTCTCGATGTCGCCAATGCGGTCGTGGAAATGCAATACCCTATTCGCCCTGTTTCGTTTCCGGTACTCCATAACTTGCTGAAACTGCCAAGATGTTGACGAAACGAGGTTATTTTGATAAAAAAATCTCTAAAGCTATTTGTAGTTTCCATTAACTCTGTCCCCAATTTACCTTTTTGGTCTAACACCCCGTAATATCGGCAGAAAACTGAGGCAATCACAATATCCATTAATATAGTTCTTGGTGGTTGTATAAGGTCAGGAACGACCGTTCTTGTCAGAATGTTCAGAATGCACAATTCGTTGAGAAGCCGTCGAGCTCACGACGCTCGAGTGGATCGACTGGCTCAACACTCGACACCTGCTCGAGCCGGCCTTGCGTCGCTTCTGAAGAGTCCCGTCACGCTGCTCCTACTCGCCGGGCTCTATCCCGCGGTCTTTCTCGCCAGCAAGAACTGGTTCATGTACACCAGCAGCCAGCTGCGGGTACTGCTGGTTTTCACGCCGATCGCCACCGCCCTGGTGGGACTGGTCGTCCTCGCCATCTTCAGCTGCTCCGTGAGGCTCTTCGCAAGAAGGCGAGTCGGAAAGAGCCTTCCAATTCGCCGAACACCTGCGACGAGGGTTCTCGCTTCCCTCCTCGCGAGCGGACTAACGCTCCTTCTGCTGCAGTCCACCCTCTCGTCACTCTCGTTACCCCCCCCTTTCCTTGTGGTCATTCTGGCGTCGCTGGTAGCGATCAGTGGGCTGGTCGCAGCCGCTGAATCGGGAATGCAGATGCTGAACACCCTGCTGTTGGTCATGCTGGCCCTCGCCTCGGTCGAATGGGCCCGCGACTCGTGGCGATCCGCCGACGGCGGCGCCGCGTCGTGGAACGAAGTCGACAAAAAGCTCAACGAGAAGATCCAATTCATATCAAAGCCCAATGTCTATCTCGTGCACCTCGAGAGCTACAGCAACGAAATCGCGATGCGGGAGATCTACGGATTCGAGAACCGGCAGTTTCTAGAAGCTCTGGAGCAACGGCGTTTCACCATCTACCCGAACCACTTTTCCAATCACGCCTACACGATGACAAGTATCGCCACGCTCTTTGCGATGCGGCACCACCACTTTCGCGTGGCGCTGGGCAACATGGACGGCGTTGGCATCCGGGACATGGTCGGAGGCAAGCTCTACAACCCGGTGCTGGACGTCTTCAAGCGCAACGGCTACGAAGCTCAGATCATCCACCAGTCTGACTACATGTTCATACGCGGCGCCGCACTGTCCTACGCTTATCCCAGAAGGACCGCAGCCAAGGTCTTCGAGATTTACCAGATCGACCAATTGAACGATCTGCTCGCCAGAATCTTCACCAGCTATGCTCCCGCAGCAAGAGGGTCGCGCGTAGACAGCATCGCGGCATTCGCCAATCTCAACGAGACTCTCAAGGAACGCGTTTGGGAGGCAGCTACGAGCTCGAACCCCTATTTCAGCTTTCTGGCGCCCATGGGAACCCAGCACTCGAACGCCAACAAGAGCTGGGACGAGCTCGCTGGTTTTGTCGACGAATACCCAGCGAGGATCGCCAAAGCCAACCCGACGTTTCTCGAGCTCTTCGACTGGATCATCGAGAACGACCCGGAGGCAGTCGTGATCGTCTACGGAGACCACGGAGCCTCTCGCTACCGTGGAATCGAGAACGGGGAAGGAGACTTCAACGAGACCCTCGCAAAGCGAGGCTTGAGCGCGGAGACCTTCGCCCTGGATCGATTCGGGACGATGCTGGCGATTCGCTTCCCGAACGGCGACCCCTCGCTGTTCGAGAACACGAGTCCTGTCAATCTCTTCCGAATTCTGTTCTCCGCCCTTGCGGAGGATCCGACAATCCTCGAGACCATGGCCCCGAACGAATCGTACGTACGGCGCAACAAGAAGTTCTACGTGGGGGTCCGCGAAGGCCGACCTCTCGCTGCGTGGCAGCCCTTCGAAAAGCCCGCTGCGAACTGAATCCCCGCCGCGTCGCCGGGCCTCCGTCGCACCAATTCAGCGTCCGATCCGCCGGTGCAACCTGTTGCTTGTCTACCATCGATGACGCCGGAACGCGTGCCCCTGCGCGTTGACGGTCCTCAGGCTGGAGGACTCAATCATCGCGATCGCCCCCCACCTCCTCGATCGCCAGATTGCGGATGCCCATCTTCGCGATCCTTCCCTGGCTTCTCTCTGGGGCTTGCGTAGCCGTCAACCCCATCTTCAGCTGCGTCCGCGACGATTCAGCCACGAAGGCGTGCCCTACGGCGCGCCAGCCCGAGCCGGTCACGCGGCTGTCATCGGCCTTCGCGATCACGGTGTCTCCCAGGGTGACGACGAGCTCGAAGCGAGCATTCAGCCAGTCATGGAGACGCTCGGCCTTCTGCTCCAGAACCTCGAAGTGCAGCGCGTAGGACTGCCCAGGGCGTAGTGCGTGAATCGGAATCATGAGACCGACGAGGTCCCCGCGCTCCGGATCTGCTTTCGGAAAGCTCAATTCGAGCCCGGGCAGCTTCCCGCTACCCCACTCCGAAATGCCGTAGAAGAAGCCTGGCAGGACTCCTCGAGACTCGGTGTACAGAGTAGGTCTCTCGAGGAAGGGATCCTTCGCAAGGTGTTTGTAGAAGGCCTCGAGGCTCCGTGTCGGTTCCAGGACTCTGCCCGTGGGCTGCCACGAGTCCGTGAGCCAGCTGAAGCCGGAGACTCGATACTCAACCAGCTTGTGCAGATACTCGTTTGTCCAGTTGCCGGCCTTGTACTGGTAGAAGAGTCTGTCTCGCTCGTCGTCCTCGCGCACCTCGGTCATCGAGGGCCCGGCAGTCGCTGCCTGAGGAGCCTGCATGACGCGAAGCACGGTCCCGGGAATATCGGACAGCGACACCGGCGCGTCGGACGCCTCCATGGGGCCCCTCGAGCCAGGAGTCTTCAGAAGGACGAGCGGAAGGGCTCTGCCTTTCCAGAATCCCCAGGCAATCTGCCGCCGTCCGTAGCGGTCCGGAAGGTGCATCGACAAGCCGTGATCGGCCACAATGAGTATCAGTGAGTTGTTGAACACACCGACTCCGCGAAGGACCTCCAGCATCATCCGCGTGTAGCTCAATACACCATGAGCATAACGTTTGTAGTTGTCCCGTGAGGAATCCAGCTTCTCGTACTCCAAACGCTCGTTCATCCGAATCGGAGGGTGAAGCCCCAGAAGATGGTAGTACTTGAACGTGGGGGGAGAGTCCACGGCTGCCGAGAGGGCGGCCATCCTTTCGACGAAGCGAAGATCGCTCAATCGCTCGCGGTCTCGGTCCGGGAACATCGGTGGCACTCGCCTGGCGACGTTCCTGTACCGGCCTATCTTCACCGGCGCGCCGCGGATCTTCTTTGGACCGGCCGCGGCCGAATGGAGGCCCCCAACCAGGAAGGGTTTCAGGAAGTGCGGAGAGTATCGGAAGACCGACACACCGAGGAGGGTGTGGAGTTCCTCCTGGTCGTACACGGCGTCGCCGATCTCCGTGAAGTTCGAGAACACCCTATGGTCGTAGTGAACCGCCTGCGGGATCCAGGGGAACAGATCGACCCGAAAGCCGTTCTCCTTCAGAACCCTCGGCATGGACGAGGCGGAGAGGAATGCTTGCTCGAGGAAGTCCTGGAAAGGTTTCGAGTTGTCGTAGTACTGTCCGGTCAAAATGAGAGGAATCGAGGGATAGGTGGAGTTGAACCCGCTCGAAGCGTTCCGGAAGTAGGTGAATCCGGCGAAGGTCTCTCGGTGCCGCACGTCCTCGGAGACAACCTCATTGAAGATATCGGTCTGGAATCCGTCTAGGACGAACAGGATGACATTCCCCCGAGTCGAGAAGGAGAACATCGAGGACTCGTCGATCGAGAAGCGCTACGGAGAGTAGGCGGTGATTGCGTTGGGCAGCAGGGCGAGCAGCGTCACGGACTGGACCACCAGGAGGGCCACGCAGATCCTGGTCGCAGCAGAGCGCACGAGCGCAGGCCTGACGAGAGCGATCGGGAGACAGCTCGCCCACATGAGGCCGTCGACACACGCCCGATGCCACATAGACTGCCAGTCGATACTCCGCCCATCCAGAACTCCGTAGTCCCGGACGAGAAGATTCCCCTGAGTCCATGACGCGACCGCCAGGGCGACAAGCAGAGATGTTGCCCGTTTGCGAAGCGCCGGCGGCAGTGCAGCAATCGCTACAAGGGCGCAGGCTACGGCGAGTGCTGCCGCTGCCAGCAACCGACCAAGAAGATCAGAGTACGGAGAGAAGAAATCGGACCTGTTGGTGAAGTAGAGGACACTCGGCCCGAAGACGGCGTGCGTGAGGACAAGGGTCGCTATCCCGAGAAGAGGGGAAGAGAGTTCTCGGCGGAGTAAGTCGCTTGATCCAATGGCTCGGAAGCCCCTCGGAATCCTATCATGCCCGCTCCTGCCGAAGACTCACTCGGAGCGCTTCAGCGGTCCCGCATCTTCACCGTGACCGTGAGCTTCGAACGCCGCGCAGGCGGACATTCCCGCCTGGGCGCCACGCCTCCTCCTCGCGGGCTGGGTCCGACGACGGGTGGGAGACGTCCACCATCAGGAAGATTCGACGTTGCCCGCCCTACCGGGGAAGGAGGGTCTTCGGCAAGACCGTGAGGACACGCGCCACCAAGCTCGGCGAGCCGAAGCGGATTCGTCATCGGCGAAGTCTGGCGCCATTCTCCGGCGTTCCGGGTGTCGTGAAACGCATGACGATCCCCTGCCCCAGGGCGAAGATGCCGTTGAACGTCCAGTACAGCACCAGGCCAGCGGGCTGTCCGTATAGGAGCACGAGGAACGCCAGGGCGACGATGAGGTGCTGCGCGCGAGCGCGCGCCGGTTGCGGCTGAGAGGCCGCGGCCACGAAGGAGGAGGCCGCGCTGACAGCCGTCATGAGGATCGGGAGCAGGTGGATGCCGCCCAGAGCGCCGTCCGGCTTCGCCAGATCGTCGATGAAGAGCAGGGAGGCCCCCGACAGGGGGGGGTACTCTCGCAGGAAGAGGAACGCGGCGACGAAGAATGGGATCTGCACCATGAGCCCGACGCTGGAGCGCAACGCCATGACGGGCCGATAGCCGTGGCGCTCGTACAGCGCCATCTGCTCTCGGTATTGTCGCTCTCCCTGGTACTTCCTCCGGATCTCGGCCAGCTCGGGCGCCATCTCCTGCTGCGCGCGCAGCTCCTTGCGGCTCAGTCCCCCCGCGAGGATGCTCAGCGGCAGCAGCACCGTGCTCACGGTCAGGCTCAACAGTATGATGGAGATCCCCCAGGCGCCCGTCCACGAGTGATACGTCTGGAGGAGGACCTCCAGCACGACCACGAAAGGAGCAAACACGCTCTCCATCACCTGGTTTCCAGGCGGTAGAGAATACGGCGGCTTCCGGGGATCTCGGCCTTCTCGCGCACGTGGAAGTACTTCGAGTAGACCGCCTCGAACTCCTCCTGGTTGTAGTGGGAGAACAATCCCTTCGCCTCACGCTTGGTGTCCAGCAGCATGTCTACCCAGCTGTCTCCCGGCGGCACGAACTCGATGATCAGGTTCCTGGCGGTGCTCGCGAACAGCTCCGCGGTCATGTCAAAGGGGAGGTTGGCCGTGAGGGAGAGATGGTGGATGAGAGCGAGGGCAACTGTGCAGTCGAACCGCGCCCCGCGCACACGCTCAAGAAGCGACGAGCGCTCCCGGTTCATGTGGCCGATCCCCGGTGACGGCGCCGTGACATCGGCCATGAGGGCATAGATGTTTCGGGTCTCGAGGGACATCCTGTAGCACTTCGACACCGCGACGTTGTCGATGTCGCTGCACAGGATGAACTCTGCCAGATCGTGGATCGCCCTGGAGAAGCGTCCCTCGTTGCCGCCGACGTCCCACACTCTCCGGTAGCCGTTGTGCTCGATCCAGCCCCGGACGATGGACTCCTTCGCCTCCATGGCCTCGGTGGTGTAGTTGACCTCGCTGCCATAGTCGCCCCACTCGGTGGCGTGCGACATTCGCAGGTCTTTGATGTGCTCGAATAGGTTTTGGAGGATGGCGAACAACAACTTCTTGGAGACCTTGGAGCTTCTGGTGCGCGCGGTTGTGGAGAAAGATGTTGCTCCACAGGAAGGGAGAGAGCCGAGCACGCACGGGGAGGCTCGCGGCGATGACCTCCAAAGGGATGCCGTCCAGGTATTGCGCCGACAGCTTTCCCGTGTCGGAGGAGACGTACTTCATCATCAACAGGGGCGCCAGGAAGTGCCGCACGAACTGGCCGTACGCGTACCACGGCGTACCCTCGCGGTAGGTGTCGAAGGAAAGCGTGTCGATGAAGACGGGACGGCTCTTGAGGAACTGGATGTTGAAAGCTGTCCCGTCCTTGAGGATCATCCCATGTTTGAGTGCATGGTGAGCGATTCGTAGCGTAGCGAGGGCCGCCGCCTTCAGTTGCTCGAAGCTCCACTCGTACGGGTACGAGATGAATTCGAGCTGCTCCGGCTTGATGACGACCTTGTCGGGGGACTCTTCCACCTCTTCGTGAGGTATGAGGAGTCCCTTGGAGGTGAGGGTGTCGTAGAGGCCCCCTGTCATCAACTGCCTGTAGTGCTCAAAATAGACCGGTTGGATCCGCCGATACACCACGGCGCCTTCCGACAAGGAAAAGACATATCCAGACGGATCGCGAAAGGACGCAGGGTGTCTGGATGGAGCTGAGGGGTCAGTCATCGATGTCCTCTTCGCCCCCCGCATTCCCCGCTCCAAAGAGGCGCCGGATTCGATAGTAGATGCCTTTGGCGAACAGAGCTACCACGGCCGCGATGCCCACGAGGACCTGTATGACGATGCTGCCGGTTCCCGGGTCAATGTACGCGTAGGCGTTGACAGGAAAGAGCAATAGGAGCAGGCACAGCAGAGTCGGAATCATGGCTTCACTTCTCCTTGGAGACCTTCAGCACGCTATCGCGCTTGACCGGTGTCCACTCTGGGAATTGCCCCGTCAGAACGTCAAGAACCTGCACGTGCGTGGACTCCCGCTCGTCTCGACTCTTGGACAAGCGGACGTGCACGTAGTAGCGCGTTGTGTCGGCCTGTGGGGATTTCGTTGAATCGGTGTCGTCGATGCGGCTGCAACCACCCTCCACCGCGGAGCAGACGATGCCGGCAACATCCGCGTTGCTTATGGGAAGGTCTGAGATTTGCATCCGGCCCGTCTGGTGGAAGTCCTTGACCAGAAGGATTGGGCAGCCGGCCCCCGTCTTGTAGCTGTATTCGGGGCTGTTGCGTCCATGGTCGGAGACGATGATGATCTTGCTCTTGTCGTATACGCCGGCGCTCTTGAGGGTGGAGAAGAACGCTCCGAGTCGATCGAGCGTGCAGTACGTACTGTTGTTCATCAGTTGCCGGTCTTCTTGGTCGTATTTATCGGCCTCAGTGTACCAGTAACCCATCTCGCAACTCACGTTGTGAGAATAGGGATTGTGGGTCACGCCCGAATACAGAAAGAAAAAGACAGGTTGCTCATTGTCGGCTCGCGAGATCTCGGGCAACAAGTCGAGCACTGGCCAGTAGGGGATGTCGTAGACAGAGAGTCGTTTGGCGACCCACGAGTACTTCCCGAACAGCTCCTTGAGCAGCCCGCTGTCGTAAAGTTTCTCTTTGAGGAAGTGTGGAGCCACGACAAAGCTGGCGAGCCCAAACAAAATCCGCATTTCGCCCCGATATGCCCTTCCGTAGAATGTCTCCATCTTGAACCCCGTCTTTGCCGACCAATAAGGGAGGTAGTCCCTGCTTTTGCCGAACGTGGCACCCAGCGCTGTCAACTCCTCTTGGTTCTTGAGGTACTTGGCATCCATGAAGTGCACGGCATACCCCTGCGCTCGAAGCGAGGTGGTCAGGTCGAGGTAGGCCGTGTCCGTTTCGAACTGTGGGTAGAACCCGTCATTACGATTGAGGATCGCGAGCGGCTCGTACCTGTGCCCGGCGACCACGGCGGCAGTGCTCGTGAGCGTGGCGTTGGAAGTGGAAATTGCATTCCTGTACCAGGTGAAACCGTCAAGGACGTCCGTCAGGTCGGGATGCTCTTCGAATACTCCGGGCAGGGAAAAGCCCGGGATCATGTCCAAGAAGAACACGAGGATGTTTCGCTCGTTGGAGAAGTTGAGGATGGTGTTGTTGTAGGCGGGAAGACCCGCCGACTCGATGTCCGCCAGCTGTGCGTTGGGTGCCGCGGTCACGTAGTTGTATCCGGCGACGCCGAAGAACAGCCCTGCAAGCACGCCCAGTACCCTCGGAAGAGCACCGATCCGCTTCACCACGGCGATGATCGCGGTGGCTAGGACCAATGCGATGACGACCACCTCTAGCACGAGGTCGGCGGTGCTGGCCTGCAGCACCTCGGCATTAGTGAAGGCGTCGTTTCGAATGATCCCCATGTCTTTCGTCCAAACAACGGCATAGAGCAGGGCAAGGAGCACGAGGGCCGTCTGTTAGGACGCCACAATCGGACGCAGCGGATCAAGAGCAAGAACAACAGCGATGCAACAAGGACGTAGGCCGCCGCAAGTCCGAGGAAACAGAAAAACATCAGAAACCTGCTACCAACAAACTCGCTGCCCGAACTGTAAATAACGGATGGCACGTAGCATAGAAGAAGGATGGCAAAGAGCGAAGCGGCGCAAACGAACAAGATGCCATGCGGACCCGGTTGCCAAATCTTCATCGGTGCACTCCGTCCCTGGGGCATGTTGAGCCCGTTGTGGACCGACCCTTTTTCGTGGACAGTATAGCGTTATCATCGTCGTTGTTCTCCTTGGGTCGAGTAGCGCCCGGAACAGAACTCCGGAGAGGGCTGCAGCCCCGTTAGAACCGGTTGGAGGAAGTCAGCGAGAGCGGCACAAAGAAGGGGTGATGTACTCCCCTAACCCGCTCTTCTCACCGGGTTTCGTTGCGAGGGCGGCGAAGCGCAAGTATCCGCTGGGTTTGTCACGAATCGGGCGACGCAGTCGATTTGCGCTACGTCGAGGAGCACGATTTGAGAGATCCGGGTGTCCAAAAGGAGGTGATCGGTCGAAACCAGCTGATCGGTTCCCTGGTACCGCTCCGTAGGACGGAATTGTCAGAATGAACTCTTCGGTGTAAAGTGCGTCCATTATATGATTGACTACGTTGGTCAGGCAATAGGCAAACCAAATTCAGTTTATTGGCGAAAGATCAGCGGAAGCAACCATGAATTTCGGCACCATTTCAGTTGTAGGCCTGGGTTACATTGGTCTGCCTACCGCCGCGGTACTTGCCTCCCGCAAAAAAAAAGTGATCGGCGTTGACGTCGATAAGAAGGTCGTCGACACCATCAACCGTGGTCAGATCCATATCGTCGAACCTGACCTGGATATCGTGGTACGCGCCGCAGTAACGGAAGGCTTCCTGCGTGCGACAACCCAGCCAGAGGCAGCGGATGCTTTCCTCGTTGCGGTACCAACGCCGTTCATGGGTGACCACGAGCCCGACCTCAGCTGTGTCGAGGCGGCTGGACGATCACTTGCACCCGTGTTAAAAAGCGGCAATTTGGTTATTCTGGAATCTACCTCACCAGTCGGAACAACCGAACAGATGGCTGCCTGGCTGGCAGAAGCTCGGCCGGACCTGACCTTTCCGCAGACTCATGGTGAACATTCAGATATCCGAATTGCCTATTGCCCAGAGCGTGTGTGGCCAGGCCGTGTCCTCCGTGAGTTGGTTGAGAACCATCGTGTGATTGGGGGTATGACGCCCAAATGCTCTGAAGCCGCTACCAGCCTCTATCGAATATTTGTTGATGCAGAGTGCGTGATCACCACGGCACGTACTGCAGAAATGGTCAAACTGACCGAAAACAGTTTTCGTGACGTGAACATCGCTCTTGCGAACGAGCTGTCCATCATCTGCGACCAGCTCGATATCGACGTGTGGGAGCTGATCCGTTTGGCCAATCGCCACCCGCGCGTGAATATCCTTCAGCCGGGGCCGGGGGTAGGCGGCCATTGTATCGCCGTCGATCCGTGGTTTATCGTCAACAAGAATCCGAACGAATCTCGGCTGATCCAGACGGCTCGCGAAGTCAACGACAGCAAACCTGAATTTGTTGTGGATTCGATTAGAACGCATGCGGAGAAACTCAAGACGAATAACGTCATTTGCCTGGGTGCCACCTTCAAGCCGGATATTGACGACCTACGTGAGAGCCCCGCCCTGAAAATCGTCCTCAAGTTGGCGAAGATGGGATACAAGGTGCAATTGGTGGAGCCCAACATCCATGTCCTTCCTGAAGCGTTGGAGGCTGTCGGCTGTCAGCTCCTACCGCTCGACGCCGCTCTTGACGCGGGAGCGGATAATGTGGTTGCTGTCCTCGTGGCCCACAAAGAATTCAAGGCGTCCGAGATCCTTTGCCTGCAGAAACCGCTGGATTTCTGCGGTGTCCTAAAAGGAATTCAGTAGGAGGTTTTTCTGGCCTCCCACAAGGTCCACAACGTTCAGAACCTGGTCTAAGCGGTTGATCAGGACCGCAGGTGTACAGACGTCAATAAAGAGTCTTATTGATGAATATTGCCAAAAATAAAAATTTCTTCGTTGCCATATTTCTCGGTGTCATATTTGCGTCTGTAATCCTCTATACAACACATCATAATGTCGACACTTGGAATAGAATCGCATCAGAAGTCGATGTTCACCAACCATTCTTTACGATTGAAGAAAGAGAATATGTCCTTGAAGACGTTATCGAGCATTTCAGATCGAAGAGGATCGACAATTATCTCTATGGGAAAGCCAGGAAATCGGCTGCACCATGGAAGGCAAATCTAGGAGCAAAAGTACTGAATAGTATGTACTCCTACCATGGATTCAAAGAAGTTTCTCTGCCAGAGACCCTCGAATGGAATGAGAATCCACTCAATAATCGCTCTTGGGAGTGGAATCACCAGCAGCTGACTGCGATAGACTTCTTGATGGCAGCGTATTTCAAAGCTGGTGACAGCCGATTCCTCCGTCGTTCAGTAGAGCTAGTAGAAAGCTGGGCACGTTCGAGTCTTGATCCCGCTAATTATCCGTCTGATTTCTCGTGGGATGACCATGCCACCGCACTTCGGTTGGAACGATTGCTTTATCTTTTTGAAATCATCAGGAAGAGCGATCAGATCGAGAATCAGCAACTTGAGTCAATTCTGTACCTTATCTACGTCCATATGCAGATCCTGTCTGAAGATGATTTCTTCAACAAATTCACAAATCATGGCTTTTCTCAAGCCGCAGCCCTATATTCTGCTTCAGTAGCCATTCCAGAACTCTCTGGCGCACAGAACCTCAAAGAACTTGCAATCAATCGGCTGGAATCCGAGATTGATTTCATGTTCACAAAGGAAGGCGTGCACGTAGAGAATAGTCCTGCCTATCACTATTGGGTGACTTCAGCTCTTGAAGAACTAAGGGAGATCTTCATTCACCACCAGGACACCGATCTGGTTTTTCAAATTGAAGCAATCATTGAAAAGGCGATTAATTTCCTGGCATATGTCGCCAAACCAGATG
>Ga0316192_10003376_pt1 | contig 11665 bp, 8 predicted proteins | sample MerIslwburrow_MG_FD_204931 | JGI IMG/M metagenome (GOLD analysis project Ga0316192, IMG submission 204931) | Coastal sediment microbial communities from Maine, United States - Merrow Island worm burrow | ecosystem: Environmental > Aquatic > Marine > Coastal > Sediment | place: USA: Maine...
ACAAGGAGACACACACGGTCCGATAGGTGACGGCAATCAAGCCAACTATTACCAAAATTTTAATTTATCTACCAAAAGAGATATTAGAAAAACATTAAAGCCTGCAAGAAAACGGACCGTACATAAACCATATGAGCCTTATGGCGAGGTACAAGTCGCAACAAAGCAGTTACAAGACCACCATGTTCTTGTAATTGAGTGTTCCCCTTCAGCTGCTGAAGTAGCCCGAAACGCCTTCGATACGCTACTTGTTGCTATGCAAAGTCACGTTGATAATTTCTTTTACCTTGAGGAGAATGAGAGCCTCCCTCTATCAGCATATACTTGCGACTCTGCTTGGGAAAAAGAACTTGGAAATTCAGTGCATTACATTCGAGCTAGTGAGTCCCCAGGAGTAGCTGGTTATCTCACAAACCTTGATTCGATGACGACACTCATCGACATATTAAAACGTGCAAATTGCTTCCTGATTGTCATTGGTGAAGAAAGACATTTAAGGGACGCGACGAATCAATTGGTTGCTGAAGCTGAAATTCCACGCTGGACAATTCGTTCAATTCCTGACAACACAAACCAGGAAACTTTACAAACATTACCATCACTACCTACTGATCCACCCAGTTTTACTGCTCAGTTTTGCGGCGCATTCTTTTCTGGCCTAGAACTTTCAGAATTTCTGAATTTATTTGATTATATTCATAGCAATTTGCCGATAGAAAAAGCAGATAATAATGCTTTAGAAAACTCAGATGATGAAAGTCAAATAAAACAAACTATCCAGTGCCGGAAAATTGAGGATATTGATAGCCTGTTTAAAGAAAATGGAATTGTATCAGGTGCTCATGGTGAATTTATCCTTGATGATAATTTGCAAAATTCTGGTCTTGGCTACCCATTGGCTATGCGCAGGCGCACAGCCAATGTTTTTCTTGCAGAGAAACAAGTATCATTGTTCAAAATTTTACCTTTTCTTTCTGAACGTTTTTTCTTGTCAAACAAATGTTCCAAGTCATTCCAAGATAATTATTTGTCTTTTGTTATAGAGCTAGATAAGAAGGGGGTGTACTTTTTGAAACAGGAATGGCTGGTTGCACGATTTCGTGAATGCATGGCTTCTGGTAATGTTCAACTCTCTCTACAGCGGTTTGCCGACTTTCTTGTTTTTTTACTTGAAAGAGAAATAAATCACTCAGCAGTATCAGGGACACTTAAAATCTTGGCGGAGCAAACAGTTGCTGAGGAATCACAATGGCTTAATAAAATAGCCTCTCTAACCTGTGACAATGTGCACTCTCTTAAAGATGAGGAGGATGTTTTTGCTTGTCGCGATTCGTTTTTGGAAAAATTCGGATTAATCAATGAATACACTGAATACAGCATGCTTACTGCAAGCGTACAGGCCCTATTAATTGAAGTTGCATCTATTTCTTTAGATGATGACATTCTGTTGGCACAACTGGAGCTATTATCTGGCTCTAATGCGCGGTCAAATTTTAAAGATCTTGTTAACAGATATCCACACATGCAAGCAGTACTAATTCCATCAAAGCTAATCTATATTGTTGCTATTTCTGATTTAATACACCGCGACCCTACAACCCTTATTCGAACGGCACAGTGTGTTTTGGCAGCAAATGCTTTACAGAGAGCGGATACTGAGGCAAAAGGCCAAGAGTCTTTATTCGGTGCTCCCGTCGAGCGACATGAGGCAGCAAAGAGAATTATGGCAGATGTATGTCTTTCATCTTTACGCAATGAATTTGATATTGCTACAAAATCAAATGATTCATTGGGTAACTTAACCTGTATTCTGCATAAAGATAATTTGCAGTTGCTGGCCCAGCTTATCGCGGATCTTGTATTAACAACAACACCAGGACAACCTGGTGTAAAGTATTCAGATGAGTTAGAAGATGTGGATCGACATTATGAGATTGCTCGGTTTTATGAATTTGCAAGTCGTGCAGTTCTAAAATGGAGCATGCTAAATAAAGAAAATGCTCGCACGATAGTACGGCAGCTTGTAGCCCCATTAATCCTGACGGCCGATTCAAAAAAACGCAAGAGTATCGATAAACATCTCAATAATGTTCGAGATACTTATCGACTTCGGCGACAGTTTTTTGAGATTAAAAGGAGTCGCAAAGAAGCAAAATATGAAAAATTTAGGGTAAAAGCTGTTTCGCTCGTCATTGATGGGGTTCGTCAAACGAGAAAGAAAGTGGGTACTGGAGCTAGTTATGCATAATGATCTGATGGACTTAATATTTGAAATTGAAAACCCAAGACGTTTTCCAGAAAACGTGCATGGGCCAGGCTATAGAGTTGAAGTAGATAAGGACAATGAAGTTGCGATAGCTACCAAACGCATACTCCAAGGAGTATTCTACAAGGGCAAGGGTACACAATATTTTGTAAAAGAATTACCGGTTCCTTTAGTGCTTAACTCATGGAAATTTGATTGGTCTGAGGGTACAAGTAGCATTGATATTACCTTCACTTCCTTCCTTGAAATTCACATCACCAATCAGCAGCAAGCGCTCGATCTTACAAAAGCTTTAAATGGTGCCGGCGGTCCTGCCAAGAGATTGTATGATCTTGTTCGCCAACGAATTCATTATGAAATGACGCATCTTTTCCAGCGGTGTATGACCGATAATAGAAACCTTATGGACGAATTTCGACGTTCAGATGTAGGAATTGGTGAATCTCAGGCTCTGAATGATAACGTATCAAATAGTGTGAGCGATAAACTTGGAACAGCTTATTTTGGAATTGGCTTACAAATCGAAAATGCACCACTTACACAAGTTGAAGTTAAAAAGCATACGGATTTTGAAATTGCCGATAGTGGGGATAAACGTCAAGTCTATACAACTGCGTTACTTGAGTTGGTAAGTTTCCAAGCATATAAAAAATCAGGAATACAATCTGAAGAAGAACTTTGTATTCGTGTTAAATCATCAATTGATGCTGCAGTAAAGCGACACCTATTTGGTGTCAACTATTATGATATCGTACGCTCTTTTGCTGATGCTAATAACTCAATTGAGAGCAGAATGCATGACCACATCCGAAAGGATGCTTTAGAGCTTGGATACGATGTTAAGATGTTTCAGGCATTTCCAGGCATAGGTGCACTGCCATTAATTGACGGATTAAGAATTGACATTAATCCAAATGATAATCAATGTTTTACAAAACATGGAAAAAGCGCTGTAAATGTAGGTTTATCGATAAGTATCTCGATTTGTGATTTTGATTCAATTGCCAGACTTATTAAGCCAGATGATGGAGTGAAGGAAACTATTCACAATAAAGTTATTCAAATTTGTAAAGATGCAATTCGTAAGAAATCTGGCCGAGAATTTAATCTCTGTTTCGAAAAGAAAGTTCAACCGGCGATTAAGAATGCAGTCGTGAAAGAGCTAGGAAAAAATGGCCTGAAAGCTGAATTAATAAACATTTACTCAGAACCTACTGAAGAAGCCAATCGTTTTGATCGCTTACGTGGAGAAGCAACTGAATTTCACGTGTCAATTGAGCCACAAGCTGAAGAAGGTGACGGTGATATTGTTGAATACACGGGAGTTATTCGTGTTGTAGGCCTAGATAAATCTGATGATGCTTGGGAGAAATTTGAAAACAAGAATCACGCCATTGAGCATACTCTTATGGAGATACGAGATCGAGTGGAAAGGGTTATTTCATCAGAATTTTCAACAACTGAATATTTGGCAGCCCACACGAGAAGTCATAAAGGAAAAGTTGACTTTAAAACCTTAGCATGCACTTATGCGAAGCAAGAAGTTGCACGTGAATTTGGATTGCAAATAGAGTTATATGGAATTAAAAGAAACAGTACTCATTCTGAAAAACTTTATCAGGAGCTTCGGATAAAGCAACTCAAACTGACCTCTGAGATTGCAGATATCGATTCTGACATAGAACGTAAACGTAAACTAACGCTAGAGTCTGGCAAGTTATCCGAATTACAGAGTTTGATTTATGAAAGAAAAGAATTATTAGATGACTCAGATGAATGGAATGATGTAGACACTTCTGAGCGACTTACTGTAATTAATAATCGTATAAAGGAATTAGGTGGTGGACTTGATAAACCAGTAGTTTCGTCTGTTTCGCTGCAATTGGGCAAAACAAATAAAGCAGCGATCACTAAGGAAAAGCTTGCACAACTTCCATCTCTACAAGAGCAACTGCTTGGTAATGATCAAGCTATAGAAAACAATTGCGATGACACATAATCTAGACTCTATTAAATAATATTGCGGATGGCATTATTTAGGCAGATTTATGGTTGCTTGGACCTTCAATTAAACGACGTAGTTCTTTATGTAATTCATATTGCCATTCATCCATCCTGGGGTTCTCTTTTTCAAGGTATGTCTGGAAATGCATCTTCATAACTCGGGTGGCTAAAGCCTGTTGCGGATAGTCCCGCTCATCAAGTTCTGCTGCATGTTCCTCCATTGAGATTAAAATTGAAGCTGTTGGCTGATTAGTCATTTCTCGTAACAGCTCTAAATATCTCTCTCGTGCACGACGGAGATTCGCTCGTTGAGTCTCAAGAGTACTGCTGTACTGACTGTATAATGAAGCATCATGTCGAATACCATCTATAATTTCCTGATTCACAGAAATACGCATTGCAAGCTGTGCAATATCCAAAGCAATCACGGACGTCGATTTAACGAGAGCATTCACTTGAGCCTTGATACTTGGGTCACCGGCATTCTCTAGTATAAAAATATTGTGAGACGGTTTGCCCAAAACATTCTTGAGCACAATTAAGAAATGCTCTTCATTTTCCTCGTACTCTTTGTCTTTCAAGATCGTAATAGGTATTTGTGCAGATTTGTCTCCTGGTTCAAATATAATTTGTCCTGTTTGTTCAATGAAATCCATATTACCGATGGCTTGTCGGCCAACAGTCTCATAAACTATGGTTAGTTTTTTATCGAGGTCGCTATCTCGCTCAACATTAATAAGTACTGTGCCTACCCCTTCTTCAAGATGGGTATCCAATAGTGCAAAGTCAACACCAGTGATTGGTTCTGGAAATATACGTTGCTTTACGGATACGCCAATAAAGGATGCAGAAATAAGAAGACATATAAGAAGTACTATGGCTTTTACTCGATAGTCTTTATGATCCGCAATAAGTTCTGATCCACATCCATCATTAGCAACACCAATGCATGTACTATTGATAGTATATTTTTCCTTGCTGTAAACGTAGTAGCGCTTTGCATACTTGCATCCCTTTAAATTTGGGCAATAGTATTGGTTTTTGACTCCTATAGCCATTCAATGCGCGCCTATTGCTGTAGCCAAAATAATAGCTCTTGATGTAGTCTATTATTTTGTTTATTCAGCTCATCAGCCAATGATGTGTTAAAGCCATCATTATTTATCTGCAACTCAAAATTCCTTAAAAATTGTTCGTTACTTCTATATTCCTTATTTAGTCGTTTGAGTTTAGCTTCATTTAAACGGCTGGTGTTTTTTAATGCTAACAGCTCTGTTTGAAGGTTTCTGTTTTCCTGCAAAAGAGTATTAAAAGAACGCTGTAGTTTTTCGTTCCTAGCAAGCTGGTTATTACGAGTGGTTGTTAATTGATCAGATTGTGTTGCTGCCTTTTCAACTGCTAACTGTGCAGAGTCTGCCCCATACCTAAGCTTTTGCTTTCGTGCTTTTGCCTTTTTTTCGCTCCACCCGAAAAGCCCTCCAGCTCGCGGATCTCCCGTTGTCTGACATCCAAGCATTGATAGTATTATTAGCAACGAGAGCCCAAACGTAGCTAATTTTATTTTGGCATCAGTAAACACGGCGTCGATCAATCGCTAAAAGCTTTGCCTTAGCTAGCTCTAAATTACGCTCTTGTGACTCGAGGACACGTTTGCTATTACTGACTTTGACAAAGCCCTCTGAACCACTTGAGCGAGGCGAAGCTTGTAAGGCAGTATCTTGCATCTTTATTTCACTTCTCACGCTAGCAAGTGCATTATCAGCCTGTTCAATTAGTTCTGTAGTACGTTGCAGCCGAGCCATATATATATTTTGCCGTGACTTAGCAGCAATTTGTTGGGACTTAGCAGCAACTTGTTGGGACTTCAATTCTTTTTCGGCTTCTAAAAGTCGAGATATTTCTTGCTTAAGAGCTTTATTATAAGCATCAGTATCTGCTGCGACTCGATTGGCATTATCTGCAACCGCATTTAAATAGTCTTCTTCCTTTTCATAAGCTTCTTTTCGTTTAGCAACATGGTCACCAAGTCCATATCCCAATACGCCACCTATTAACACCCCCATAGCGGTGCTTTTGTCATCTTTCCCTACAAGTCGTCCTAAAACCCCTCCTACAATAGCACCAGCTACAGCACCTTGTGTACGGGTTTTAGTGCCATCTGTTGCAGGTGCAGAGCTCCGGGTTTGCTGGTTTGGATTTGATACACAACCGGCAAGCATTGTCAGAATTATTACAGTGGCCAAGCTCCTGGTTATGCAATCTCGGATTATTATTTTGGATTTAAATAAAGACCTGCTTTGAGTTATTGTGATTTTGCTTAGCATAAGATACTCCAATCCATTAGCCCATGAAAATACAGCCTATACGCCGTCAATAAATGGCACTTGCTGAGAACTAAGCTAGATATCTGCCGTTGGACTGATATACAGACCCAAAGTACCGGCTTTTCTAGCTAAAAGCATAATGTATAGGTGAAACAATAGGCAAGCAAGGGGTAAGTAATTGATGCCCCCAATTTGGTTGTTTCAGGGTGTTTTCAGGTCGATGATTTGCCGGGGTAAACATTATGTACTGCTGCACATAAGGCCTATTTAGGAAAGTAGGTGGTTATGTAAAGCAGTCCTCACAACAGCTAATAAAATCAAACGCTTATTCCCATAACGCTTTACATAATATCTACTTAGGTTGGTGATTGAGTGTTGCTGGCCAGCTGTGGTTTTCTGCTTACAATGAAACAAAATAACCAGAAGTGTTTCAACCTGGTGCGTCCAATTGCTACAAATTGATGGTCATGGCTCCAACTCCCTATAGATCAAGGTGGCATGTGTTACAAATTGATGGTCAGTGATAAAGCGGGCCAGAAATGTTTCAGATTCTAGGTGGAGCGGCTTGAAATCTCCATCAGAGGCCCAATCATTTCTCTGTGTAAATTATCCAGGTAATTCAATATGGCCAATCATTTTAATATCCTTGATGGCAGTCATCAGGAGAATCTACGCAACCAAGGGCGGCGAGATCAGGAGAGATTACGCAACCAAGAACGGCGAGAAAGTAGACTTTGGAAAATACTGGCGTTATTGGTTGCTCTATATGGAGTTTATGTTGCGCTTTAGGGCTGAAGTGCTTGGCCTGTTTCAGATGGGCCAGGTTTGTTTCAACCTGGTGCGTCCAATTGCTACAAATTGATGGTCATGGCTCCAACCCCCTATAGATCAAGGTGGGATGTGCTACAAATTGATGGTCAGTGATAAAGCGGGATAACCAGTTCTGTTTCAGAGATAAGGAGGTTGGAAGCGTAAGGGTACCCCTTTACCACCATGACTGAGCCACAGTCGACAGGTGTTAACTGTTATTGTGATCGGCTGTTATCGACACACAGGAGACATTTGCTGCCTACTGGCTGCTGCCAATTTAAAGCCCCACCTGAGTGGCTCTTCATATAGACAAAGCGGACACCATTGCTTAGGATAAAAACACGATATGTGCCTTAAATTGATTGGCTATAGGCAAAGGGCAAGAGCTGACCCCATTGTTTTTCCATTACTCTGCCTTTAATAAATATTGTCGTATCAACTAATTGGAGGTTCTGTTGCCATGGATGAAATAACAATTCCTGAAAACACCGTAGCCGCCCTAGTCCGAGATGTAATTGGGGGAAATAAAGAGAGATTTATTCGCCTGGGTGTCGTAACAGTTGCCCAAGCATTTGGCGGCAATATTGCTGGCGCAGTTGCTAACGGCCTAATGGATAGAGTCTGGAAAAAAGCGTCCTGCAGCAAAGACGAACATACCGTGCTTGACGACACAAATCTAAGTGAAACAGTAGGTAATGTTGTGCGTACAGAACTCCGCACAGAGATGACCGATATTGTCACTAGACTTGATGACATGAAATCTATACAGCAGGATACTAATGAGATCCTAACAACCGTAAATGACTCAGTCCGGCAGTCTAATGACGAAATTGCTCTCATCAGGAAACGCATTGACAGCTTAACACTTATCCCTGCAAGCCCTTCCTCACCAACAATACCCAACGCTACCATCATCAGTCTGTTAGATCGGCATCTACGCGTAGCGCACTTTTCACGCGGCGTTGTCCTATTTTTTACCATCCATAATTTCAACAATACCGTAGCAAAAATTAGAAACATTACGCTACGGTTAAACACGAGAGAACTATGTGATGAAGTGGTATTACCTCGAGCTGGGCAGAAACACGAGAACTTTGCTTTGAATATAAATGTAGAGGGATGCGAAAACGGTATTTTTGAGTTGCTTGATGGTATCGATACCCAATTCACCCTACCTCCAGGACAAGCTGAAGGCTTCAGTTTAAATATAAACTGTGATGATGGTTATCTCTATCGATTCGAAATTGAACCAAGCCTGATTGATATAGTCACGTATGATGAGTTTCCAAGCGAGCCCACTACATTTGATGTTCTATCTCCCATCACCACCCCCGCTACACTCAAAGCACGCAGACACCAATCAAAGGTAGCCCAGGTGTGAACACATTAATGTGTCATGAAATTATTCAAAGAGAAATCACCAGCAAAGATGAACTAGGCGAGCTAGCCGGAATACCTACAAACACACCTATCGATAAGCCAATAGTCGTTATCACACAAAAAGAGATTTGGCTCGTTCCTGTCTCTATTCAAACTTCGTTGGCAGATGCAGATGACATCATCGACGAAGTTAATTCTGTCATCAGTACACTTAGCGAAGAACATAACAACCTGCCCTCAGTAGTTCGTATAGTTGCCCACCCATCTCTCCTGGTTGAGTGCGTCAAAACAGTTATCACTGGTGGCCCGAAGACATTTCAATCTAGTGAGGATAGACTGCACGTGACAGGTTACTCAGGGCAGACCGGCGCTCTTTTGGTTGATGAATGGCTCCCCGAACTCCACTTATATGGGAGCAACATAGCACAATTTCTATTACCAAACCGGGACCGTACCATATATTTAACGGAAGAGATTGCCCAAGCAGCTATAGTAGCAAAAAAGCCAGAGTTAGCCTGCTGGGCTTATGCTGAGGCGTTCAAAACCAATCCTTATTTCTCTTTTTCCTCTCATACCCGCGAACAATTCGAACTGGTGTCCTTAATGGCTGGTAATAAACTGGTTCCATACTTCGATGAACCCGCGTTGGAACTATTTGAGCACTACACCGACACTTACAGACTTCCGGACCTGCCAGAAATAGAAAACAATTGTGAGATCCTTGTGTATTATCCTGAGGATAGTCATAAAGACCCTGCTGAAGACTTCCCTGCCATTTATATTAGTGAACTTCCGATCCTAGACAAATTGCTTATTTATATGGGCAACTACTTAGTATACGAAATAATCAAGGAAGAGATCCCAAGCAATTATGACCTGAACTTCTTCCTGAGACGGACTAAGGAGGCTATAGCCGTATGTTGGGACATTATGACCAATGTCCAGCGGTTACAGACTGATATAGCCTGCATAAGGCATTTTACCTACCCAATCTCTGCCACTCCACTAGCGGATCCCCCAATGAAAGAATCAATAGCTGCCTATCTAGCTATAAAAACCGGAATGATCCCACCCAAAATGGCAATTAATATGATAAGGGAAAGCATTTGCGAGTACGAGGTGAAAGAGAATCTCTAATTAGCGTTAACAAACAACTAAAGGCCTAATTAGTATGTAAAGTGGAAAGACTGCAAACGCTGGACTCCAGCCTATTAGTAATTTGGCCTGACTGGCTCTTCAACACTTTGCAGCCATTCGGCCAATACAATAAATCGATAAAGGATTGCCTGCCCTAAGTTGATCTCCTGGCAGGTTTCAACTGCTCTTTTTATGTTTAACCGATGTCGGCTCTATTTTTAGGAAGTCACTGGATGGTTGAGCGTAAGTCTAAGAAGAGAAAAGCAATCAGAAATACTTGTCATGGCTAATCTGGGCTGTTTGAGTCCACCGGTTCTCCGGTAACCCTGTTCCGTCCCACATTCTTTGAGTGATATAGCGCACTATCAGCACGACTGATTAAGGCTTCCAGCGTCTCTCCGGCACTGTATTTTGCGACGCCGATAGAAATGGTAACGCGAGCGATGGTTTTCCCGTCACTAGGACGAACCATCTTGGTGCGTTCGATGGCTTTGCGGATATGCTCCGCTACGCTCATGGCTCCTTTAAAGGGAGTATCCGGTAAAAGGATAACAAACTCTTCTCCACCATAACGTGCTGCCAGGTCCTTCCCTTTTATGGCATTTTTCATGATGTCAGCGACACAGCAGATCACTTTATCCCCTATCACATGGCCGTGGGTGTCGTTAATGGCCTTAAATTTATCAATATCCAGAAGCAGGAGACAGAGGTCCTCTCCCTCATCGATTGTACGCTTGGTTGCTTGCTCTAAAGAACGCATAAGCGCCTTGCGGTTAACCAGTCCGGTGAGAGGGTCTGTGATAGCTTCTTGCTTGGTGATATCAAGCTCCTTGCGTAGTTTCTTTACTTCACGCGAGTTATCCTTAAGACCCTGTTGCAACGATTGTGTGGAATGTTGCATTGCCTGGATATCTAAATTTAATGCACGGAGGACGCTGGGAATACTGTCCAGGCTCGGGTTTTTGTCCAAGCACTGCGCATGTTCATTTACCGAAGACTGGAAATGGGAGGACGCATCATCGGCACTGCTCAGGTGCTTCTGAGTATCTGATAGTAGGGTTAATATTTCCTGCTGCAAGGCACGAAGGCGGATTTCACTGGGTTCAGCAACATAATCCAGATATAGCTGCTCATTAGTCTCACCGGTGAATGATTGTTCTTTCTCTATAAGCTCATCCACAGCCTGTTTAAGCGCGGCGTTGGTTCCAGCCACATACTCGTACCAAATGGCGTAGTTCTTCGGGTATAGCGGGATATTACGCTTGGACATAATGTGCAGCACTAGTCGGGCACATGCGGCACTATCGATGGCTTCAGTGTTACTCATGTATTCATATTATTTTAAATCGTCTCAATAATCTACGAAGATGCATCGACAATAAATGGCCGGTTTCGCTGGACTCCAGCCGATTGGCAGCACTTCAATACTGCTGATTTTGGATTAGGGGTGAACGGCAGCTCTTGGCACATTGCAGACTATGGTTACTATCATAATAACTAAATGTACGTGGCTATTCTGAAACAGAATAGCTAGATCTGTGTCATGCCCAAAATAGAGGGCAGGAAAAATGGCTGGTTTCGCTGGATTCCTGCTAATTGTTGACGCTGCATTACTACTGATTGGGGGTTAGGAGGGAATGGCTCCTCTTGGCCGATACCTCTTGGCCGACATCTGACTTTCTGTATTGAACTCACCTAACATTGCATATCTGATAAAAACTAACCGTTACCTCCCTCTGCTGAA
>Ga0316192_10003377_pt1 | contig 11664 bp, 12 predicted proteins | sample MerIslwburrow_MG_FD_204931 | JGI IMG/M metagenome (GOLD analysis project Ga0316192, IMG submission 204931) | Coastal sediment microbial communities from Maine, United States - Merrow Island worm burrow | ecosystem: Environmental > Aquatic > Marine > Coastal > Sediment | place: USA: Maine...
GGACTTCGTGGCGGTTTCCTTTGTATCCAGTGCGGATGATATCCACCAGACCCGCGAGCTGTTACAGCAACACCAGTTGCAGCCCGCCATCATAGCCAAGATCGAGCGCGCCGAGGTGGTGGCCGACAACGATACCCTCAACGGTATTCTCACCGCATCTGCCGGCGTAATGGTGGCCCGGGGCGACCTTGGCGTGGAGGTGGGTGACGCGCAACTGATCGGCATCCAGAAGGAGCTCATCGCCCGGTCACGGCGCATGGACAGGGTGGTCATAACCGCAACCCAGATGATGGAGTCCATGATCAGTAATTCCATGCCGACCCGCGCGGAGGTGTTTGATGTGGCCAACGCGGTGCTGGATGGTACCGACGCGGTCATGCTCTCCGCCGAAACTGCGGTTGGCAAATACCCCGTGGAAGTAGTGGCGGCCATGGCGGATGCGGCCCTGGGCGCGGAGCGGCAGGCGGTTGCGCGCACCTCCCGTTACCGCCTGGATACCCAGTTTGAGAGTGCCCAGGAAGCCATCGCCATGTCTGCCATTTACGCTGCGAATCACTACAGCAATGTGCGCGGCATCGCCTGCCTCACTGAATCCGGGACTACCCCGCTACTGATGTCCCGCCTCAGCTCCGGGCTGCCTATTTTTGCGCTCAGCAAAAGCAGCAGCACGCTGCAGAAGCTATGCCTGTGCCGCGGCGTGGTGCCGCTGTTCTTTGACGCCACGGCCTTCGACCAGGACAGCGTGGAGTCGCGCGCCATCGAGTTTCTGCTCGATGGCGGCTACCTGCAGAAGAATGATTCCATTCTGTTGACCAAGGGTGAGGTAATGGGTCAGGCGGGTTCCACCAACATCATGAAAATCCTGCCGGTCAGGTAAAGCGTGCCTGAGTCCAGCAGCCGCCTGGTTGCAGATGTAGGAGGCACCAATACCCGCATGGCGCTGTACGACCCGGCCACTGATGAGTACCGCCAGCTGACGACCTATAGCAACCGCGATCACCCGGGCATCGAGGATATTATCAGCCGCTGGCTGGCGGCCCTGCAAGAGTCGCCTCCTGCACTCTGCTGCATCGCCGCGGCCGCACCGCCCAGCGGCGAAAGAGTCACCATGATCAACATCGACTGGTCATTCTCCTGTGCTGAACTTGCGCGTCAATTCGGTTTTACCCGGGCGTATTGGCTCAACGATTTCCAGGCCAACGCCTACTCACTGCCGCACCTGAAAGACACCGAGCGGATGTTGCTGCACGCCGGGGCAAGCTCACCGCCAGCCAGGCTCGCGACGGTGGGCCCGGGCACCGGCCTGGGCGGTGCCTGCCTGGAACAGATCAATAAGGTGCCCTATGCCAGGGCTTGTGAGCCCGGACATATGGGCCTGTCACCGGCGACCGATCTGGAGCTGGAAATATTTCGCGTGCTGCTGCCGCGCCACGGGGAAATCCACGCAGAGCGCCTGGTGTCGGGGCCTGGCCTGCTGCTGCTTTACCGGACACTGGCCGAGATCCGTGGGGAGCAAACCGCCGCCACATCCTCGGCGGCTGTCTCGCGCGCAGCAATCTCAGGGGAAGATGAGCTGTGTGCGCTGGCGCTGGAAACATTCTGCGGCTTGCTGGGATCAATCTGCGGTGACTTCGCGCTGGCGAACGGATCTTACGACGGACTATACCTCGCGGGCGGCATTGTGCCGCGCATGCTGGACTTCCTGCGCACCAGCAGCTTTATTCACCGCTTTCACGACAAGGGGGCCATGGGGCCCCACCTGCAAGCGGTACCCCTGTATGCCATTACCGCGGCTCAGCCGGGGCTGATCGGTGCGGCACACGCGCCCGTGAAGTAGTTAACATTCCCTGCGGATTTCACACCAACGCCCCACTGAATATCAAGCGGGCACAAAAACCCGAGCCGCCCTGGCGCGGTGCCGCGAAAAACCTGGCTCCGTGTTGCTGTGCAATGCGGCTGACAATAGACAGGCCCAGCCCGGCACCCGAGCCGGCGCTGCCGGGGACCCGGTAAAAACGGTCGCAAATATGCGCAAACTCATCCCCGGAAAGCGGCGCGCAATCGTTACAAATTTCGAGTTCTACTGAGTCGTCCGATGACAGCCGCAGGTGCACTGTCGAGCCGTCACTGGCATAACGAAACGCGTTACTCAACAAATTACGCAGCAGTATCGCCAGCGCTTCCGCACTGCCGTTTACTTCCGTCTCATCGCCCTCTACCAACACGACCTGCAATTGCCCCTGGTCACACAGGTGGGCCATATCCGCCAGCACTTCCACCAGCAGGGCCCGCAGCGGTACCGCAGTGGTGGGTAATGGCACATCCGGATCCAACCGCGCCAGGATCAACAGCTGCTCCACCGAGTGGCTGGCCCGGTCTACCCGCTGCGCTATACGCTGCAACATCGCGGCACCGCGCTCATCGCGCAATTGCCGCTGGCACAACTGCACCTCGGTCTTGATGGCGGCCAGCGGTGTCAACAACTCATGCGCCGCGTTGGCGGTAAAGCGCTGCTCGCCCTCCAGGGCAAACGCCAGGCGCTGCAGTAGTTGATTGATAGCGGCGACCACCCCGGCTACCTCGCCCGGCACGTCTTCAGTTGCAACCGGTTCCAGCAAACCGGGCTTGCGACGCGAGATCTGATCGGCCAGGTTATGCAGTGGCAACAGCCCGCGGGATACGCCCAGATAGAGGGCGGCGATAGTCAGGGGAAGCACAATAAGCAGTGGCAAAAAGCCCCTCCCGAGAGTGGCCATCAAGGACCAACGGGCGGCTCCGACCTCGACGCCCACGCGTATCCATAAGTCACTCACCTGGTCATACTGGGTCAAAACACGCCAACGGCCGTTGCCATCGGCAGCCTCAATATCACTGAACCCTTCTACCGTAGGTTGCTCAAAATTGGGAGAGCCAGCCATCACCGCGATCAGTTGGTTATTGAGCCAGATATTCACCGCCGGTCTCAGGCTGGCGCTGCCGGGGGCATCCACCACCATTGGCTGCATGCGCAACTGCTCCAGACCGTTTTCTCCCCAGCTCTCATAAAGGGGTAAACCCTCATCGATCTGGCGGGCAAACACCCGGGAGATGTAGGTCACCAGGTGCGCATACTGCCGCAGCTGGGTGTCCACCTGTTGCCGCAGCGCCTGCCCTGAAGAGAAAAACGTCATGAGCGCGGACGCCAGCCAGACGAACAGCGTAAGGGCCAGCAGGGTCCAGATCAGGCGCTTCTTGAGAGAGCCCATCATGTCGGTATGCGGTAGCCCACGCCGCGCATGGTTTCGATAAGCGAGCTGCCAAAGCGCTTGCGCAAGCGGGAGATATACACCTCCACGGTATTGGAGCCCACCTCCTCACCCCAACTGTAGATGCCCTCTTCCAGGCGTTGGCGGGACACAAAGCGCCCGGCGTTACGCAACAGGATCTCCAGGATAGCAAACTCCCTGGCCGTCAGGTCCAGGCTTGCACCGGCAAGCTCCACCACGCGGTTCACCGGATCCAGGGAAATACCGGCAACCTCCAGGCGACTGATCTTGCTGTCCCCCCGGCGTCGCAGCAATGAGCGCACCCGGGCAAACATTTCATCTATTTCGAAGGGTTTGGTGAGGTAATCATCGGCGCCGGAATCCAGGCCATCTATCTTGTCCGCCAGGGTATTGCGAGCGGTGAGCAACAATACCGGCAGCACATGTTTGTCGGCACGCAACTGACGCAATACCTGCATGCCGGGTACGCCGGGCAAACCCAGGTCGAGAATCAGCAGGTCATAGGGGGTAGCCCCCAGTGCCGCGCGCACCGGTTCACCGCTGCGCACCCAGTCCACCGCATACTGTTCCAGGCGCAACGCCGCTTCCAGCGACTCACCCAGTTGCTCGTCATCTTCGACCAGTAGTACACGCACCTTCGCGTTACCCGCCACCATTATTGTGTTGCCAAGGTTATACCCTGTCCCACAAAGAAGAAACTGCTGAGGTGATGGTGGGATTGCCGAGGGTGCCAGATGCCGCACATTTGGTGCCATCAGGGTCCGCTAGATCAATATATGGCCGGGTTATGGCATCACCGCTGGCCAAAAATAGCGTAATAATCCCAAAATAGATGCAAAAGCTATTCGGCAAATATGCGGTTAAGGTGCTAGACTTACTCTCGCTGAGAGGTTTCAGCGGTATTTATGCTCGCGCTCGAAGATCCATTCAAGTTCATCGTACGTTAACCATAAATAATTTCTAACAGAATGGCGCCGATAGATGGCGTCGTCAGCTATACAGGTAACACATATGTCTACTACAACCGGCACTGTAAAATGGTTTAACGAAACCAAGGGATTCGGCTTTATCGAACGTGAAGACGGACCCGACGTTTTTGTCCATTTCAGCTCCATCAAAGGTGACGGCTTCAAAACCCTCTCCGACGGCCAGAAGGTCGAGTTCACTGTCACGGATGGCCAGAAAGGCCCCCAGGCGGAGAATGTTATTCCCCTCTAGGCTATCGCTTAAAGAAAATCAAAAAAGGAGCTCTACGAGCTCCTTTTTTCATTCCTGAACTTCCAGGGCGCGCCCAGGCCCAGGCAAATCACCCCTCGGCAAGTGACCGCTGGCGCTGCAGTTCAGAATCCATGTACTTGATCCACTGATCGGCATATTTCGCCGAGCGCTCATCGCGACCTGCGGCCTTGAACGCCTCCCTGGCCTTCTCGTACTGCTTGGTATTGAAATACGCCATGCCAAGCACCAGGCGGGCGTTATCCGGACGCTTTACACCACCTCTGGACAAGCCCTTGTTAATCGCGGTGATGGCCTTTTTGAACTGATCACCGTCCAGGTAGATACTTCCCAGGCGCGCGTACAGTTCGCCGGTATCAGACTTGGACGCCGCGGTTTCCATCGCCGGAATGGACTTATCCACTTCCTGGGCCTGACGCCATGCACTACCGGCAATTTCCCAGTTCTTGGACTTGCCATCTATCGACTTGTCCTTGAGACCCTTGTCCATCACCTTGGCTGCCTTGTACGGCAGATCTGCATTCAGGTAAAGGTAAGCCATGGTGACCTGTTCTGTACCCTTGTCCAGCATGCCCTGCACATAAGCTGTGTCCATGGCAGACAATTGTTCGGACTCTTTCTTCTGTTCACCGTACATATGGGATAACTGCACCCAGTACTGCTTCTTGGGGTAGTACTTCAGCAGAATTTCCAAAATCTCGACAGTCTTGTTGGTGTTATTCTTCTCAAAGTAAAGGAAGCGCGCCAGGTTGTACCACTGCTCCTTGGGTATCTTGTCCTTGGCCTCGTACAGGGAGATGGCCTTCTCTACGTTTAACAGCGCCTTGTCATAATCCTTGATCTGATAATACCCCTGGGCCAGCAGGACATAGGCATTGGCGTTGGGGTTTTCCGTTATCTTGAACCACTCCAGCAGGGCATTGATGCCCTTCTGCCACTGCTCCTGCACAAAGTACAGCTGGGCTATGGTGAATTTGGTATTCACCTCCATGGCAAGGGGAATATCCGCCTGCTTCACCACATTCTCGTAGGCCTGCAGCGCCTTGGCATAATTCTCCTGCGAGTAATAGATGAATGCATAGAGGTTGTACACATTGGCCAATTCATAGCTGTTCAGGGCGTTTTTGCCCCCGGAGGCAATCATGTCGTCCAGAATCTTGGCTGCAGTTTTCAGGTCCTTGGCTTCAGCGGCCGCCTGCGCCTCCGACAGTTTCTCGTAAACCTTATTCCGCAGCGCCGGTGTACGGCGAGTTTCCCGCTGTTCTTTCTTCTTTTCTTCCTGCGCGATCGCTGAGGACAGTGGCTGGAAACCAAGATCACTCTGCAATTGAGACACAGACACCTGAACAACAAATACCGGCACCGCCAGCAGTGCAGCGCGAGTCCATATCCGGGATTTAGACAATTTCATAACGCGTTAACCGCCTACTGTTCCAACGTGTAAGTGAACTTGTTCTGCACACCAGCCACCTCGATGGGCTCACCGTCCACCACACGTGGCTTGTACTTGAACTTGAGGGCAGCCTTGACCGAGGCCTTTTCGAACACGCCGGCCGGATCGCAATCAACTGCCTGTGGGTCACGAATCGCACCCGATGTGGTCACTGTGTATTCGACAATACAGTACCCGGAAATCCCGCGGCTCTGGGCGCGGCGTGGGTAAATAGGCGCCACCTTGACAATGGGCAGGTATTCACCATCGCCTGACGACATGCCGGTGGTGGTGATATTAACATCCACCGTGGCCACCGGCGCACTGTTCTGGATGTCTGTATCCATATTGAGATCGATCTGCATCATTTCCATTTCAGGCGGAGGCTCTTCCGGATCTTCCACCTTATCCGGCTTCGCCGTTGTGGACTCCAGCAGTATTTCCTCATCAGGCTGGACAAGGTCTGCGATCTTGGTATTACTTTCTTCCGGGTTTTCGAAATTGCGATCGATCAGGCTGTGCATGATCATGAACAGCCCCACCACCACGGGTATGGCAAGCAGTATCGAAATAAGCATTCTCACTGGACTATTACCCATCGCGTTTACCCCGCATCTTCAGTGGAAGCACACAGCGGCGCATCCATCAGCGGTTTAATGATGCCCAGCAATTCGCTCAGCACTGACGTGGGCGCGTCCACGTCCGCCTGGATTACAAAGTTCGCCTTAGGCGCCTCCTTCTTGGCCGCTTCGGCCAACCGGAAGGCGCGCTCAACAGGTATCTGCTTCTTGTCGTAGTAGACGTCACCCACAGCATTAACGGCGAAAATGATGGTGCCCCGCTCACAAGCGTCGGTAGTAACGGCCTCGAATTTTGCAATATCAACGCCCGGTTCCTTCACAAAGGAGGAGGTCACAATAAAAAAGATAAGCATGATGAACACGACATCCAGCATGGGCGTCAGGTCGATTTCACCCTCGCCGCCGCCCTGCGCTCCTGCACGCCTTCCCGCTGCAATATCACGCCTGCTCACTTCTTGACCTCCGCTGGCCAATTGACCTGTTTTACTCCGGCTTCGCGGGCGGCATCGCCAACCTCAAGCAGAGTTCCGGCAGTAGCGCCAGGCTCTGTCTTGACAGTAAACGACTGCTCTGGATCCGACGCCAGCAAACGCGCTATGTTCGCCCTGATAGCACGGATATCGATGCGGCGGTTTTCCATCCAGATCTGGTCGTCGCCGGTGATCGTCACGACGATACTGGTGGCGTCTGAATCTGGCGGATTCTGGTTACTTTCAGGCCGGTTCATTTCGATACCGGCCTCCTTGAGGAAGGAAGCAACCACTATGAAGAAAATCAGCATGATGAAGACCACGTCGAGCATGGGCGTCAAATCGATCTCAGCCTCATCGGCGTCTGCATTTCGGTTTTTCTTGCGCATTAATCGGACTCTATCAATGATCCGTGGTCAGGTTGTCCTGCAGGAACTCACTCTCCCGCTGGGCAATCCTGGTGACATAGGTATTGGCAAAAACCCCGGACAGAGCGGCCACCATGCCTGCCATGGTCGGAATCGTGGCCTGCTGGACACCACCGGCCATGGATTTCGCGTCGCCGCCACCTGTCACCGCCATAATGTTGAACACTTCGATCATCCCGGTCACGGTACCCAGCAGGCCCAGAAGTGGACACAGGGCAACCATCGTCTTGATCAGTGGCAGGTAGCGATTGATCTGTATGCGGGTCTGTGAAATCAGCATTGCACGAATTTGTTTTGCCTCCCAGGATTTCCGCTCGGAGCGGCTCTCCCACTTGGCGATTACCTGAGCAACATCCTTCTTCCAGCCGAAGCTGAAATACCACACCCGCTCGAAAATCAGTACCCACATCACGAACAACAGGGCGGCTATCAGCCAAAGTACGTCACCGCCCTTGTCCATAAAGCCGAGCAGGGTCTCGGACAAATCTCCTAGCCCGCCCATATCAAGACCTCAGGTTGGCTTCGGTATGCTCGGCAATCATACCCGTAGTCTGCTCATCGAGAATGTGAATGATCCGCTGGGCACGGCCATTCACAATCGTGTGCAGCAGTACCGTTGGAATTGCTACCAGAAGGCCCAGAACGGTAGTAATCAACGCGCCGGAAATACCGCCGGCCATCGCCTTGGGATCACCCGCACCGAAGATGGTAATCGCCTGGAAGGTGATGATCATACCCGTCACCGTACCCAGCAGACCCATCAGGGGGGCTACCGCAGCGATGATCTTCAGCAGGGTCAGGCCGCTCTCCAGTTTGGGAGTTTCCTTCAGGACGCCCTCCGAAAGCTTCAAATCGAGGGTCTCGGTGTCCATGGCCGGGTTGTCTTCGTGGATCTTCAGCACGCGGCCCAGGGGGTTGTTCACGTTGGCCTTATCGCTCTTCAGCTGCGAGTTGACCTTACCGCCGACGATGGTAAGGACAAACATCCGGTAGATCGCGAGCACGAAGGCAAAGATGCCCACAGCGGTAATGGCATAGCCAACATAGCCACCCTGGTGCCAGCGCTCTTCCAGAGTCGGCGTATCAATGATGGCCGCAAGGAAGGAACCGCCAGTGGGGCCAGTGGGATCTATACCGAAACGGTTCAGCCCGCCGCTGGCAGAGGCCAGGTCCGCGGCCCAGCCTGTGTAAGGCCCGCTGGGCTGGCGCGGCAGCTCGATCAGGTTGCCGTTCTCGTAGCTGAGATAGTTGCCATTGGTGTCCACCATGTTGAAGGCGCCGACACGCAGAACCTGGCGCTCGGCACGCTCACCCGCCGGTGACGCAACTTCCGCACTAAACGTGGTGACCACACCGGTCTCACGCGTTTCACGCAGCAACTCGAACCATACGCGCTCGATCTCCTCGATGCTGGGCAGGGTATCTGAGCCACTCATCTTGCCGACCAGATCCCGCAGGAATGTTTCACGCCCCGGGAACTGCGCGGAGGCCAGCGACACCTCGATATTTGTGGCCAGGTCGCCTGAGGCGGAGGTCAGGTGACCAAACAACTCTGTCAGGGTACCGAGCTTTTCCTTCAGCTGCTTCTGCTTGGCGGCAATCAGCAACTCGTTTTCTTCAAACTGGTTTTCCAGCTGGGTGCTGCGTTGCTCCTCGCGAACTCGCTCGGCTTCGGCGCTCTTCAGGGCAGCGGCCTGATTGGCCTTGTCCTTGGCAAACCGCTGCTCGCGAGCGCGGTTTTCCTTGGATTCGGCGACCTGGCCTTTCTTAACGAAATTCAGCAGTTGGTCCAGGGACTGGGCTTCCTGCGCCAGGGTGGAACCACCGGACAATGTCAGTGCGCCACATAGTGCAAAGGCAGCGGCTTTCAAGATTTTAGAGCTCATCAGTTAGCCTCCGGGGCCGAAACGGGCATACTCAACAATTCAATGGTGGCCTGCTTCTTCGCAATACGGATGCCCTTGCGAATGGCTGCGTCATACTCTCCCGAGGGAAGCTCTACCCAGGCCCCAGCACTCTTGTCCCAGGCACCGGCCAGGGCGCCATCCGTGGTCTGGTAGACCAACGCGATGCGGCCTACCCGAAGGAAATCGACATCCCGCTTAGTCCCGCCGAGGTCTATAGTTCCCCTGTAGGTATCTACACCTCGACCGTATTGCAACTCAATGTTGTATGCCTCCAGCACACCTCGAAACTTCTCTGCCACGGTGACGTCGGCACGATCGAGGTTGTCACGCAGGAACTGTATACGCTGCAGCCGCTCCTCTTTCTCAAAGGGCACGTCTAGTTCGACGAACTGCTCCAGGCCATCGATCATGCGAATCACCAGCGGCGTCATCTGGCGCTGGATAACCGTCACCTGGGAAATGGACTCATCGATCGAAGTCACACGCTTCATCTGGTTCTGAATCTGGCGCTCCAAGCGGCCGTTGTAGACCTTGAGACCATCAATCTGCTTGGTCACCGTCTTGTAATCGCTGAGCAAATCGCGGGTCTCATCGGCCAAACGGTCGATTTTTGCCTGCGACTTGCGAGCCGCTTCATTCTTGGCCTCTCCAACATTGAGGATGGAGTCCAGTGTACTCGCTTGCACGGCAGCCACAGTGCCCACCAGGGCGCCGGTGGAAACCAGGGCAGCGATCAACACATTTTTCAATCGATGCATAGTCATGGGAATCGCGTTTCCTATATTCCTTGGGATAATTCAGAGCTTATAAAACAAGACTCGGTCTTCTTTATATAGTGGAAAATCCAGAGTCGGTAAACCGAGGGAGAGAATTTAATCCAATTCAACTGCCTATTTCAATCAAAGCCGCTTGTCAGTAACGGCAAGTCATAAGTATGTGTATTTGGGTAACACAATACAGTGAAAAACTGTGCCGGGGTAACAGTCGCTCCGGTGCGCCCACAAAGCTATGTTACAGCCCGCCGGTAGACCACAAAACTGTAATCATAAGGGTTCGTTTCTCCCGCGAGATGCCGCTCGCGATCGATTTCGCGCCACTGGCTCCAGTCAATTTCGGGCAGGTAGGCGTCCCCTTCCACATTGGCGTGGACCTCGGTAACGTAAAGTCGGGTGGCTCGAGGTATCGCTTCACGATAGATATCAGCGCCACCGATGACCACCAACTCCTCAACGCCGTCGATCAGGGCAATATCTCCGGCCATCTGCAGGGCGTCATCCAGGGACGCCACCACCCTCACGCCCCCGGCGCAAAAATCCGGGTTGCGGGTAATGACAATATTACTGCGACCCGGCAGCGGGCGGCCTATGGACTCGTAGGTCTTGCGCCCCATCACGATGGGCTTGCCCATGGTGACGCGCTTGAAATACTGAAGGTCCCCCGGCAGGTGCCAGGGCAGCGCATTATCTCTGCCAATCACACCATTTTCTGCAGCGGCGACAATGACGGCCAGATCAATCATCGCGGGCTCAGACAGCCACTGGCGCGGCGATATGGCCGTGAGGATCGTAAGCCACCAACTCGAAGTCCTCGAATTGGTAGTCGTAGATGCTTTCGGGGCGACGCAGGATGTTGAGGCGAGGCAACGGGCGCGGCGCGCGCGACAATTGCTCACGCACCTGCTCCAGATGATTGCTATAGAGGTGTGAATCGCCCGTGGTGATGATGATCTCTCCGGGCTCCAGGTCGCATTGCTGTGCCAACATCATGGTGAGTGCGGCAAGGCTGGCGGTATTGTAAGGAAGACCCAGGAAGGAGTCGCTTGAACGAATATAAAGCTGGGCGGAGAGGCGCCCACCGGCAACATAGAACTGGTAAAGCAGGTGGCAGGGAGGCAGCGCCATACGCCCCGCCCGCACATTGTCCTGGGGACTGATGCCCTCGTCAGGCAGATATTCCACGTTCCAGCCGTGAAACAGTATGCGGCGACTGTCCGGGTTGTTACGCAGACAATCCACCACATAATCGATCTGGTTGATGCTGCCGCCATCGCGGGTCGGCCAGGCAGTCCACTGGGCGCCGTAGAGGGGGCCCAGGTCCCCCTCGGGTGTGGCCCATTCATCCCAGATGGATACCCCGTTCTCCTTGAGCCAGCGGGTGTTGGTGTCGCCGCTGAGAAACCAGATCAATTCGTTGATGATGCTCTTGAGGTGCAACTTCTTGGTCGTGAGCAGCGGAAAACCCCGGGAAAGATCGTGGCGATACTGCCGGCCAAACACCGATAAGGTTCCTGTGCCGGTGCGATCGCCCTTGCGTGTCCCGTTATCCAGAATGTCCTGCAACAGGT
>Ga0316192_10003378_pt1 | contig 11663 bp, 10 predicted proteins | sample MerIslwburrow_MG_FD_204931 | JGI IMG/M metagenome (GOLD analysis project Ga0316192, IMG submission 204931) | Coastal sediment microbial communities from Maine, United States - Merrow Island worm burrow | ecosystem: Environmental > Aquatic > Marine > Coastal > Sediment | place: USA: Maine...
GAAGACCAAAACATCCTGGAGGTCCTCTCCCAGATACACCCGTTCGTTCGGGCCCAGTATCCCTAAAGAAAGGCAGATGAGCGTCCACATATGCACGACGGGATAATTGCCGCCGTAATGCTCACTGAGTTCATGAATCTGAGCATGGCAATTATGGCAGCCGGCGATGCAGTAATCCGCGCCGGTCGCCTTTATCTGTTCGTCCTTTAGCCGGCCGAATTCCAGACGCTGTTCTTTCATGCCGGACTGCAGGAAACCGCCACCGCCGCCACAGCAATAATTGTTGGACCGGTTGGGGACCATATCAACAAAATTTTCTTCGCCGACGACCGATTTGACCACGTATCGCAAATCTTCGGCAATGGCATCTCCATAACTTTTGCGCACGATCTGACAGGGGTCCTGGACGGTAAATTTAATTTTGAGGTCCTTGTTCCAGTCGGAATTGACCTTGAGTCTTCCTTCCCGGATCCACTTGGCATAGTACTCATAAATATTCTTGACGACAAAGTTGTGCTCGATGTTGAATTTTTTCAGTCCTGCCAGGACTGAGAATGTTACGTGCCCTCATTCGGTGTTGAGATAAACCTTACAGCCCAGATCATCGGCCTGTTTGGCCGTAGTACGGACAATGTGCTCCCAGGCTTCGTTGTCCGAAAGAAACATGCAGTAGTTTTCTCCGCCCCAGCCTTTGGAGCCATAGGTCCAGTCAACCCCGGCAGCATGTAAAACCTTCCAGAGCGGCACCATTTCGTCGGGTTCGGTAACCGGCTCTCTTGAATTCTGATTTAAAAAGAATTCAGCGCCCTGTTTGTCGATGGGGGCCTGCATGTCTTTAAATTCGGGTTGTGCTTCCTGATATTCTTCGAGGACATCTTCGACCACGAATTGAAAATCCTCCGGGCTGGCGCCCATGGCGCTGCAGCTGTCATTTTTCAGCGCCATGTCACAGGAGCCCAGGATCCCTTTGGGACGTTCGTCTCTGGGTCGTTTGCCCCTGATATTGTAAACCAGTTGCGGGATGTCAATTTTCATTGGACAAACATAGATGCAGCGCTGACACATGGTGCACATCCAGGGCCAATCCGATTTTAAGATTTCATCGTCTAACCCGAGGGCCGCCATCCGCAGAAATTTTCTAGGATCCATGTTTTCCAGACCCGTCGCCGGGCATCCGGAAGAACAGGCACCACATGTCAGGCAAAGATTTAGATTTCCGCCTTCGGGTATTAGGTTCTTGACTTCGTCGATCAACATGCTTTTTTTCTTACCACCGAGAGTAATGATATCCTCTGGCATGATCGCCTCCCTTTCTTATCCTTTTTTTACGTTGATAGTTTTATCTAAGGGGCTTGGCCCCAGTGACAGGATATGCTCCGTCATCTCTTTAGCATAGGCCGCAAAGGTCGGTCCTTCACCGGATGAAAGATTGTACATTCTGACCCGGTCGCCCTCCATGCCGATTTCTTCAAGCATCGTGCGCACATGCTCAACGCGTTCTCTTGCCCGGAAGTTACCTTCGTTATAATGGCAGGTTCCTTCCAGGCAACCGACGACATACACCCCGTCGGCTCCCATTTGAATTGCCCGCAGCAGGTGGATCACATCCACTTTTCCGGTACACGGCACTCTGATAATTTTTACGTTTGAAGGGTATTGAAGTCGCATTGAACCTGCCAGGTCCGCGGCCGAATACCCTCAATAATCACAGCAAAATGCGATGATGTTAGGTTCAAACTCGTCGCTCATATTTTTCCTCACGTTAAAGTAAAAAAATGACAATTGAAGATTGACGAATGATGACGTCGCTCTCCGAGGCGTAGGCGTACAACCCCTACGAGCCGGAGGCTTCGCTCTGTCTATTTTTTATGGATTAAGATGATCCTTACTATGTTTATTAAAAGATGAACGTCCAACATCGAACGTCCAACGTTGAACATCGAATGATGATATCGCTGCGCTCCGCAATTTAATTTCAATTGTTTTCAAAAATCCAATATAAAACCATGAATGACTATTTCTGTTTCTTTCCCGTTTCCCATTCATCATTCGATGTTGGACGTTCGATGTTCGATGTTCGTTTTTTCAGCGAACCTTCCAACTTACGCCTTCCGTCCTCTCCTCTATGCTCTCTGCCCCATGCTCTCTGCCCTATCATTTCCAAATCCGAAATCCCCAATCCCCAATCTGAAATCAGAGCACGCCTTCTATCAGCCTCCTGCAAGCAAGGCCTCAATTTTACACATGATTTGTTCATCTTCGTAAAAGCTCAATCCAATGGCTTCCCGTGGGCAGACACCGGCGCAAATACCGCATCCGTGGCAGATGGCCTCATCGATTTCAATGACGCCTTCATCTGTGTTAAAAGCCGGCACCTCGAAGGGGCATGACCGTACACAGGTCAAACATTTTACGCAATGTTCCGTATCGACCTTGGCCGTGATGGCCGAAAGTTTGATTTCCGATCGGGCCAAAAAGGTCGTGGCCCGGGAGGCCGCTGCCTGGGCCTGGGCGATGGACTCTGAAATCAGCTTCGGCGCGTGGGCGGTACCGCACAAAAATATACCGTCGCCCGGCATGTCCACCGGACGAAGTTTTACGTGCGCTTCTATGAAAAATCCTTCCGGATTGCGGTTCAGCTTCATGATACGGCTCAGCGCTTCCGTATCTTCGGCCACCACCCCTGCGCTCAGCGCCACCAGATCGGCACTGATGGCCAGATTCCGTTGCAGGATGTGGTCCTTTACGAAAACCGTCAGTCCGTCTGCAGACGCCTTTACCTCCGGCGGTGTCTTTTCGTCAAAGCGAATGAAAATAATTCCCTTCTCTCTGGCTTCCTTGTAATAATCTTCCAACAGTCCGTAGGTGCGCATATCGCGGTACAAAATATAGATTGCGGTATCCGGGTTGAGTTTTTTTAGCGCCAGGGCGTTTTTAACGCCCGACTGGCAGCAAATGCGCGAACAGTTCACATTTTCCTCGCTACGGGATCCCACGCACTGGATCATGACCACGCTGTCAAGATTGGCCGCACCCTTTTCTTCAAGCCTGTCGCTCAATTCCACCTGGGTGACCACCCGGTCGCTTTCCGGGTAGAGATACTCTGTGGGCTGATACTCCTTGGCACCGGTGGCAACGATAATCACCCCGTGGTTGATGCGGTGCTCCCCGGCATCGGCGCCTGTGGTCAGCTGGGTGGTAAAATTGCCTTTGTAGCCGCTGAAACCGGTAATGGTCGCATCGGTTAAAATTTCGATCTTTTCATGGGCATTGACCCTGTCCGTAAGTTCCTGCAGGTAGGCGCGGATATCTCTGCCTTCGATGGTGTGGTGCAGTCGGGCAGCCATACCACCGAGTTTTTTTTCTTTTTCCACCAGGACGACCTCAAACCCCTGATTGCCTAACCCTAATGCGGCGTTCATCCCCGCGACACCGCCGCCGATGACCAGCGCCCGCCGGTTAACCTTTATAACTTTCTCCTTCAGCGGTGCCAGCGCTGCGGCCCGGGCCACCGACATCCGCACCAGATCCTTGGCTTTGGCCGTGGCCTGTTCCTTGGTCTTGGAATGCACCCAGGAATCCTGGTTACGGATATTGGCCATTTCAAAGAGGTATTTGTTCAGGCCGCAAGCCTCAAGGGTTTCCATGAACATCGGTTCGTGGGTCTTGGGGCTGCACGAGGCCACCACCACCCGGTTTAGCCGATGTTCCTGAATCACCTCTTTGATTCGTTCCTGGGTATCCTGACTGCAGGTAAACAGATTCTCATCCGCCAGGGCCACATAGGGCAACGTCTGAGCGTATTCCCTGACAGCCGGCACGTCAACCACCCCGCCGATATTTATGCCGCAGTTGCAGACAAAAACACCGATTCGTGGGTCTTGTTCGGAGATATCGATTTCAGCGGGGACTTCAATCGATTCGGTTTCGGTTCCCCGGGCTTCGACCAGGTTGCCTCCCGCTGCACAGGCCGCCGCACTGGCTTCGGTAATCGAACCGGGAATATCCTTGGGCCCCTGGAATAAACCGCAGGTATAAATTCCGGGGCGCGATGTTGCCACCGGGGCAAAGGGATCGGTTTCGACAAAATTGTAACGGTTCAGTTCGATGCCCAGCCGTCGGGCCAGCGCAACCGAGCTCTGGGGAATGCCCAGGCCGACGGAAAGCACCACCATGCTGAAAATTTCTTCGGCCCGGGTGCCGTTCTCATCCACATACTGGACCTGCAAATCCCCGGTCTCAGGAACCTCTGTGATGGTGTGGATGCGAGCCTTGGAAAAACGGACGTCTTCCTGGTCCTTGGCCCGCAGGTAGTATTTCTCATAGTCCTTGCCGAAGGTCCGGATATCCATGTTGAAAATAACACAGTCCAGATCCCCGTGGGCGTGCTCCTTGGCGATCATAGCCTCTTTGATCGCATACATACAGCATACCGAAGAGCAATATCCGTTACCGCACCGGTTGGTGTCCCTGGACCCGACACATTGCAGCCAGGCAATCCTTTTGGGCTCTTCGCGATCAAGGGGCCGCATGAGATGACCGAAATAAGGTCCCGAGGCACTCAGGATTCTTTCAAATTCCTCGCTGGTCACCACATTGGTGTACTTAGAGTAACCGAAAAAATCCAGCCCCGCAGGATCATAGCCCTCGCTGCCCGAGGATAGAATGACTGAACCCACCCGGATATCGGATTCGCGTTCTGCATCGTCATAGGTAATGGCTTTGGCCAGGCACATATTTTCGCACAGCCCGCAACCGATACACACATCCGGATCGATGGAAAAAGCCAGCGGCACGGCCTGGGCATATTCAATGTTTGTCGCCCGCCTGTCATCCAATCCCATGTTATACGGATTCACCGCCGTTACAGGACAATGCCGGGCGCAGTCGCCGCATCCCGTACATTTTACGGCATCGATATAGCGCGGGTGGTTCGTCAGGGTAACCATGAAATCGCCGGGCTCACCCTCAACGGCTTTCACTTCGCTGTTGGTAATAATCTCAATGTTCAAGTGCCGGCCGACCTCGACCAGTTTCGGTGAGATCACTCACATGGCACAATCATTGGTTGGAAAGGTTTTGTCCAGTCTCGACATCATGCCGCCGATACTGGCAGACTTTTCCACCAGATAAACCTTATATTCCGAGTTGGCCAGATCCAGCGCCGCCTGCATACCGGCAATTCCGGCACCCACGACCATCACCGAACCGCTTGTTTTCCCTTTTTCCGCTCCCATGTTCACTCCTTCAACTATAAAACCGAAAAAACAGGTTTGTGATCTTCCATCGCATTGAAAGCCACCCTGTTTGTTTTTTCCAGATCCGCAAGCAGGTAAGACACCTTTTTGAGTTCCAAACCCGTCTGGGTACTGATTTTTCTGACAGACTCGTTTCCCCGCTCGATGGCCAGATAGATAAGATTCTTGTGATATTCTCTTTCAAGCACGGCATCCATGATGGATTCATAACTGGCTGCATCCCATTTGCGCCCGTACACATCGCCCTTGGCGGTTATTTTGAGTTCTTTGCTCACCAGCCACCGCAAGGTCTCAGTGCTTACCGTCATCAAGGCGGCTTCCAGTTCCAGCTCAAAGTCCCGGGTGTCGAGTTGGCCCTTGTCCTTGATGGATCCGGTGACCTCGGTGGCAATCTGGGCAAAGCGCTGGGCTTCAGCCGAGGAAACCCAGGCCAGGTGGAGTCTGTCTTTTCCGATCCCGGTAAGATCCAGCAGCTTGCCGGTTAACCGGATTTTTTTTTCAGCATAAACATTACCTTCCAGGTAATGGCAGTCGCCGATGTGTCAACCGGCCACCAGCACGCCGTCTGATCCTTCCTTAAAGGCGCCGATAATAAACACCGGGTCCACCCGCCCGGAACACATGACCCGAATGGTTCTCAGGTTGGATGGGTACTGCAGGCGTGAGACGCCGGCCAGGTCCGCGCCGGCGTATGCACACCAGTTGCACAGAAAAGCGACAATCTTCGGTTCAAAATCATTCATTTTCTCATCCTACTTTCTACCTTAGAAATTATTTTTATGCATTTTGTGACAAATAAATTGTATCGGGATATTCTCACTATTTTCAATTCTATATTCTCCGGGCTATCCGACCGAACACACCACGGCCATGATCTGCTCATCCCTGAAATGGAGCATGTCGATGACCTTCTGGGGGCAGCTGGACGCGCACAGGCCACACCCTTTGCAGGACGCCGGGATGTTTTTGGCGCGGTAACCCTTGCCCTCGATTTCCTCGAGTTCAAGGGCTCCGAACGGACAAACTTCCACACAAAGACCGCAGCCGATGCATTTTTCGGTGTCCACTTTTGAAACCAGGGGCGACACGGCAATGGACGCCTTTGCCAGAACGGTGACGGCACGGCCGGCCGCCGCCATGGCCTGGGCAATGGTTTCATCAATCGGTTTGGGATAATGGGCCAAACCGCAGACAAACAGGCCGTCGGATGCAAAATCCACCGGCCGAAGCTTGGCGTGGGCTTCCATGAAAAAATTGTCCGAATTGACCGGCAGCTTATAAAATGACGCCAACCGGCTGTTTTCAGCCGGTACGATGGCGGTCGCCAGGTTTATAATATCCGCTTTAATCAAGATCTTCCTTTGCAAAATCGGATCGAACACCCGCACTTCCAGGCCGTCTTCCCCATCGGAAACCGTCGGTTTATCGTCCAGGCTGTAGCGAATGAAAATAACGCCTTTGGCCCGCGCCTCCTTGTAAAGGACTTCCCGCTCCCCGAAGGTCCGCATATCGCGGTATAAGATGTATACATTGGTGTCGGGATGTTGGTCTTTAACGGCAATGGCCTGGGATACGGAGGTCGTACAGCAGATTCTGGAGCAGTACGGTCGCTTTTCATCCCGCGATCCCACACACTGGATGAATACCACACTATCGGCATCCCGCAGCATTTCAGGATGCTGTTCGATATCATGCCATCGCATCACATTCGGATGTTTACCGTACAGGTACTCATCTGTGTCCGATGCCTCGGCTCCCGTGGCAATCACGGTTGCTCCGTGACGCACAATCCGGGTCAAATTACCGGAAGTCACCTGGGTTTCAAAATTGCCCACAAAGCCCCCGGCATTGGTTACCTCGGCCTCAACCATCACTTCTATATCCGGGTGTTTTCCCACCCGGGCCGTCAGATCGTTTAGAAACGACGGCACCTCTTTACCCCGCCAGGTCGTTGCAATATCCAGGGCCGCTCCGCCCAGTTCGGCTGAACGCTCGACAATGACCACCGGAAAACCCTGGTCGGCCAGGCTGAGAGCGGCGGTCATACCGGCGATACCGCCGCCGACAACCAGGGCACTCTTATTGATTTCAACCGCGAGATCCGGTATCGGTTCCAGCAGCGCTGTCCGGGAAACCGCCATGCGCACGAGGTCTTTGGCCTTTTCAGTCGCAGCGGCCTTGTCCTCGGAATGCACCCAGGTGCACTGGTTGCGGATATTGGCCATATCAAACAGATAGGCATTCACACCGGCATTGCGGATGGTTTCCTGAAACAGCGGCTCATGGGTTCTGGGCGTACAGGCCGCCACCACGATCCGGTTGAGTTTTTGGTCACGAATAATTTCCACCATTTTGTCCTGGGTATCCTGACTGCAGGAGAAAAGGTTTTCCTCGGCATAGACCACATGGGGCAGGCTTTTGGCGTATTCGGTAATCGCGGGGACATCGGCAATGCCGCCGATGTTAATACCGCAGTTGCAAACAAAGACACCGATGCGCGCCGGTTCGCCGGCAACGTCATTTTCCGGGGGAAATTGTTTCTCCCTGACCAGGGTTCCCCTGGCGGACGACAGGGTTACGCCGGCACGGCAGGCCGCCGCACTGGCTTCCATCACCGACTGTGGAATATCCTTGCACCCCTGGATAACGCCGGCAACGTAAATACCGGGCCTTGAAGTGGCCACCGGATCGACGTCATCGGTTGCGACAAAATTATACTGATTGAGTTCAACGCCCAGTCTTTGAGCCACTTCCACGGCGGATTCCGATGGTTCCATGCCGACTGAAAGCACCACCATATCAAAATCTTCAATGATTCTCTCACCCGCATCGGTGACATATTCCAGGGCCAGTGTACCGCTTTCATCCGTCTGGTTAACGGTGTGCACTTTTGAACGAATAAAGCGGATACCGTCGGCCTTGGCCCGGTCGTAATATTTCTCAAAATCTTTACCGTGGGTGCGCATATCCATGTAAAATATACTGCCTTGAAAATCCGCACCCAGGTGTTCCCTGGCGATGACCGCCTCTTTGATGGCGTACATGCAGCAGACCGACGAACAATACTCGTTGTCGCATTTATTCAGATCCCGCGAACCAACGCATTGCAGCCAGGCAATTTTAGCGGGCTCCTTTTGATCCGAGGGACGCAGCACGTGACCGGCGGTGGGTCCGCCGGCAGAAAGGATCCTTTCAAACTCCATACTGGTGACGACATTGGGCAGTTTGGCGTGCTGGTAATTGTCATAGGCCAGCGGGTCAAAGGTTTTAAACCCGGCCGTCACAATGATGGATCCCACGTTGAGCGTCAGTTGTTCTTCCTTGTCATCGAAGTTGATGGCGTCGGTGGGACAAATCTTTTTGCAGGCCCCGCATTTGCCCTTTTTGAGAAAAATACATCGGTCCGGATCGATGGCATATTTGAGGGGCACGGCCTGGGCATAAGGGACGTAAGCGGCCTTGCGCTTGACAATTCCCTCGTTAAACTCATCGGATGTTTTGGCCGGACATTTATCAGCGCAGGCGCCGCAGGCGATGCACTTTTCCATGTCCACATAGCGGGGCGATTTATTTACGGTAACGGTAAAGTTACCTTCTGTTCCGTCAATAGCGGTTAATTTTGAAAGGGTGAGCAGTTCAATGTTCAAATGCCGGCCGACCTCGACCAGTTTGGGTGAGATAATTCACATGGAACAGTCGTTGGTGGGAAAGGTCTTGTCCAACTGGGCCATGGCACCCCCGATAGCCGCGGACTCCTCAACCAGATATACATAATAACCGGAGTCAGCCAGATCGAGGGTGGCCTGCATCCCGCTGATTCCGCCACCGATCACCATCACAGATCCTACCGTTTTGTCTTTGTTCATAATGTTCATCCTGTATACTCAAAATTTAGTTAGACTGTTGCCTGACTATAAGTTGCTTAACACTTTAATTTCAATGAGAATATACTAACCCGGATAAACCGGAATTGAATATTGAATATTCTCGCTTCGATACCACCCCATTCCCAATGGTATCGATGCCGCCGCATTCCATTCTGCAGAATCAAGCAGATTATCATTCCGTTGAGTTATGTCAAGGATAATCGGGGAATTTTTATAAAAAATTTCCGATCATCGTCAAAAATTCAATCCTCTGATTTCTTTATGAAAATCACCGATAATTCCTATAAAATTAGTCGTGAAAAAAAAACTATTGAAATCATGACGCTAACCGTCTATATAAGCTGATCTAGTAATTTCGAATCACTATTCTAACGTGGAGGTGGAGCATGCAGCTAAAACGCAAATTCGAGGCTGGCGAATTTGCCATCCTTGCAGAAATGGAACCGCCCAAGGGAGTAGACACCACACGGATGGTGGCCAATGCCAAAAGGGTCAAGGACGATGTGGATGCATTTTTGGTGCCCGAGATGAGCAGCGCCGTCATGCGCATGAGTTCGCTGGGCGCTGCCATGATCCTGCAGGGACGGGGAATGGAAGCCGTGGTCCAGGTATGCTGTCGCGACCGCAACCGGCTCGCCCTGCAGGCCGACCTGCTGGCGGCTTTTGGCTGCGGCATTCCCAACGTGATGGCGGTAGCCGGCGAAGATCCCAGCTACGGCGACCATCATCAGGCCCGACCGGTAAATGATATCGACATTTTCGAATTGCTCCAAACTATTGAGGAGTTGCAAAACGGCCGGGATATGGCCGGCATCGAGCTTGCCGGTTCGCCCACATTCACAGTCGGCTCAACGGTCAATGCCGCCGCCAGAGGAAAATCTCCCGATCTGGAGCTGGCGGAGATGAATAAAAAAATTGCCGCCGGGACCCGGTTTTTCATCACCCCGCCGCTTTTTGACATTGCAGCCATTGAACCCTTTCTGAAACGGGTGGACCGCGAAAAGGCCATCATCATCCCGACGGTGCTGCTGCTCAAATCACTGGGAATGGCCCGCTACATTGCACGCAACATGAAAGACGTGGATGTCCCCGATGAGATGATTGCACGCATCCGCAAGGCCCCGGACAAGGTACGCGAATGCATTCGAATTGCGGCGGAAATGGTGACAACCTTAAAACGGGAAGGCTTCGACGGTGTTCTGCTCGCCACGCTTGGCTGGGAACACAAACTTCCTGAAATCCTGAATTTAACCTAAAAGGACGATCAATATGGAAAATACGCGTAAAATCGGTTCGGTTATGGTACTTGGCGGTGGGATTGCAGGCATGCAGTCGGCCCTGGATCTTGCCAACTCGGGCTACTACGTCTATTTGGTGGAAAAGTCGTCGGCCATCGGAGGGATGATGTCCCAGTTGGACAAAACCTTTCCGACCAATGATTGTGCGATGTGAATTATCTCACCCAAACTGGTCGAGGTCGGCCGGCACCTGAACATAGAATTGTTAACCAACAGTGAACTTCTGAATCTTGATGGACAGCAAGGACGCTTTACCGCCCGGGTAAAAAAAGAGGCACGCTACGTGGATCTTGCCAAGTGCACCAGCTGCAATGAGTGCGCTAATATCTGCCCGGTGGAGCTTCCCAACGAATATGACGAGGGGTTGGCTACCAAGAAGGCTGCCTATAAGAAATACGCCCAGGCAATTCCGGGGGCTTATGCCATCCAGAAGGCGGACAAGGCCCCCTGCCGCCTGGCCTGCCCGGCCGGCCTGAATGTGCAGGGGTACGTGCAGATGGTCAAACAGGGCAAATACAAAGAAGCCCTGTCAATCATCATGAACGATCTGCCGCTGCCCGGCGTCCTGGGACGAATTTGCCCCCACGGGTGTGAAGATGCCTGCCGGCGCTGTGAAGTTGAGCAACCGGTGGCCATCCGGGATTTAAAGCGCTTGGCCGCCGACAAATTTGATTGCCGGGAGATTGAGATCGAATGTCCGTCCCCCAGAAAGGAGAAGGTTGCCATTATCGGATCCGGCCCTGCCGGTCTTTCCTGCGCCTATCAACTGGCCAAAAAAGGCATTCTGTCTACAATTTATGAGGCCCTGCCCCAACCGGGAGGAATGCTCAGAGTCGGAATTCCCGCTCATCGACTACCTCGGGAAATCATCGATCAGGAAATTGAAGTTATTACCAATCTGGGAGTTGAAATTAAAACGAACACCGCACTGGGCTCCGATTTAACCCTCGATGGTCTGTTGGAGAACGGTTATAAGGCCGTCTATCTGGCCATGGGCGCTCACAAGGGCATCGAGCTGGGCATTCCCGGCGAAAAAACCAACGGCGTTCGCCAGGGAGTCGAATTCCTGCGCGAAGTCAATTTAACCGGCAAGACCGAAGTCGGCCGTAAAGTGGCCATTATCGGCGGCGGCAACGTGGCCATCGATGTGGCCCGCTCTGCAGTACGTCTGGGAGCGGAGGAAGTCAGCATTATTTATCGCCGCACCCGCAATGAGATGC
>Ga0316192_10003379_pt1 | contig 11662 bp, 8 predicted proteins | sample MerIslwburrow_MG_FD_204931 | JGI IMG/M metagenome (GOLD analysis project Ga0316192, IMG submission 204931) | Coastal sediment microbial communities from Maine, United States - Merrow Island worm burrow | ecosystem: Environmental > Aquatic > Marine > Coastal > Sediment | place: USA: Maine...
GGTCCTCGTCGTCCGAGAAAGGACTGCACGTAGCCGCGATGGACCACTTCCTCGATTACCGGAATCAGAATGGATGACACAATGATGCCGAGCGCAATGATGCCGAGAGAAGGGCACTGGTACGCAAATGACGGTCCTTCAATTGCACCTGTGCCATGATTCGAGACAAATCCAAGAGATATCCTGGCGACCAGCTGACTCCACCAGGCAATTCGAAACAGCAGGCCGATAACAATCGCTGTCATGACTAATGGTAGTGAAAGATCCGTCGTGCGAAACTGCCGCGCAATAAACGGTGCGTCCTTCCTGATCGTCGGCAAGACCAGGAGTACAAGCACCGGCAGCGTCGCAACGTACGACAGGTCCGCTGCCAGGAGTCTTGGCATGCCGTCTTCGACAAGTTGAATCTGTAGCCAGGCGCGCGCGAACAGCGCTGCAACAGTTGCAGTCAGTACGGCAATAACATGGCTGCGCGGGGGCGATGGCGAGTTCATCCTGACCATCGTAGCCAGATGTTGGCGCGAGGGCGCTGCTTGTTTCTACTCGCTAAACGAAGAAACGATTCGTTCAGATACCCGGCAGATTCGTATACGTGGGTTCGGTCATCTTGTCACGGCCCCACTTCAGGAAAATGGAAGGTTTGGCCGCCGGGTCAATATTAACCTTGTCGAGATCGCCGTCGACGTGCGGGAGGGCCATGAGCTGCTTGTCCATAACCTTGAACCAGAGCCACGGCAGGTACGCAATCACGTACATTCCGAAATAGCCGTTGGGTAATTGTGGCAGGTCCGGGTAGTGGCGCAGCGACTGATATCGACGCAACGGATGCGAGTGATGGTCCGAGTGGCGTTCGAGATGGAATAGCACGAGGTTACTGACGATGAAGTTGCAGTTCCATGAGTGGTGCGGTTCGCATCGCTCATAACGGCCGTTTTCAGTCTTCGCGCGCAGCAGCCCGTAATGTTCAATGTAGTTGGCACTTGTCAGTTGCCAGTAAGCGCTCGCATGGTGAATAAGCAGGAACAGTATGGCAAGCGGACCAAACAAGGAGGTCAGCAAGATGGCGATGGCCAGGCTGATTGCATACGACTGCACGATCGGGTTGCTGTAATGCCAAATGGGTTTGTTGCGAGAGCTCAGGCGCTCGCGCTCGATAGCCCACGCACGCCGGAACGCCCCGGGGATTTCGCGCAACGCAAATGTGTAGATGCTCTCTCCCATGCGAGCACTGGCTTCATCTTCGGCCGTGGACACAAGCGAGTGATGGCCGCGATTGTGATCAACGGTGAAATGTCCGTATGCCGGAACTGCCAGCACGATCTTGGATAGCGTTTTCTCGAGTTTCGAATTCTTGTGTCCCAGCTCATGGCCTGTATTGATCGCAAGTCCGCCGGTCATGCCTGCAACTACTGCAAGCAGGATAAACGCCCACCAGCTGAGGGGTTGTGTCAACGCGTACGCGGCGCAGCCGATGATGGTGATGAAGTGTAGCGGTACGACGATATAAGTGAGGCGTCGGTAGAAGGGGTCTCGCTCCAGTTGCATGATGACTTCTTCCGGCGGGTTGTTGGTGTCTTGACCGATCAACCAGTCGAGCAGCGGCACGACCGCGTAGTTCGATAAGAACGGGAGAAAGAACCAGAGCTCGTTGCCGGTCGCCGCGTGCAACCAGACTGGGATAAGCGCCTGTAGCGGATAAACGACCGACAATAACCAGAACCAGCGTTTGCGATCCACATAGTGAATCGCTTCGCCGCTAGCAGACACTCCCGTATAGCCTTTCATCGCATTCCCGCTGCCGTTGTGACGGTTTGATTATCCAGCTAATCGAGTCGGACACAACGCGAATTGGCGGACATGATGTCGAGTAATTATACAAATGGACAACGCCGGCAGGGACGTAGCTACAAAAAACATGCGTTAAATCAAATATGAAGAGACGTTGGTACGTAACTTGCTCTATATTAGTTGCTGGCAAACGCTTCGAGGGCAGGGATTGAGAATTCACATCAGGCTGTTGGCGATTGCTGTGCTGGTGACGCTGGTCGCAGGGTGCGGCAGGAAGACCGAGGGCCCGGGTTCGGACACGGTTCCGCTCCCTAGCGCCGCGACGCTGGGCGAGCAGGTTGTACTTGCAGCGGAGGAGTACCTCGCCGCTGCGCCGTACGCAGGCGCAAGTCGGTCACGAGGCGAGAAGCTGGCGCAAGTATGTCGCGCCTGTCACAGTCTCGACAAAGGTGGTCCAAACATGATCGGGCCTGCGCTTCACGGGTTCTTTGGCAGGGAAGTTGGCACGCGTAGCGGATTCGAGTACTCGGCTGTTATGAGGAATGCCGATTTCATCTGGACACCCGCAGCGCTGAATGCCTGGTTGGCGCAGCCGGGGCGGTTCTTGCCCGGGAACCGAATGACGTTCGCCGGTGTCCAAAAGCAAGGCGACAGGGACGATATGATCGCCTACTTGCTGAGCGTAACGGCGGCGGATAAAGCCGACTAGAAGGAATTGGTGCAGGACCTATGCAAGTAAGTACAGCCATACTCGAGCAGCGCGCGGATACGGATAGACGGCAGTTCTCCTGGCGCACAGTGACCTACGGGTTCACGCTTTCGCGCCGCCGCGAGCATCGCAGGGTGGTCGACGATGACGTCATTTTTCTCGACTGGCATCATCCATGGTTGTTCTTCCTGGCCACAGGCACGATGTTGCTGTCCTGCGCCGATGCATTCCTGACGCTTCTGCTTATTGACCTCGGCATGATCGAGGCCAATCCCCTCATGAACGCAATCATGGCGCACGGGACGGCCGTGTTTACGAGCACCAAGCTGGCGATGACAGCGTTTGGCATATTCGTGCTGGTCTTCCTCGCCAAGTCGCGATTTCTGAATCGATTGCGGACGGGCCTGTTCCTGACGACGTTCTTTGCGCTCTATGCGTGTCTTGTCTGCTATGAACTCGTGAGTCTTTTCCGCTTCTTGTAGTCACAGATTCATGTATTGTTTGCATTCCCTCGAAGGGGCGCTTGGGCTAAACTAGCGCCCCTTTTTTTGACCCGACCCATTGTCTGTAACGCGCAATTGCACCAGGCGCCCTAAGCCTTTGAAATCATGAGCACTTCCATCAAGGAACAACTCGCTTCGACGCCCCTGTTCGGCGCCAATGCCACCGCTATCGAGCGGCTGTATGAGCAGTACCTGGAAGATCCCGGTTCAGTGCCTGCTGGCTGGCGGGATTATTTCGGGTCGATGGGCGACCCTGACGCCGAGGTCATACACTCAAAAATCCGTGAGGAATTACTCGCCCAGGCGAGCGAAGGGCGCCGCGCCGGGACGGTCACGACACGCACATCAGGCAAGCCGGTTACCACCGGCGAAAAGCAGGCGGCTGTAGCGCGGCTGATTCAGGTGTACAGTCTGCGCGGCCACCAGATTGCCGACATCGATCCGCTGGGGATCATGGATCGCCGCGTTCCCGGGGTCCTGAAACTCGACTATCTCGGCCTCACTGACGCCGACATGGACACCGAATTTTCCACCGGCGGTCTTGCTGGGACCGGCGATGATCGCATGAAGCTGCGCGATATTCTGGACCTGCTCAAATCGATTTATTGCGGCAAGATTGGCGCCGAGTTCGCACATGTTTCCCGTGCGCGTGAGCGCCTGTGGTTGCGCAGACGATTCGAGGAAGGCGCGGCCGCCGACACGCTTACCGATGAGGAGCGGCTCTGGACGCTCGAGCAGCTGACCTGCGCCGAGGGTATCGAGCGCTATCTGCACACTCGTTACGTCGGTCAGAAGCGTTTCTCGCTGGAAGGCGGTGAAAGCCTGATCCCCATGCTCGATGACATCATCCAGAAAGGCGGTGCTTCGGGTATCAGGGAAATAATCATTGGCATGGCGCACCGCGGCCGTATCAACGTACTCGTGAACGTTTTTGGCAAGAATCCGGAAGAGCTGTTCGAAGAATTCGAGGGCAACTACGATCTTGATGAACTCAAGGGCTCCGGTGATGTGAAATATCACAAAGGCTACTCGGCGGACATGAAGACGCCGGGTGGCAACGTGCACATTGCGCTCGCGTTCAATCCGTCGCACCTCGAGATCGTAAATCCTGTGGTTGAGGGTTCCGTGCGAGCCCGTCAGCAACGGCGAGGCGACGCGGAACGGCAGGAAGTACTGCCCGTGCTCGTGCATGGCGATGCGGCTTTTGCCGGGCAGGGTGTCGTAACCGAGACCTTCCAGATGTCGCAGACGACCGGTTTCCGCACGGGCGGTACCGTACACATCGTCGTTAACAACCAGATCGGCTTTACGACCAGTCGTCCCGCCGATGCCCGTTCTACCGATTACTGTTCCGACGTAGCGAAGATGATCGAGGCGCCAGTCTTTCATGTAAACGGTGATGATCCCGAGGCAGTATTGTTCGTAACGCGGCTCGCGCTCGACTATCGGCAAAAATTCAGGAAAGACGTGGTCATCGATCTCGTGTGTTACCGACGCCATGGCCACAACGAAGCCGACGAGCCGTCGGCAACACAACCGATAATGTATAGCCACATCAAAGAGCACGAGACGACCCGCAAACTGTATGCGAATCGTCTCCAAGAGTCCGGCGTCATCGGCGCGACGACGGCCACGGAATTGCAGGACGCCTATCGTGATCGTCTCGATCGCGGTGAGCCCGTGCCGGAATCGAGCCTCGGGATGATCGGGAACGAATACACGGTCGACTGGACGCCTTTCCTGAACACGGAATGGGACGAGCCTGTCGACACGACAATTACACCGGCGACCGCAGGGAATCTTGGCGACATCATCACGACGATTCCGCCGGACGTGAAGCCGCATGGGCGCGTGCAGCGCATCATGGACGATCGTACGAAGATGGCGAAAGGCGAAATGGACATGGACTGGGGATTTGCCGAGACCATGGCCTACGCGTCGTTGCTGGCCGAAGGACACGAGGTGCGGCTGGTAGGCCAGGACAGTGGCCGCGGAACGTTCTTCCATCGTCACGCCGTGTTGCACAACCAGCTCAATAACCGCGAATACATTCCGCTGGAACAGATCGTGAACAAGCCGAACGCCTTTCGCGTGATCGATTCGTTCCTGTCCGAAGAAGCTGTTCTCGGATTTGAATATGGCTACGCGAGTACCGCACCTGACACTTTGGTCATCTGGGAAGGACAATTTGGTGACTTCGCGAATGGTGCGCAGGTGGTAATCGACCAGTTCATCAGCTCGGGTGAATCCAAATGGGGACGCTTATGTGGCCTGACGATGTTCCTGCCGCATGGCTATGAAGGCCAGGGGCCTGAGCATTCATCGGCACGACTCGAGCGATTCCTGCAGATGTGTGCCGAACACAACATGCAGGTATGCGTACCCTCAACACCGGCGCAGATGTTCCACATGCTGCGTCGCCAGCATGTGCGCAATTTCCGCAAGCCGCTCATAGTCATGACCCCGAAGAGCCTGTTGCGACACAAGATGTCGGTTTCGCCACTGGATGAGCTATCGACCGGGCGCTTTGAACTGATCATTCCCGAGATCGAGGCGATTACAACGAAAAAGACGCGGCGACTCGTGCTTTGCAGTGGCAAGGTTTACTTCGACCTTCTCGAGACACGTGAAGTAAACGGTATCGACGACATTGCGATTATCCGTATCGAACAACTGTATCCATTCCCGATTCAGCAATACGCGGAATTGATCGAGCAGTACGGACACGTTGACGAGATTATCTGGTGCCAGGAAGAGCCGCAGAACCAGGGCGCGTGGTACCAGGTCAAGCATCGCCTGCAGGAACCCCTCAAGGACAGTCAACAACTTTATTACGCGGGACGGCCCGGTGCGGCAGCACCTGCCTCCGGCATTTTTAAAGTTCATTTGCAGCAGCAACAGGCATTGGTCGAGGCCGCATTGGACATCAATACCGAAGCGAGCAAAGTACGCAAGCCTGAAAAAACCAAACGGAAGACGAAATGACCATAGAGATCAAGGTACCTCCATTACCTGAATCTGTAGCCGATGCAACTCTGGTTGCGTGGCACAAGACAGTCGGTGAGGGCGTCGCCCGCGACGAGAACCTTGTCGATCTTGAAACTGACAAGGTTGTGCTGGAAGTACCGGCTCCAGCCTCCGGGACGCTTGCGAAAATCGTTGTCGAAGACGGCGCAACCGTCGTGGCCGGGGATGTGTTGGCCATTCTTGAGGAAGGCGAGGTAGCCGCAAAGGCGGCCGAGGCACCCACAAAGAAGGTCGAGCAGAAAGCCGCACCTGCACCGAAACAAGCCAAGGGATCCGCCAAGACGAGCCCAGCCGTACGTCGTTTGCTCGACGAGCATGACCTGGATGCAACGATGGTAATAGGTTCAGGCAAGGATGGCCGCATCACCAAGGGTGATGTCATGGCTTTCCTGAAGTCCGACAACAGCAGCGAAGTTACGCCAGGCGACCCGACGCCCGCCGTTGGCGTCGAAGTCGTTGCGGAAGGTCTGGCGCGCGAAGAGCAACGTGTGCCGATGACACGCCTGCGTGCACGCATCGCGGAACGGCTTATAGAAGCGCAGCAGACTGCGGCGATGCTGACAACGTTCAACGAAGTCGACCTCACCAATGTCATGGCGATGCGTAGCAAGTACCGTGACGCGTTCGAGAAGAAGCACGGTGTGCGGCTCGGCTTCATGTCCTTTTTCGCCAAGGCCGCGGTTGAGGCCCTGAAGAAATTCCCGGTAGTAAATGCATCAGTTGACGGGAATGACATTCTCTATCACAACTATTACGACATTGGCATTGCGGTATCGAGCGATCGTGGCCTCATGGTGCCGGTGATTCGCGATGTTGACCAGATGAGTTTTGCCGAGTTCGAAGCGGCCCTGACTGAAATGGCGGGCAAAGCGCAGGACGGCACCATCAGCATGGACGACCTGACAGGCGGCACATTTACCATTACGAATGGCGGCATTTTCGGCTCCATGATGTCTACGCCGATTCTGAACCAGCCGCAGAGCGCAATTCTCGGGATGCACTCGATTCAGCAACGTCCAATGGTCGTTGATGGTGAGATCCTGGCGCGTCCGATGATGTACCTTGCGGTGACGTACGATCACCGCATTATCGATGGCAAAGAGGCCGTGCAGTTCCTCGTTTCTATCAAAGATCAACTGGAAGACCCGGGTCGCTTGCTGCTGCAGGTCTGACCAACTCAAGACAACAGGATTTGACGTTCAATGAGCAAAAGTTTCGACGTAGTGGTAATTGGTGCAGGACCGGCAGGCTATATCGCGGCCATTCGTGCGGCGCAGCAGGGCAAGACGGTTGCGTGTATTGACGAGTGGAAGAACAAGGATGGGAAAAACGCCTTCGGCGGAACGTGTCTCAACGCAGGCTGTATTCCGTCCAAGGCGTTGCTCGAGTCTTCCGAGCTCTACCATCGCGCCGGGCACGAATTCAAGAAACACGGCATCAGGACCGGCGAAGTCGAAATGGATATCGCCGCTATGCAGAAACGCCGCGCAAGCATCGTGCGGCAGCTGACGGGTGGTATCGCGGGATTGTTCAAGGCGAACAAGGTAGAGGGGCTTGTCGGTCACGGCAAACTTCTGAAGGGCAGAAAAGTTGAATTCACGCCCGTCGATGGTGAAGTAGAGGTCCTTGACGCTACCAACGTGATTCTCGCTTCCGGATCGACGCCGATCGAACTGCCAATCGCGAAGTTCGACGGTGACCAGATTATTGACTCCTGGGATACGCTCGAACTCGATGCTGTACCCGAGTCGCTCGGTGTTGTTGGCGCCGGTGTAATCGGCCTGGAACTCGGTAGCGTGTGGGCACGTCTTGGTGCCAGGGTTACCATTCTCGAAGCCATGGAGGACTTTCTGTTCATGGCCGATCGTGACGTCGCCAAGGTTGCCGCCGGGGAGTTCAAGAAACAGGGCCTCGACATAAAACTTGGCGCCATGGTGTCGAAAGCGACGGCCGGCAAGAATGGTGTCACCGTTGAATACAAGGACAAGGACGGCGAGCAGTCGCTCGATGTCGACAAGCTTGTTGTCGCTGTTGGCCGGCGTCCTGTTACTGACAACCTGTTTGCAGATGACGCAGGAATTCAGCTCGACGAGCGCGGCTTCATTGTCGTCGATGACGAGTGCCGCACGCGCGTGAAGGGTGTGTACGCGATTGGCGATTGCGTGCGTGGTCCCATGCTTGCCCACAAGGGTTCCGAAGAGGGCGTCATGGTTGCCGACCTGATCTGCGGCGAAACTGCCGAGATGAACTACAACGTCATTCCGTCGGTGCTGTACACAAACCCCGAGATCGCCTGGACTGGTAAGACCGAAGCCGAGGTGAAAGAAAGCGGTGTTGCGTACAAGACGGGGCAGTTCCCGTTCATGGCGAGTGGCCGCGCCAAGGCGATGGAGCAGACATCCGGTTTTGTGAAGATTATTTCGTCAGAAGAAGACGACGAAATCCTCGGCGTGCATATTGTAGGCCCGATGGCGGGTGAGCTGATCGCAGAGGCTGTATTGGCGCTCGAATTCTCGGCCAGCACCGAGGATCTGCAACGGACCATCCACGCCCATCCGTCTCTTGCCGAGGCAGTGCACGAAGCCGCTCTTGCGGTGGACAATCGAGCCCTGAATTTTCCAAACAGGTAAAACGACTACTGTAGGAGCCCGCCTTGCGGGCGACATGACCGAACTGCGTTAGATACCGCTACCCTATAGCGGCCTTGCGGCCGCCACGCTTCGCCCGCAAGGCGGGCTCCCACATCAGCCTAGTTCTTTTCCCAAAAGCCTGCGTTGCGAATACCGAGCGCTTTCGGGTCGAACGTATACTCCGTGACGCCTGCCTTTCGTTGCGCCTCGTAGTCCTTCAATGCCCGAAGTGCCGGACGTCCCATGAAGAACAGGATGAGGATACCAATGATATTGAGCCAGGCCATCAAGCCTACGCCGAGGTCACCCATTGCCCACGCCAGGTCGGCCTGGCGGATCGTGCCATAGAACACTGAAGCGAGCATCACGACCTTCAGAATTGTGAGCTCATACGGGACCCGGAACGTACGCCGAATGTAGGCAACGTTGGTTTCGGCGATGTAGTAATAGGCGAGCAAGGTTGTGAACGCAAAGAAGAATAGTGCGACCGCAACGAAGGTCTTGCCAAAGCCACCCATGACACTCTCGAGTGCATACTGTGTGAACGCGGGACTGTTGATGACAACATCGGGCCCCAGCAAGCCGCCACTGACGGAAGCGTCGAGCCCGGTTACGTAGTACTGCTGCGTGATCAGGATCATGAACGCCGTGGCTGAGCAGACGAACAATGTATCGACATAGACCGAGAACGACTGTACGAGACCCTGCTGTGCGGGATGTTGTACTTCGGACGCTGCGGCTGCATGCGGACCGGAACCCTGGCCGGCCTCGTTCGAATACACACCGCGTTTCACGCCCCAACCGATCGCGGCCCCAATGCCGGCCATCGGACTGAATGCATCGCTGACGATCAAGCCGATAATCGCTGGCAGTTCCGCGATGTGATAAAGGATGATGCCGACCGCCATCAGCATGTACCCGAGTGCCATGAACGGCACGACGATCTGCGTAACGTGTGCGATTCGTTTGACGCCGCCAAAGATAATGAAGCCGAGTATGCCGACTACGACAATGCCGGTGATCAACTTGGTTAGCGGGACGCTGTCCCCGAGGAAATTAATCATCGTAGTGCCGCCGATAGCCAGGTCGGAAGCGTTGCCGATGCTGTTCGACTGCACGCCGGGCAACAGCACGCCGCAGGCGAAGATGGTTACGAGGGCGAATATCCAGGCATACCATTTCTGGCCCAGGGCCTTTTCGATGTAGTAAGCGGGGCCGCCACGATACTGGCCTTCGTCCTCTTCCTTGTAGATCTGGCCGAGCGCAGATTCAATGTACGCCGTTGATGAACCCAGGAATGCGACCACCCACATCCAGAAGACGGCACCCGGTCCACCGAAACCAATCGCGGCAGCGACGCCGGCGATATTGCCAGTGCCGACGCGTCCCGACAGCGAAACTGCCAGTGCCTGGAAAGACGATATGCCCCTGTCCGATTCCTTGCTGGAGAACAGCAGGCGGATCATCTCCCGGAACAGGCGAACCTGCACGAAACGCGTGAGTATCGAATAGAACAGTCCGGCGCCGAGGGCCAGGTAGATGAGCGCGTCGCTCCAGATAATGACGTTGAGGCAACCGACGAGATCGGACATGCCGTCCATCTCTTGAAAACAGGCTTGCGGATCCTGCCAGAAAACCCGTTTGATCCAGTCGACGATTACCTGCATGCCATCCCCCCTGATTTTTTCTTCCAAGTGGCTCGCAGGATGTTACCGCATATGGGGACAATACGTAGTTCTTTCAAGCTGCCGCAGCGCGCTGTTTCACGCTATAGTGCCCGGAACCAAAAGCTTGGGAGAACGAAAATGACCTGGTGGCAATGGACGGTTATTGGTGGGATTCTGCTCGGCGCAGAGCTTTTCGGACTGGACGCGCAGTTCTACCTGATTTTTATTGGCCTTTCCGCGTTGCTGGTTGGCCTGGCTGAACTTCTTGGATTGGCTATGCCGCTTTGGTTGCAGATGGGCGTGTTCGCAGTTTTTTCGCTCGTGTTTCTTTACGTTTTTCGGCGGACCCTATACGACAAGATACGTGGGTCATCAGAGGGGTATCCTGAGCCGCTCAATGGCGAGAGCGTGCAGATTATTGAAGCTTTGGAGCCAGGTGCGGAGGCTCGTATTGATTATCGAGGAACCAAGTGGAATGTGCGCAACATCGGGCAAACGGCAATCGAGGGCGGAACTCGAGCAGTGATCGCCAAGGTTGAAGGTTTGACGCTGCACGTAGAAGCTGAGTAACGAGGAAGGAACGTCATGGACACCACATTTATTGCACTTCTGGTACTAGCATTTGTTGCTCTGATCATCGTCTTCAAGATCGCGGTCGTTGTTCCTCAGCAGAACGCGTACGTGGTTGAGCGACTGGGTAAGTTCAGCAAGACTCTCAACGCCGGGTTCCACATTCTCTGGCCATTTCTTGACAAGGTTGCCTACAAACACACGCTAAAAGAGCAGGCGGCGGACATCGCCGAACAAATCTGTATCACCAAAGACAACGTGCAGGTAGGTGTTGACGGTGTTCTCTATATGCAGGTGCTCGATCCAGGACGCGCATCCTACGGTATCGGCAACTACATGTTCGCCATCTCGCAGCTTGCGCAGACAACGCTGCGTTCTGAGATCGGCAAGATCGATCTCGACCGGACCTTCGAGGAACGTGGCACGATTAACCAAAACGTGGTCGCCGAACTCGACAAGGCATCCGACCCCTGGGGCGTTAAAGTGCTGCGCTACGAAATTAAGAACATCAACCCGCCGCACGACGTCCTGAGCGCGATGGAGAAGCAGATGCGCGCCGAACGAGAGAAGCGAGCAGTGGTTCTTACGTCTGAAGGTGTGCGCGACGCGAAGATCAACGAGGCTGAAGGTGAGAAGCAACGCGTTGTCAAAGAATCAGAGGCGGCCAAAATCCAGCAGATCAATGAGGCGCAGGGCGAGGCGGAAGCAATTCTGGCCGTCGCAACGGCAACGGCCGAGGGCCTGCGCAAGGTTGCCAATGCAGTTGTC
>Ga0316192_10003382_pt1 | contig 11658 bp, 14 predicted proteins | sample MerIslwburrow_MG_FD_204931 | JGI IMG/M metagenome (GOLD analysis project Ga0316192, IMG submission 204931) | Coastal sediment microbial communities from Maine, United States - Merrow Island worm burrow | ecosystem: Environmental > Aquatic > Marine > Coastal > Sediment | place: USA: Maine...
CGAGGCATCGCCTTGAGCGCTCGCTGGTACCACTCCGACCCATTGGGCGACGACAATGACGGCGAGGGCGACTGAAACGTTTACGAGTATTCTGCTGAATCGCACTCTTCGCTCCCTCCAGTGATGAACTCTTCAACCAGCCACGACCCCGCAACCTGAACCAATAGTGTTTCTCGCAGCTGATGGACGCTACCCCCGGCACCCATCAACTCACCATTGGGGCCATAGCGACTACCGCGGTCAAGGGAACAATCCAGAACAGAGGCACGGCCACCGTCGATGAGAACGTTGACGATATTTGAGTCAAAACCAGGTCCAGCAAGGTGCTCACCCCTTTCCGACCTTCCCGCAGTGGATTCTTGGAACCGCGTCAACAAAGGGGCGACAGTCAACTCCTCAGCAAGAAGAAGGGAAGGTTCGTAGCCGTCGACTCGCTCGTCCCGGTTGAAGAGTTCGGTCATGAAACGGGTGTGGGCGGCGCGGACGGCCGTCTCCACTTCGCTGAAGGTCGCGCCCGTAGTGGTCGGTGTCGTGGCGGACGAGGTCGTCGTTGTTGTTTCAGGCGTTGACGCCGTCGTCGACGATGATTCAACTTCCGCGGTGGAAGGTGTCGTCGACGAAGTCGGTAGCGATTCCGCTCCATCGTCAGAGCACCCGCCAGCGACCAGGACGACCAATGCGGCAATCGCCGCAGCCACGACCCCTCGCCCATGCCGATGGCTGCCTCCACGAGCCATCTACATACCCGCCGAAGCGGATGTCGAGCCGATGGGAAAACACCCGAACTCGATCACCTCGATCCGACCCGACGCGAGGATTCCCGAACCCATGACAGACCCCCAATTCATTCCCACCACGAAGCGTCCCCGGCTTCGTTGACAACAACGGACACAGAACCAACACTAAACACCTCGATGTTTGCAAAAAGCTCAACGGGACCAGATCAGCGGTACATACCGACCTGGTTTGACGACCCGCTTTGCCCATACCCGGGGGCAACCTCTTGGCCACCAGGCCACCAGGAAGCCCGCACCGGCCACTAGAGCTAGTGTCGGCCCATGGCGAAGAAATACATCCTGGCCGGCATGTCCCACGAGACGAACACGTTCTCACCTCAACCAACGACCCTCGACAAGTTCGGCCGGTTCGCCGGGGCCGACCGACCCCTGGCCGGACCGGAGGCCATCGAGCGGATGGCGGGCACCCGCACCCCGTTCGGCGGCTTTGTCGACCTCCTCGCTGAGCGCGACGCCGAGTTGGTGGTGCCGATCGTGGCCAACGCCGTCCCCTCGGGCAAGGTGACCGACGAGGCCTACGAAACGATGACCGGTCGCATCACCGACGCCGTTCAAGCCGGGGCCGACGCCGTCTTCCTCGCCCTGCATGGGGCCATGGTGACCGACACCCACGACGACGCCGAGGGTGAACTGCTGCGCCGTATCCGTTCGATCGCCCCCGACATCCCGATCGCGGTCTCGCTCGACTTCCACCTCGGCATGTCGCCCGAGCTTTGCGGCAACGCCACCGTGGTCACCGGCTACCGCACCTACCCCCACATCGACACCTACGAGACGTCCCAGCGGGCCGGTCGGACCCTGTTGCGGGCCCTCGACGGCGAGGTCGACCCGGTGATTTCCTGGGGTGTGCTGCCCCTGATGACCAACATGTTGCGCCAGACGCCGCTCCACCAGCCGATGAAGGACATCATGGATCGGGCCATCGCCGCCGAGGCCTCGGGCGAGGTGTTGACGGCGTCGGTGTTCGGCGGCTTTCCCCTGTCGGACATCCCCCACACCGGGCTGAGCGTGATCATCACCGCCGATGGCGACAAGGCGGTTGGCGACGCCCTGCGCGACGAGTTGCTCGATATGGCCTGGGAGCGGCGAGCCGACTTCGTCCACCAGTTCGAACCAATGGCCGCATCGGTGGCCAGGGCGGCCGCCATCGAGGAGGGTCCCGTCGTGCTCTTCGACCACGGCGACAACTGCGGGGCCGGGGGCATCACCGATGTCATGATGGTACTGGGCGAGGTGCTCGGCCAGGGGCTGGACGACGTCGTTGCCGGCCCGTTCTGGGATCCCGGATCGGCGAGCGCTGCCATCGAGGCAGGGGTCGGCGCCACGGTCACCCTCGACGTCGGCGGCAAGCTCGACATGCCTGCGATCAGCCTCACCGGAGAGCCGATGCCGCTCACCGGCACCGTGGCCGCCGTCTCCGACGGCCACTACACGGTGACGGGACCGATGATGACGGGCATGTCCGTGAACCTGGGCCCGACGGCGGTGATCGACATCGGGCCTGCTCTGATACTGCTGTCTTCGAACCCGTTGGAGCCGTTCGACCTCGACTTCTATGCCGCGGTCGGCATCGACCCGACGGCCCACCGTTACCTGCTCATCAAGTCCCGGCAACACTTCCGAGCGGTGTTCGAGCCCATCGCCACGGAGATCATCGGCGTCGCCGGACCGGGGGTGTGCAGCGAGGACTACTCGATCCGCGACTTTGAACGCATCCGTCGCCCGATGTACCCAATGGATCTCGACACGCCCAAGAGCGTGATCGGCAACTGATCGAGGTGCGATGGCCGGAGGCCGTCGCCTGGAAAGATGGAACCAGGTGGCAGCCAGGGTCGAGCCCGACAACCCAGAAACCGTCCTCATTGACCTGGCCTGTTCGTTCGACGTGTTCGGTCCGCTCAACCGGACGATGTGGCGGCCCACCGACATCGACCTGTCGAAGGGTCCGCCTTCAGCGTGGGGCGACGAAGCCGACGACGGCCTGGCCGAAGCCGATCTCCTGCTGATCACCGATCCGTCCCTCCTGATCATCAGCGCCAACGGCGTCGCCGTGGAGTACGTGCCAATCCCGGCCACCGAGCAGGCGGTGATGAGCTGCCCGTGAGCCCCGACCCACCCCGGTTCTTGGTCTCGGTGCGCTGCGAGCAGCTGCGCCATCAGCAGTAACATCCGGGGCCATGACTTCGACCACTCGCCAACTATCCATCCCCGTTGCCGACGGCTCGGTGCCGGTGCACGTCTCCGGGCCCGACGATGCCTCCGCGGTGGGCGGCATCGTGGTCGTGCCCTCGATCTTCGGCCCAAACGAGGACCTGCTGGCCCAGATGCGCTCGATCGCCGACGTGGCCCTCACCGTGGTGATGGATCCGTTCTGGCGCCAAGGAGGCGGGGCGATCCCCTACCCCAACCGCGAAGAGGCCTTCGCCCGGGTTGGTCAGCTCGACCGGTCCCTCACCCCGGCCGATGTCGAAGCGGTAGCCCGGTGGACGGCGGGTGAGACCAACGGCCGTCTCGTCGGCCTCGGGATCTGCTTCGGTGGGCCGCTGGTTCTGACCGGAGCCGCCGCCGGGTACCTGGCCGCCGCCGTGACTTGGCACGGCAGCCGCATGGAGGGAGTGCTCGACCAACTCGACGGTCTCACCGCCCCCCTACGGTTGCATTTCGGCGACGCCGACCCGATCACGCCTCCCAAGGTCATCGACGCCGTCGGCCAGGCCTTTGCCAACCATCCCGACTGCTCGATCGTGATCCACCCCGGTGCCAACCATGGCTTCAGCCACGAGGGCCCGGCCTACGATCAGTCCGCCGCCGACGCCGGACTCGCTGATCTACGAGCCCTGGCAACCGCCCACAACGCGGCCGGTTGACGATGGCTCCGGCCACGCCTTGAAAGGCCCATCCAGATGCCCGCCCAGCACAGGTTGAGTAGTTTGGCGTCATGCGACTCGGGCTGACCATCCGCACCCTCGACGGCACCGTCCGGGAGGTATCCGTTGTCGACGGCCACTTCCGGGCGGCAGGCGAACCCGTCGACCGTGAGATCGATACCTCTAGTTGGTGGGCCGTCCCGGGCCTGGCCGACTGCCACGCCCACCTCGGAAGTGGTGGCGCCAATGACGACGATCGCGGCCCTGATGCCATTCTTGAGCGGACGAAGGCGAACGCCTGGGCCCAACTCGAGGGCGGAGTGTTCCTCGTTGCCGACAAAGGTTCGGCCGACAACATCACCCTGCGCGTACTCGACGAGCCTCCAGCTCGGCGACCCGAGCTGCACATGGCGGGCAAGATGATCACCAACCCCGGCGGCTACTTTCCCGATTTCGCCACCGAGGTCGATGAACACGAACTGCTCGACGTCGTGCGTCAAGCCACCGGTGGTGGAGCCACCTGGGTCAAGCTGGTCGGCGACTGGCCCCGGCGAGGGGTGGGGGCCATCCCCAACTTCACCGAAACCGCCCTCCACCAGGCCGTGGACGTAGCCCACCGGGCCGGGTGCCGGATGGCCATTCACGCCGCCGCCCCCGAGACCAGCACCATGGCCGTCGCCGCCGGGGTCGACAGCATCGAACACGGCCTGTTCATCACCCCCGACGACCTGGCGACCCTCGGGCAACGAGGCGGAGCGTGGGTTCCGACGATCGCCGCCATGGAAGCAATCAGGGACATGTTGGGGGCGGAGTCGAGCGGTGGAAGGCTGTTCGTCGACGGACTGGCCAACGTTCGAGAACTGCTTGCCGGGGCACCCGAGGTCGGGGTTTCGGTGCTAGCCGGAACCGACATCGAAGTCCCCCACGGTGGGATTGCCACCGAGGCACTGAAGCTGGCCGAGTACGGGATGGCGGCGTCCGACGTCGTACGAGCAACTACCTCCGCGGCCTATGACTACCTGGGATCGGACCACAGTTTCGAGCCCGGCGGCCACGCCGACGTACTGTTCTTCGACACCGACCCCCGAGACGACATCAGCGTGCTGGCCCGCCCCGTGCTCGGCCTACGCCACGGCGAAGTGGTCGTTGGCTCGCTGTAGGCGTGCCTGCGGCTTGGCACTCACGACGTGCTGGGATGCTGGGCGCAATTCTCCGTCCGGCTGGGCCGGACGTGCGCTAACCTACAAACCTTCCGGGGCTGTAGCTCAGTTGGCTAGAGCACCTGCTTTGCAAGCAGGGGGTCAGGGGTTCGATTCCCCTCAGCTCCACCACATCCTCCCTGGTCAGGAGCCTGATGGCCCAGGAAGTTCAGAATCGAACTTTGATCTGGGAGCCAAGCTGGGAGCCAACTCGTGGCGACCGGTCCAATTTCCTAGTGGACATAGAGCCGACATTTCTCCGCACGATGTAAGTGAGGTTCCTGCGTGATCTCTACAGCTAGAAGCGACTTTCGGGCTGCAACAAGACACCGCCCGTTGGGACGGTGTGGGGGTTGGTGAGAGGATGGGCGTGATGGGAGTGGACCGGGTCGTGGTAGTCGGCGGTGGGATTGGGGGGCTGTCGTTCGCCCTTGGTTTGCAGCGCCGGGGAATCGGCGTATCGGTGTACGAGCGGGCGTCCCAGCTTCGTGAGATCGGTGCGGGGATCATCTTGCAGCCGAACGGGCGGAAGGGGCTGGTCGATCTGGGGGTGGATGCTGCGGTGGAGGCGGTGTCGAGCTGCCCGAGGGTGTTCTACGGCTGCGACTACGCCACCGGCGATGTCTTGGGATCGACGCCGAGCGCACACGTGGCGGAGAGGTTCGGGTTGCCCTCGCTTGCCGTGCATCGAGGTGATCTGCACGCCGTGTTGTTGGCCGCTGTGCGAGCCAATGATCCTGATGCGGTCCATGCGGCTCACGAGTTCGTGGCGTTGGACCAGGACGACGGTGGTGTCACCGTCCGTTTTGCCAATGGGGCCGTCGACCGGGCCGAGTTGCTAGTGGGCGCCGATGGGAACGGTTCAGCTGTTCGGTCCTTCGTGTTCGGAGGTGAATCAGCACGATTCAACGGCCAGGTGGCCTTTCGGGCAGTGCTCCCCATTGATGCCACGCCCGCCATCGTGCGTGAACGCGAGCTGGCCATGCATCGAGGGCCGAATCGGTATCTGCTCTACTACGCGCTGCGAGGCGGCTCGCTCATGAATCTGATCGGTTGCGGCCAGACCGACCTGTGGGAGGAGGAGGGCTGGTCGATTCCTGCGACGGCTGCTCAGTTCCTCGAGGCGTACGCTGACTTCGCGCCGCATCTACTCGACCTCATCGCTGGGGTGTCTGATGGGGAACTGTTCAAGTGGGGACTCTACGACCGGGCCCCGCTCGAGTCCTGGACATCAGGGCGGGTTGCGATGCTTGGTGATGCCGCTCACCCCATGACTCCCTTCCTCGGACAGGGTGCGGCGATGGCGATCGAGGATGCGGTGGTGCTGGCACGAGCGATCGAAGCTTCGAGCTCGGCGGTCGAGGCGTTCGAGAGATACCAGGCGGTGCGCATAGAGCGGGGAAACAACGTCGCTCGATGGTCATGGGAAGAGGGGCAGGCGTTGCAGGACCCGACCATCCAGAACCGAGGTGCCGCCGGCTATGGCCTCCTCGACTACGACCCAGCCTCGGTCCCCGTCTGAGCAGTGCAACAGGCGTCAGCGATCCTCATCTCAGCCGTTCAATGCGACCTTGGCTCGTTCGAGCCTGCTGCCTCACCCTCGGAACCCAGGTAGCGAAGTAACCGGCGTTGTGCGTGCACCCGATGCTCGATAACGAACGACCAATGTTGGATGCCGTCGAGATGGACCCAGACGGCTCGACCCAGCTCAGTCGTTCGCAACAGGACCAAGAGGGGACACATCATGCAGCCGATGGCGGTACACCTCCGTGATCATCCGTTCTGACGTGCCAGCCCAGTCGGCAATCTGCCACGCCGGATGCCCTGCGTCGGCTTGGAGTGTTATCGCCGTGTGGCGGAGTTCGTAGCCAGAGATCGGCTCAATCCCGGTCTTCGCACATAGAGAATGAAGCGAGCGATAGAAATTGCGATGCATGATCGGTCGACCTGTTCGAGCAGTGACCACAAGGTCGGAGTGAACCCAGGCATGACCGGCGTACTCCTTATGAGTCGCCTGCGCTGCCGACCATTGCGAGAGACGCTCGACGGTCTCTGAATCGATTCGAATCGTGCGTGCGGCCTTCTTGGTCTTGGGCTTTGCCCGTTCCCCAGCTCGGTTCATCTGAGCATCGATAGTGAGGGTGCCTGCATCCAGGTCAAGGCCAGACCATTGGACTGCTCGGGCTTCGGCCGGGCGTAGTCCATTGCGACCCGAGAGATCGACCAAGATGGCCGTATTGCCGCTGGCCTCCGATAAAAGTGCTCGCAGTTCGCCGGCTGTCAGAGACCGTCGCTCCCGAGCCGTTGTGTGATCTGATGGCATCACCGAGAGTTCGGCGACATTGCGGACGAGAAGCCCGCGACGAACGTCGTTCTGCAGTGTCCGGATCAAGGTCGCCCGAATCCTAGTTAGAGATGATCGTCCGATCGGAGCGCCGTACTCCCCTACCGAGGCGGACTCTAGGAACCGGTCGCAGTCGCTCACGGTCAAAGCATCGGTCCTCTTCGCTCCGAGACCCTGCGTGATGATGTTCATCATCCATTCGTCGAGCTCGATGGTCCGGTTGGCTCGACCCGCTGCTCGGCGTACTCGTAGGTAGTCCGCCAGCGAGTCTCGGAGTATCCGTTGACCGCTACCGATATCGCCGTGAGTCGTGGCGTCCGCCCGCATCTGCTTGAGGACAGTCATGGCTTCGGACTTGGTGCGGGCTCTTCGTTTTCGCCGGACTCGTGATCCGGTTCCGGCCGCTGGAAGTTCGAGCGCTGCTATCCAGCCTGAGCCATCGGACGACCGGTAGACCGAGCCGTCACCCCAGTGTTTTCGAGACATCTATGCTGCCTCCTCGGTGCGGCGAGCCTCAACGAAGTCGTCCAGGTCGGCCCAGGCAATCAACCGCCGCTGTCCAATCTTGATGCTCCGCAGCTGACCACTTCGTATCAGGTCGTAAGCCAGTGTCCGCCCGATGCTGAGCATCGCAGCAGCCTCATCGACGCTGTACACGAGCTTGTTGGGATACCCGCCGATCGACTCACCTGACCGACTGAATGGAGGCTGATCTCCGCCTGCCGGATTCATGAGTGTTCTCCTTCGTGGTTGCAGTAGGGGCAGTCGCTGGTGAGGTCGGCTAGGAGTGCTGCGATCTCGGGGTCGTTGGTGACGTCGATGTCGATGACCCACGGTCCGGGTCCATGACGTTGCCTTCACCACACCATCGTCAAACTCTTGGGTGGTTACTTTCCTGTCGGCGTCGTAATTGGCCACGGTCTTGGCCGCACTGGAGGGTAGGTCTCGTAGAGACCCGCCACCGATAGCGAGACGGGCGGGAGCGTATCGGGTGCCTACCCGCCCAGTTCGTTCATAACCGGTGGCATCAGCGATAATGCCAGAACCTTCAACGGTTTGGGTTTGCACCTTACGACCGAACCCGTCAACGAATTCATACCCGGTGCGGTAGACGCCGGGGTGGAGCAGAGTACGGGTGGTGACTCTGGAGGGCCAGTTATGATCACCCGACATCCAGTACGCAAACTCATAGGACGCTGAGGGTGCGCCGGGCAGGGTCACTGATGTGATCCGGCCCAGGGTGTCATACCCAAAGGTTGTGGCAGCCGCGTCGGGCGGGTCGACACTTGTCGCCGCCCCGAACTTGGGGTCGGTAACAGTGGTTGTCCGGTCAGCGGAACCGCTGAGGGGGCCGTCTACGTAGGTTTGGTAGCCCCAAGTGGTGTTGTAGCCCATGGTGGTGGTCCCGACATGGAACTCGTTGACCGAGGTGGTCTGGCCTCGATTGTTGTACCCGGAGGCGACTACTTTCCAGACCGGGTTCCCGCTCGGGTCTTGACGGAGTTGCTGGTGGTCGACGGTGACCGCGCCCTGGGTTGGGGTGTTCCCGAAGTCTTGGCCGTCGTGGCTGTAGGCCGCCGCTGACAGCCATCCTCCCCAAGGGTCGCTGGCGGTGATGCCTGAGCGGAGGGTCTCCAAGTAGGGCCGGGAGATGATCCATTCAGAGGTGTTGTGCAGATAATGGGTGAAACTGGTGGTCTCATCACCGGGGGCGGTTGTTCCCCAGTCCTCGACCCTGACCGGGTTGCCGTACCCGTCGAAGATGGTATCAATCCGGCGGTACCCAGCCAGTGAGCCGGTGAGGTGGTTGAAGGCTTTGGTTCCCGTAACGGTCTTGGTTCGCTGATAGGAGGTCGGGTAACGAGTCATCGACACCGCGGCCTCAGGGGCGGCACTCCCATGGGCCGATTCGTCTTCACTGGGCGAACCCTGAACCCAATACAGACGGTCGTCGCCAACCTCTGGTTCGGCCCAGCCTGACCGCCGAAATCAGCCCCGACTCAATAAGCAGAACACCCAGGGCTGCACCCATCTCAGCGATGAGAACGAGCGGTCTGATTGTCGACAATGTTCTCGCCACCAGCCAGTTGGCCATTGACCCGATGCTCGTGGCAACCCGAACTCTGGCCGAAGTTCCGATCTCGAATTGCCATCGTTGGACTGACCGGCTTCCTGATAGCCCTCGTCGCAGACAGCCCGCTCACCTCTGGCGACAACTACTGGGAGACCCTCGGCGAGGTCGGTGGCGCCGTCCAAGCTCCGACGTCCCAACCACTCGCTTCAGGGGCCACTCGGAATGACGCAGCCTGGACGGTCTACGGCGGGCCGCCCATGAAACGCACAATTGGATCTCTACTCTCGCCTGCAGACCGCGGCAGTTGGATGGTCGTAGGGAGGCGACGCTAGGGACAGGGTGGATCGACGGGGCGTGTGACTTGATGCGGGCTAGGGCGGGTCGTTGTATGCGCTGGTTGAGTTGCGGACTGCGGCCCCTCAATGGCGGAGTGCGAGCTCGTTGGCTGAGCACTTCGAGGCCAGTAGGCGCACGATCGAGCGCGATTTGTCGGCGCTCCAGCAGGCCGGTGTGCCGATCTACGCGACCCCTGGTCGGCGCGGCGGGTATGCGCTCGATCTTCAGCACACCCTTCCCCCGTTGAATCTGTCGGCGGCTGAGGTGGCAGCGGTGGCCTCAGCGCTGACTGTTGACTCCTCGACCCCGTTCACCCATGCCGGTCGCACCGCCCTGCAGAAGATCCTTGCGGTGCTTCGCGAAGTCGACGCCGAGAGCACCCGCGAGCTTGCCGCTCGGGTGCGCTTGTTCGACGACGGGTCTGCGGGAAACCGTTCACTCGCCTCGGTCGAACGGGCGATCGTGGAGCAACGAGCGGAGACAACGACCAGGTATTTGCAAACACCAACATAACGTTGTCGCTGAGCATCACCAAGATGCTCACCATGAAGTGGTTCATCCTTCTCTAACACGGCTACGCGGCCCCGGCTCCACACCGCGATGCGGCGTGGAACACTTGGCTCCAACGCCGTGCAGCGAACGTTGTCGACGTCGGTCACCCGTTTGGGCCCGGTCGACGAATCACCAACGACACCGATGAGTTCTCGCTGGCCTCGAACCCGGCGAGTGGATTCTCGATCGTCGTCGACGAACACATCGACGCCGCCGAGCAGCTCCTTGAAGGCTGTCCCATCGTCGACAGCATCACCCTCTACGAGGTCTTGCCACATGAGACCACCCCGGGTGGGAGTCCCAGGCTCCTGCAGCTACCGGCCAATGGGTGCGGAACATGAAGAAGTTGTCAACCGGCCACGGCTCAAGCTCGTGGTCCATACCAATGGAGGAAGTTTAGTGAGGAAACTCAAGATAGAGCGGACAGTGACAGCACCGCAGTCCAGCGTGTGGGCGGTGTTGGCCGATTACCCCAACATCGTCGACTGGAACGACAACATCAAGAACAGCTACGCCATAGGTGACCAGATCGAGGGCGTCGGAGCCCAACGAAAAACCGAGCTGGCACCGGACGGGAAAAGGACGATGCGAGAGACCGTCACGGAGTGGGTGCCGAAGAGCGAATGGTGATCGCCATCGACGAAATCGAGAAGATGCCGGTCAATGCAGCCACGATGACGTTCGCTCTCTCCGACGACGGCAGAGCAACCGGAGTCACCATGAGTTACGGCTACGAACCCAAGGGCGGACCACTCGCCTTCATTCTCGGGCCAATAATGGACCGGCAGATGAGCAAAGGCTTCAACGGGTTCATCGACAGCCTGGAACGAGCAGCTCAGGCCACGACCACCAGCTAACGAGGCGGCCGACTACCGGGTTGCGGCCTTGAGTTTGGTGCCCGGGGAATACCACTCCGAACCCACCGCTGGGAGCAAATCTGGGAGCCGAGCCGGACCTCTGCCCCCGGCATTCGCCATGGAGGGGTCCGGCCAGGCACACGTTGCCGAACCGAGGGTGGGCTGACGCGATCACAGAGCTCGGCAGGGTATGAACAGCATCTGGTCCTTGACCCGGGAGTGAAACACAAAGCCGGCCTTTCCTGCCAGCGCGATCGAGCCCAGGTTCTGCGGATCGATAAGCAAGGTTGGTTCCAGGTCATGATGGGTCAAAGAATCGCTCAGCACGCGGTTGGCTGAGGATCCGAAGCACCCTCGACCAGAAATCGAACAGACTCATCATCGCGTGCCGCAACGATCCTGGCCGCATCACCCGGGCGAGGAGGCCGCAGAGAAACAACGTCATCGCTAATGTCCAGTTTCACCCACACACTCTCACGTATCGGAACGGCCCCAAACCGCTCAATCCCACCCCATTCTCGATGAGTTATGACTACGAACCGAAGGGCGGGCCGCTAGCCCGTATCTATGGGCCAATACTCGATCGGCTGCTGAACAAGGGCTTCAACGCCTTCATCGACGGCCTGGGACCA
>Ga0316192_10003383_pt1 | contig 11658 bp, 10 predicted proteins | sample MerIslwburrow_MG_FD_204931 | JGI IMG/M metagenome (GOLD analysis project Ga0316192, IMG submission 204931) | Coastal sediment microbial communities from Maine, United States - Merrow Island worm burrow | ecosystem: Environmental > Aquatic > Marine > Coastal > Sediment | place: USA: Maine...
GCCGCCGACGGTCACCGTGGCCATGGCGTCGCGTTCTGACGTGCCCATCCCAACCTCAACTCTGAGGGTCAGAGGCGAGCTTCTCGAACTGACGGCGTCCGATCTTGCGATGTCCGTCGATGAGGCACGTGAACTGGCCGATAGCATGAGGCTCCGGCTGGAGGACGCGGACCTCGCGGCGATTGCTCGACATACGGAAGGATGGCCGGCCGGTCTCTACCTGACGTTTCTCGCCGTGAGGTCGGGCGTCGCACCATCCGCTGCGGCCGAGATTGGGGGAGATGACCGCTTCATTTCAGAGTTCCTCCGGCGTGAGGTATTCGGCAAGCTCACTCCCGCTCGAAGAGACTTCCTCAAGCAGTCGTCGGTGCTGGAAGTCCTGTCGAGTCCGATCTGCGATTTCGTCCTCGAGCGAACCGGCTCCGACCGCGTGCTTCGGTCTCTTGTGGCTTCGAGTCGATTCGTCATGCCGCATGATCGAACGGATCGGTGGTTTCGCTATCACCAGATGCTTCGAGAGTTCCTGCTGGCAGAACTGGAGCGAGGCGATCCCGATCTCGTCGTCCGCCTCAACCTGAGGGCTGCCGACTGGTACGAACAGAACAACATGCCGATCGAGGCCGTCCGCCATGCGTTCGAAGCCGGTGATCCGAATCGGGCGGCTCACCTGATTTCACGTTGGAGTTTCGCCGTGTTCTCAGACGGGAACTCTGCCACGGTGCTGCGATGGATCGACTGGTTCGATGCCCGCAATCTGCTCGATGAGTTCCCGGAAGTCGCTCTCATGGGAGCGTCGGCGTCCGCCGAGATGGGGGACGCTGCTGCCGCAGATCGATGGATCGCGGTAGTCGACCGCTCCGACGCCCTCGGTGCTGCGGCTCCCGTGGTTCATATTGCCAACGCCCAGCTCTGCCGGGGCGGTATCGAGCAGTGTCTCGTCGACGCCCGAGCCGCGCAAGAGTATGTGACACCGTCGTCTGAGTGGTTTCCGCCGGCGGTCGCTCTCGAAGGCCTGGCCCTTCTCTGGAGTGGGCAGGCCGGTGCGGCGTACGAACGTCTTAGAGTGGCGTCTCAGGCTGCAGAACGCTTCGGGGCGCCTACGGCCGCGATGTTCTCACTCGCAACCATGTCAATGATCGCCTACGAACGCGGGGATGTGGCCAGCGCTGATGAATTGGCGGCCCGGGCGTTGCATAGGGCGAAGCGGTGTAATCCTTGCCAATTCGCCACCAGCGTCTTTCCCTACGTGGTGGCGGCTCGGTCCGCCCTGCGCCGCGGTGATCCTGAGCAGGCGCAAGCGCTGCTCGGTCAGGCACACGCCCGTCGTCCGATGCTGAGTAGGGCAATGCCCGTTATCGCCGCTCAGACGCTGATCGAGACCGCAGCAACCCAGATCGAGTTGGCCGACTTCGCCGGCGCCCGCCAGCTCGTCCGCGAGGTTCCGTCCGTCGCGGATCTGGGGTCCCTTGGGACCCTCGAGGAGCGCTACCGAGAAGTCAGCGATCACCTCGGGCGGCTCCCTTCCGGTCACACGGGTGCGGCCACCCTGACGAACGCCGAACTGCGATTGCTTCCGTACCTTGCTACCCACTTGTCGTTTCCCGAGATCGGCGAGCGAATCTACATATCCCGACACACCGTCAAGACCGAGGCGATGTCGATCTATCGGAAGCTGGGAGCATCGTCGCGATCCGAAGCAGTCGATGCCGCGCGCCAGCTTCATCTCCTCAGCTCCTGATACGCGTTCGGGCCGCATCAGGATCCCCGCGGTTGCGTCCGTCGCTCCGGTTTAGTCCGAAGCACCGGGACATGGGACTGCCTGCGATTCACCCAATCGAGGCGATGAAGCCGACCGGCCGGTGCAATACGATCAGCGAGGCAGAGTCCCGATCAGAGTCCGGGCACAGGTATGAGCGCCGACGAAGAGTCGACCAACAGTGTGAAGAAACGTCGGCGGGCTGCTGCTCGTACTGGTTGGCTCGCAATCGTGCACGCTCTTCTCATATTCGCCGCGTACATTCTCCTCAACCCGGCTCCGGACCCATCATCGGATAACGCCACTTTCACGGAGTACTACGGGTCCTCATCGAGCCACACAGCAATCGTGGTCGCCGGTTTCTACCTGCTGCCCTTCGCAGGCATCGCCTTCATGTGGTTCACCATCGCATTGCGGATCTGGATTCGTCGGTCATCGAATGGGCTTCGGGATGAGTTCTATTCAACCGGGCAGCTTGTCAGTGGCGTGGTCTACCTGACCCTGCTGCTGGTCGCCGCTGCCTCGGTATCGGTGCTGGCTCTCGATATCGGAACCGAGGAGGCTGGCCTCGACCCTCAGCTCGCTCGCCAGTTCACCGAGATGAGCTGGACGCTTGCCGTGATCTTTTCGATGAGGATGGCAGCCGTATTCGTCACAACCACCGCAGTGCTCGGTCGCCGTCACGGCTTCCTTCCGAAGTGGTTCGCGTTGGCCAGCTACGCCATCGGCGCAATCCTGCTGCTTGGTCCAACCGTTTCGAAGTTGCTCATGCTGGTCATGCCAATATGGATGCTCGCCATCGGGGTCCTACTGTTGGTCCGGAGCCGGACGTTGACGAAGGCCGTCGCGTGGGTTGAGGACCTTCCTCCGGAACGGTCGGCATGAACACTTTCGGGTACAGCAGGTCGACGGAGGCAGGGCCGGACACCGCTCGGCTCGCGGCGGGTCGCCCGCGATCTGCGGTCGGTCGGCTTCAGAGCGAGGACAAAACATGACCGAGGACACAACTCATCGGCCCAGGGTGCTCCTAGTCACCCACAGTGACGCCCGGCTCGAAGGACTGCCCTCGGCTGTGACCGATCGGTTCTCGGTTCGCCTCGTCGGCGACGTCGACTATCTCGGGGAAGCGGTTGACAGCTACCGGCCGGAAGTCATCGTCATCGAGACCGATCTGCCTGACCAGGACGGATTCACGGCCATAAAGCAGGTGCGGGTCTCTGCCCCCACCACCGGAGTTCTTGCGCTCACGCCGGATTCGCCCGCCCACGCACAAGTGGCTCTCGCAACCCGGGCGGGGGCCGATGGATTCATCAATCGCGACGCCGGGGCCGATTCGTTCATCGACGCCATCGATGCACTGTTGGAAGGCAAGACCTGGTTTCCGCCCGAAGCGACGCGCGAGGTCATCAGCGCGAGCGCGGACGACCTCGACACCACATCTGCCGATCGGCGATCGCGACTGTCGGGCGTCGTCTTCGCCCTCGTCCCCCTCACCGGCCTCATGGCGTCCATGCAGGTGGGTTTCTGGAGGCGATACATGGGCCAGATCGGTGTTCGACCCACCGATCTCGGTGTCGACCCAACGTCTCGCGTGATCGACGTCATTGTCGCTCTCCTGCTGGTCTTGGGCGTCTTCGGACCGCTGCTGTTCGTCGGGACATGGCTCGACATGGCTCGAGACTCCAAGTTCAACAGAGGGCTGATCGCACGCTTCCTCGATCACCGGAAGCTTGCCTATCTGACGGTCTCGGTCCTCTGGCTGATTGTTGCCGCAACGATGGCTATCGGACCGGATCTGGGTCTCGTGGTCGTCGTAGGTCCGATCGTGGCCCTCTCGATCATCGCGCAGGCAGTCGGGGCCAGCGAGGAGCTGCCTCGCCTCATCCGCATGGAGAACATCAGCCTGCCTGCTGCGGTCGTTGGTGCTCTGTTGATGTCCCTCATATTCGTCGGCGTTTTGGCATACGAAGTGCAGATCGTGGGCCCCGATCTGAGGACCGACGGCGATCACGGGTACATCGCTCCACGCGTCCTCGGGGTCAACGCGATACCCGTGCAGGCAACCAACCTCAATACCGACGAGGTAGCGGAGGTGCTCTACCTGGGCGGCAACGCGGATCTCTACGTACTCGTTGACGTGTGCGACAACGATCGGGTTGACTATGTCTCCGTCAGCACCCAGCGCCTCACCGTCATCGACGAGGTCACGTGCCCCGACGCAGAGGCCAACCAGTGACGAGACGCCAGAAAGGTACGATGTGAACCGGAGTTTCAAGGGAACAGGACGGGATCGATGAGCGATAGCAATTCGACGCCGTCGAACGGCGGTTCGTCGTGGATCTTTGTCTCGACCGATTCCGGGCGCGCACGGAGACCGGCCGACATCGTCATCGCAATCGTCGGCGCGTTGCTGATCCTCATCACCGCAGTTGGCTCACACCAATTGCGGTGGATGGAGGACTTCGCTGCCGAGGTGGTGGCGCTCCTGCCATCGTGGCTCGAGACGTTCTTCGCCATTATCTACGCCGTTGGATTCGTCTTTGCAGTGGTGATCGTGATCGCCGCGATCGCACGGTGGGCGACAATGGCCTCTCTCGTGCGCGATCTGGCGATCGCTCTCGGCCTCACGATCGTCCTCGTCCTCGCCCTGTCATACATCGTTGCCGGAGAGTTTCCTGTTGTGATCCCGGAGTTCTACTCCGGAGGAAACGCCGGATACCCGGTTGCACGGGTTGCAGCCGTGACCGCCATGCTGGTCGTTGCCGGACCGGCGCTGGTGCGCCCGATGCGCCGTACCGGGTGGGCGATCGTCATCACGCTGGGCTTGATCGCGTTGGCGCTTGGCTACGGACTCCTGAGCGACACGCTGGGTGGCCTCGGAATCGGTCTCATGTCGGCCAGCATCGTGCTCGGGATCTTCGGTTCGCCCCGCGCATTGCCCGATGCGAGCGATGTGGACGCCGGCCTTTCCGACCTCGGCCTCGAGGCAGACGACGTACAAGTTGCTGCCTTCCAGTCCTGGGGAGCCAGAGACTTCGACTGCACGGTCGCAGGCACGCAATGCGATGTTCGGGTATACGGAAGAGATGCCAAGGATGCGCAGATCATCAATCGATGGTGGCGCGCCCTCTGGTATCGGGATTCGGGACCGAAGTTGACTTCTAGCCGGCTCCATCTCGTTGAGCATGAGGCGCTCATGACGATGACTGCGAGGGACGCCGGCGTCGACGTTCAGGATGTGCTGGCCGCAGGCGAGCCGACACCCAAGACAGCGCTGATCGCTGTGACCTCACGCGGCACTTCCATGAGCGACGTGGACGCCGGCGCTCTGCCGGACGCGGTGCTTGCGGACCTGTGGCGGTCGGTCGCACACCTGCACGAAGCGGGCATTGCCCACGGACGATTGAACTCCCACGCGGTGCGCATAGATGGAGATGACGCCGTGCTTGGCAACTTCTATGCAGCATCGGTGGCGGCTCCCGAGTCGCGGATGCACGGAGACGTGACCGAACTCCTGGCATCGCTGGCAGATAGCGTCGGAACCGAGCGAGCGGTGACCGTCGCCAGGGAGGGGCTGGGCGATAGCGAGTTGGCCGACGCCCTGCCGTACATGCAGCGGTCTGCCGTGAGCACCGAAGGCCGTGACGAGATGCCGTCCAAGAAGTCATTCTTCGCAGACATTCGCGAGGAAGTGGCCTCCCAGCTCGAGGTCGAGCAACCGGAGCCCGCTCAGATAACCCGGATCAACTGGCGAACGATCCTCATGTTCGCCCTCACCCTCACTGCCGCGTATGCCCTGATCGGCATGTTGGCCGGTATCGCGTGGTCCGATGTCTGGGCCGAGCTCCAGGATGCGAGCTGGGGATGGATCATCATGGGCTTGATTGTGGCTACGTCAACGCTGGTGAGCGATGCGTACTCGCTGATGGCCGCCGTCACAGCCGCGGTACCTCTTCGTCCGACCGTGCAACTCGAGTCGGCGATCAAATTCGTCCAGCTGGCAGTCGGCGGCGCCGCCGGGCGCATGGCGACGAACATCGGCTTCCTTCGGAAGTTCGGCGTATCGGCCACCGACTCGGTGACCCAAGGCGGTGTCGACAGTTTCAGCGGGTTTGTGGTTCAGGCGCTGATCCTCGTGCTGGCTGGTCTGTTCGGAAACCTCGACCTGATCCCCGATGACGCAACGGTGGATATCGACTGGCTGACGCTGATCGTCGTCGTGCTGATCGCGGTGGTGATCTCGGTCGTTATCTGGCGGCGCGTACCGGCGATGCAGGAGAAGGTCCTGCCCGCCGTGAAGCAGATGTGGGATGGGCTCAAGGATCTCGGCAAAGACCCGTCTCGGCTCGTGCAGTTGTTCGGGGCGAATCTTGTGAGTCAGCTTCTCTTCGGTCTGGCATTGTGGCTGACCGCGGTTGCATTTGGGTGGACGCTGCCGTTCATGTCCGTGGTGGTCGTGTACGTGGCCATGGCGCTGCTGAGCGGATTGATCCCGATTCCGGGAGGAGTCGGGGTGTCGGAAGCTGTGCTCACGACCGGCCTGGTCGCCCTCGGCGTCGACCAGTCGGCAGCATTCGCAATCGCAGTGACATTCAGGGTGTCTTCCGCATACCTACCCCCGGTGTGGGGCTGGCTCTCTCTCCAGTGGCTCCAGCGCAACGAGTACCTGTAGCCGACACGTGGTTCGAAGCGTGGCCTGTGGAAGCAGGGCACGTAGCAGCCGGTCGGTGGTCTGCGATGGCTTGGGAGTCAGGCTTCGGTCGGCTGCCGTGCCTCGCCGTTGGACTATTCAGGATGCGTGTTCGGCGCCGGGAGCGCCGCAGCCGTGGGATTCCGAGCGCAGGTGACCGGCGTGTCGGTCTGAGGACGAAGACGGCGGTGAGGCATGGGCCGTGGCCGCCCGCAAATTCTCCGAGCGATGATCGGCCATGAGCGACCGTCAGGTGCGGATCTCGTCAACGGTCCGAACGTCTGCAATCACCTGCCGAGCCCGCGTACCCCCGAGCACGGGAGAGATGGCGTTGACCATCTTCACGATCTCGACGTTTTCGGCGCCGGCTGCGTGGCATTCGTCGATACCAGCGAAGAACGCAGGACCCTTAGAGTCTGCCGCAACAACGCACGCCAACCGCACCAATGCAGCGGTCTTGTCGTCGAGAAGCGGCGAGCCGGTGTACTCACCGCGCATCGCGCTCGCGACAGCCCCCTCGTCGCCGAGGGCAAGGCGCCTCAACAATTCTCGATACCGAGCTTGCAACATCAGGTGTCTCCTATCGCCATAGTGGCGGGCGGGCGCCATGCCGGCATCGCCCTGACAGGGTGAATGGTCGAGTTCCGACCCCCACGATTGAGGGCGCGGTCCGCACGCTGGGAGGTACGACGATCTGACCATCCACGAGAACGCATGGGAGCGTTGTCGTCGCCCGACGCCGACGGCCTTGTCTCCCGCCGGAATTGGCCTCCGGACACGACGATCAACGGCCGAGCCCGGATCGTCCACATGGGGTGATGTCAGGGTGTGGGTCGGGTTTCACAATGGCGAGAGCCCGTGTGGGCAGATAACCGAGAGGGAGAGAATCTATGGACGAGTATCCGAGTGGTTGGGCGATTGGCTGGACGGCGTTTGCCGGGATCATGATGATCATGGGTGGCGTCTGGTGGATCATTGCCGGCATCGTCGCGATTGCGAACGACACGTTCTACGCCGTGACACCGGACTACATCTTCAAGTTCGATGCGACGACGTGGGGTTGGATCCATTTGTTGCTCGGCATCGTGGTTCTGATTTCGGGCTTCGGCCTGTTCACGGCGAATGTGTGGGCGCGTACGGTTGGCGTGATCATCGCGATCTTGTGGGCGCTGGTCGCGTTTGCATGGCTGCCGTGGTTCCCGGTCTGGGCGATCGTGTTCATTGCTGTGTCGATCTTCGTGATCTGGGCACTCACGGTGCACGGCCACGACATCGAAGCTACGTAGCGGAGGCGCTTCGACCGCACAATCTATCGTCCGAACTGTGGTGGGCCCGACCGGGCCCACCACGTGGTTTCGTCACAGTACAAGGGCGGGCAGGCAGGTGCCAAGCGGCTTGGCTCCTACGTGCCCGTCAGTCGTCGACCTCGTGCCAGACGGACTGCTCGTCGTGCTCTTCCCACTCGGAATCCGGTAACGCGATCGCCCAACTCGTCCACGTTCCGACCGGTCGAGCCAGACGGTTGTTGACCCGTGCCCGGATCACGGTACCCGGCGTGACCTCTACGGAGGAGCGCAACGGGGCCGTCGTCATGCCCCAATGCGTCGGCTGGTCGTCCGGACCAATCGAGAGTGAGACGCCGGGCGAGAGTTCGGAGCTGAACCAGAGCGCGAGAGCGTTGGCCCAGCCGTGGTCGTGCACGGCCAGTTCCACATCCGCCGTGTGGACCGCCATGGCCTGCTCAACCGTGACTCGCTCCGGATCCGTCGTCCACAGCTCTGCCGGGTCCGAACGCTGGTCGTCCGCCGAGAGATGACGAAAGGTGCCGGAGTAGATGATCTCGTTGACGGTCATCTCGACAAGTCCCTCGAAGCGCAGTCCGTAGGGGTTGTCGCGCAGGAACTGCAGAGTGTCCCCGACGTAGGGATCGTTCACCAGGGCGGTCCATGCCGTCACCATCCGGGGGATCATGGTCCCGCCCGGCTTCAGCCAGCGGTCGCGCGCAGCGATAACGGGGACGAGCATCCCTTCGTCTACTCCAAATCCGCCGAGCCACTCCGACACGATCACGTCGACACGTTCCGGCAACTCGACGTCGAACATGTCGCCCTGGATCACCCGGACGATGTCGGACACCCCGTTTGCGGCGGCGAGCTGTTCCGCCAACACGGCGACCGTCGTCGCCTCGACCGCGTACACGCGAGACGCGCCGGCCTGAGCGGCGAAGATGCTCAGAATGCCGCTGCCCGCGCCAACATCGAGCACGACATCCCCTGGACGCACAACCTCTGCGATGGCGCGACGGAAGGCGTCGGTACGCACGCTGTCACAGATCATCGTGCGATGGACCTCGAGCTCCGCGTACATCGGGTCGGGCGAGTGTCTGATCGGTGTTCGCATCTCGTCGAGCGTAGCGCCCTCTCCCACCGGCCTCCCGCGGCGGACCGACCGCACGATCATCCTGTCTGGGCGATGTCGCAGATCCTCCTAGGAGCGAAACTCGAAGCAGGCGCGTGATCGCGCGCTCGCAAGTCGAGCATGGAGGGTATTCCCATGGGTATGAGGCGACGGACGAGGCGCCGGGCCATCATTGCCGGAGCGGCGATCGCGCACCACGAGGACCGGCTGGACGACGAGGCCGCCTACCAGGACCCGGCTCCGGCTCCCGCTCCCGCTCCCGCTCAGTATGCGCCGCCACCGGAGGATCCGGCAGACGAGATCGAGCACCTCGCTCAGCTCCACGATTCCGGCGTACTCACCGACGACGAATTCGCAGCGGCGAAGGCAAAGGCGCTCGGGATCTGACCGATGCCGGGACCTCCAAAGGACACCGCCCGCACCGACGATGACAGGAATGAGGCAATGCAATGGGTGATTCGCGCAAGGACGTGCTCTTGAAAGCACTCGAGGTCGAGATCGGCGCCGCATCGGCCGATCTGGGGACTCTCTTCACCGACGATGTCGTCGGTTGGTCGCCGTACGCAGACGTGTCGGGGCTGGATTCGCTCATCGAACTCACCGCCATTCAGGTGACGGCATTCTCCGACGTGGACATCGTGCTGAGGAGCCTCGATGAAGTCGGCAACAAGGCGTATGCCGAGTGGCTCATCGAAGCCGACCACACGGGTCCGCTCGTTCTCGGAGATGACGTTGTCGCAGAACCGACCGGGCGGCGCATCCGGCTCGCCGGTGCCACCGTCGCCGACTTCCGAGACGGAAAGATTCGGTCGTTCCGGAGCTACTTCGACGACCTCTCGTTGATCGAGCAGGTCGTTGGCGCCTGAAGAGTCGGTCGCAGACGAGTTCCGGGTCGAGGTCCGGCCCGACCCGGCCGACATCGAACTGCTCGAGACGAGCATCCGCCGGGAGGCTTCGGTTGCCACCGGGCTCGGCGACGAGATCGATCTTGCGATCTTCGTGCGCGAGAACGGCGCCGTTGTCGCCGGCATCAGCGGGTGGACCTGGGGCGATTGCTGCGAGATGCAGAGCCTCTGGGTGGCGCCGAGCCATCGAGGGCGGGGCCTCGCGACTCGCCTCATCGCCGCCGCCGAAGCCGAGGCGGTGGCGCGTGGATGCTTGCAGACTGTCCACTTCGCCTACAGCTTCCAGCCCCGGGAGTTCTATGAGCGCGTTGGGTACGAGGTGGTTGCTCGAGTTGAGGGCTTCCCGTCGGGAACGGACGCCCTGTGGTTCCGAAAGCGCCTCCACCCACCCGAGCCGTCACGCGACGCGCCGCAGCGCTGAAAGTGGGCGGCTGGCAACGCGTCGGTCGGAGGCTGTGCCCCCATCGGGGTTGCCCCGCGGCGTCGTTGCTGGCCTATCTCGAGCAGCAAGACGAAGGTGTCGTGTCGCTCCGACGTGGACGCGACGAAGCTGAAATGAAGAACGGGTTGCCTCCCCAATCCCCAGGTGTGCAGGCATGGGTGCGCGGGACGGCGGATCGTGGCACGGCAGTCGCGCCGGGTGCTGCTGTGATCAGGGAGATGAACCGCCCGCAAGTCGCTTCTTCGCGCGGTAGTTCAGTGAAACCCTGAGGAATGTTGCGATAAGGGCGATGCCGACCAGGATGTAGGCGATAGTGAAGAGTTTGGACGCGTCGGTAGTGGGTGTGAGGTCGCCGAAGCCAACCGTGGTCACGGCAACAACACTGAAGTACAACGAATCAACCCAGCTCCAATCCTCAAGCAGCCGATACGCGACCGTCGCGATGCCTATGACGGCGAATGCGCTCGCCGCAAGGATCTTGTGAGCGTGTTCATCCACGAAAGTCGGGTTGTTCGGGTCTCGTTCGTCGGTCATGTCGCTCCCTTTCTGATCGCCAACAGCACCATGGCGCCACGACATGCGGAACTGCGCAGCACTCTGCTACTCGTGGCTACCAACAGCCTGCCAACGCGAGGTCTCCGACGGACGCAAAGCCGCCAACGTTGGTCGCTCGATAACTCGCCAGAGCCGAACGATCGGTCAGGATCCAACTCGGATTGGCCCGGGTAGATAGATCTGCACAACCGCGCTCGTCGATTCAGATGCGGCGGCGGCGTCCACGTCGGCCGGGTGTCGCTGCGGACGCGACAACCGCGGTCTTTGCGACCGGGGCAGGTCCCGGCGTTACGGCCTTCGCTACGACTGCTGTCTTGGCAACCGGGGCCCTGACAACGCCGCGACGTCCTCTTCGTGATGCTCTGACTGGCATTTCCTACTCTCCTGCTTCCTCTGCGGCCGTGTCTGCTTCAATCGATGCGAGAATGGCCTGAATCGGAATCCTGCCCTCGGCGATGAGTTGACCTCCCGCTCGCCGAGCCGCCGAACCGAAGCCTGCAGCCCAGAGGTTCTCCCAGATGAGAACACCCGCCACCGTTCCAGGATCCATCGCAGCGGCGAGATGAGCGATATCTTCCTCAGCGAGCAACTCAGCGAGTTCCGCCTCAACAGCGCGGAGTGGCCCAAGATCTTCGACGTCAGAGAGTTCCTTTGCGTCAATACTGCCATCGGCGTCCTTGGTGAGAATCAGGACATCGACCACTCGGATGATCCCTCGTTCAACAAGGTCAACAAGTTCAGCGGCCATTTCACCGGTGAATGAACTCTCCCCGGCTGGGAACTCGACAACGACGTAGTCGATAGGGCCAAGGGTGTCCAACGCGGTGTTGTCCATGTCGTTCGATCCGTCTGCGTTCATGTTGAGATCTCCAGTGGTCGAGTCGGCGCGATC
>Ga0316192_10003386_pt1 | contig 11652 bp, 7 predicted proteins | sample MerIslwburrow_MG_FD_204931 | JGI IMG/M metagenome (GOLD analysis project Ga0316192, IMG submission 204931) | Coastal sediment microbial communities from Maine, United States - Merrow Island worm burrow | ecosystem: Environmental > Aquatic > Marine > Coastal > Sediment | place: USA: Maine...
ACGCGCTGCGGTTCTTCCGCGCGCTCTACGGCGCCTGGAACGTCGTCGACCACTTCACGATTCCGGGCGAGCTCTACAAGAAGCAGGGCGCCGCGTGGCCCATCGACATCATCGTCATCAACGGGAGGGGTCCGGCCGCGCGCCCGACCCCCATGATCGAGACCCCCCGGGTCCTGGAGGATTGGGATGAAGTACGTAGCTTGGTGCCCAAGAGGCGGGACTCCGGCGCTTCAGGCCGTATCCGTCCCGTCCGAACGGCCGATGGAGGGGTCCAGTGGGTTCCTATTGAGGCTCCAGGAGAGGGTTCAGCGCCTGATCCTCTCGGCGGGGACACTCCGAGCGAGGGAGCTGGTGGAGGTGCTCCTGGTGGAACCGGGGTTCGCGAGCAGCCTGCTCCTGGACCTGGGTCCGACCGAGCTCGCGGAAGCGATCCTGCAACTGGAGAGCGTGCGGGCGCGGGTGAACCGGCACGACGAGGTGTGGCCGGTGATCCCAAGGGCGTGCCGAAAGGCGAGGCGCGCGTTGAAGGAGGTCGACCTGGAGGAGTGGCTCGACCTGACCGTGATGTAGGGGAGCTGACTGACGACGACCTGGAAGGCATCATAGAGCAAGCGACCGAGGACGCCTTCGGGGGGAAGGCGGTCCCCGACCCCGCCCCCGAACTCCCTCCCGAGGAGAAGCTCCAGGTGGAGATCGAGGCAGCCAAGCGTCGGGAGCCGAAGAAGACCGCACCGAAGCCCAAGGGCGCGGACCACCTCGATGGGCTCGCGGACCTGTTCGCCGTGCGGCGCGTGCGGCCGGAGGCGTTCGACGAGGAGAAGTTCAAGAAGGTGGACGCCGCGGTCACCGGCTACGCCAACGAGAACGGGCTCGGCCGCGCGCACCTCCCGCAGATCCTCCAGGGCGTCGTCGGCTATCTGAAGGACGCCTATGGCTACTCCAAGGAGCAGGTCAAGGCGCTCTTCGTCTACCTGAAGGAGTGGGCGCGCGACGTGCGCGACCGCACCATCCACCTGAAGAAGGACGGCACGCCGGACCTGCCGGCGGAGGACGTGCAGCGGGACCTCGAGCGCGAGGTGGCCGCCAAGCGACTGGCCGAGGAGCTGAACGAGGACGAGCTCCAGGTGCGCTATCGGCCGTCGTCAGACGCGGCGCCGATCGGGACGCTCGCCCCGTCGAACCTGCGCGCCTCGATGGAGGCGGCGCTGGACCGCATCCGTGAGGAAAACGGCACGGTCGATGACTTCGTTCTCGCCAAGCTGGGCTGGAAGGACATCGCGACCCTGTACTCGCGGCTGGCCGCCGAGCAGGTCGACGCGGTCGCGCTCGCGCTGGACAACCTCGATCGGGGCAAGGGGCTCGTGCTCGGCGACCAGACGGGCGTCGGCAAGGGTCGCGTGGTCGCCACGCTGATCGACTACGTCCGCCGCCGCGGGATGCTCCCGATCTTCGTCACGCGGGACCCCAAGCTCTTCGCGGACATGTTCCGCGACCTGTACGACGTGGGCGTTGCGGACCTGAAGCCGCTCTTCACACACCGCTCGAACTTCTCGGTGCCGTACCCGAAGCGCCCCTGGAAGAAGGGGGACGCGGACGGGTGGGCGTCCATGGGCCCGGTGCCCCAAAAGCAGTACGACGCGGCGCTGGCGCACGCGACGGACACGGGGCGCCTGCCCGGCGAGTACGACGCGATCTTCACGGCCTACCCGCAGTTCAACATGCCGAACGGCGTGGAGGGCCCTCGCCACGCGCTGCTCGCGTCGGTGAACCAGAACGCGGTGTGGATCATGGACGAGTCGCACAACGCGGTGGGGCGCGCGCTGACCGACCGCGAGAAGGCCATGATGAAGTCGGGCAAGCTCAAGAAGCGGCCCTTCTCCGAGTGGCTGCGCGGCCTGCTCCCGTACGCCCGCGGCGCCATCTACTCGTCCGCGACCTGGGCGAAGAACCCGCACGCGCTCTCGCTCTACGTCACCACAGACCTTCCCCTGATGGTGGAGGGCTCGAGCGACCCGGCGGAGGCCATCGCGACCGCGCTGCGCTACGGCGGCGTGCCGCTGCAACAGGTCATCTCGGGGATGCTGGCCGAGTCGGGCCAAATGGTGCGGCGCGAGCGCAGCTTCGAGGGCGTGGTGCAGCGCGCGGTGGACGTGCCCATGCGCGAAGGCGAGGCCGACCAGATCAGCGAGGGGCTCACGGGCCTCATGCGCCTGGACCTCAACCACATGCAGCGCGCGCGCGAGACGTTCATCGACGTGATCCTCGCGTCGGAGGGCGAGGAGGGCGGCAAGGATGTCGAGAAGGGCGCCGACTCCGCCAGCACGGTGGGCTTCGCGAACATCATGCACAACATCACCGAGCAGGCCCTCTTCGCCATGAAGGCGGAGGAGGTCGGCAAGGCTGCGGTGCGCGAGATCGAGGCGGGCCACGCCTGCGTGGTCGGGTGCTACAACACCTTCGGGTCCATCCTCGACACCGTCGTGTCGGCGGATCCGACGCTGGAGGTCGGGTCGCCGATGCCGGACCACTCGTTCCGGCACCTGATCGAGCAGTACCTCCGCCGGCTGCGCGTCGTCTCCATCAAGGACGACAAGGGCAAGATCAGCGAGCGCCGCTACATCACCGACGAGGAGCTGAAGCAGATCGGCGAGGAGCAATCCCTCGGCGCGTGGGAGGCCTTGCGCGACAAGCTGGCCCAGCTCCCCTTCGAGAACATGAGCATGAGCCCGATCGACCAGATCCGGGCCGTCATCCGGCGCGCGGGGCACAGCGTTGACGAGATCACCGGCCGCACGCTGCGGGTGAACATGGAGGACGCGAGCAGCGCCTTCCTGGAGGGGCGCACGTCGGGCAACAAGGCCGCGCGGGATGTCATCGGCCGCTTCCAGTCCGGCGAGCTCGACGTGGTCATCGTGAACAGCGCGGGCGCGACCGGCATCTCGCTGCACGCGCACGAGAAGAACGTGGAGGCCGGGCAGAAGAAGCGCGTCATGCTGATCGGGCAGGCACCCCCGAACATCGACGACTTCATGCAGTTGCTCGGGCGCGTCCACCGCACCGGGCAGGTCGTGCCGCCCGAGTACCTCTTCGTCTTCTCGGAGATCCCCGCCGAGCAGCGGCCGAAGGCCGTGCTGATGAAGAAGCTCGCGAGCCTGAACGCCAACACCACGGCGAGCGCGACGAGCAAGACGGAGGTGTCCGCGGACGCCATCGACTTCATCAACAAGTACGGCGACCGGGTCTGGTTCGAGGTGCTGGAGGAGTCGCCCACCAGCTACGTCCACGACATGTTCCTCCTGGGCGAAATGGGCTGGAAGGCCAAGCCGGGCAAGGACCCCGAGCCGAAGATCACCGGCCTCGCGAAGAAGGCCAGCGGGCGCGTGATGATGCTGAAGCCGGCGCATCAGGCCGACCTGTACGAGCGCGTGCTCTCGGCCTACGCGGAGCGGATCGCGCTCCTGAAGGCGACGGGCCAGTACGACCTGGAGGCGCCGACGCTGGAGCTGGGCGCGCGCACGGTCGAGGTCACGGAGGTGGTCGAGCGCACGGGCCCGAGCGTGTTCCAGGGCGCCATCGTCGAGGAGACGGTCGACGCGATCCGCCTGGACCCGCCCCTCTCCTGGGAGGAGATCCAGGAGCGCGTGAACAAGGAGACAGACCCCGAGGCGATGGCCACCGGCGTGCGCGAGTCGCTGCCGCGCGTGCTCGAGGAGTTCAAGCTCGACCTCCGCGACGCGCAGGAGAAGCACAAGAAGCTCATCACCGAGGCGAAGCAGGCGGCGGGCGTGGCGGACGCCTACGCCGCGGGGGCCGAGCCGACGCCGGAGAAGGCGCGCCGGCTGCGGGACGTGGCGAACCAGAAGGCGAAGCGCGCCGACGACCAGGGCGGCATCGTGGCCGGAATCGGGCGCCGGATGATCCAGTCCGAGAAGGCCGCGCAGGGCATCCAGGAGGTGCTCCTCTCGGCCAAGCCTGGGCGCACCGTCTCGCTCACGATCAACCGCACCGAGGTGGACGCGACCGACAAGAACCTCGCGCGCGGCGAGGAGCGCGAGCAGGAGGCGGAGCGCCCCACAGTCGGCGTCATCGCGGACATCACGCAGGGCAAGTCAAAGGCCGGCATCTCCCCGTCGTCGTTCAAGCTGAAGATCTACACAGCCGACCAGACCGCCGCGGTCATCGTGCCGTTCAGCCAGATCCTCACGGAGAAAGCCAAGTTCAACACCGTCCTGGAGGCGACGGTCCGCGATGAGATTGACTTCCAGAGCTCGCAGGGGCGCGAACAGCGGTCCATCGTCGTGGGCAACATCCCGAAGTCGGTCGCCACGATCACCAAGGGGCGTGGCCGGATCGTCTTCTTCCGCTCGGACGAGGGCGCGACACGGCGCGGCATCCTCCTCCCGCGGGGCCAGTCCGCGAAGGAGATCTACGCGAACCTGCCGGTCGAGGCGCTCCCCGAGGAGGTCGAGGCGCTCCTGGAGATCACGGGCTACCTGGACACCAAGGACCGGGTCGTCACGCTCATGTGGCGGAAGAACCTGGGCGACTACTCGCTGCGGATCGAGAACAAGGGCAGCCGGGCCTACCGCGAGTCGGTGTCGTCCGCGCTCGGGATCGAGCTCGCGCGGAAGTCGGGCTCCACCTGGGGCGCCGAGTTCACCGGCAAGAAGCAGCTCCCCGTCCTGGCGCGCGCGCTGCGGTCGGCGCAGCCGGAGCGCGGCGTGTTCGCGGTCCACAAGACGGCGGACAACTACGCGAAGGCGCGCGAGGTCACGGACGCGCTGCGCCGGGCCGAGATGGAGCGGCGCAAGGCGGAGGAGGAGGCCAAGAAGGGGCCCACCGCCGAGGACGTGTTCTCGGTGCGGAAGAAGGTGCGAAAGGGCAGCGCGTTCCTGGGCTTCGACCTCGCGCCGGAGACCAAGCCGGACCGCGCGCGCCGCAAGGTGCAGGACAAGGATCTGCGCGTCCGCCGGCTGGAGGAGGCCATCCGGGAGGCCGGTCTCGACATCACGGCCGATGAGTCGGTCTACAAGGCGATGGAGCGGTTCCCCGGGCGCACCGAGCGCCGGCTCCGCAAGCTCCAGCAGGAGCACATCGCGCCGATCGCGGTCCTCCTCGCGGAGAGCGGCATCTCGATCCACGACGCGGGCCTCTACCTGTACGCCAAGCACGCGGCCGAGCGGAACAAGGCCATCGCGAAGCTGCACCTGGACGAGTGGCGCAAGGAGGCGGTCCGTAAGGCGCGCTCCCAGGCCGTCTCCGAGGCGCGCTCGGCGCGGCGCGCGGTTGCCCGCTTGCGGACGACGCTCGCCACCACGAGCAACGCGGCCACCCAGAAGCAGCTCCGGGTTGAGATCGCCACCCAGCAGAAGGTCATGGAGGCCGCCCTGGACCGCGCCGAGCACCCGCTCGAGCACATCGGCGACCCGCCGGCCACCCTGAAGTTCCAGCAGCACGCGACGGAGCCGGGCGGCTCGGGCCTCTCCGACAGCGAGGCCGCGGAGATGGTCGAGCGGTTCGAGGGCGGCGAGCAGGCCGCGGGCTTCGAGGCGATCGGGACCGCCGCGTGGGCCATGAACGAGGCCGCGCGCGCGGACCTCGTCGACGGCGGCCTCCTCTCGGAGAAGACTGCGAACGAGTGGGCAGAGCAGTACAGGTACTACGTCCCCCTACGCACGGACATCGAGGGCGAAGGGCCGGTCAAGCTCGGCCAGGGCTACGAGGTGTCCGGGCCGGAGGCGCATCAGGCGCGCGGGCGCGGGTCGCTGGCCCACAACCCGCTCGTGTTCTCGATCGCCCAGGCGCGCGCGGCGGTCGTCCGCGGCGAGAAGAACGAGGTTGGGGTCCGGTTCCTCGAGCTCGCGCGCCGGCTGAAGAAGAACCCGGACATCCAGGTCCGCGAGGCGCCCGAGGAGGACGTGCCGGACGAGACAGGCGAGATCCTGCCGACAGAGCCGACCCCCGGGCACTCGGAGTTCAGCGTCAAGGAGAACGGGAAGCAGGTCTACGTGCGCGTGCGCGACCACGTCCTGCTCCGCGCGCTGCGGAACCAGGGGAACGAGGCCGGCGGGATCCTCGTGCGGATCCTGGGCAAGGTGAACCGGGCCCTGGCGATGGTCAACACCTCGCTGAACCCCGAGTTCGTGCTCTCCAACTTCGCCCGCGACCTCCAGACGGCCGGCATCCACTTGGCCGGCGAGCAGTCGAGCGAGATGGCGAAGGCCGTCATCCGGGACACCATGCTCGGGCTCCCCATCGCCGCGGCGTTCCGCGGCCTGCGGGGCGAGGAGGCGAAGAACGAGTGGGACCGCTACTTCAAGGAGATGGAGGAGTCGGGCGCGCTCACCGGCTGGTTCTACGTCGGCGACTTCGCCACGCTGGAGAAGGACTTGGCCGGCATGGTCAAGGGCCTCTCGAGCGGCAAGGCGCGGAGGTCGATGCGCGCGCTGGCCCAGTACATCGAGGATATCAACCGCGCCGTGGAGAACGGCGTGCGCCTCTCGGCCTACAAGCACGCGCGCGAGCGCGGCATGACCGTGGCGGAGGCGAGCTCGCTCGCGAAGAACCTCACGGTGAACTTCAACCGCAAGGGCGAGTGGGGCACCGTCCTCAACACGCTCTACCTCTTCTACAACGCGAGCATCCAGGGCTCCTTCCGCATCTTCCATGCGCTGAAGAGCCCCAACGTCCGGCGCATCGTCTACGGGCTCATGGTGGCCGGCGCCACGCTCGACGTGATGAACCGCGCGACAGGCGGCGACGACGAGTACGGCATCCCCTACTACGACCAGATCCCGGAGTGGGTGAAGACCCACAACATGATCGTCATGCTCCCGAATACCGGCGGGCACTACCTGAAGGTGCCGCTGCCCTACGGGTACAACTTCTTCCACACGATCGGGCAGGCGGTCGCCGCGATGGTGTTCGGAGACCTCTCGGCCGCGAAGGCAACGACGACGGTCGCCGGTGCGGCGTGGGACTCCTTCTTCCCGTTCGGCTCGGAATCGACGTGGCTTCAGCGCCTCTCGCCCACGATCACCGACCCGATGGTCCAGGTCGCGACGAATCGCACGTTCTACGGCGGCCCGATCCGGCCGGCGCACCACGGCTTCGGCCCCGAGCCCCCGCGCTCGACGCAACACTGGGACAGCGTCGGCGAGGTGTGGAAGGCCGCGGCCAAGGGCATCGGCGCGGTCACCCTCGGCGACGAGTACGAGCCGGGCGCGGTCGATGTCTCCCCGGAGACGCTCGAGCACGTCTGGAACTTCGCGCTCGGCGGCGCCGGCCGCTTCGGCGGGAACATGATCGGCCTGCTCGAAAGCGCCTGGAAGAACGAGGCTCCCCCGCTGCGGGACGTGCCCTTCGTCCGGCGCGTCGTGGGGGCCCCTGACGAGCGGCAGGCGCGCGACAGGTACTACCGCGCCCGCGAGACCATCCAGCGCGCCGACGAGCGCCTGAAGGGCGCGCGGGCCACCAGGGACATGGAGGCGGTCCAGGGGGTCGCGGAGAGCCACGGGGCCTACCTGCGGATGCGGCCCGCGCTGCGCCGCGCTGAGACCCGCCTGCGAAGCCTGCGCGAGGCGCGACGGAAGGCCGACACCAGGGACCAGGAGAAGGCCATCGAAGCCAAGGAGCGCGGGGTGCGTGAGGCGTTCATCGCCCTCTTCCAGGAGCACGCAGAATGACCGTCCGCATCGGACCTCTCACCGGGAGCGCCGTGGTGGCGTCGATCAGCTCCGCGACCCCGACCCTCATCCTCGAGTGGCCGGGGCCCGACGCGGGCGTGCTCACAGCCCTCTACGCCGCGTCCCTGGCGCTCGGCGACTCGGCGCTCACGGTCTACGTCCTGCCGGCGGGCACCACGGCGGGATCGGACGCCTACGTCTTCGGTGCGAAGGCCCTCGTGCTCACCAACAACAAGGGGATCGACTACCAGCTCACGACACCCGTCTACCTCCAGCCCGGAGACGCGGTCTACGCAATCGTGGACGTGGCGAGCCGGGCAACGGTGTGGGCCAGCGCGGAAGCGTACCAGCAATGAGGACCATCGAATCGGAGCCCGCCGCGCTGGGAGGCGGCGGTGGTGTGACGGACCACGGCGCGCTGACCGGCCTGGGCGACGACGACCACACCCAGTACGTCCTGCACACGGACCTGCCGAGCGTCGTTGACCACGACGGGACAACGAACTACGTCCTGGGCCAGCACCGGATCATCAACGACGCGGGCGTGGCCCTGACGGAGCTCTGGTCGTCGACCAAGATCAACACCGAGCTCGCAGCGATCATCGCGGCCATCCCAGCCTCGGGGGACATCGACCACGACGGGACACTGAACTACGCCGTGGGCGACCACCTCGACGGCCCGATCGCGGCGCAGACGATGCTGGTCAACCCCACGTCGGGGAGCTTGGCGCCGGTCGCTACGCGGATCGACTCGCTGCCCGTGATGACCGTGCCAGCGAAGAACGACGCGGTGATGGTGGGAGACGCGACGGACACCCCGATGGGGCTCCGCCAGCTCTCCATGCTCTACTTCCTCAACCCGTACTCGCCCGCGAAGGTCCCGATCAACCTGACGGGGCCGGTAACGCACGCGCACGCCGCCGCCGACGAGTTCTGGATCACGGCCGACGCGACGGCCGGCGCGATCACGGTCAACCTCGACAGCATTGCGACGGCCACGAACGGGCAGACCGTCGTCATCCACATCCCCTACGCGGACCCGACGAACACCGTCACGATCGCGCTCAACGGCACGGACGAGTTCGACGGCTCGACCGACGACATCGTCATCGCGGCCCCCTCGCGCGTGACGCTGAAGGCGGACAACACCGCCTCGCCCGACCAGTGGCGCACCTTCGTCGAGAGGCTCTCCAACGTCGCGACCACGGTCCACGTCACCAACGCCAACTACACGCTGGAGGACGGCGTCGAGACAGTCATCCTCAACGAGAACGACGGGGGGACCTACACGGTCACGATGCCGGCGATCAGCGCCGCAAACGACACGCGCAAGGTCACGATCATCCTCAAGGAGCTGGGGTCAGGTTCCTACCGCGTCCAGGGGACCGGGACGGACCGGGTCGCCAGCTTCCCCACGTACATCTTCGACTTCATCCGCCAGCCGCTTCAGCTCCAGGCGGACAACATCGCCGCACCGAAGGACTGGCAGCCGCGCTACCACCGGGCCCCGTCCTCGCAGGTCAGTGACTCCTCGCTCGCGGGCGGCCCCACGGTCGACGACTCGCTCGACTCGCTCCAGACGGACCTGGACGCGGCCGAGGCAGCGATCGTCGCGCTCGACACGGACGACATCGCGAACGTCTCCACCGTCACCGGCACGAGCAGCTCCGACGCGCTGGAGCACCTGGACGCGCAGAAGCAGGAGCTCGAGGAGATCTTCCAGGCGATCAAGACGACCGACCAGACGCTCACCGCGGCGTGGGCCGCGCTCACAGCCTATGCCTCGACGACCTACGCGGATGGAGACTTCAGCTTCAACACCACGACGGGGGAGCTGACCGTCTCGTACACGGGAGACGTGGAGCTCGGGTACACGGTCGCCTTCATGCAGTCTGCTGGATCCAACCGCAGCACGCCCGGCGCACGGCTGGGCAAGGACATCGGCGCCGGCTGGGCTGCGACCGCCGGCACCCAGCTCTACACGTACACCCGCAACACGACGGACAGCTACGGCTTCTGCTCGGACACAATCCGCATGGCGGTCACGTCCGGGGACAAGTTCCGTGTCGAAGTCGAGTACGCCAACCTCGGGGGAGGCGCCACGGTGGTGGCCTTCCGCGGCAACCTGAAGTTCTGGGCTCGCAAGATCGAGCGGTGAGGAATGTTCCCGATGCGGGTGATTGTGGAAATGCTGACTTCTATCGCCATCCTGGGGGTGTCCGTAGGCAGCGCCATTCCCTCCCAGGACGCCGTTCCCCCGGCGGCGAGCAATGCACCCGTGGAAGTCACCTGGATCGAGCGCGTCGTCGGCACCCTTGGGGTCCCGGTCGGCCTACTGATCGTCGTAGTCATCTCCATCGTCAGGATCGCCCGCTGGCTCGCCCCCCGAGCCGAAGAGGCGTTCCGCAAGCACACAGCCCTCCTGGACACAACGACCGAGACGGTTGAAGCTGTCCTGGAGCACAACCACGCAGCGAGTCAGAAGATCGGGGACCACCTCGACCGGAACACCGAGGCCCTGAAGACGCAGACCCAGGCGATCCAGGCCCTCACGACCACCGTTCAGAGCAGGAGATCGGCATGAAGCTACCCATCGTTCTCTCCATCGTCGCCCTGGCCGCAGGGTGCAAGACGGACTCGACCGGCGCGACGGTCCCCGACTGGGACGTGGTCGCCCTGGAGCTGGAGCTCGGCGCGGCCGACGCGCGCGATGCCGCGGCCCTGTTCGAGAGCGAGGCCATCCAGGAGAACCTCGCGTCCCTGGCGACCGTCCTGGAGGGGATCTCGGCCGCGCTCGAGGGCGGGGCGGAGCCGAGCTCCATGACCCTCCTGGTCGAGGGGGCGCTCGGCCTTGCGGACGAGCTCGTGGCGCAGCTCCCGGAGGATGAGCAGCCCGACGCGCGCGCCGCGCTCGTGCTCATGCGGTCGCTGCTCCGCCGCATCGCGGCCTACGCGAAGTGAACCACGCCGAGCACAACCTCCAGCGCGCCGTGCTGGAGTGGCTGGAGCTCGTTCACTTCGAGGCGTCCTCGGTCACGGTCCACACGCCGAACGGCAGGAACGCCGGGAGCGCCCGCCTCGCCGGGATCTGGAAGGCCCTCGGGGTCAAGGCGGGCGTCCCCGACCTGCTCACGTTCTGGCCCGGGGTGGACAACACGCCGGGGCTGGCGCTCGAGCTGAAGGCGCCGGGCAAGACGGCCAAGCCGAGCGCGGAGCAGAAGGTGTGGCTCGACCACTTCGCCGGGCTCGGGTGGCGCACGGCCTGCCTCAACGACCTCAACGAGATCATCGCGCTCTACACTTCGCACCTGGGGCTCAGATAGAAGAAGGCGCCGACCGGCTGCAACCCCGATCGGCGCCCTGGCGCCAGGAGACCCTTGGCCCCGGGGAAGGCTTCAGGTTCCTCGGGAGGTGGCGCCTCGCGTCACCGCTCGCGCCCATCCTCGCGGACCGGCGGCGCATCCGCAACCCAGAGCGGCTCCCACACCTCGCGCGGCATGATCGCGTACCAGTTCTCCTCCAGGCCCATCTGGCGCGCGTCGGCGTCGAAGGCCTCCACGGTGGGCCAGCGCGGGGGGAGGATGCCGTGGGTAAAGGCCGCGTAGTTGCCCCCGTCCGGGCTCCACCAGCGTTGGGACGCGGCGAGCGCCGGCGAGGCCGTGTGCTTCCGGTCCTGCCACACGGCGCCCGGCGGCCCCATCTGCCACGCCTCCACGGCGTAGGGGGTCGGGTCAGGCCCCAGGAAGGTCGCCATGCGATCAGCCAAGGCCTCGGCGCGTGGGAACCCCAGCTCGCCCAGGCGCCGGTACGCGCCGCACACGAGCCTCTGGTGGAACATGGAGACCAGCGGGCCGCGGAGGTTGTGCGGCGCCTTCAGTCCGCCGGCGGTGTCCCCGCTCGTGTCCCGGTTGGTCACGCCATCTGTCCCGGTGATGAGGGACCCGAACGAGAGGAAGCCGGCGGCGTA
>Ga0316192_10003392_pt1 | contig 11642 bp, 9 predicted proteins | sample MerIslwburrow_MG_FD_204931 | JGI IMG/M metagenome (GOLD analysis project Ga0316192, IMG submission 204931) | Coastal sediment microbial communities from Maine, United States - Merrow Island worm burrow | ecosystem: Environmental > Aquatic > Marine > Coastal > Sediment | place: USA: Maine...
AAAATAGGCCTGAGCAATACGCATAACCAAATCTTGCTGCTCTGCTACATAATTAGCCTCAGCCTGCGCAATCTGATTATCAGACTGCTGCAGTTGAATCCAATAATCCTTGCGATAGAGAGGCTGGCTCAGACTCAATGAGAGTATCGTTTTATTGTAAGTACTATCTGCCGTACCACTCGGGGAGGATCTAACATCACTATGGGTGCGATTGACATCACCATTAGCAGATAGCATAGGGCGTAATTGCGCTAGTGCCTGCGGGCCGTACTCACGAATTGAATCACGCTCGGCACGCACCACCTGTAACTGAGGATCATTTTGTAGCCCCAGCTCATACGTTTGGATTAAGTCCAATGCATAAACAGGTAAAAAACCAGGCAGTACAAAGACGGCCCATAGAGCAAATATCTTCTGCATGTATATCACAATCTCGTTACTATTCTTCGACTTAGCACCACATACTCGTAGCAGCATTTAACAGTCAGGTTAGCGTATTGGTTTAATAGCGTAATGATAGCAGATGCTTTGTAAGATGCATTCATCCCTGCAATAGGTTGGCAATAATAACCACAGCTCTTTCAGGCAGTTTGTTAATCAGATAAAGCAGTAATAGATTAGTCTGGTTTAGTTGTAGTAGCCCAGTTGATCACGCCAGCTTTCGCAGTTTAGTAAGGCGCCCCGTTAGCTATTGGAGCTGTAGCGCTCGCCTATTTTTACAAACTCATCCAGATGGGCCAGTAAGGTTTGTGCCAGTCGGGGATCAAAATGCTTACCTTGCTCCTCCTCAATCCATGCCACAACTCTATTCAATGGCCAAGCCTCCTTATATGAGCGCAGTGAGAGCAGTGCATCATAGACATCTACCAGACCTACTATTCTGCCGTAGATATGAATATCTTCACCCTTTAATCCCCATGGGTAGCCTGCCCCATCCCACCGCTCATGATGCTGATGCGCAATCACTGCCGCTGCCTTTAGCAATTCACGCTCAGAGTGCACCAACATTGAATAGCCAATAGTGGTGTGGTTTTTCATCGTCCCAAACTCTTCAGCTGATAGCTTCCCTGGCTTCAATAAAACTTCATCAGGTATGCCTAACTTACCAATATCATGCAGTGGTGCTGCTGCGGCAAGCAGCTCTACCTCTTTATCAGACATCCCAAGCTTTGATGCCAATAACCGGCTATATTCAGCCACCCGCCTGGTATGATTTTTTGTCTCTTTTGAACGCCGCTCCTCAATCACCCCCATGGTGAAAACAGTCTCTCTCAACGTATTTTCAATTTCTTTATTAAGATCAACCAGACTATGGTTCATCTTTTTAAGCAATTCCTGATTAGCAATAATATCCGTATTAAAATGGTTAATCTCTTCTGCAACATTTATAAATTCAAGCGAATCAAACTTTTCTATATTAACTGGCTTATGCTTCTCATAAGCCACTTTAGCCCTTTCAATAAGGCTCTCTAATGGCTCTTGCACATAAACCTGAACTGTACGAAAGGTATTGGCGATGACCAATAAAATAAAAAACAGCGAGACAAGCATAACCAGCATCAGTATCCATGAAGCCATAGTGCGATATTTCAATACATCCAACTCAATATCTACAGCTCCCAGTACCGTACCTTCTTTTACCTGGTGACAATCTAGGCAGTTAAGAGCGCCCTGATTTGATGCAATATAGGGGACAATGGCTCTAATGGAAGGGGAAGCTCCAAAATCATCAAATATAAACAGCGGTGATTTTGATTCAAATGTTTTTTGAATCAATGGAGTAACAGCAACCTCCACATGCCCAGCTCCAAACTGCTTATCAACTGCTGGTGCACGTATGATGACTATCCGATTAATACCATGCAGCGTCTTTATCTCACTTAAGAAATAATCACGCTTATCCATAATCCCTGCTTTCATGTGCGCTGTCAGCCCTGCTTTAACCATCTCAGCAACAGTCAGCGCCTCATTCTTAACAATACTGTGGGAAAGTGACCTAAAGTTAAATCCGATAATGGCGGCCATTACTAATGCGGCCAATAGCAAGAATGCCAGGAGATTTTTTACCGTAATGGTTTTTATACTTGGCTTCAGCATTTGTTATCTATTTGCCTGTTGTACGTCAGTGGGCAGAACCCAGGCTTAATTAGTATATGCGAGAAGAAAACGCTTAAAAAGAAAGTATAGGACAAGACTCTATAGTTAGAGCGGGACTGTTCAGGAATCAGGCTGATTTTTATCGCCATGTACAAAAGCATCAAGCAACATCACCACCACACCTACTGAGATAGCACTGTCAGCGATATTAAAGGCGGGCCAGTGACACTGGTTTACACTCTCTTTTGCCACAGTGCCAAAGAATGGCAGACAACTCTCAGAGATATAATAAAGGTCGATAAAATCTATGACATAGCCATAGATTACGCGATCAATCAGGTTGCCAGCTGCACCACCAATGATGAGACTCAATGCAATAGCCACCAATCTATCGCCTGCATCAAGCTTTAGTAGCCACACTGTAAGACCGATAGTCGCCAGGGAGGCCACTACAATAAAGAACCAGCGCTGCCACCCTCCCTGGTCACTCAGGAAGCTAAAGGCCGCACCTGGATTAAACATCAGTGTCAGATCAAAGTATGGAAACAGCGGCACCGGCTGATAATGTACAAGAGAAACCAGCGCCCACTGCTTGGTAACCTGGTCCAGTCCAATGATGACAATGGCTATCAACAGCCAGCGCAACATCTTAGCCTGCATTTTTCACCAGGCGGGCTGAATCAATTGAGAATTTTTTGGCATTCAAGATACTTAGCTCATAAGTTGAGGATGATAAATTCACGCTCTAGCCTATTTGGTTTTTGGAACAACCTGGCTTTGCATCTTGAACGATTAACCTTGAACCATAGCTAAGGCTATGATTCAGCGGCTAATCATCCAACCTGCTTTGCCAGCTTGCCCCAAAAATCCAAATCCTGGTAAAAAGTGCAGGCTAGACGAAACGACGAAGTTCACCCGATCCCGCTACATTTTCCACGCAACGACCACAGATCTCAGGGTGTTCTGTGTGACTACCTACATCAGCCTGATGATGCCAGCAGCGCGTACATTTCTCATCATCTGATGGAGTAATTATGAGAGAGAGGCCAGGAACATCCGTAGCCACTGCTCGCTCTGGCCGATCAGTCACTGTATGCAATCGTGCATAGGAGGTGATAAATACAAAATGCAGCTCATCTTCCAGTTTTGCTATCTGCTGATAAAGCTTCTCACCACAGTAGAGATCAACCTCTGCATTCAGCGCTGAACCGATGGCGCCCGCCTTGCGAGCATCTTCCAAGTGTTTGCTTACAGCTGAACGAACAGCGATCATCTCATTCCAAAATTCCGGATCAAAACTACTGCCCTCCTCCAGTGCAAACAGGCCGTCATACCAGGTCTCCAAAAAGACTGCCTCACTGCGTTCACCAGGAATATGTTCCCAGATCTCATCTGCGGTAAAACTAAGGATTGGCGCCAACCAACGCACCAGCGCTTCAACAATGTGGTACATCGCCGTCTGCGCAGAACGCCTGGCCAGGCTATCGGTTTGGGCAGTGTATTGACGATCCTTGATGATATCGAGATAGAAACCACCCATATCCGTCACACAGAATTTCTGTATCTTTTGGTAAATAGTATGGAACTGGTAATCACGATAAGCGGCAACAATCTCTTCCTGCAACTGCAGTGCACAATCAACCGCCCAGCGATCCAGTGCCAACATGGATTCTGGTGCAACTTGATGTTGCGCTGGATCAAAACCATCCAGATTGGCCAACAGAAAACGGGATGTATTACGAATGCGCCGGTAAGAATCAGAGGTACGTTTAAGAATCTCATCCGAGACTGTCATTTCATAGCGGTAATCACTACCCGCTACCCACAAACGGATGATATCCGCCCCCAGGTTTTTGATCACCTTCTGTGGTGCAACCACGTTGCCGACCGATTTAGACATCTTGCGGCCATTGGCATCGACAGTAAATCCATGGGTCAGCACCTGCTTGTATGGTGCTGCTCCTGATACACCTATTGAGGTGAGCAGAGAGGATTGAAACCATCCGCGGTGCTGATCAGACCCTTCAAGATAAAGATCAGCCGGAAAAGCCAGTGCCTCGCGCCGCTTCAATACACAGGCATGGGTCACACCGGAATCAAACCAAACATCCAGGGTGTCGCTTACCTTGTCATAATCAGCAGCCTCATCACCCAACAGATCTTCTGTCTTCAACTGGAACCAGGCTTCAATACCCTCAGCCTCAACCAACTTGGCAACCTCTTCAATCAGGCGCGGTGTTTCTGGATGCAGCTCGCTGGTCACCTTATGTGCAAACAGGGCAATCGGCACACCCCAGGTGCGTTGACGGGAGATACACCAGTCAGGACGACCCTCGACCATACCCTCAATACGTGCCTTACCCCAGTCAGGTATCCATTCAACCTGATCAATATCTCGCTTAGCCGTTTCACGTAGTCCCTGTTGATCCATGCTGATAAACCACTGCGGTGTCGCACGGAAGATGATGGGGGTTTTATGACGCCAGCAATGCGGGTAGCTGTGATTCAGCCGCTCTTCATGCAGCAGAGCACCTTTGGCTTTAAGTACCTCAATGACATGCTCATTGGCTTGAAAGACATGCTCACCAGCAAACAGCTCTGTACCTTCAAGGAAGCAGCCATTGCCACCCACTGGATTATCTACCGGCAGGTTATAGCGTGCACCGACCACATAATCATCCAGACCATGACCGGGGGCAGTATGTACTGCACCGGTACCGGCCTCAGTAGTGACATGATCACCCAGGATGACAGGGACTTCTCGCTTGTAGAAAGGGTGCTGCAGTTTCAGCCCTTCCAACACCTCGCCATTGGCATAACCAACCACGTGGTACTGCTCAATGCCGTAGCGTGCCATTACATCTTTGAGCATGGCATCTGCAATGATCAACCGCTCATTACCTCGCGGCCCTTCACATTCAACAACCGCATATTCCAGCTCAGGGTTAAGTGCCACCGCCTGGTTGGCAGGCAGGGTCCAAGGGGTTGTTGTCCAGATCACAAAAGAGATAGGGCCACCTTCATGGCCACTGCGCACATGCTGACAGCGGGAGAGCAGTGCCTCTTCATCCAGCACAGCAAACCGGACATCAATAGCAAAAGAGTCTTTATCCTTGTACTCCACCTCAGCCTCAGCCAGGGCAGAGCCGCAATCGGTGCACCAATGCACGGGCTTGAAGCCCTTCTGCACATGTCCATTTTCAACTATACGACCCAGCGTACGAATGATATCGGCTTCAAAATGGTAATCCATGGTGAGATAAGGATTATCCCAATCACCCGTTACACCCAGCCGTTTGAAATCAGTACGCTGCTTATCCACCTGCTTTCCAGCGTAGATGCGGCAGGCTTTGCGGAATTCAGCTGCGGTCAGTTTATGACCCGGCTTACCCGCCTTCTTCTCTACCTGAAGTTCAATCGGCAAACCGTGACAATCCCACCCCGGCACATAGGGCGCATCGAAGCCATCCAGTCCACGGCTTTTGACAATAATATCTTTGAGCACCTTATTAACGGCATGACCAATATGTATCTCACCGTTGGCATAGGGAGGGCCATCATGCAGGATAAACTTGGGACGACCCTTCGCCACTTCCCGCTGCTTGGCATAAAGATCCATCTCCTCCCAACGCTTGAGTCGCTGTGGTTCCCGTTGCGCCAGATTACCCTTCATAGGGAAAGCTGTTTTGGGAAGATTGAGGGTGCTCTTATAGTCTGTCACTGTACCTGTCGCCTTAATAATCTAGTCTTTAAATTTATCTGATTTCTGATTCTACTGAATGCACACCGAGGATCTTTCTCGCCGCACGCGCATCACGTTCAATCTGTTTGCGAAGCTGCTCGAACGAATCAAAGCGCTTTTCATCCCGCAACCGCTTGCAAAACTCTACTTCCAAGTGTCTGCCGTAGATCTCCTGATCAAAATCAAACAGATGCACTTCAAGCAGGTAACGCCGGTCGCCATCCACCGTCGGTTGATTGCCAATATTGGCAACACCGGGGACGGGCTGATCACCCAGCCCATGCACCTGTACCGCAAACACACCATGCAGCGGACTGGCCTTGCGGTGCAAGCCAATATTGGCGGTTGGAAAACCGATACTGCGCCCTCGCTGATCGCCATAAACAACCCGACCGCAGATGCGGTAGGGCCGCCCCAGACAGCGACGGGCCAGCTCCAAATCGCCTCGCGCCAATGCCTCACGTACACGGGTACTGCTGATGCGTTCTTCATCAACAACCACCGTATCCATGCTATCGACACCAAAGCCGATCTGCTCTCCAGCTTTGCGTAACAGCTTTATATCACCTGCACGGCCCTGGCCAAAACGAAAATCATCACCCACCAGCAGATAGTGAATGCCCAGCCCCTCAATCAACGCCTGCTGAACAAAATCATCTGCCGTCATGGCAGCCAGTTTGGTGCCAAACTCAAGCAACATGACCCGCTGAATCCCCGCCTCTTCCAGCACGCTCAGCTTCTCCCGCAAGCGGGTCAGGCGCGCCGGTGCGGCCTGGGGACAAAAGAACTCCAACGGATGAGGTTCAAAGCTAATAACCGTTGCCGGGACACCCAACCGCTCACCTTCCCGCAGCAGATGTTTAAACACCGCCTGATGGCCCAGATGCGCCCCATCGAAATTACCGATGGTCGCAACACAGCCCCGATGTTCCGGGCGCAGATTGTGAAAACCGCGAATGACCTGCATGAATGCCTTCAGTGCCAGCAAAAACGAGGAAGTATACCCTAAAACAGCTACAAATCAGCGTTCAGTGTGGGTGCGGATGCAGTGCTATCTCATTTCTGCACTCCCGCATAGATATGCATAAAAAAAACCGCCCTTTATTTTCTTAACAGCCAGAAGCTGGGAGGCGAGTCTAAGTATAAGCAATTTGGAAAAAACATACGGGATTCGCAAGGCATTACGCTAAAAACTGAAACGCTGGTATGATCATTTTCAGAAAAAAAGGAGAAAGGGCAGGATGAATATCAATAGATCAAGAACCAGCCCAGCAGCATGGGCGCACCGTTTATGCCCATCCATCATTCAAACACCGCATGGCATCGAAACAGATCCAGCCACCTATGCAAATGCATTTGCGCCATACGCTACGCCTCTACACTTTCAGTTGAGCAGCGGCATAACTCCGTGCCAAGCGTGTTATACGGTTAGGTGCAGTAAGTTATCTGGAAACTATAGAATTACTAGTTAAGCTTCAGGAGGGATGCAAAATGAGTAACATTTCGGGTGATTGGTCAGGAAAGATACAAGGCACAAATAACGCTGATATCTTTGTTGAATTTGAGCAATCTGAAAGTCAGCTGTCTGGAACTGCTCGTATTAATGATCCCACATATGGAACATCTGTTTATGTCCTATCAGGCAACATTAATGAAGGTATTATTCAGTTGGAAGGTGATCCAACACCGGAGAGTATTCAACCTCCGCAGTCTCAATCAATAAATGTAGCTGGCAGGGAGGTTGTTGTTCAAACAAATGGGGTTAGCCTTGAACATATAACTGTAAATGGAAAAATAGTTGAGTCAAATAGAATCGAGGGTAAATGGGTATCAAGTATCGATACAGGTGGCACGTTATGGATATCGCAATCAAATTCAACAACCGAATCTTCGTCAAAATTTGATGGCAATCTTTCTGATAATATTGCATTTATTATGATGAGCATTTCAAATACTGACCCTTCATTAGAAGATTCACTAAATGCAATTAAAAGGGGTGCTGCAAAGCAAGGAATTGATGCAAAAAGAGTTGATGAAATAGAACACTCAAAAAAAATTACTGATGTCATTCTTGAAAAACTGCGATCTGCAAGATTTCTAATTTGTGATATTAGTACCGAGAGGCCAAACGTATATTATGAACTTGGGTTTGCACACGGAATAAATAAGGATGTCATACTTGTGGCAAAAGAGGGAACCCCTCTCCACTTTGATATTAAAGACTACAATGTAATTCTTTATCGCAGTTATTCTGAACTAGAAAACAGGGTCTCATCACGAATTGCAGATGCAATTGCAGAACAATAAAATGAAACAAGCCATACAAGGCAAATTAACATTGACACATTTTTCGTTCGCTGCCCTCACTACAAATACTCAGGTTATTTGTAACGTTCAACATATAGGCAACCTATGAAGTCATCAAATAGTCCGCCAGAGGAGTCCAAGAAACGATATGCCCCGCTTCAGTGGTTAGTCGTGCTCATATTGCTAGGAATAGTGATATACCAGCTATATTCAGGCTTCTATCTGAGAAAAGTCGGGGTGCCAGGAGTATTCGAGGTTGAGTTCTCAGAGCAATCTTCAAAGCAGGAAACGCATCAGAGTATAAAGCCTGTTGATACACTATCAAAAGCCAAAAATCATGAGCTTCAACCTTCAGAAGGCGAGCCTGTAGAATTAGGGGAATATTTAAAACATTTTATGCTGCCCACAGGACAGTTTAAACCATCATGGTGGATCGCAGCAGAACCGATGCTTTTACCAATGACATGGGTAACTCCCGGTGTAGTTGAGGATCCTTCTGGGTCATCTCCTTACCACATGGTTCGCTATGCAGAAGCACGTATAAAAATAGGTGGCAAGGTGCTCAAGCAATTGGCAGAGAGACCAATTGAAGTCCTTTGGACAATAGAGTTACGTGGTACAAAATTCGAACCGGAGTATGTCGCATTTGATCCGCAACCGGAGTGCTGGGGTTTAGCGGGATCTGGCTGTGCTGTGAATGCAATGGAAGTTTTTCATAAAGCTGGCATTACTGCCAATGCTCTTTGCCAATTTCAAGAGCCGGGTTCAAAAGGTATGCTTTTTCAAATCATAGCCACTGATAAGAGTCCAGCATATGTTGTCTATTTGTACTCTGAAGGGTCAGGTGGCTCATCTGCAACCATCAAGTTGTACTGGCGAGGCCCAGGCCACACATACACACATACAGAAATGTGTGATTGGTTAGATAAGACAAGGGGCTGGGAGCGTAAGACTGACAACTGAGTTGGTTAACACAGCTTTATTAACTCGTAAGTTGAGATTAGGGATTAGTGTCTTACCCCAGCCTACGGGCTATAGATCGTCCACTATAGTTATCCATACCCACAGGAGATTTTGGGAAGCAGAAAAATCCAGGGGGACATACTCTCCAAGTTATTCGGTTACACTTTGGACACTATGAACTAACACCTGGGGGCAGAGTAAAAACGAGAAGCTTTAACTCTGACCCTTGTTGGTTTAGGAACGAAAATAAACATTACCTAACCACAGCACATCAATGAACTACTCCCAACTCTTTTTGCTGATCAGCGTCACCTGGGCTGTCATTGCCTTCGGTCTACTCATTATTGCCTGGCACGCAGCAGCGACAGGGAACATCCGTCGCCATAGGCCGGGCTGATGGGGTCAGAGTTATTTCCGAGGAGTTCTCACTCTGACCCCATTCATTATTGAGTTTAGTTTGAAAGTTTATGGGACAGCGGTGAATCTAACCCCATTGATTTGCACTGATTGATTCATTATTTACATGTGGTTTCTTATTGGAAATTGATCACTACCACCTGAAGGAGATTAAGGTAGTAGTGATTTTACATGGCATGCCTTAGTTAGCGCTTACTTGAGAGAAAGTTTTTACTCTCTCTTTTTGGCAAAACATCTCAGAGCCATGCTCCAGCATGGTGTTACATGCATAAGAACCTGAGCTTATATAAGCCAATTCCGAGATCTCTGCTTTGGCTTTAGCATAGGTATTGGCCAGCGCTTTATCGTCACAAAACATCATCGAACCGCGCTCTAACATGGTTTTGCACGCATATGATAATTTGCTCTCTGCTTCAGCATATTCAGCAAATGGATTTGCATGTGAAGCAGCTGAGGTCAAAGCAAGCAGAACCAGGGAAGTGTGAATTAATTTTTTCATGTTAGGGACTCTCTATAAACCTTAATAAATAATAATTGAATTCAGTATTTAAATAACTTATGGCTATTTTAGCGGCAAAACTTCGCATGTCAACACACAATCACAAATGACGGTGCATCATCAACGCACTCTCTTTCATTCCCTTAAGGGCATTATCTGTAGATTGAAACAGGAACATTTGGGGTCATATATGGACACGCCCCAAAAATCAACAATAATTCCCATATGCAGCTTTTCAGCTACATTCTTAAAGCTCTGATCCGGCCTCAATTGAAAAACAGATAGATTAGCAGTCATATATTCGGCCCCTGTGGAGATCAGGGCATGGATCTCCGGCCATGATGAAAACCGCACGCCTGCACCTTATCAGAGTAACGGTGCTTGCCACCTAACCCCATCTCAGGTCATGCAGGCGTCGGTCTAACCTGTATTATCATCAATTACATGCCATATCAGAGTATTTGCCTTTAACAGAATTTAAGAAATAATATTTCTGTTCAAGCTGTTATATCACCATCTTATAATCACGATCCTTTGCCATGACAGACCAAATAATACGTGCTGTCTTATTGGCTAGGGCAATAGCAGTTTTTTGTAATCCCTTTTTTTCACGCAATTGTCTCGCCCATACGAGCTGACTATCACATCGATTTTTACAACGTGTTATTGCAGATATTGCCCCCTGAACCAACAAGGTGCGTACATATCGGTCACCCCGTTTGCTGATGCCAAGCAAGCGTTGTTGACCACCCGTCGAGTGCTGCTTTGGAACTAACCCAAGCCAAACTGAGAGTTCACGCCCATTTTTAAAGTTATTGGCATTACCAATGGCAGAGATTATAGCTGTGGCAATCATTGGCCCCACGCCTGGGATAGCCATGAGCCGCCGACAGACAGGGTGTTCATTTGCCAGCTGATAAACTTTTTTATCCAGCTCCTTAACACGATTATCTGATGCATACAGCTCTTGGCGAAGTGCATCAAAAAGCTCTCTAGCAAATGGCGTTAATCCATTTTCTCCATCTTCAAGTATACCTGCTAGCCGTGTTCGGATTTGGCTAATGCCTTTCGGAACAGCAATACCATACTCAAGCAATTGTCCGCGAATTTGATTGGCCAGTGCAGTGCGCTGCTGCACAGCTTTTTCCCGAACACGGTGCAGTAATTGAATATCCTGTTGTTCAATTGTCTTGATATTAACGTAACGCATAGTAGGCCGACTATCAGCTTCACAGATGGCTTCAGCATCATTAAAGTCATTTTTGTTTGTTTTGAGATACGGCTTTACGTATCCTGGATGAATAAGCCTAGCCTGGTGCCCATGACGGATTGCTGTTCTGCCCCAATAGTGAGATGTTGCACAGGATTCAAAGACAACCTGACTTGCAGGAGTAGTAGCAAGAAAGTGATTAAATTGGCTACGCCCAAGTTTAAGCTTCTGAAGAACATAGCCTTTAGGATCTTGGATATGCAGATGAAAAATATTCTTTGCTAAATCAACGCCAACAGTATTAATCTGGTTCATGGACATGCTCCTTAGTGGATTTGAAATAACGCTTCTTGTCCTGGCTATAATGAGCCGTTATTAAGGAGCGTGTCCATCTCATCAGAGTAAAA
>Ga0316192_10003398_pt1 | contig 11625 bp, 1 predicted proteins | sample MerIslwburrow_MG_FD_204931 | JGI IMG/M metagenome (GOLD analysis project Ga0316192, IMG submission 204931) | Coastal sediment microbial communities from Maine, United States - Merrow Island worm burrow | ecosystem: Environmental > Aquatic > Marine > Coastal > Sediment | place: USA: Maine...
CTTGACCGCGTGGCTGCCTCCCGCGGTTTCCTCCCTTGAGGCTTGTCAGACGCCTGCCCGTTGAGTTCGCGTGCAGGCTGACAGGTCTGCCGCTGGGGGCAGACATCTTACAACCCTTAACAGAACCAGTCAGTCATCAGAAACAAGTGAAGGTCCGCTTAAGTCCACATACACGACATTCAGGAACATTGTCGTGAAAGACATCATCCCCAAGACGAAACAGCCAGTTACTTAGTGTCTACTCAAAACCGATAGCTGATCCGCCCGATGATCCCGTGAGCGGAGAAACCGTCCCTGAACTCCCCGTTGTAGTTCAGCGAGGTTGATACCCCCTTACTGGTTTCGAAACCCACGCCAAGTCCCAGAGTCACACCATTGCTTTCCACATCCTGGCCAGGTACCGAGAACGAACTGGCGGGTACACCCGTGTAGCTCGTGGTGATGGTCCGGTCGTCAATATCGAAATCATGCAGCCAGGCAACGCTTGCGTCGGTTGTCAGCCGGCCACCCGCTTGCGGAAAACTGCGCGATATACGCACGCCGATTTCCGAGATCAGGGAATCGGTATCGCGGGATGAAATCCGCTGATTGACCGAGCTGGCACCGGACTCCGTGAATGCATCCTCATCCAGGCGTATATACTGTAACCTGCCAAACGGTTCCAGCACGCTGTCTTTCACCGGCATCAGGTAGCCACCACCCAGAGAGGCCGCAATCACATCACCATCGTGGTCACTCCTGGCAGTACGCTTTATCGTTCCAACTCGCACCTCACGCTTTGCATCGTAGTCGTTTCGGCCATAGGAGACCGCGCCATCGACATAGGCCTTGTCGAACGAGTAACTGCTGTAGAGTGACGCCATCCAGCCGTCAATGTCACCGTTACCCCGCCCCTTGTCCTGATCAACATCGGTAGAGGTGTAGGCAGCACTTGCACCAAGCAGCAGCCGGTCATTCACATAACGATCAATACCCAGTGCGAGCCCTCCCACATTATAGTCAAACCCGGTGTAGCCATTATCTCCATCCTGGTCACCCCACTGCCCAAAGGCGGTGCCCCAGACATACCGCCACCATGCCGGTACAGCCATTTCCTCGTCAGCATAAAGCGACCCGACCCCACTAATGTCACCATCGTAGGCCAGCAGCAGTGGACGGTCAGTCACACGGCCCGATTGTCGGGCGGCTGCCCCCGGCGCCATTCTACCGATACGTTGCGCACGCATATGGAGGCTGAGCGTCTCATCATATTGAGACACGGCATAAAAGGTAGCTTGCGTGTAATTATCATGCGTATCCGGGCTCAGACTGCTGAAGGCAGTATCGAAATCGGAACCCGATGGCAACAGCTGGAAGGTGCCGATAACCTCGGCCAGGTCACCGCTGGCCGCGGGCGCGATGCGCTGCAGGTAACCTGCCAACGCACGTTGCAGCGAATTGCGTGCCACTGCCCTGAAAGGATCCACCGCAGTGGTCACCTCAAACAGATCCCGTCCGGCAACATCGAAACGGTAGTCATAGCCAAAGCTCACCAGTGCCGAATCAGGTGGCAGGGTGACCGTGGCAAATCCGGTTGGGATTTCTGCTTCACTTCCGATGCTTTCTGCCGAGAGCAGCGGCAAGGCCTCACCGTCAGTGTAGATGCGCGGCAGCGCCGTCACTGTTGCCGTGCCATCCAGGCCGGTCTCGCCATTGATTACGAGCTGGCCGTGACCGAGATCGCCGCTATCAGGGTTGTAGATCTCGGCCTGCATGAAGCCATCAGCGGGGAACAGGTAGTCACCAGTGAATTCCAGAATTCCCTGATTGACCTCCAGCCGCTCCATTTCCACGGGCGCAGTCAACGCGAACGTGCCGCGGTCCTCTATCCGCAACGTATCGGTGCCAGTACCGCCTGTCACTCCCCCAACCACTGTCGCCGCATCTGCCAGTGTCAGCAGATCATCGTCAGGGCCGAGATCAATATGGCCGGTGATACCTGACTGGTCCAGCAGGGAGACCAGGTCCTGCCCGGCGCCGGTGCTGATGGCAGTGGCCGGAGCCGTTATGCCCGCAATCACTGTAGAGGCCGCTATGGAACCCGTGCCCGCATTCAGAAAAATATCATCGCCATCGCCCGTGCTGATGCCAATCACATCAACGGTTGCTCCCATGAGCTCTGCAATGACAGTGACATTTATGTCACCTTCGTTAAGAACAGTATCAACCCCGGCACCGGTGTCGATACCCCGGGCTGTGGCCGACTGTATTTCAGTCACGCCGGTGCCGGCAGCCTGTGTAAGGATTTCGGCCGTGACGGTTATGACATCATCGTTGCCCACCACATCATCGCCATCGCCGGTCACTATGCCCCTTGCGTTGGCAGTGGCCTCGGCGCTTGCTACCGCTGCCCCGCCGAACGCGGATGCTGTTGTATCAGCTATTGCAACTGCATGCACATTCAGAATTCCCTCATTACCAACCACCGCATTGCCGTCACCGAGGTTAATGCCGATTGCGCTGGCTGCGGCAGTCGCTGTCGAGGTGCCATCTCTGGCGGCAGAACGGACATAGAGGTCAGCCGGCGTGATGATCTCGCCTGTATCCGGGTCCACTTCTTCTGCCTGCAGATCACCTACAAGTGATTTATTCAGGATAAGTTTGCCGGTTGCCGGATCAAAGTCGTTTACACGTGCAAAGAAATCCTCGTTCTCACCGGTGGTAAAGCGGATCCATTCGCCGACAATATCAACCGGTTGCTCATCCTCTGCCGGTATCAAGGAGGCGTCGAAAAAGAAATTATCATCGGTATTACCATCCTCGGTAACCGATGACGTCTCGTCCTTGTTACCGACCCTGGCCCCTGCGGCAGTGGAAGTCGCATCAGCCGAGGCGCTTACCTCCATAAGGTCGCGATTAAAGACCTGATCTTCGTTGCTGCCTGCCAGGATACCCCGTGCAGTTGCATTTGCGATGGCATCTGCATCAGCATCCGTTTCGCCCAGTTCAACCTCGGATATAGCGGTTGCAACCACGATTGCCAGGGATGACGAGGTGAGCTCTCCCGCCGTGTTGGCAATGTTTTTCCCCTCACCCAGGTCAACGCCCAGTGCGGTCGAGTCGGCAATGGCATCCACCGAGTTGGTGATGTTCGCGAACAGCACGGCGGTTACACCATCGACAGCGGCTGTTGATACTGCCTCGGCGTTGATTGAGCCATTGTCCGCATTGAAGAACTCGTCATCCCCGGCACCTGTTTCCACACCTGCCGATTCACTGGAGGCCTCAAAGAAAAGTTCCTGATCGGCGCTCCCGAAAACAACGAGCACCCGGTCGCTTGAGGACACAGCAGCAGTCGATCGTGCCGAGATATCACCATCGTTTTGAATGAGGTCGGAAAACCCTCCACCACGGATACCGGCAGCGTCAGTCCGGGCAAGCCCCCTGGCCTCGATATTCGCACTACCGAAATCCAGCGACCAGCTACTGGCGTCGATCACACCGTCAGCGGCCACATCGATGCTCCCGTCATTACTGATAAAGTCACTTCCCCCTCCAAGCGTATAGCTGTCGCCCCTCGCCACCCCGCCTGACGGGAGCATGTCTGAGAGGGTGAAGGTGCCGGTATCGGGGTCAAACCCGCTCACGACACTGGTAAATCCGGCAGAGGCACCTGATTCGAAAAAGGCATGCTGGCCAATGATCGCATCGGGATCATCACCCTTGCGGGACAGGTCGGTGAATATACTGGTACCGCCGGCACTCCTGTCGCTGGTATCGGACTGGTCATTGCCTGCGATACCGACGGCATTCACTGAGGATTCGACCCGGGTGTCGGCCACAATATTACGGGTGACCGTGACCGTAACGGCCTTGACAAGGTTGCTGGCCGAGACGGCGACCGCACCCGAGTTGGATAGCTGGTCGTCACCCTCACCACCCGTGATACCCTGTGCCTGGATTGAAGCGGTTGTCGAGGCATCGACGAAGGCGTTGCCGCCGGCCGTCACTGCTACCGAGGTGATGTCAGCCTGCTTGTCACCATAATCATAGAGGGTATAGGCAACGCCTGCCGGCAGATCATAGGGAAGCGGGTCACGCAGGGTAAACGTTCCCGTCCCGGTATCGTAGCCCACTATCCGGGCGAAGAAGTCAGGATTCCCGTCCATCGAGAAACGGAGCCATTTACCTGCCAGCGCTTGCGGATCCGTCGGCGCATCTGGAATAAAGGAAGTATCGGTAAATGTCATGGCACCGGCCGCTGCATCCAGCGAAACCATTGAGTCGTTTTCCGGACTGCCGATGAATGCCAGAACGTCACCCGTGTTGTTGATCACATCGTCGCCTGCTCCCCCGGAGACGCCGCTTGCCACCGCATCCAGCAGGATACCCACCTTGCCATCGACATAACCCTCGCGGCCGAAGGTACGCGTCGCCGACAGGATACGGGGCATGGCTTTCACAAAGATCGTGTTCTGATTGTCAATGCTGTCCGCACCGGCACCGCCGTCAAGCCCATGGGCATAAGTCAGTGCCCGCGTTTCAGCATCGGAACTGGCCGGTCCTGAACCGCTGACGGTCAGGGAGGTAACCGTTACACTATTGTCGGCCACGACAGTGACCAGGTCGGCGTTCCGTATCACGTCATTTCCGGCGCCGGCGGTAATACCCCGTACCAAAACCTCACCGGCGGCAAAATTCGCGGAACGGGCAACGGTATTCGCGCTACCGAAGGTCGAATCGGCCAGCGCCACCGTAACCGAGTCCACGGTCGTTGTTGACGAGGCCGTGCTATTGACCATCCCTGCATTTTCGATCACATCATTGCCGGCATCGCCGCTGATACCCGTTGCACTCGCTTTCCCCTCTGCAGAGGAAACCGAGGCCGCAGCCGCATAGGCATCGCCGAAGGTAGAGTCCGAGATGGAAATCGAGGATGAAGTGACAGTCAGTATGGCGGTGGCGACCGAGTCGATAGTCCCCTGATTGCTGATCGTGTCGCCCTCACCGCCGCCGGCTATCCCGAAGGTAACGGCAGTCCCCTCGATGGCAGCGGCCGTGACGGTACTGCTCGAGGCACTGCCGAAGGTGGAATCTGCATTGGCATGCGCATCTGATTTGACGCTGCCATCGGATAGCGCATTGATGAACAGACTGGCGTAGTTGGTGATCTCATCGGCTCCGTCACCGCCCGTGATCCCCAAGGCGTCCGCTCGCCTGAAAGCGGAGGCATCGGATGCGGCGCCGCTCGAGGCACTGCCGAAGGTAACATCGGCATTGACATTCGATGCAGCATCCACAGAACCGGTGGACGTGGCCGTGACCATGAGGATGTCGTGACTGGTAATGATGTCTGCGCCACTGCCACCATCAATGGCCAGAGCCCGCGCCGTCACATTGGTAGAGGCATCTGAAGCACCCTTGCTGGAGGCACTGCCAAACGTGACGTCCGCATCGACATTCGACACTGATTTTACCGAACCGGTGGATGTTGATACGACCGTGATCACACCCTGGCTGGTAATGACGTCAGCACCACTGCCCCCATCGATGGCCAGGGCCTCGACTGCCATATTCGCGGAGGCATCAGACGCGCCCTTGCTGGAGGCATCCCCGAAAACCACATCGGCATCCACGTTCGAGGTCGAGGTGACCGAACTGTCCGATGTGGAGGTCACTGTGAGGCTGTCACGGCTAGTGATCACGTCATTGTCCGCGCCCCCATAAATACCCGTTGCTGTCGCGACGACGTGCGCCGAGGCATCGGACACGGCCGCGCCCTCGGCAGAACCGAAGACGGTCAGGCTATCGGCAGTGGATGTGGATTCGGTGGTGGCTGATACGGTGCTGCTGACTGAAATCGGTCCGTCACTCGTTATCACGTCAGCGTCGGTTTCATCGACTCCCGGTTCCGCAGCCCCGCCGCGGATGCCGATAGCGGTGGCTGTCACGGTTGTTGCGGCGTCGGCTATCGACTCCCCTGAGCTCGCCCCGGCAATATTGAGACCACTATTGGTTGACGAGATGGCCTTGGCGAAGGCCTCCGCGTATGCACTCAAATCCATTGTCGCGGTACTGGTGATCGTATCGTCGCCCCCACCGCCGTCGATCCCGACGGCCAGTGATGTAGCTATCGTCTCGGTCCGCGACTGCGCCATCTGGGCGCTCTCGCCACCGGTAACTCCCGCTATGCTCGAGGAACGCGACGAACCGCTCACCAGGGCGTCGGCGACAAGGTCGAAAGAACCACCGGCAGTTATGGTGTCACCGCCGCCGCCACCATCGATGCCGGTCGCGATAGCCTCGGCGGTCGATGAACTGTTGGCCACCGCAGACTGGATCGCGGCGCCTATGGACAGGACGTTATAATCCTTTGCAGTGCTGATGGAGGTGCTTGCCGAGCGTGCCTTCACGAACATTTCGCTGTCAGTCGTAATGGTATCGGCATCTCCACCACTGTCGATTCCCGTGGAGCGTGCCGTTGAGAACGATGAAGCGTCTGATTGTGTCGTCCCTTCCGAAACACCCACCGTCAGCGAAACCTTGGTAGTCTTGCCAATCCCCACGGCCTCGGAAACCGAAACGGCACTAATCTGCCCGCTATTGTCGATCCAGTCATCACCCAGGTCGGTCTCGATGCCCGTGGTAATCGAGGTTGCGGTAGCCGATGCGTTGGACGTCGCATCACCCAGGCTGAGCCCGAGGGTAAGTGCAACTTCGACGGTTTCACTGGCAGCCATCGCCTTCGCCAGCGGGAGTGTGCTGTCAGGAGCAGCGCCGATTACAAGCGCCCCGCTGTTCTCAATCCAGTCGACTCCCGTGCCTCCCAGTATGCCCGCAAGGTCCACCACCGCGGTGGCCGAGGCGTCAGAGGAGACCCCCCCCATACCCCCCTCACTGGCCCCGACGGTAATGCCGACCTTTACCGTCGTTCCCTCGGCTTTCGCCAGTGCCAGTGGACCGGTGGTGCCACTCCCTGGACCAACAGTGACTGTGCCGGTGTCGCTGTTGGTAATCGTATTGTCTCCCGCACCACCGCTGATGCCGGCGGCGGTCGCCTCCGCAGTGGCCGATGCGTCCGAAGTGGCCGTCCCGGTGACATAGCCGACGGCAATACCCACATCCACAGTCGTACTGTTGGCCTCGGCATTTGCCATGGTGCCCAGGTTTTCCTGTGCAGCACCTACCGTGAGTATTCCAGTGTTGTCAATTTCATCGTCTTGCTCACCGCCTTCGATGCCGGTAGCGTTGGCCACAGCGGTCGCCGATGAATCCGCCGTGCCGAAATTTCCCGCAGCCCCCATGGTGAAACCGACCGTTACCGAGGTGGCAGTGACATCCGCGTCCGCCAGCGAAGTGGCCTCGATTTCGCTGCTATTGGTAATGCTGTCATTTCCGCTGCCACCTTCAATACCGGTGGCGCTTGCCTCGCCCCGTGCCGAAGAGTCAGCAACCGATGCATTTTCCAGCAGTTCGACAAAGCCACCGGTTCCTGCCTGGATGCCGACACTGACGCTATCACTCTCAGCCTGTGCCCGTGCCGCCGCAGTGATTTTCTTCGTTGCTGTCACAAGCGTGTCATCCCCGCTGCCACCATCGATGCCGGTACTGTAAGAAACGGCATCGGCCGAAGCGTCGGCCACGGCCTTGCCTGCAGCGGATTCCTGCACAGCCCCCGCGACCAGTGACACGCTGACGGCAACCGCCTCCGCACTTGAACCGGCTGTCACGTCGATGCTGGCATCATTTTCGATCCAGTCATTGTCTTTACCGCCATCGATACCGGCGACCATCGCAAGAGCAGTTGCACTGGCATCACTCAGTGCCGCCCCCGTGGTCGTGCCGCCGACAGTCGTCAGAGAGAATGCGGCGGAAACTGCAGTTGTGGTTGCTTTTGAACCCACGTCAGCGGTAATCATACCGTGGTTTTCGATGTGGTCTTCCCCCAGTCCACCGGCAATACCCCAGGCAGCCGCGTCCGCCAGGGCGCTGGAGTCACTCAGGGCCTTGCCGGTGACCTCTGCCGCCAAGCCGCCGGTGGCAATCGTAAAGCCGACGGCAACCGCCGCTGCATCGGCATTAAATTGATCTTCCTGCATGAGGAAGATCGCACCCTCGTTGACAATGCTGTCATCCCCTTCACCGGCATCTATGCCGGTGGCCAGGGCAATCGCCGTGGCACTGGCATCACTCAGGGCCGATCCTGTGGATTCTCCGCCCACACCAATCTGTATAGAGACATCCGCGCTCACCGAGACCGCATCAGCTTCCGCTGCTGACCCGGCAGCAATCAGCCCCTCATTGGTGATGGTGTCCGCCCCATCACCACCGCCAATCCCGAGCGCTGCTGTCGTCGCCGTGGCACTGGAGTCGCTCACAGCCGCACCTGCGGTGTCGCCACCCATGGTGCCATTGATTGCCAGTGATGCCGCCACACCCGTTGCGTCTGACACCGCCCTGACACGCTTGAGATCGCCCGTATTATCGATGATATCGTTACCGGCACCGCCATCAAGCGCGGTTGCTGTTGCTTCGGCCGTCGCACTGGCATCACTCAGCGCGGCACCTTCGACGTCAACAATGGCAACACCCTTGATACCGACTCCGGCTGTAATATCCAGAGATGCCGCCACTCCGGTGGCATTGGAGTACGCGATCAACTCAGCGAAGTCGCCACTGTTTTCAGTCTTGAATTCACTACCGTTTTCAATCGTATCGTCGCCCTCACCGGCGTGAATCCCCATGACCGTGGCGATAGCCGTGGCACTCGCATTGCTGACAGCAGTGCCGGCTGCTGCGCCGGTCGCGGTACCCTTGACAGTAAGAACACCCGAGATATCCAGACTGGCCGCCACACCTGTTGCCGTTGAATTGGCCCGCAGCTGGCCAAGATTACCTTCGTTGATGATCATGTCCTGACCACCCGCACCTTCAATTCCACTGACCAGCGACTCTGCCAATGCACTGGCATCACTGACTGCCACACCGCTAACATCCGCCTCCAGGTTACCCTTGACACTGACGCCGGCCGAGACATTCAAACTGGCCGACACTCCCGTAGCCGTTGCATCCGCCAGCAACAGTGTCAGATCGCCAAAATTCTCGATGGTGTCATCGCTCGCGCCACCATCGATCCCGAAAACTGATGCCAGCGCATCAACACTGGCATCACTCAGCGCCGTACCGGAAATTTCACTTTCTGCATCACCCTTGAACGTGATGGAGCCCGCTATGTCAAGGGAAGCCGCAACGCCCGTGGCCGTTGAGCCCGCAAGGAGCTGAACGAGTTCGCCTTCGTTGATGATCGTATTGCCGCCACTGCCACCATCGATTCCGGTCACCGCCGCATCTGCTGTCACCCGCGCATCGCTCACCGCCGCACCCGTGACATCCACATCCAGGTCACCCTTGAAGCCCACACCGGCCGAGACATTCAACCCGGCCGCTACCCCCGTGGCCGTTGCATTCGACTGCAGCAGTAACAGGTCGTCATAATTCTCGATCGTGTCGCCGCCAGTGCCACCATTGATCCCGGTAACCGCTGCCAGTGCGTCGACACTGGCATCACTCAGGGCCGAACCGTCGACCTCGCCCTGGGCATCGCTCTTGAACGCCACCACGCCTGCAATATCCAGATTGGCCGCCACACCCGTGGCCGTTGATCCGGCCAGCAGCTGTCCCAGGATGCCCTCATTAATGATCGTATCCGCGTCGCTGCCACCATCGATTCCGGTCACCGCCGCATCCGCTATCACCCGCGCATCGCTCACCGCCGCACCCGAGACGTCCGCATCCAGGTCACCCTTGAAGCCCACACCGGCGGCAATATTCAGACCGGCCGCTACCCCCGTGGCCGTTGCATTCGACTGCAGCAGTAACAGGTCGTCATAATTCTCGATCGTGTCGCTGCCGGTGCCGCCGCTCAGGCCATTGACTATCGACCAGGCACCGACGCGACTGTCACTCAATGCCGTGCCCGCAACCTCGCCTTGCGCATCACTCTTGAACGTCACCGTACCCGCGATATCCAGCGACGCCGCCACACCCGTTGCATTTGATCCGGCAAGCAGCTGACCGAGATTACCCTCGCTGATGATTACATCGCCGTCGCCGCCGCCATCGATCCCGGTCACCGCGGCATCCGCCATGACCCTGGCATCGCTCACCGCCTTTCCTGCAGCATCACCGCCCATAGTACCTTCGACCGCTAGCGACACCGATACACCGGTTGCTTGCGCATTTGCCAGAAGACCGATATCACCCTCGTTCTCGATGACATCGATATCCGCGCCCCCGTCGATGCCTTTTGCAATGACAGATGCCGTGGCACGTGCGTCGCTCAGCGCCGCGCCCGACACGTCGCCGCCCTGCTCCACAACAATGCCAACCTCCGTACCCACGCCTACACCTGTTGACGTGGCCCGTGCCTCTGCCAGGATCGACGACCGGTTGTCAATGAAGTCGTTACCCGCACCACCAGCGATCCCTGTGGTAGCCACATCAGCTATTGCTCGGGTGTCAGTCAATGCAGTACCCGTAGCATTCCCTTCTGCGGTACCCGCAATCGTCAGGGTTACACCCACCGAGGTGGCATCCGCATTTGCCAGGAATACAATATCGCCATCGCTGTAGAGTGTATCGGCCCCGGAATCTCCGCTAAGGCCTGTTGCCCAGGCAACTGCCAGTGCACTGCTGTCACTCAAGGTGACTCCGGACACGATGGCATCCTCCGTGACTTCTATCAGGATGCCCGCATCCACCGTCGTGGCGCTGGCAAACAGGTTCACCAAGATACCCGCCCGACTGTAAATCCCGTCGATGCCACTACCACCAGCAATCCCGACCGCGCGCGCATCTGCCGTTGCACTGGCATTACCTAATACCCGGGCCGAACCGTCTCCGATCACAATGCCATCAACCTTAAGGGAAATACCCACCGCTTTTGAGTCCGAGGCCGAAACAAGATCAATCAGGCCAGTACTGTCGATAGAATCTGCGTCTTCGTCGCCTGTAATTCCTGCGCTGTTGGCAGCGGCCGTAGTCGAGACATCCAGCACGCCATCTCCAATGACGGGCAACACGGCATCAAGGGTGAGGGCCTGCGCACCGGCAGTTATGTCAATATCCGCCGTATTTAAAATCTCGTCTTCTCCCGCACCCCCGGTTACACCAACACCTGATGCCTCCACAACAGTAGGGGCAATCACCTCATCAACGTCAGCCGTTGAACTTGCACCCGAGGTTATTCCTGCCGCATTCTGAATCAGGTCGTCGCCTCCAAGCGCATCAATCCCTGTAGCAAACGTTTTGACGGTTTCGCTGAGACTGGTGTCAATGACAGCGCTGGCGTCGACGGGAGCAGCATTATTGATGACGTCATCACCTTCGGTGCCGGAGATCCTGGTTGTTATCAGTTCCTGATCAGCAATCGAAGGGATAGAGGTGAAGATTGTGACGGTGAATACCGTAAAACAGAGCAGGATTGCTTTGACGCAAGCAGTGAAAGGATAGACTGACCACTTCAGCGCAGGCGAGAAGTACTCTTTCGAAGACAGCATACGGGCTACCAGCTTATTTTTACACCAGGAAATCCTCATGAGACTACTCCTTCTGTTATGTATTTCGCTAAAAGCAGGATAGCGTTGC
>Ga0316192_10003400_pt1 | contig 11616 bp, 9 predicted proteins | sample MerIslwburrow_MG_FD_204931 | JGI IMG/M metagenome (GOLD analysis project Ga0316192, IMG submission 204931) | Coastal sediment microbial communities from Maine, United States - Merrow Island worm burrow | ecosystem: Environmental > Aquatic > Marine > Coastal > Sediment | place: USA: Maine...
TATGGCATCGATTATGGTACTTGTCTAATTTTATCAATTAGATAGATATATTATTTAATGTCGTTTCTTCTTTTTGTTCATACTGTTCAGTAATATTTTTTCAGCCGCTTATTAGTTTTGTGATCCATGTCACGGAAGCTTTTCACCTGATATCTAGAATCATGCTTGTAAACAAACGAATTCCTCAGTTTTAAAGTTTAGGAGTAGCACATGTTTAAAAAAATGCGTTGGGGTATGGTAGCCATGATGATGGCTATATCAGGAATGTTTTCAGTGGCCCATGCTGCCGGTGATATGGGTAAGAGTTTTGATGCTGCAGCCACAGGCAATTTCAAGCAAGCTGTAACAATCTGGGAAGATCTAGCTGCTGATGGTGATGCGCAGGCACAATTTAATTTAGGATTGATGTATCACGGTGGACTGGGACTGCCAAGAGACGAGGCAACAGCCGTTAAGCTTTATCAAAAGGCTGCAGAAGCAGGTTACACCGCTGCTCAGGTATATCTGGTTGTTGGTTATGAAGAAGGTTGGTTCGGCCTGCCACAGGACAGCAATAAGGCCTATTATTGGCGTGGAATGGTGAGTAATGAGATGAAATAAACCAATAACAACACAGTTATTTTGAATAGGGAGGCTTAGCCTCCCTTTTTTGTACGTATTATCAATGGATACGTATTATTAATGGATTAGGGATAGGCATACGCTTCATTTTTGGTATGATCAGTTGATGTACATATTCGAAGTGGAGGGAATATATGGTCCAGACAACTGAGATGCCACAGGTAAAACGTCGTCGTTCTATGACGATGATTCAGAGGCTTGTAGGGGCGAGAACAGAAATGTTGTCACTATATACATTGCTAGCAAGTCGTAAACCTTTTAATGAAGCAGCTGATGCGCAGATGTTGTTGCAAGAGTTCTGCCAGTCACTAGTCGATTATACCGCCAATGCCCATTTTCAGCTTTATCGCTATTTCGCTGAAAAAAATGAGCGTCGTCAAGAAATTCGTGATGTTGCTGAAAATGTCTATCCCAAGGTCCTGGAGATGACAAACATTATTCTGGATTTTAATGATATTTATGACTGTGGGGATCACTGCTTACACTTAAATAATCTTGAAGAAGATCTATCGAAGTTAGGTGAGGTTCTGGCCGACCGTATCGAACTTGAAGATGAGCTGATTAGTGCATTCGGATTTAATTTCGATAACTAATAAACAATCAGTTTACAAAAAAAAGCCTGCTAACTACGCAGGTTTTTTTTTGCTCGAAATTGCGAGATCATTTTCAGAAATGAATAGGGTATTATGAACACCGTATTAGTGTTTTAAATCTGAATTAAAAGGATAACAATGAGCCTGTTAAAACCGTTGGCAGCAAAACAGCTCTATCAAGCCTCTGATCTCTCTCAACTTGATTTTCGTACGACGACTGACCTGGAAGATTTGTCAGAGATAGTTGGCCAGGCTCGGGCATTAGAGGCTATTCATTTTGGCATCGGTATAAAAAAGACTGGTTATAACATTTTTGCACTTGGCCCCGCCGGCACAGGAAAGCAGGGCGTAGTTACACAGTTATTGAAGCAAAAAGCGAGTTCTGAAAAAGAGCCCTACGACTGGTGTTATGTCAATAATTTTGACCTGCCGCATAAGCCTATCAAACTGTGTTTGCCTAATGGTATGGGGCGCCAACTCTGCCAGGATATGCAACAACTGATTGAAGAGCTCCGCGAGGCTATTCCAATACTGTTTGAAAGTGAAGAATATCGCAGCAAGGTTGAAGAACTTGAAGATGAACTCAAAAAGCGCCAGGAGCGGGCTGTAGATGAAATCCGTCAATCGGCCAAAGACAAACAAGTTGCTCTAATTCGCACCGCCAATGGATTTGCCTTTGCCCCCACCAAAAATGATGCCGTTATCAATCCTAAGGATTTTAAAAAGCTACCTGAGGACGAAAAGCAAAAATTTGATGCCGATATTGAACAATTACAGGACAAGCTGGAACGTGGTCTAAGGGCTATTCCTCAGTGGCGGCGCGAGGCGAGAGAAAAACTAAAACAACTCAATGATGAAGTAGCAATGTCGGTTATAGGCCGCCTTACCGATGAGCTGTTTGAGCATTATAAAAATCATGCCGACGTTCTGGCCTATCTAAATACCGTGCAAACCGATGTGATCGACAATATTGATGATTTTTGTCGTAGCGAAGATGATCAGGCAGGGGGCAGTCTAGGTTTGATACAACAGGTGCCAAACTTTAGGCGCTATGAGGTTAACGTTCTGGTCGATTACACCAGTATTTCAGGTGCACCTGTAGTATTCGACGACAATCCAACTTATCAGAATCTGGTTGGCCGTATAGAGCATATGGCCATGATGGGCACTCTGATAACCGACTTTACGCTCATTAAACCAGGCACCTTACATCAAGCCAATAATGGCTATCTAGTTATCGAAGCGTACAAACTTTTACAACATCCCTTTAGTTGGGAGGCGCTCAAGCGCGCATTGCGTTCTGGTGAGATCCATATTGCTTCACTTGAACAGATGTTGGGCATTGTTACGACTGTTTCGCTTGAACCCGAGCCTATACCTCTTAATGTCAAAGTGGTCTTAGTTGGTGATCGAGTTCTTTACTACCTGCTTTACCAGCTTGATCCTGAGTTTCAGGAATTGTTCAAAGTTGCAGCTGATTTTGATGACCAGATGGGCCGAAGTGTTGAGAGCCAGCACTTATACGCTCGACTGATTGCTACCCTGGTTAAAAAAGAAGAGTTACATGCCTTTGACAAGTCTGCTGTTGAACGTGTTATCGATCAGAGTGCCAGGGTTAGCGAAGACGCCAATAAACTTTCAACGCATATGCGTGGCATCTGTGATCTGTTGTGTGAAGCAGATTATTGGGCGCAGCAACATGGCCGTGACGTGGTGACAGCGGTAGATGTGCAAACGGCCATCAATGCCCAGATACGTCGCAGCAGTCGTCTGGAAGAGGATCTGCATGACAATATACAGCGTGGCATATTGTTGATTGATACCAGTAATGCAAAGGTCGGCCAGGTGAATGGCCTGTCGGTTATTGATCTCGGTAATATTTCATTTGGTACGCCGAGTCGAATCACTGCTCAGGTCAGGATGGGTGATGGTGATGTGCTTGATATCGAACGCGAAGTTGACCTGGGTGGTCCGATACATTCAAAGGGTGTGTTGATTCTTTCCGGGTTTATTGGTGCCAGGTACGCAAAAGAACAACCTCTGGCGCTAACGGCAAGCCTGGTATTCGAACAATCCTATGGCGAAATTGAAGGTGATAGTGCCTCGTCAGCAGAGCTATATGCCTTGCTTTCAGCATTGTCTGAGCTGCCTATCAAACAGAGTTTTGCGGTTACTGGCTCAGTCAATCAACATGGACAGGTTCAGGCTATTGGCGGCGTTAATGAAAAGATTGAAGGTTTCTTTGATGTTTGTTCCGTGCGTGGGCTGACGGGTGATCAGGGCGTACTTATTCCCAGCAGCAATGTTAATGACCTGATGCTTAGAAAAGATATTGTTGAAGCGGTAGAGCAGGGAATGTTTCATATCTATGCGGTTGAAACTATTGATCAGGGAATAGAAATTCTTACTGGTGTGGCTGCAGGTGAGCTGGATGCGGAAGGGCAATATCCTGAAGGCAGTGTCAATTTTAAAGTTGCCTCACAACTATTTCGTTTTGCGATCATCCGTCATGAATTTGGTGAGTCAAAGAAGGATGATGACCATTCTGATGAGCACGCGGATAAACACAGCCATAAAGAAAGTAAAGATTAATGGTTAGCATTACCAATTCGTCAGGTGGTGAGGTCAGTAAGCGGGACATTGATCCTGTTAAATGGCTGGCATCGCTACATGACAACTATTCTGAGCACGGTCTGGCCATTATTGAAAAAGCCAGTTTGCTTGCCCAATTTGCCCATGCCGATCAAACACGTATTTCCGGAGAGCCTTATTTTTATCATTCACTGGCTGTTGCAGATATCCTTGCCAATATTCACATGGATTATGAAACCGTTGCCGCAGCATTGTTGCATGATGTTGTTGAAGATTCGGAAATAAGCCTGGATGACATTCGTAAGCAATTTGGTGACAGCATTGCCAATCTGGTCGACGGTGTTACCAAGATGTTGCTTATTCAGTCGTTTAAGGGACTGGATGAATCTAGCAAAAAAGCAAAGAAGGAACGTGTTCAAGCCGAAAGCCTGCGCAAGATGTTGCTCGCCATGGTCGAAGATGTGCGTGTGGTATTGATCAAACTAGCTGACCGAACTCACAATATGCGTACCTTGTCAGTTTTCTCTGAAAGCAAACAAAAACGTATAGCCAGTGAGACCCTTGATATATACGCGCCGCTGGCCAATCGGCTTGGCATGTGGCAACTCAAGTGGGAGTTGGAAGATTTATCATTCCGCTATCTTGAACCAGAACTGTATAAAAAAATTGCCAAGATGCTGGATGAACGGCGAGTTGATCGTGAGGGTTACATTAATGAGTTTGTTCAGAGGCTGCAAACTGAACTGACCAATGTACATGTCAATGCTGAAATTAGAGGTCGCCCCAAACACATCTATAGCATTTATAAAAAGATGCAGCGCAAGGATATCGAATATCAGCATGTATACGATACTCGTGGGGTACGCGTATTAGTGGATACAATTCCAGAATGTTATACCGTACTTGGCATCGTTCATTCTTTTTGGCGGCATATTCCGGGTGAATTTGATGACTATATTGCCACCCCTAAACAGAATAATTACCAATCAATACATACCGCCGTGTTTGGCCCAGAAGGCAAAGTGGTTGAAGTGCAAATTCGTACTCATAAAATGCATGAAGACAATGAGCTGGGGGTGGCCTCACATTGGCGTTATAAAGAAGGCACGGATTACGATGCAGGTTTTGAGCGCAAAATTGCCTGGTTACGGCAACTGCTCGATTGGAAAGAGGATATTGCCGATGCCAATGAATTTGTCGATCAACTCAAGTCAGATGCATTTGAAGATCGAATTTATGTCTTCACACCTAAGGGGAATGTCGTCGATTTGGTTGATGGCGCGACACCTCTGGATTTTGCCTATCATATCCATACAGACGTAGGACATCGCTGCCGCGGCGCCAAAGTTAATGGCCACATGGTGCCTTTGACCTACCGTCTCAAGACCGGTGAACAGATTGAGGTTCTGACGGTAAAACATGGTGAGCCAAGTCGCGATTGGTTAAATCCCGAGCTTGCTTATCTACGTACCAGCCGTGCACGCAGTAAGGTGTTGCACTGGTTCAAAATGCTCAATTTTGACAAAAATGTCGCCGATGGCCGTTCAATCCTGGAAAAAGAGCTGAATCGACTTGGATTAACGGATGTTAACCTGGAAAAACTGTCGCGCAGACTGGATTACCCCAAGTTGGAAGACTGTCTTGCCGCGATTGGGCGTAATGACCTCAAAATTGGTCGCATCGTCAGGCTGATACAGGAAATCAGACAAGAGCAGCGTTCACCCCAACCGGTTATTCAAACCCGTCAGGCCACGCAAAATCGTAGCAGCGGCTCCAGTGACGTAATGATTGCCGGGGTCGGAGATTTGCTGACGCAGATTGCCCGCTGCTGCAAACCTGTTCCTGGAGATGAGATATCAGGTTATATAACCAAGGGCAGGGGAATTTCCATTCATCGCAAGGATTGCCCCAACATACTTCGATATATCACCCAGTCACCGGAGCGGTTGATAGACGTCGCCTGGGCCGGCACGGAGGGCGAAAGCCAGGCTTACCCCGTTGATGTACAGCTCTCGGCGTTTGATCGCCAGGGCCTGCTAAGCGATGTTGCCGCAATGCTATCTGCTGAAAAGGTCAATATTATTGCTGTGAACACCCTGTCAGACAAAAAGAGTTACACGGCCAACATGGTGCTAACCCTGGAGATTGAAGATCTCAGTCGACTTAGCAAAATACTCCATAAACTCAAAGAGTTGCCCAATGTTCTTGATGTAAAACGAAAGGGCTAAATGGCTAGATAGCTATTCTGGATAGTAGTCCGGGAAATCAAAGACTTCAGCACCTGGGGCGGCACCTACTTCGTAAAAATCCAGTTCATTGACGTCCTCTTCAAGCTCTTCAAGCCACTCTTCAGACGGTTCAATCTGCTCGGCAGCGAGTTTGATCCAGACTTCAAGGTCTAAGCCCTCAAGGGTTCCATCAGCATACTGTATTTCAATATAGCCCTCATCAGAGTTAAATGATGCAACTCGAAAGGTTTCAGCGTCCTGTAGCTTATACCAGGAATTAACAATTGGGTTATCAATCTGTGCCATGTCTATTCTCCTATAGCAGCAGTCATCCTGACTCCAAAAAAGTTATTTAAATCAAACACATTACCAATAAATCAGGTCATACCATCCAACCACATTTATTGCTGTACTCAAAAACATATCGACCTACGCATTAGCAATCTTTAATATTCATTAGGAGTAAAAAACTAGGCGAAAAGAACGAATTGTACATATACTGATATCAGCAGTTTTCCCATCAAGGAGTACCCCAGCTCGAGCTTGGGAGATGGGCCCAGGAAGCAGGGCAATTCACATAAGTAAGGAGAGACATATGAAGCTACCGCTGCAAATTACTTCCAGGAACGTATCACTGTCTGAAACTGCAGAGCAGACGATTCGTGAAAAAGCAGCGAAACTTGATCTGGTTTGTGACCGGATCATGGGGTGTCGCGTATTAGTAGAAGCACCTCATCGCCACCAGCAGCAAGGTAATCAATATAATGTCCGTCTTGATATCACCGTGCCCGGTGCTGAGATTGTTATTAAGCGCGAGGAACATGAAGACCTGAATGTGGCAATCCGTGATGCTTTTGATGCGGCACGTCGCAAAGTAAAAGAGCACACAGCAAAACTGAGAGATGTTAAAGGTGCAGAAGGTATTCCTTTGGTTGACCAAGCCCCTGACATTGACCAAGACTTTGATATTGAACAGGCGTCATAATCAAAAAGGTAGTTAACCATTACACACCGGGGCCGTAAGGCCCCGGTTTCGTTTTAGCGCCTAAAAGCCATTTTTTAATAAAACGTCATCAACAGACACCAAACCAGGACGAGGGAAGGGTGTATCTAAACGTTTGCCAATTGCCAGCAACATACAAATAGCATGGTCATCAGGTAATTTCACCAGCTCGGCCATCTTCTGTTCATCACAAGCCATCGCACATGAATCCAAACCCATCTCCTGAGCCCTCAACATAAGAGCCATAGATGCCATTGAGGCAGAGCGCATGCCTTCATCACGCTGAAGCTGAGGATTATCGGCGTAGATTTGCTGACTGTTGTCAATCATGGATTTGGCCACATCAGCAGGTGCATTCACCCAATAGCGCTGTGGATCTTTTTGCCAGGCCTTAATATCGAGACACACCAATAATACCAGCGAAGCATCCGTTACCTGTGGTTGATACCAGGCAGCCACCTTGGCCTGCTCCAGCAAGTCTTTATCCTGAAGCCAGACAAACCGCCAGTGCTGAGCATTAAATGCCGATGGCGATAAATTTGCTGCTTCAATTAATTCATGAACCTCTGCTTTACTAATCTGATGTGAGGGATCAAATACATTGACAGAACGGCGATTTTTAATGGCATCAGAGACTTTCACAACAACAACCTTAACAGCAAAATATCGCGCAAGATTATCACATCAAATCACTGAGAGAAAAAGAAATAGACAGCGGATCATCTACGCACAAAGCAAACACCCCAGAGGCAGCCAGCCCCTGGGGCAATTAAAGAGATTAACGTTGTTATTAAAAGGGTGCGAGTCGCGGCCCATGTATGACAAAAGTAGTTAGGAAAATCACAGGTGAAAACGCCAAACAAATAAAGGTATTTGTTAAAAAACCTCGCCCTGAGAACATCCTTATTCTCAGGGTGAAGAAGATACCAGCATCCTTGCTAGAAAATATGCGTGTTAATTAATATAAATCAGAAAAGAAACAGCTAGTACTATAGGAATCGAACCGGCAATATTTGCAAATATATTGCCTGAATATTTAGGATACAACTGGTTCATGGGGTCGCCCTCCAGTTTGCCCACTGAGTTGAAGTATCACAAGGCCATATACAGCCAGCCACATTATTGCCCCATGCATGTCAAAAGTAGCCCATTGGTTGAAATACGCAAGCGCTGAAGCAATACTTTTTTATCTAGCCTAAGTTCAAATTTAGCCAGCCGGCTACCAGCAGGCCGCAAATCATGATAAAAAGGGCACACTAAATTGAAGGAGTTGTTATGAACAAAAATATTATTGCTGCCACCTTAGCCGCAATTGTTGCATTTGCCCCCGTAAGCCAGCTACAGGCCGCAGACCTGCCAGTCAAAACTGTTGAACAGGTATTTGCTCAGCAGGCTGAACTATCAGGCAAGCACATCCATATAAGTGGTGAGGTGGTTAAGGTAAACAACGGCATCATGGGCAAAAACTTCCTCCATATTCAGGACGGCAGCGGCGCTGAAGGCACCAACGACATAATCGTTACCAGCCAGCAAACAGCCAATGTTGGCGATAAGGTTGAAGTTGATGCCTTGGTAACCACCAATCGCGATTTTGGCATGGGCTACAGCTATGCCGTTATTCTGGAAGAAGGCAAACTAAAGTAAGACCAGTTAAGCCGAGGCACAGGGTAGGGCGTGGCCTTACCCTGCGTTAAAAAAACTTATTTGATTTTAAACATCCGCACATCACCAAACGCACTTTTTACCCGCTGAGGTGAAACACTCAATACCCGCCAGTAATAATCGCCAGCCGGCAACGCATCTGAATATTTGTAATAGTTATTTATTTGATAAGTGAATTCCTGCAAATCAGTCTTAAACTCAGCATCACGCGCCACCTGCAAAATATAGGAATTAGCCTCGGCAATTCTCGACCAGGCAATCCATGGTTTATTTGTCGGTAAGGTAGCACCGTTAACAGGTGAGTTAGAGCTAGGTGGATTCAACGCACCGTGGACAATAAAAGGAAGCTCCGCACTCAGTCCCTCAAGTCCATTTTCATCAACCGAACGCAAACGGATGTTATAGCGCCCAGGGCTGATATTGTGCCAATTAAGCTCAGGCTGTTTCAGGTGTTCATCAAACAACACCAGATAGGCGTCAGCCGCATAAACCAGCTGTGCTCTATATTCTTTGGCGTCGTTAATGGCCGCCCATTTCAGATTGGCCTCACCATTCACACTGCTCTTGGAAAGATTCGCAATATTGGGCCGCATCAGCCCCTGACGCGGTTCATTCATAGCCTTGCCGGCGATAAGCTGAATAGAAATCCCCGCACTGATAGAACGATGTTTTTTCTCGTCAGCAACCACCACAGCACCTTGTTCAACCTCAACCCGCATCTGCTTACCAGCCTTGCTAGTCGCGACACGAAAGCGGGCAGCTTGAGCGCTGACAGAACCAGCCGCAGTGGACACCAGCGCCAACTCCTTACCCGAATCAACCTTATATTCAATTTCACCCTGAAGCAGGGTAAGCGGCTGAGTCAAAACCACCTCAGTCTCAGACAACAAAACAACAACCGCGCCATTGGTCAAAACAATATTGACGCTACTTTTGTCACCGGTACGGATGCGAGTCTTATCAGCCAACACATCATTAACATTAAGTTTTGACTGGTTTTCTCCCAACACCCGCACAACATTCCCGTAGGTGGCAGCAACAGTAATGCTAGACGTCGATATTGCAGACACATCCTCAACAGCCTTAGCACCATCTCTGACAGATGTAGCCATCCTGGAGGCTGCCTTTTTATCCTGAGCCGGAACTACAGCCGCAGGAGGCAAATCCACAGAGCCAGCAGATGAAGTTGACCCCGGAGGCGCAGAAAAATCAGCCATCAATTCAGACGGAATACGCAAAGCCTGATCCACCTTAAGCTGCGACTGATCAGTCATATTGTTAAACTTCATCAATTTCTTCCAATCATCAGGACTCTTCAGATTCTCATTAGCGATGCTCCAGAGCGTGTCACCAGGCGAAACGATATAAACAGAAACCCCGGCCTGCACAGGCAAAACCACAGCAAGACTGACCAAACTAATTGTTAATGAAGAAAAAAGAACAGCAGGCTTAATTTTGAATTTCATAATAATTTAAAGATTGGCTAAAACGGACAAGAGAGTCATTAGATCGTGGAATGCTTCAAAGGGTCAATAGCCTTGATCCATAAGCACAAAAACTTCCTGGTCGGGATTATTCCAGTAGTCAAACACGCTTTGATGGTAATGGCGGTGCAACACCGGTGTACCAGCCCAACAGTTACAGCAACGTCAGGTTGCGCATTTCAGCAAGGCCGATCCGGCTTATGGTGCAGGTATCGCAAAAGGGCTGGGTATTTAAAAAACCTAAGGTCAAAAATAGCTAGGTGTCGATACGGCACCTCGCACTTTAAAAAGAAGAGCAATAATGACGAAAGAAAATAAGACAAGCCAAGATAAATATAAACTGGCTGCGAGTATTGGGTTTTGGTGCTGACATCGTTGAATCAAAAGAAAAAATCAATCACAACAAATCGCTATGCCAGTATTTGTCGTTCTTCCCTGAGGCTCTTCTATAATACAGGTTAATATACGATGCAATTTTTAGTACATAAAAACACACATAGCGTGAGACTAAAAAGGATACATGTTAGGTGAAGAAGGCTGCTTTCATCAGAATGATGTTATCTATTATTGTCTTAATCACGATGGGAATGGGTATTGTACAGGCAGCGCCCAGCGAAAAGCGGGTGCTACTGATCATGTCATATCATCCCGACTATCCGACGGCTTTCAAACAGATCGAAGGCGTTACCACCGGTCTGGCGGAGGCGGGCTTCGAGCGTCCAGAGCTGACTCTCGACATCGAGTTCATGGACAGCAAGCGCTTCTTCTCCGAGGAGTTGGAGGATGCCTTCTATCAGAGCCTGAAGAAGAAGCTCGCCAAACTACCCCCCTATGATCTGATCCTGACCGCGGATGACAATGCTGCCAAATCGGCCATTCGACGGCGGGTCGAGCTGTTCGGCGACGTGCCATTGGTCTTCTTCGGGGTGAACGATCTTGCCTTCGCCGTCGAACAGGATAAGAACCAGTTGGTGACAGGGGTCATCGAGAAAACTTCGGTGAAGGATAATCTGGAGCTGGCTGCCAGGCTGCTGCCCGGTCAACCACTGGTATTCGCGGTGGGTGCGACGCCATCGGCGCAGGCCATACTCGCCGCCTTTCGTCAGGAGGCGGGCGATGAACTGCTGGCGGTGACCAAGGTACTATCGCTTGCCGATATGAGTTTTGATGAGCTAAAGGCGTCCCTGGCTACCTTTCCAGAACAGAGCAGTTTGGTTTATGTCAATGCCATACGAGACAAGGCAGGCGTAAACCTGTCATTGAGCGACTCTTTTAAAATGGTCCGTTCCAACTTCGCCGGTCGCATTTATCATCCGATGCTCCCTGGTATTGGCGAGGGAATTCTGATTGGCGGCATCGCCGTCAGCCAATTAGAACAGGGCAAAACCGCCGCATCAATGGCCGCAGCCCTGTTGAAAGGTAAATCGCCTGCT
>Ga0316192_10003402_pt1 | contig 11612 bp, 5 predicted proteins | sample MerIslwburrow_MG_FD_204931 | JGI IMG/M metagenome (GOLD analysis project Ga0316192, IMG submission 204931) | Coastal sediment microbial communities from Maine, United States - Merrow Island worm burrow | ecosystem: Environmental > Aquatic > Marine > Coastal > Sediment | place: USA: Maine...
CACCAACCTCTTCGGCCGTGAAGCGACCATCTTTCAGCACCGCCCTAACCCTGTTCACGAACTCGCCCATCTCGGGATAGGGGTCCTTCGACGCCTCGAGCGCGGCACGGAATCGCTCGAGATTTTTGACCGTGCGTTGGACCTCGGCGGGCGGCAGATTGCGCGGTAGGCTTTGGACCACCGCCCTCTGGGCTCGTTCGAGATTCACCCACACCGTCCGGCGCATCATCGAGGTGCCGACAAAGAGGATGCCGATCAGCAACACCAGGCCAAAGAGACATCCGTAGAGGGGAAGACGGCTGCTGCACCCGCTCCCCCCGCGCCATGGCTCCTTTCCCGAAGCCAGGCCCTCGAATTGGACCTCGGTCGGCGCCTGGGTCTTGGGCTGCGACGCCTTTTCGACCTCGACCGGAGCCTGCGGCTCCTCGACCTCCGGCTCATCCTTGATCGGGGGTTCGTCCATCGCGCCATTGTAGCCGCCCCGCCACCCACCCGGATACAGGGCACAGGGTGCAGGGTACAGGGCCGCCCACCCACCCAGGAGAAAGATCCAGCCTCGCCGCGTCCTGCACCCGGGCGGGCGGGTGGAGGGGTGAACCCTGTGCCCGGCAGTGCGGCCGTAATCGCGCGGTTACAATCACTATCTCGGAGGACTGATATGACCGGTTTATTGGAACAGAATCAGGCCGCACTGCTCGTCATCGACGTCCAGGACCGCATCAACGCCGTCATGGCCGATCAAGGCCACCTGCCGCGAATCGAGGTACTGGTGGAGGCCTGTCACGGACTCGACGTCCCAGTGCTGGCCAGCGAGCAGTACCCGCAGGGCCTTGGCCCGACCGTCGATAGCCTCGCCGCCATCCTCGGCGACACCCCACCCGGCAAGCTCACCTTCTCCTGCGCACGGGATGAAGGCCTCCGCAAGGCGGTCGAGGACAGTGGGCGAAGTCAGATCATCGTCACCGGCATCGAGACCCACGTCTGTGTTCTCCAGACGGCTCTCGACCTCATCTCCATCGGTTTCGAAGTCCACGTCCCGCACGACGCCGTCAACTCCCGCCGCCCGGCCGACAAGGAGTGGGCCCTCCACCGCATGGCCGCCGCCGGCGCGACCATCACCGCCACCGAGTCAGCCCTCTTCGAGCTCCTCGAACGCTGCGACACATCCGACTTCAAAACCGTCGCCAAGCTGATCAAGAAGATCCCCGTTTAGCCGTTAGAACAACTGTCATCCCGAGCGAAGCCGCTTTGCTGTCATCCTGAGCGAGGGCCGCCGCGGCCCGAGTCGAAGGATCCCCCGACGTCTGAGAATGTTCCGCGAGGGTCACTCTCGAGCTTGAGGGGTCCTTCGATTACGGCGTCGCTTTGCTCCACCTTCGCTCAGGATGACGAGCGGGCGGAAGACCGGCCCCTTCGAACCGAGTTCGTACCGTTTTCGAACATTTCCGTGATTGTTTTCGCTGTTTCGCGCCCCAGATTGGTTGGGTGCAGGTTTTCAAAACCTCCATCCAAGCGGCTTTCCGCCACCCGAATGAGTTGCCGTCTCACGGCATAACCCCTATACTTTTCTCAAAATGCGGCAATCAGGGGATTTGGTGGGCGCCCGCAGAAGACCATTCCACCTCGGCGAATGGCTGGTCGAGCCGACGCTCGACCGGATTTCCCGCGACGGCCAACACGTCCGGCTGCGGCCGCGGGCGATGGACGTCCTCATTTGCCTGGCTCTCGAGTCGGGCAAGCTCGCATCCAAACAGAACATCATCGATGCCGTCTGGCGTACCGAATTCGTGTCCGATCACGCCCTCACCCAGGTCGTCGCCGAACTTCGATCGGCGCTCGGGGACGATGCCCGCAACCCGACCTACATCGAGAACATCCCGCGCCGTGGCTACCGGTTGGTGGCACCCGTGACACCGGTCGCGATGTCGGTGCCCGCCGCCCACGACGCGTCGCTGCCCTTCAAGCTCCAGAGCGAGGACGGCGATCATCCCCTCATGCAGGGGCCCAACATCATCGGCCGGACGATCGACGCCGATCTCTGCATCGATCGCACCGAGGTTTCTCGATGCCACGCCAGGATTCTCGTTCAGGGCACCACCGCGACCATCGAAGACCTCGGCAGCAAGAACGGCACCTATGTCAACGGCGAACGGCTCGATGGGCCGGCGCTCCTCACCAATGGCGACGAGATCTGGATCGGCCGCAGCGTCGCCCGCCTCCGCTTCCTGGTCGAGGGCGAGCCGACCATGACGGAACAGTCCGTGTCATGACTTTTGGTCAGCGACCATCCTGCTCCGTCCTACGGACTGCGCCGTGACAGGTCGCAACGAGCCGCGGAGCGGCGACAGATACATAGCCTGGGGCGTGAGCCCCAGGATCTCGATCGGGAAAAATCGGAAAGCCCCGGAGGGGCGACAGATCTATCGCCGCTCCGCGGCTCACATCAATTCCTGGAACCATCCCACCCTGGGGTTCGCGCCCCAGGCCAACCATCTATCGCCCCTTCGGGGCTGTGTGTGCCATGGCTGACCACGACCTCCCAACGCGCACCGAGGGCGAGGGCGAGACCCTCGACATGCCGGAGGGGTTGGGTGCGTTCACCCAAGGCCAGGTACTTGGCGAGCGCTACCAGATCCTCGAAATGCTCGGCCGCGGTGGGATGGGTGAGGTGTGGCACGCTTTCGATCTCAAGCTCAGGGTCGATGTGGCGCTCAAGGCTCTCCGGCCCGACTTCTTCAAATCGGATCGCCGGCTCGAGTTGTTACGGCAAGAGGTGAGAGCCGCGCGCGAGGTCGTGTCACCAAACGTCTGCCGAATCTTCGACCTCATCGAGATCGAGGGTCGCGAGCTGGTGTCGATGGAGTACGTCGACGGGGCGACCTTGCTCGGCGTCCTCCAGGAGCGCGGGCCGCTCGATCTCAAGGAGGCCCAGGACATCGCGTCGCAGTTCCTGGCAGGACTGGAGGCGATCCACAAGGTCGGGCTCGTCCACCGCGACATCAAACCCGAAAACATCATGCTCACCCGGGCGGGCCGGGTCGTCGTCATGGATTTCGGTCTTGCCCGCCAAGAAACCGAGGGCGGCGGATCCGTCTCTGGAACACCCGCCTACATGGCGCCGGAACAGGCGGCGGGCCAGACGCTGGATGCCAGGGCCGACGTCTACGCAGCCGGGGTCGTGCTCGCCGAGATGGTCAGCCCGGAGGGTATCAAGAGCCACGAATCGCGCCAGAGCGTGTGGGAGGGCGTCCGCTCAGAACCGGCAACGCTCCCCGACTCGCCATGGGCGCCGGTTCTCAAGCGCGCGGTGGCGAAGGACAGAGAGGGCCGTTTCAACACAGCCCACACCCTGACCCGGGCGCTCGAGGATGTGACGCTCAGAGTCGAGGGGGCCGAGGACCTCCACCCCTACCCCGGGCTGGCTTCATACACCGAGGAGGACGCCGAGTACTTCTTCGGTCGCGAGGCCGAGGTCGAGCAGATGTGGCGGAAGCTCGATGGTCCGCCGCGGATGCTCGCGTTGGTGGGGCCCTCCGGGGCGGGAAAAAGTTCATTTCTCGGCGCCGGGCTCATCCCCGGTGCCACCTCCGACTGGGCCACAGCGGTCTGCACACCTGGCACAAACCCGGAGCTCGCTCTCAGCCGCACACTCGCCGCCGAACTCGCCGGGGACGCCGAGGCGGTCGACCTCCTCCTTCGCTTCGACGATCCTGAGGTGGCTGCCCAGGTGATCACCCGCTGGCGCCGGCAGAGCGACCACACGCTGCTGATTGTCGATCAGTTCGAAGAACTCTTCACGCAAAACACGCACGACGATCAGAGACGTTTCGCAGAGCTGCTCAATCGCTGCGTGCTCGAGGCAGACGTGCACGTGCTTCTCAGCATGCGGGACGATTTCCTCTTCCGCTGCCACGACGTCGAGTCGCTGAATCCGATCTTCTCCGAGCTCACTCCCATTGGTCCGCCGGTGGGTGGGGCGTTGCGCCGCGCACTGGTACGGCCCGCGACGAAATGCGGTTACCGATTCGAGGACGACGCACTGGTCGAGGAGATGCTGGCCGAGGTGGAGGGCGAGCGAGGTGCGCTGCCGCTATTAGCCTTTGCCGCCGCGCAACTCTGGGAGCATCGCGACCGCGAGGCCGGTCACCTGACTCGAGAGGCGTACCACGACATTGGCGGCGTGGGCGGAGCCCTCGCACGGCACGCCGAATCGACCATCGATCGCATCGGTACGGAACGCCTCGCTTTCGTGCGGGAACTGTTTCGAAACCTGGTGACGGCAGAGGGAACACGCGCCGTACGCGAATGGGATGAGCTCCTTTCAGTCTTCGACAAAACCGACTTCAGCAAGGCGGGGATAAACCCCGCCCCTACGAAGGAAACGTCAACGGCCGAGGAGGTACTGCACGAACTGATCGACGCCCGGCTACTGACGTCCTATGAGACTCGTGAAGGGGATGAAGAACCAACGAGGATGGTCGAGATCATCCATGAGTCGCTGCTCGCAAACTGGCCGCGTCTCGTGCGTTGGCAGACCCAGGACGCCGACGCCTCTCAGCTCAGAGATCAGCTCCGGCAGGCGGCCCGCACCTGGGACGATCAGGGTCGCTCCGACGACACGCTTTGGACCGGATCGGCGTACCGGGAGTTCGCCCTCTGGCGCGAGCGCTACCCGGGTGGTCTCACCGATACCGAGGAGGCGTTCGCCACAGCGATGACCTCGCTCGCAACCCGCCGCCGGAGACGCCGACGAATCGCCGCTGTTTCAGCTTTCGCCGTTCTGCTCGCCATCCTCGCTGTGGTCGGGACTCTATGGCAGAACAGCGTCCGCCAAGCCCGCCGCGCCGAGGCCCAGAAGTTGCTCGCCCTCGGAGAGCTCCAGATCGAGGCGGATCCCACCGAGGCGCTCGCCTGGGCCCGGGCAAGCCTCGAAGTTTCTGACACTCGCGAAGGGCGGATCTTTGCTCTGAGAGCGTTGTCAAACGGGCCGATCGCCCGGGTTCTCCGGTTGGGTGGCGAGCTCGGGATAGCCCACGACGCGGTCTTCAGCCCGGACGGTGAGTGGGTTGCCCTCCGGGGTATCGAGCAGCTCAACGTGTACCACCAAAAGGGCGGTGTCCCGGCATTCACGGATGTTTTCCCGACAATGGGAGACGCTACCATCTGGCCATTTTTCGACCCATCGAGCACCAACCTCGGCGCCTATAAGGTAGGGGAGATTCGGACCTATTCGGTCCCCGGCTTTGCCGAGATAGCGCGACACGAGGTCGAACGACGTCCACAGTACCCCTTTCAAACGGATCGCGGAGTCTTCGTTGTTTCAACCAACCAGAACGAGGGGAGAATCGAGCGGTGGCTGCCAGGGTCGCCCCCCGAACTGGTCGCGACTACGCCTCCGCTGGGATGGCCTTTCATATGGACAGCCATCATCGACGGGGCGGGAGAGTGGGCCGCTTACGTGCCGCAGGGCCAAAGCCGTCATGTCTACCTGAAGTCGCTTACCGAACCCGCCCATGAGGCTCGACTCGTTCACGTTCATGACGAACCCATCTCAAACATCCTGTTGCACCCGAAGCTGGAGTGGATTGCCGTCCGTGGCACGGGGTCTCCGGCAATCACCGTGTGGACGCTCGAGGGTGAGCTGAAAACACCACTGAGGACATTCGATGGCCGCGGTCTGCCGTGGACGTCCAACGATGAAACCCGAATCGTCGAAGGCGGGATGGTCGATGGCCATCCAATCGCATTCGTCTGGGACCTCGGGACGCCCGCCGGCGCCGAACCCCTCGTGCTTCGCTGGCGGCGCGGATCGGAGACCCTGAACGGCGTCACCATCGATCCCAGCGGCCAGTGGGTCGCCGCGGGCACTATTGGCAGAGTCCCGTTCTGGCCACTGCCGGCGAAACCCACAATCACATTTCTGGGTTACGGCGAGATCATCTACGATCTTGGGTTCACTCCGGACGGGAAAGCCCTCGTCATACCTAATGTTTCAACAACCGGCGGCGGCGGGGTCAATCTGCAGCCGATCGTTGGCGGTGGGTCAGCCAGGCTCGCGCTCAGCGAAAAAAACGGTGCGGGTGTCACCGTCGATCCACAGGGACGCTTCGCCGTGGTTTCGGGGTCTCCTGGAGGGGTCACCGTCTTCCCTCTTGACGGTTCGGAACCCACGCGCCTTGGAGGACTCTCCCCACGTTCTTGGACCGGTGGCGTAGCCTACGATCCCAAACGAGAGCTGGTTGCGGCCGGCGTGTTCGGCGGTTCAGCCGACGATAAGGTGATCGGCGTGTGGAACCTCCGAGACGGGTCGATGCAAGTCCTTGGGCCCGCCGAAGATGCTGGGGAAGGTTTTTGGGGTGGATACTTCCGACTCGAATTCCTTCCAGACGGAAGTCTGCTCTCTCAAACCAGAGAAGGGCTCATACGGAGGTGGACTCCCGACGACAGCTCCTCCGAGCTGCTTTTCGACGGCAAATGTGGGCTGTTGGGCGTTGTTCCGGACAGCAATACTGCATTGGTCGGTTGCGAGGGCGGCGACGACGGGGCAGACTTTCTGGCCATCGACTTTGATACCAACAAGGTCGATCATCTCGAGGGATTTCAGCAACGGCCTTCCGACGTGTCTGGTGGCGCCGTGTCTCCCCAGGGTAACGTAATTGCGGTTGGCCTTCAGGACGGCACCATCAACGTTCGACAACTCGAGGGCGGTGAGCCTCATATCCTCTTTGGTCACGAGGCACAGGTTTTGGGTCTCGACTTTTCGCCGGATGGCCGCTTGCTAGCGTCAACCGGCCAGGACGGGTCCGTCCGTGTGTGGACCTTGCCCGATTTTTCGAAGCCGCCTCTCCACGCCCTCCCCCTCGCCGAGCTACTGGCGAAGCTCGATACTCACACCAATGTCCGCATCGTGCGGGATGAGCACTCCGCCACAGGCTGGAAGCTCGACATCGGTCCGTTCCCGGGTTGGGCGGAAGCTCCCGAGTGGTAGACGAGCGCGACCTCCCGCCGCCCGCGACCCACACCGAGGGCGAGGACTTGACCCTCGACATGCCGGAAGGGTTGGGTGCGTTCAACAAAGGTCAGGTCCTTGGCGAGCGCTACCAGATTCTCGAGATGCTCGGCCGCGGCGGCATGGGCGAGGTCTGGCACGCCTTCGATCTCAAGCTCCGGGTTGATGTGGCATTGAAGGCCCTTCGGCCGGATTTCTTCACATCGGAACGCCGGCTCGAATTGCTCCGCGACGAGGTCCGTGCAGCGCGTGAGGTGGTCTCCCCAAACGTCTGCCGGATCTTCGACCTCATCGAGATCGAGGGCCGCGAGCTGGTGTCGATGGAGTACGTAGACGGCGCCACGCTGCTCGGTGTCCTTCAGGAGCGGGGACCGCTCGATCTCAAGGAGGCGCAAGACATCGCATCGCAGTTCCTGGCCGGGCTCGAGGCCATTCACAAGGCCGGTCTGGTCCACCGCGACATCAAGCCTGAAAACATCATGCTAACCCGCGCAGGACGGGTGGTCGTGATGGACTTCGGCCTCGCCCGGCAGGACACCGAGGGTGGCGGGTCGGTGTCGGGCACCCCGGCCTACATGGCGCCAGAGCAGGCCGCAGGCCAGACGCTGGATCCACGCGCAGACGTCTACTCCGCCGGAGTCGTCCTCGCGGAGATGGTGAGCCCGGAGGGGATCAAGAGCTTCGAGTCGCGACAGAGCGTGTGGGAGGGTGTGCGCTCCGAGCCGGCCCAGGTGCCTGCCTCGCCGTGGGCTCCCGTCATTTCACGCGCCGTTGCTCGCGACCGCGACCGCCGCCCGAACTCGGCCCACACCCTGATCCGCGAGCTCGAAGACGTGACGCTTCGGGTCGAGGGCGCCGAGGATCTCCACCCCTACCCCGGGCTGGCGTCATACACCGAGGAGGACGCCGAGTACTTCTTCGGCCGCGAGGCCGAGGTCGAGCAGATGTGGCGCAAGCTGGATCGACCACATCTGCTGGCGCTGGTCGGACCGTCCGGGGCCGGCAAGACATCTTTCCTTCGCGCCGGACTCATTCCGAGCGTAGGAGCCGGTTGGGGAATCCTGCGATTCACGCCTGGAAATGCCCCGTTCACCGCGCTCGGTCAGGCCCTGGCACGCGAGATGGCGGGCGACGTCGAAGCGATGGAGCTGTTGGCACGTGGCCACGAGCCAGACGCGCTCACCGGCGTGGTCTCCCGGTGGAGGCAGCGCCACGGCCACGCCCTGCTGATCGTCGATCAGTTTGAGGAGCTGTTCACACTCGGTTCGGACGACGAACAGCGAAGCTTCAGCACATTGATGGGACGGCTGCCCATCGATGCCGACGTCTTTGTGCTGTTGTCGATGCGGGACGACTTCCTGATCCGGTGTCGCGAGCACGAGGCCCTCGCCCCGGTGTTCACCGAGCTGACCGCTCTGCTGCCACCGACCGGGGGCGCTCTCCGGCGAGCCGTCGTGCAGCCGGCCACGACCTGCGGATACCGGTTCGAGGACGACGAGCTGGTGGAGGCCATTCTCGCCGACGTCGAAGGCGAGCGCGGCGCGCTGCCATTGCTGGCATTTGCCCTCGCCCGTCTGTGGGAACTGCGGGATCGCGAGACGGGCCTGCTCACTCGCCAGGCCTATCACGACGTCGGTGGCGTCGGTGGCGCCCTCGCACAGCACGCCGAGGCGACCATGAATCGAATCGGCACAGATCGCCTTGCGCACGTCCGCGAGCTTTTCCGCAACCTGATCACCGCCGAAGGCACCCGCGCCGTCCGCGAGTGGGGCGAACTACTGTCGGTATTCGAAGAAGCGCAACGCGGGCCGGCCGAGGAGGTCCTTCGCGAGCTGATCGACGCTCGCCTCCTCACCTCGTACGAGGTCCGCGAGGACGAGCACGAGCCTACTCGGCGGGTCGAGATCATCCATGAATCCCTTCTCGCCAACTGGCCCCGTTTGGTCCGCTGGCAGACCCAGGACCAGGAGGGTGCGCAGCTTCGCCAAGAGCTCCGCCAGGCGGCCCGCTCCTGGAATGACCGAGGCCGCCCGGATGACCGGTTGTGGGTCGGCACCGCATTTCGCGAATACCAGCTGTGGCGGGAGCGTTATCCGGGCGGGCTCTCCGAAACCGAGGAGGCCTTCGCAGCGACGATGACATCGTTCGCAACACGGCAGCGCCGGCGACGCCGCGTTGTGGTGGCGATGCTATTTGCCATCCTGCTCGTGGGTCTTGCGGCAGTGGGAACATTCTGGCAGCGCAGCGTTCTGGAAACACGCCGGGCGGAAGCCCAGAAGCTCATCATGATGGGCAGCGCGCAGATGGAGAGCTATCCGACCGCTGCCCTGGCCTATGCGACGCAGAGCCTCGAAATGGCAGACAGCGAAGAGGCGAGACTCCTCGCCCTCGAGGCCCTCTGGCAAGGCCCCACAGCCTTTGTCGTCAACGAGAAATCGACTCGCATGGCCGACTTCAGCCCAAGCGGGCAGTGGCTCGTGCAGACGCACCACCAGATGAGTTCTTTGGCCATCATCTCTCGCGACGGTGCACAAATAGTCGTGGATCATCCCACCGAATCGGGCTCGACCAGCTGTTTCGGCATGTTTGCTGGTCACGAGGATCTCTTTCTCTCGTGGGGCGGGGTTACAGATTGGGGGCGCATCGGGCTGTGGTCCGCACCCGAAGGTCGATTGCTCGCGACGGCGAAACCGGTGCAGAACCCGGGATTTTACAGCCGTAACGGGGGCCTCGGTAGCGATGCGGAGAGACCGCGGGCGTTGTTCGTGTTCGCCGAGGAGGATCATCTCCCTGTCGACGCTCTCGATGCCGTAGTTGGCCATCAGAGGCTGGGGATCCTTGAGATGGATCCCCGCTCGCAGGGAGGCATCTGCATTCCAACGGCGTCGCAGGACTGGATCGGTGTGGTCGAGGGCAACGAGGTGTCCATCGTCAAGGTCGGTGACGACGGGCTGTCGAATCGGCTCGCGCTCGGCCGGCACGAGGGGGATCTCCACCAGGGATGCGGAGCCGACCCCCTGGGGCGTTTGCTTCTGACGAGAACCGAATCGGGTCAGCTCAGGCTCTGGGACGTCACCGGTCAAAGGAGGCCGACGAACTTCGATGGCCCGCAAGGTATTGACGCGTTCGAGTTCTCCAGAGACGGATCCTATTTTTGGGCGGCGGCCTCCTCGGACGAGGAGGGCTTGTCGGATGTGTGGATCTGGTCGGTCGACGATCTCAGACTCCTTCTTCGACGCCGGCTGGATCGTATCGAATACAGTGAACCCACCATCGATCCGGTTCACCGGATGCTCGCGATGGCCGGCCCCGAAGAAGCGACCAACCGTTTGTGGTCACTGGAGTCTCCCGCCGGGTCCGAGCCGATCATGCTGCGGCGCGGAGATGCAGTCAACACGTATCGGCCGGCCTTCAGCCCGGACGGGGAATGGCTCGCGACAAGTGATGGCGACGGTCTGACCTTGTGGCCTCTTACCCGACCGTATCCGGCCGTCATCGACGGCGGTCGGAGAGGCAAGTTCGGGCCCGAGGGGAGGTTCCTGGTAACGACGAGGAAGGGGAGTGTCGCTCTCTTACCCCTCGAAGGCCCGATACCGGCGACCGGGCACACTGTTCTTGAACTCAGCCACCCGCCCTGGGACTTCGCCATGTCGCCCGACGGCGAGTATCTCGCGTTCGGCGGGCCGCACGAAATCGTTATCGCCCGAGACGACGGCGGAGACCCGCGGGTGTTGGCGGCTGCCGAGAACTCCGGGTTCCTCGGCGTCACATTCAGTCCGGACGGACGGCTTGTGGCCTCGATGAGCGGCACCTGGGATCGAAAGATGGCGGTTTACCGAGTCTGGGATGTGGCGACCGGACGCGAGGTCGCCCTCCTCGATCTGCCCGATCGAGAGTTCAATTTCGGCTCCACCTTCGTCAGCGACGGACGGCTGTTGATCGCCACCTCGAAGGGTGTCGTGGCCTGGGATGTCACCACCGGAGATCACGAGGTGCTCGTGGACATCGACGTCGCGGTTCTTGCCGCGAGCGAAGACGGCCGGCGCCTTCTGGTCGTCGAAATGGGGGAGGGCGGCATCAATCAGGATGCAGCGGGCAGCCCCGTGTTCTTCGATCTCGACGCCGGGACCACCACCCGTCTGGAAACGCACGGTGTGCGGCCCTGGAACGTGAAGCTCAGTCGGGACGGCACGGTGGCCGTCACCCTGGACAGGGACGGGTTCATTCGAGTGGGGCCAGTCACCGGGGAGGAGCCCCATTTGATCATGGGCGCCGGCGACATCGGCGATCCGGCGATCGACCCGCTCAACCGCTGAATCGCGTCGAGGGGCGGGCTTCTGCCCATGCCCGACCTCTCCAAGCCCCCGCTCCACACCCTGCCCCGCGCACAGCTCATCGCCAAACTCAAGACCCTCACCAACCTCCGCGTCGTCCGCGACCCTGAGTCCTCCACCGGTTGGAAAATCACCCACGAGCCGTTCCAGGGATGGGAAACGGTTCCAACCTGGTGATCGATCTCGGACCACTCTCGTACACAAACCGAACAAAATCCTGAGGACTTCTACCTCGCCCGCACCGACATTGGAGAGAGGGGGTTCTCCTT
>Ga0316192_10003405_pt1 | contig 11610 bp, 9 predicted proteins | sample MerIslwburrow_MG_FD_204931 | JGI IMG/M metagenome (GOLD analysis project Ga0316192, IMG submission 204931) | Coastal sediment microbial communities from Maine, United States - Merrow Island worm burrow | ecosystem: Environmental > Aquatic > Marine > Coastal > Sediment | place: USA: Maine...
CTTTTACAAGGCTAAGCAATTCTTTTTGATCCATGTAGAGTATGGTATTAGCTTATAACAGGTTTTTAATGCAAGCTTCAAGGCTGTCCCTCCAGTAGGGTACATTTACTCCATAGATCCTTTTAATCTTGGATTTGTTCAGCACGGAATATGCTGGTCTTGGAGCAGGTGTAGGATATTCATGGGTTTCAATGGGGACGACTTTCCCACTGCAGTTAATCAGTCGGCATATGGTTATGGCCAGATCATACCAGCTGCAGATTCCTTCGTTGGAATAGTGAAAGATGCCGGGAGTAAATTCTGATTTACCCGCATCCACATCTGAAATAATCTGCATGATTGCCCGGGCAAGATCTTCTGCGTAGGTGGGAGTCCCTACCTGGTCGTAAACCACTTTCAGATCGCTGCGCTGGTCCATTCGGTTGATCATGCTCTTGACAAAATTCTTCCCAAAAACACTGAACAACCAGGAGGTTCGTATCACCAGGGCTCTTGGATGATTCATTAGAATTTTATCCCCTTCCAGTTTGGTGATTCCATACACAGAGGATGGTTCGGTGGCATCGTCCTCCATCAAAGGACGGTTTTTATCATCCTTGTACACATAGTCGGTGGAAACGTGGATAATCCGTGTGCCGGGATGCTCCTTCATGCATCCGGCCAGATTGGCAACCACATCACGGTTAAGTTTCATGGCCTCCTCCTTGTCCGATTCTGCCTTATCTACATCTGTATATGCAGCACAGTTAATGATGTAATCGGTGGGATGCGCGGCCAGGTAGGAGGAAATGGCTGCAGGATCGTTAAGATCCAGTTCTTTGATGTCGGTAAAGGAGCAGATTTGTGAATACCTGTTCCGGATTTTCTTTACCTCACGTCCAAGCTGGCCTTCTGCACCACAAACCAGTACATTACTCATGGTTCAATCATTTTATTTGTGTCAAATATGGCAAATTCCTGTCTTTCTCAGATATAATTGCCTTGCCAGGATCAATCTTCCAGTCGATTCCAAGATCGGGATCATCAAAGCGAATGCCCGATTCACTTTGGGGATGGTAGTAATCATCGCATTTGTAATACAGAGTGGCATGGTCGGATAAGACCGAGAAGCCGTGGGCAAATCCCCTGGGAATCAGGAGTTGTAAAAAATTATCAGCGCTCAATTCGACACCAAACCATTGTCCGAAGGTGGGAGATCCCTGTCTCAGGTCTACAGCCACATCAAAAATGGAACCTTCTGTAACACGCACGAGTTTCGTCTGGGCATGAGGTGCAGTTTGAAAATGCAATCCACGTATGACTCCATAGCTGGAGCGACTCTGATTGTCCTGGATAAATTCGAGATCGATGCCATGATCCTTCATCAATCCCCTGTGATAACTCTCGAAGAAGTATCCGCGCGGGTCCTGAAAAACCCTGGGTTCCAGAACCAACAATCCTTCTATTCCTGAATCGCTGATTTTCATTTATCTAAGTATTAGAATCTAAACGCCTGTCGCTTACCAGGTTGAACAGATATTGTCCATAGGTACTGTTTCTCATCTGGTCGGCCAGTAACAGAAGCTCTGTTTTATTGATAAAGCCTTTCATATAGGCAATTTCCTCAATGCAGGAAATTTTCAAGCCCTGCCGTTTTTCTATGGTATGCATGTAGTTGGAAGCCTGGAGCAAGCTCTCCTGAGTGCCGGTATCCAGCCATGCCATTCCCCTTCCCATGATTTTTACCTGAAGCCTTTCTTCCTCCAGGTACAGCTTGTTCAGGTCGGTAATCTCTAGTTCTCCCCTTAAGGAAGGCTTCAGTGATTTCGCCTTCTCAACGACATCCTCGCTGTAGAAATATAGCCCTGTGACCGCGTAATTGGATTTGGGTACTTTTGGTTTCTCCTCCAGACTAAGGACCTTCCCTTCATGGTCAAAATCCACCACCCCATATCGTTCCGGGTCTGTTACGTAGTACCCGAAAACCAGGGCTCCATCCTCAAGTGCAGCTGCATTTTCCAGGGTAAGTCCGAATCCGTGTCCGTAGAAGATGTTGTCTCCCAGAATCAGACAGACGCTGCTTTCGCCTATAAAATCTTCGCCGATAAGAAATGCCTGGGCAAGACCGTCAGGGGATGGCTGGATGGCAAAACTTAAAGATAATCCAAGTTGACTGCCATCATCGAGCAAGGTCTGGTAGAGATGCAGATCCTCCGGAGTGGAGATGATCAGGATCTCCCTGATGCCGGCCAGCATTAGCACTGACAGCGGATAGTATATCATCGGTTTGTCATACACCGGAATGATTTGCTTGGAGATAGACTTGGTGATGGGATGAAGCCTTGTTCCGGCTCCTCCGGCCAGGATTATTCCTTTCATATTATTTATTTAGTAAGTTTTTGAAATAGGCGATGGTCAGATCCAGTCCGCTTTCCAGATTTACAACTGGCGACCACCCATCCAGGATTTCTCTGGCCAGGCTGATATCAGGCTGGCGCTGGACGGGATCATCCTGTGGCAATGGAAGGAAAGTGATCTTTGACCGGGATCCGGTCATTTTAAGGATAAGCTCGGCCAGTTCCAGAATGGTAAATTCGACCGGATTGCCCAGGTTGACCGGTCCGGTAATATCATCACCGGTATTCATCATTCGAATCATGCCTTCCAGCAAATCATCCACATACTGGAAGCTCCTGCTCTGCGTTCCATCTCCATAAATGGTAATCTCTTCGTTTTTCAATGCCTGAACAATGAAGTTTGACACCACCCTGCCATCGTCGGGATGCATTTTCGGGCCATAGGTATTGAAGATCCTTATGATTTTAATCTTCACTTTGTTCTGTTGGTGGTAATCGGAAAAGAGGGTCTCGGCACAGCGCTTCCCTTCATCGTAACATGAGCGTATGCCAATGGGATTCACATTTCCCCAGTAAGATTCTGGTTGGGGATGGATGGAGGGATCGCCATAGACTTCACTGGTGGAGGCCTGCAACACCTTCGATTTGATCCTTTTGGCCAGTCCCAGCATGTTGATGGCCCCCATGACCGAAGTTTTCACGGTCTTAATGGGATTATACTGATAATGAACAGGAGAGGCGGGGCAGGCCAGGTTGTAAATCTCATCTACTTCCACATAAAATGGAGCGGTCACATCGTGCCTGATCAGTTCGAAATAGGGATTTCCCAATAAGTGGTAGATGTTCCTTTTGGACCCGGTGAAGTAATTATCCAGGCAGAGAACCTCATTTCCCTCCTTAAGGAGTCTTTCACAAAGATGTGAACCGATAAATCCGGCCCCGCCGGTGACTAGGATTCGCTTCATATTTTCAGGGTTTTACGGGCTTTCTTCCGATGCAATAGTAGGTAAAACCACGCTCCAGCAATTCCTCGGAATCATATATGTTCCTCCCGTCGAAAATGACTTTTTCGCGCATCAGCTTGTTAAGCACATTGTAGTTCAGAACTCTGAACTCTGGCCATTCTGTCACCACTACCAGACCATCCGAATCGATCAATGCCTCGTACTTATCGTCACAAAAAGTAATGCTGTCTCCCAGAAGTCTTTTCCCTTCTTTCATGGCTACCGGATCGTAGGCTTTGATATCCACACCGGCCTCCAGCAAGTCCTCGATGATCCTTAGTGAAGGGGCTTCCCGCATATCATCGGTATGGGGTTTGAAAGAAAGTCCCCAGATACCCAATTTTCTCCCGGAAAGGGAGTCCCCAAAGTGGGACTTTATCTTGGAGGGTATGACCGATTTCTGGTTTTCATTGACAAATTCCACGGCTTTCAGAATCTCCAGGGAGCGCTGGTACTCATCACCTGTACGGATCAGTGCTTTCACGTCCTTGGGAAAGCAAGAACCTCCATATCCTGCTCCGGGATATATAAATTTGTTACCAATGCGGGTATCACTGCCAATGCCTTTACGGACCATATTTACATCGGCCCCCACTACTTCACACAGGTTGGCAATGTCATTCATGAAAGAAATTTTGGTGGCCAGCATGGAGTTGGCCGCATACTTGGTCATTTCAGCAGAAGTAATATCCATGAAAATAATGGGGTGCCCATTCAGAGTAAAAGGTTTATATAATCTTTTCATGATTTTCTCTGCAGGCTTAGAGTCCGTACCTATGACTATACGGTCGGGCTTTAGAAAATCATTGATGGCGTCACCCTCCTTAAGAAATTCAGGATTGGAGGCCACATCAAATCCCAGCTTGCTACCTCTCTTTTTCAGGGCATCTGATACCTTTTGCCTCACCTTATCTGCAGTTTTTATGGGGACGGTGCTTTTGGTGGCTACCACCAGGTAATCCTGCATATGCTGCCCAATTTCCTCAGCCACATTCAACACATACTGCAGATCTGCACTGCCGTCCTCATCGGGGGGAGTTCCAACTGCTATAAAGACAGCTTCACAATCCACGATGCTCTCTTCCAGGCTGGTACTAAAGAACAGAAGGCCCTTCTCCACATTTCGCGTGACCATATCTTCCAGTCCCGGTTCATAAATGGGAATGATCCCGTTCTGCAAATTCCCGATCTTCTTCTCATCAATATCCACGCATACAACTGTGATACCCGTCTCTGCAAAACAGGTGCCGGACACCAGTCCCACATACCCTGTTCCCACTACTGCAATTTTCATTTATTCTGGATTTAATCTACTGAAATGTAAAGTTAGTTTATTAATGCAAACCATGGTAAACAGGATTTGAGTTTTTCCCTGAAGCCGAAGAACTCCATATATCCTGTTGCATGAAGGATATGCAAGAGATGGCTTGCCAGGCTTTTACGTGGCTATTTTTTGGGGATTAATGACCAATTTCTTAACTTTGCGCCTTGCTTAAATAAATATAATGTCTAACTTATTAATTTTAAAGTAATTATCTAATGTCTAACGAAAGTAAAAAAGTGGATCAGGATGCCGTCGAGGCATCATCCAAACCAGCTGAAGAGGTAAAGAAAGCCGAAGAGCTTACAGAAGAGCCCCAAGCTGAAACTGAAACTGCCACCGAAGCTGCTGAGGCACCCGCAGAAAAAGTAGTTGAAGAACCCAAGGCCGAGGAAGTAGTTGAAGAAGCCCAGGCCGAAACTGAAACTGCCACCGAAGCCGCTGAGGCGCCCGCAGAAAAAGTAGTTGAAGAACCCAAGGCCGAGGAAGTAGTTGAAGAAGCCAACCGAGGCAAAGCCGAGCTCAGCGAGGCCGAAGGCCAAGCTAACGCCGAAACTGAAACTGCCACCGAAACTACAGAGGCACCAGCCGAAGAAGAGGTAGCCGAAGAGCCCCAGGCCGAAGAAGTAGTTGAAGAACCCCAGGCCGAAGAAGTAGCAGAAAAGCCCCAGGCCGCTGCTCCAAAGAAGAGCACAAAAAAATCAAAAAAGGCAGATTCCCCTGCAAATACAGGAGATGAAGATTTTAACTGGGAGGAATTTGCTGCTGACGAAAATGAGAACAAAGGCAATCTGGCCGAGTTTGAAAAGCTTTATTCCGAGACCCTTTCCACCATTGCCGAGAATGAAGTCATTGATGGTACCGTGATCTCCATGAATAAGCGGGAGGTTGTCATCAATATTGGCTACAAATCCGAAGGAGTTATATCCATCAGTGAATTCCGTTACGATACTGAACTGAAGGCAGGAGACAAGGTGGAAGTATATGTGGAGAGCCAGGAGGACAAAAAAGGTCAGCTGGTATTATCCCACAAAAAAGCCAGGGCCATGCGCTCCTGGGATCGTGTAAACCAAAGCCTGGATCAGGACGAGGTGATCAAAGGATACATCAAGTGTCGCACAAAAGGAGGTATGATTGTCGATGTATTTGGAATTGAAGCCTTCCTGCCCGGATCCCAGATTGATGTGAAACCCATCAGGGATTACGATGCCTATGTAGGTAAGAATATGGAATTCAAGGTGGTGAAGATTAACCACGAATTCAAAAATGTGGTTGTAAGCCATAAAGCATTGATTGAAGAAGAGCTGGAACAGCAGAAGAAGGAGATCATCGCCAAGCTCGAAAAAGGACAGGTTCTGGAAGGAACCGTCAAGAACATTACCTCCTATGGTGTATTTATTGACCTGGGTGGAGTGGACGGACTGATCCACATTACTGACCTTAGCTGGGGACGTGTGAATCATCCTGAAGAGATTGTTGAACTGGATCAGAAACTGAACGTTGTGATCCTTGACTTTGACGACGATAAGAAGCGTATTGCCCTGGGTCTTAAGCAGCTGACCCCACATCCATGGGATTCACTCGATGAGACCATGAAGGTAGGTGACCAGGTGAAGGGACGTGTTGTGGTTATGGCCGATTACGGTGCTTTTGTTGAGATTGCTGCCGGTGTAGAGGGTTTGATTCACGTTTCAGAAATGTCATGGTCCCAGCACCTCAGAAGTGCCCAGGAGTTTATGAAAGTGGGTGACGAAGTGGATGCAGTGATTCTTACCCTCGATCGCGAGGAGAGGAAAATGTCACTGGGCATCAAGCAGCTTAAGACCGATCCATGGGAGAAAATCGATGAGAAGTACTCGGTTGGAAGCAAGCACACTGCCAAGGTTCGCAACTTCACCAATTTCGGTGTTTTTGTTGAGATTGAAGAGGGCGTAGATGGCCTGATTCATATTTCAGATCTTTCATGGACGAAGAAAATCAAACATCCTGCCGAGTTTACAGCCATTGCTGCAGATATCGATGTAGTGGTACTTGAAATTGACAAGGATAACCGCCGCTTGAGTCTCGGACACAAGCAAATGGAGGAGAATCCATGGGAAGTTTTCGAGAGCGTATTTGGTGTTGATTCTATTCACGAGGGAACCATCATTGAATTGATGGACAAAGGTGCTGTAATTGCACTGCCCTATGGTGTAGAGGGATTTGTTACCCCAAAACATCTGGTGAAAGAAGATGGCACTCCTGTAAAAGTGGATGAGAAATTAGATTTTAAGGTAATTGAGTTCAATAAGTCAGCAAAAAAGATTATCTTGTCTCATAGTCGCATCCATGAAGATGAGCAGAAATCTTCGGTACGTGCTGAAAAGCAGAGCGAAGGAGCTGAAGTAAGGAAAGCAAGCAGGAAAATTAAAACAAACCTGGAGAAAACCACACTTGGCGATATTTCTGAACTTGCTGCATTGAAAACTTCGATGGAAGAGAGTGAGAAGAAGGGCAAGAAGAAAGAGGAAGGCGATAAGCAAGATTAAAGTTAAACACTTAAAAACAATTTAGTCAGCTATGGAATTCAAGATTGACAAATTTGAAAACCACACATTGATCAAAGTTTTGGAGGAGAAGCTGGATACCCACATTGCTCCAACCTTAAAATCAGAGCTGGTTCTTGTTTCGGGAAACGGTGAGAAGAACATCGTTCTTGACCTGGGCAATTGCAGGTATTGTGATTCTTCCGGGCTAAGCGCCATTCTTGTGGCAAACCGACTATGCAAAAATGCCAATGGTACATTTGTACTTACCGGTTTGAATGACGCAGTTGAAAGACTGATCACTATTTCTCAGCTCGACACAGTGTTAAATATTTCAAATTCCCTGGACGAGGCGGTCTCTCTAATTCAAGAGGCTGGTTAATAGGATCCCGGGTGTCATTTGAGTTGACCATACTAGGTAGCAGTTCAGCACTGCCTACCTCGAATAGATTTCCTACCGCTCACTTGCTTAAAGCAGGTGAGCGGTTTTTTTTAATCGACTGTGGTGAGGGAACCCAGATGCGATTGAAAAAATATGGACTGAATCCTGCCAGAATTCACCATATATTTATATCCCATCTGCACGGCGATCATGTATTCGGACTTTTTGGGCTGCTTTCAAGTCTTGGTATGATGGGACGGAAGGTCCCTCTTAATCTTTATGGACCCCCTGCCCTGAAGGACTTGATGGATTACTACAGTCGTTTCTTCGGGCCCCTGCCCTTTGAGCTTGCATTCGTCAGTCCCCCGGAGGACAGGGAGTATATATTTGAGAATGATAAGATTACAGTGACTGCCATCCCTTTAAAGCACCGGACCCCGGCTTTTGGGTATCTATTTAGGGAGAAGGCCAAAGAACTGAATGTCATCAAGGAGCAGATTGAAGCCTATGGACTGGGGATTGCAGATGTGGTGAAGATCAAGCGTGGCGAAGATTTTACCAGCAAAAGCGGCGAATTAATACCCAACAGCAAACTCACTCTGGCACCCTTTCACAGGCGCACCTATGCATATATTTCTGATACTGTCTATGATCCAGGTCTGGCTGAGAAAGTAAAAGGGGTGGATTTGCTGTTTCATGAGGCTACTTTTTCTGAAAAGGATAAGAAACTCGCTGCCCAGACCCTTCATTCAACGGCTGCACAGGCAGCAAGCCTTGCGAAGGCGGCAGAAGTGAAGAAGCTCCTCATAGGACACTTTTCCACCAGGTACAGGGATCCGGCTCAACTGGAGGAGGAAGCCAGGGAGATTTTCCCCAATACAACCGGAGTGAAAGATGGCGACCTCTATTCCGTCCCCCAGAAGAGGCTAAAGCGAGAATAAATACTAGTTTTGCATCATTGTTCATTATAAAGAGTCGGAAGGTGAGTGAAAAGATATTGATCCTTGATTTTGGTTCCCAGTATACACAGCTAATAGCCAGGAAGGTGCGGGAACACAATGTATATTGTGAGATACATCCTTACAGCCATTTTCCTGAACCGGATGAGTCGGTGAAAGGGGTCATTCTTTCGGGCAGCCCATTTTCGGTAAGGGACAAACACGCACCCATTCCCGATCTTGACAAAATAAAGGGAAAATTTCCCTTGCTGGGAATTTGTTATGGAGCTCAATTCCTCTCTCATCATTATGGAGGTGAGGTCTTGCAGTCCGATTCCCGGGAATATGGCAGGGCCAGACTGAATTATATCAATACAGAACACCCCTTGCTGAAGAATCTGAAACCCAACACACAGGTATGGATGTCCCACGCGGATACCATCAGCTCCCTTCCCGCTGGCTGTGAAATCATAGCCAGCACCGATGACGTTGAGGTGGGAGCCTATGCATCCGACAGCGAGCCAAGCTACGGATTGCAGTTCCATCCCGAAGTCTACCACACCACCGAAGGCAAGACCATTCTCTATAATTTTCTGGATGAAATTTGCGGGTGTGCCATGGACTGGACTCCCGAAACTTTTGTGGAAAGCACCGTGAACGAATTGAAAGCCAAGCTGGGTGAGGACCACGTAGTTCTGGGCTTATCGGGTGGGGTCGATTCTACGGTAGCCTCCATTTTGTTGCACCGTGCCATCGGACCCAGACTGACCTGCATTTTTGTGGACAACGGACTGCTCAGGAAAGATGAGTTTTCCACTGTTCTTGAATCATACAAGGAGCTGGGGCTTAATGTAATAGGAGTAAATGCCAGCGATCGCTTTATAAATGATCTGGAGGGTATTTCCGATCCTGAAACCAAACGAAAAAGCATAGGAAAGAACTTCATCAGAGTATTTGAGGAGGAGGCCAGGAAACTGGATGATGTGAAGTGGCTTGGACAGGGTACCATCTATCCCGATGTGATCGAATCGGTTTCAGTCAATGGACCCTCGGTCACCATAAAATCGCATCACAACGTGGGCGGACTCCCGGATGTTATGCATTTGAAAGTGGTGGAGCCTTTGCGATTGCTCTTCAAGGATGAAGTCAGAAGGGTGGGGAAAGCCATGGGTATCTCCCCGTCCTTTCTTAAGCGGCATCCCTTTCCCGGACCCGGACTGGGCATCCGTATACTTGGAGCGATTACACGCGAGAAGATCCGTCTGGTGCAGGAAGCCGATGATATCTACATCAAGGCGCTGCGAAAGTACGGCTTATATGACCGAATCTGGCAGGCCGGAGCCATTCTGCTTCCGGTTCAATCCGTAGGGGTAATGGGGGATGAAAGGACTTATGAATACGTTGTGGCACTCAGGGCAGTAACTTCTACCGATGGTATGACGGCTGACTGGGGACACCTTCCCTATGAGGTACTGAGCAAGGTATCCAATGACATTATCAACAAAGTACGTGGAATTAACCGGGTGGTTTATGATATCAGCTCCAAGCCCCCGGCCACCATCGAGTGGGAATAAAAGAGTCAGGCAGTCATCCAACAAAATGGGCGACAGCTGGTTTATATAATGAACGATAAGAGAAAGAACATGCAGAGAATAATAAGGATCCTGATGGTTGCGGTACTGGTGATTGCACCCGGGTTAACATATGGACAATGGAATGCGGAAGCACTGAAGCTTGCACAGGTGATGGAAAAGGTGAGCCGTTTCTATGTGGATACCATTGATGAAAGCGCTGTGGTTGAGCGTACTATTGTACAAATGCTCCATGAGCTTGATCCTCATTCTTCCTACCTGAGCAAAGAAGAACTGGAGGCCCTGAACGAACAGCTGGAAGGTGAATTTGAAGGCATTGGAGTCAGCTTCAATATACTGGAAGATACCATTTATATAGTCAGGGCCATTTCAGGTGGCCCCTCCGAAAGGGTAGGAATCACTGCCGGAGACAGGATTGTAAAGGTTGAGAACGAGATAGTGGCCGGAACAGGGATAACTACACGGGATGTGCAGCGCCTGCTCAAAGGAGCCAAAGGAACCCGGGTGAATGTCTCGGTGAAACGACGGAATAAAAAGGAGCTGCTCGAGTTTAATATTACCAGGGATAAAATTCCTGTCTTCAGCCTGGATGCCTCCTACATGGTGAATGATAGGATCGGATATCTGAAACTGGCCCGTTTTTCACACACCACCATCGACGAGTTTGAAAAGGCTGTGAAAGCTTTGAAATCGAAGGGAATGGAAGACCTGATCATTGACCTGTCCAGGAATGGCGGGGGCTGGCTTCCTGTGGCCGTCGACCTGGCCGATCATTTACTTTCGGGCGACAAAGAGATTGTTAGTACTGAAGGATCCCGGGTACCCAACCGTAAATACAAAGCCAGGAAATCGGGCTTGTTTGAAGAAGGAAACCTGGTAATCATGATGGATGGTGGTTCTGCTTCTGCCAGCGAGATAGTGAGTGGAGCAGTGCAGGATTGGGACCGGGGGATCATTGTGGGAAGACGTTCATTTGGCAAGGGACTGGTTCAACAGCCCTTTATGCTGAGCGACGGTTCACTGATCCGATTAACAGTGGCCCGGTATTATACTCCCACAGGCAGATTGATCCAGAAACCTTACGAAGAAGGATATGAAGAATATGCCATGGATTTTATTAACAGGTACAACCAGGGTGAGCTCTCCAGCGCTGACAGCATAGTATTTCCCCCTTCTCAACGATACAGTACCCTTACAATGAACAGGACTGTATATGGAGGTGGAGGCATTATGCCCGACTATTTTGTGCCCATTGATACCACAGTCTATTCCGACTATTATCGCAATCTAATCAGTCTGGGTATTTTCAATCAGTTTATACTTCAGTACGTGGATATGCAGCGTGGAGATTTCTTAAAATCCTATCCCGATTTTGAAAGCTTTAACAAAGACTATGTACCCACCCAAAGTGAAATGGACCAGTTGATTAGCTATGCCAGCAGCGAGGACCTGGAATTCAGCCAGGAGGATTGGAATACTTCCCAAAGTCAGATTATAATGCTGTTTAAAAGC
>Ga0316192_10003407_pt1 | contig 11608 bp, 6 predicted proteins | sample MerIslwburrow_MG_FD_204931 | JGI IMG/M metagenome (GOLD analysis project Ga0316192, IMG submission 204931) | Coastal sediment microbial communities from Maine, United States - Merrow Island worm burrow | ecosystem: Environmental > Aquatic > Marine > Coastal > Sediment | place: USA: Maine...
GCGCCCATATAAGTCCATATACGGACCTTCAGTAGGATATGTACGCCATTCAACCAAAGTCCCTGACACTCTGTAAGACAGCCCTAATCTCAGGAGTGGGCGCTATGCAGAGAGTTCGATATGTGTCCACGATGGGGAGCCATAAAGAACAAGTACTTAGGCCGCAACCGAGCGGCCTTTTTCATTTCCGGCTAATAGCACGGGTAGGGTAAGCGTAGCGATTTAATCCCGTTACGGAGTTTCGCGACACACAGCTAGCAAACCTGCCCACCCCGGACAATGATCCGGGGTGGGCGGTTAGCTTAGTGCTTTACCTCTGATGAATGGGCAGGTACTAGTGCGGTGCAACGATGTTACCCCCCTGAATTTCCACAGCATGGTCAGGTGCAGATGGTAGATCAGGCAGATACATTGTTGAGATAGACATCGCTGGGATCGTACTACCATCCTTGGCGCGCGCAGTGATCCAGAACTGGTCTTCTTCACTTCCGGGCTCGTTGCGGTCCTCCACATAGACGGTGAAGCTATAATTACCCTCAGGCTCCTCCATAGTGGGGTCCAGGTAGGTGGATTTACCACTGAACGAGGCCCAGCCATACGGTCCACCCGACTCCTCCGACACACTTCCAATTGCCAGACCGGACAGGGCGTTGCTCTTGATGCGGTATTTCCCACCTTCCGCCATGTGGCGAATCAGGAGCAGGCTGCCCTTCACGTTCTTACCGTTCTTGCCATACTTCATGGTGTAGCCGAAGTTGGTCTTGTCGCTCGTGCCTGGCCAGTGGAACCAGCCGCCACCGGTGGTATGGCCGAGGCTCGGGTCGTAGACCGTGAGCACGTCCTCGGCGCTTCCGGTGTAGTAGTCACCGCCAATTGTCACCTCGACCGTGTAGGTCTCGACGGGCACCGCACTGAAACTGCAGGTCACGGTTTGCACAACCCCGACGCTGTTATCCGACACACACCCTGTTGCAGGAACCGCAGAGCCGGGGCCGACTGGTACCAGATCCATCGTGACGTTGGCCAGTGAAATGTCCCCGGGACCGTAAAGGTCGACCGGCAGATCCGGCACGGTCTCGGTCACATCGGCAACCAGCTCGAACATACCACTGTCACCACCATCTGCAGCAACCGGAACGGAGGTGGGATTAGCGTCGCTAAACGCCGCGGAGGCGTCTTCATGGTTGACGATCAGCTTGATGCTGACACTCTGGGCGTACTCGTTATCGCTCGCTGCCAAAGTGATCGTGTAGGTGCCTGCACCAACCAGGGTCTGGCCTTCCAGAGTCCAGCTGCAGCTCGAACCGACACCGCTGGCAGTACAGCCGCCGGACGTTGTCAGTTCGGCTGGCAGACCGAACGGACTGAGCGTCAACGTGGCCGAATCGATATCAACGGCAGTAATGGTCACGGGTACGATCGGGTCGCTGTATTGAACTTCCTGGGACGCCAGGTCGACCGAAACCTCCGGCGGGTCGTTGACGGCGATGACGTTTATGGACACGACGGTGGTATCCACCCCCGCATTGCCATCCGAGACCGTATAGGTGAAGCTGTCCGGCCCATGGTAGTTAGCGTTGGGCGTGTAGATTAGCGCGCCGCCGGCCGCCGCCGACACCGAACCATTGGACGACTGCGTATAGCCGGATATGACCAGAGCCCCACCATCGATATCGGTGTCATTTGCGAGCAGGGTCGCAGCAGGGATGCTCAGCGATGTGTCCTCATCTGTGCTGAGCTCATCGTCACCGGCCACCGGCGGGTCGTTCACGGGCGCAATCGTGATTGACACTGTCGCGGTAGCTGTACCGCCGTTACCGTCCTCGATCGTGTAGGTGAAGCTGTCCGGCCCATGGTAGTTAGCGTTGGGCGTGTAGATTAGCGCGCCGCCGGCCGCCACCGACACCGAACCATTGGACGACTGCGTATAGCCGGATATAACCAGAGCCCCACCATCAATATCGGTGTCATTTGCGAGCAGGGTCGCAGCAGGGATGCTCAGAGATGTGTCTTCATATGCACTTACCGAATCGCCAACGGCCACCGGCGGGTCGTTCACGGCTGCAACCGTAATTAAAACTGTCGCGGTGGCTGTACCCCCGTTACCGTCCGAGACCGTGTAGGCGAAACTGTCGGGCCCATTGTAGTCGGCGTTGGGCGTGTAGGTCAGCGAACCGTCGGTCGCCGTCGACACAGAACCATTCGAGGGCGGTGTGTAGCTGGTAATGACCAGAGTTCCACCATCGATATCAGTATCATTTGCGAGCAAGGTCGCAGCAATGTTGCTTCGAGGGGTGTCCTCATCAGTACTGAGCACGTCGTCAACGGCCACCGGCGGGTCGTTCACGGCTGCAATCGTAATTAACGCTGTCGCGGTGGCTGTACCGCCGTTACCGTCCGAGACCGTGTAGGTAAAACTGTCGGGCCCATTGTAGTCGGCGTTGGGCGTATAGCTGAACGAACCATCCGGATTTATGACAAGGACACCATTGGCCGGCGAAGTCGAGCCTGTCACGGTCAAGGTATTGCCGTCGGCATCTGTGTCATTGGTCAACACGCCCGGAGCCGGCACGTTCAACGGAAGATCCTCGTCAGTGGTGTAGTCATCATCGACCGCCACCGGAACCGTATTGGTCGTAATGGTGACCGAATCGCTGGCACTGTTTCCGGCGGCGTCGGTTATCTCGGCCTTGATGACGTGGGCTCCTAGCGTCAGCGGTCCGATGGTCTCGTTGACCGTAAGGCTCTCTACCGCGTTTTCGTTTCCTGGCCCAGCGGCTTCAAGTATCAGTTCCGAATCGTAGTAGACTTTCAGGGTGAATCCATAGCCTTGGTCGTAACCTGTCACCTCCACTGGAACCGTGGCCGACGAACCCGCGACAACGGACCCGTCGGCGGGTGTTGCAATGGCGACCGTCGGCAGCCAGCGATCCACATAGATTGGCCGTTCGTCGAAGGACTCGTTGCCGTCAAGGTCAGTTGCCGTCGTGACGATGGTGTTGGTTCCTTCATCGACGGAAAGCTCATAGTCGAAACTCACCTCGTTGTCCGGATTGCCCGTGAGTAGGAATTCGACGGGGTTGCTGTTGACTGTCATGCTGGCGATGCCGGTGTCGTCCGCAGCTATGCCCGAGACCATCATCGTCTGTCCGTTGGTGACATGGTAGGCGGGCGGCTGTTCCACCACGATCTTCGGTTTACCAGAGATCGGCACGCCCTTGCGCACACCACACTCGAAAGTAATCGGAAACCCGGGGAAACTCAGATTGGTCCCATCTGCTGCCTTGAAGCTGATGCTGTAGAGGTTGTAATCACCGGGCGGTGCGTGCATCTCCACCTTTGGCTGCGCTGCAGAGAGAACGTTGGAGTATGCTGACCCGCTGGCTGACAACGCTGTTTTACCCGATTCTGTGCGCTGCGAACCGCTGGCGTTGAAACGGGGGGAACTCAGTGTATTGCCGGTTTCATCCCTGAAGCGGACCACGACGGATCCAGTGCAGTAGTCCCTGTCCTGAACCGTGGTGGCGCCCGCTTCAATATAAGTGGGTTCACCAAAATCATAGTGAGTACCATTGTAATAATGATTGTAGTCGTAGACACTCAGCGAGAAGCCGTGTGAGTAGCCCTGACTACTATCTGATGTGGATGTGTTAACGCGATAGGGCAACCAGGGGCCTGGCTGCAGGAACAAACGATAGGTAGAGTCGCTGTTTCCCATGAGCTTGTATTGGTAAGCGTAGCCGTCATACGTACTCTGCCGCTCCCATCCAGTTATTGGATCGTAGAAGTCTGATGCCCCGTAGTTGTAGAAATAACGGTTCAGATCTGCACCCGCCAGTGTTCCACTGAATGTAAAGTCACCGGTGAGGACCCCAGTCTGTGCGATGAAGTCCTTGGTCGCCGTCTGGTCTATCCCGACCGTAACCTGGTCATTTAAGGGATCCCCATCAGTGTAGGGCCACTGCAGATAGGTTCTTAAATCGTCAAACCAGGTTCGCGCCCTGTAGGTCCATGTGCCAGTGCGCACCGAGTCAAACAGATAACTGGCTGGATTTTCGTAGATATAAGTACCTCGATAACCATAGACGTAGTGGCGTTTGAAGGCCTCGGGTTCACTCAGGATCAGATCGACGTTTCCCTGGACGCTGCCGTAATCATATTCTGTCGGTGGGGGGGGAGGTGGTGGTTCTACCACGGTATGCTCGATATTCAACGGTACCACCAGTGTCTCCCCGGGACCGATGTTTTCATATCGAAGGTCGGATGAAGACCACCAGAAGTAGTACCAGCGGTTGTCGACGCTCACCCGGGCGTAGACACGGACATTGTCGTTGGGTACCACCGGCATGTTCCAGGTATCTGTTGGGCTGTAGGTGGAGTGAGTGTAACTCTGTGAATTAGTTCGTTCGCCCGCGCTCGGGTCAACGTTCTGCAACGCATAACCGTAGCCAGTCCAGTAATTATAGGCATCACCGGTTATGTTGACCTCGAAGCGTATGGTTGCAGCCGCTGCTGGCGTACCTACCCCGAATGAGTAATCGTTGGTTACTGTACTGCCAACCGGAATCTGGATATCCCGATTATTGAAATACATGCGAGTGTAAGGGTAATTCGCGTCAATCGGCCTGATGAACACGTTCGCGCCGACTGAGTAGTCCCAGTCGCCGCCTTCCACGGTGAGTGTATAGCTGTCACCTGGTACGCTCCTCGAAGCGCTGTAACCATTACCGGATGCGCTGATGTTGACACTATGTACATTGTAGTCACCGATGGTGAATTGCCCTGACAGGTAACCTGGGTGCAGAACGATATCGGCCAGACCAGACACCGACGTCCAGGCCAGGACACACAGCAATACGGCGCTGCTGAAACATTTGCATGATGAAGTTTTCATGGCTTATTCCTCAATTCAGTACTGCTATTGAGCCAAGAGGCCGACGACGTCGATGCTTTGGCGTTCACCCAATACGTTGGTGTACTCCAGGCGCCAGCTGACCGGTTCAGCAGCAGGCTCGGCATAGGTGATTTCAATGGGTACGATGAAAGGATCAAGCACTTCCACCTGCGCGCCGTCAGGCAGGTTACCAACACCGATCTGATGCTGGTCATAGGTAACCTGATTGGGCCCGGGAATCCATGCAACCATATCGGAGACGTCTGCACCGCTGGTGTTGTAGACGTTGAGAAACACGGTGCCTGACAGGCTGTTTCCGTTCTCGTAGAGGTTGGCTACACGGTAATGGACATGGAATTCGTCCTCAGCCAAGCCTGTGCAGGGCAGAGATGCGAAAGTAACGACAGCAATAAAGCCTTTAACGAATTTAATGCTCATTTTCTCCTCCTGATTGTCTTCTTGGCAGCTCGAGACGGCTTTGTTATGAAATTTCTCACTGCTCGTGCTTACGCTCGTCAGTAGACTATGATCCGACCGGCCGAGCAGTTGGCTACGCTCCGCACGGTGCTCCTGATTATTGATCAAGCACAACCCATTCCAGGTTAGGAATCGAGCGCGTTCTCCGAACAACGCTCCACTAACCTGCTGTTTGGAGGTGTTTTGCTCTCGTGGCAGCCCGATCAGAAGCTGCTGGCAGCTTCATTGACTCGCGCTTTTGCGAGCCGTGCCACCATATGGACTCTCAAGATTGAGAGGCCACGCATCGCTGGAGGGGCCGGGCCCTAGAGAAAGGAATTAGCTGCTGTAAGCGAGGGCAGAATACGATGGACGGAATCGGGCGGTGACCAGAATAAAATTCTGACGACTTAAATCACCCCCGGGCATAGCCGGGGGTTTACCGAAATTAATTACTATTATTGACTGCGTTTATCTCGGCTTGCACAAAGTCGATCAGATCGACAACACGATTGTAGAACTGGCTCTTTTCCACCGGATCATCGATCCAGTCATTGGCCGGGTTACCGCCATTATTGCCATCGGTTTTTTGCAGGATGTCATTTTGTAGTTTGTTCAAGGCGCCATTGAGGCTTTGCACTTTGTCATCAGGGCTTGCCCCCTTGTCAAGGCTTGAGACCATGTTTACGACTGCCATCAGCTTAAGATAGAGTGCGTGAACACGTTGTTCGCCCGGTTCGCGGTAAATTTCGGGTGGCGCCTCGGCGAAAGAGGTTGCGAGCTGATCCACACGCTCCAGCAAGGTCAGATCGTTAAATTCGTAGGCCCCGATATCGGGAGCCATTCCCTCATACGGCAAACCCACGTCGATGCCTGCGTCGATGAGCGGTGACTCGCGATCCAATCGATAGTCATCCGGGGGAGCGATGAAAAGAGGATCGACAGAAAGCGTGTCGGTAATATTCAAGGTGCCGGGAATAGTATTATCGTTCGGATTCTCCAGAACTTCGTAATTCCACACGTTATTGTGCGAACCATTCAGTTGCACATAGTAGTTCAGGGAGAATGCCGTACCGACATTGCTGATTGTCGTGTTGAACATCTGGGCCGAGGGGTATTGGTAGGACCAGACCGCCCGTGTGGCGTTATCTATCGTGACGTTATGGAATATCGCAGATCTTCCCCAGATGACCTGGAGCGCGTCGTTCGTCGTATCGACGATGGTGGTGTTCTCGAGGGTGACCGTCGAGCGAATCGAGGCACGCACACCTGTGCCCAGGTTTCGCAGGATCGAGTTGCGCAGGGTGACCACAGGAGGGCTGCTGTAACTCCACACGAACACCCCATAATAGGCGTTGGTCATGGTGAAGCCGTCGAATGTCACGTCTACAACATAAGGCAGATTGTGCGCCCAGACAATTGAATGAACCGTGTTCATACCGTCGAGAATGGTCACCTCCGGCCCCTCCTGGCTCACCACGGATACCGGCACATTGGGCAACGACATGGCCCCGTAATAGATTCCCGGTGCAACGGAGACCGTGTCGCCGGCGGCAACGACAGCGAGGGCCTCGCCGACCGTGTCATAGGGACTAGTCAGGGTACCGTCCTCGATCCCGGTGTCGTTGGCCGCATTAACGAAGATGGTTGCAGCCCACACCGCGCCGGACAAAAGGTAGACACTGGTTCCGAGCAGTGCCGACAAGTAATGCCTTGTTGAGTGTCGTTGTTTCATCGATAGTTCCTCCACATTCAGGGTTGTTGAGATAAGGTTCAGGCTGAGCTCACCCAAGCCGACCCACGGAGCGGCTTGCCGCGCTCGGCACGAATCCTCCTGATTATTCAACAGGCACAACCCGTTCCAGGTTGAGAACAACGAGCGTCTCCCGGACGACGACCCACTAAGGCACTGTTTGGAAAGTTCTTCTCTTTTGTGAGGAAGCAAATAAGAAGCTTTTGTCAGCTGCATTGGCTCGCACTTTTGCGAGCCATGCCGCCATGCTGTCTCCCAAGATTGATAGGCCGCGAATTCCTGGAGGGATCAGGACCTGGGGAAAGAAATCAGAATCAGCTGTTCGCCGCCGTGCCGAAGTTGTAACCAGCCAGCCGCAACCTCTCCATGTGCCGGTACAGGGTGGCTGGCGATATTCCCAGGGCGTGCGCGGCCAGTTCGCGGTTTCCGTCCACACTCTCGAGCACGGAGGCGATATGACGGTACTCGAACTGCTTGACGGCGTTGCGCAGGTCGGTCGTCGTGGAGCCGGGTCCCGGAGCCTGAAAGACATCCGGCAGGTCCTCCACCCGGATGGTATCGCCTTCACAGAGGATGACCGCCCGTTCGATCACGTTGGATAGCTCCCGGACGTTGCCTTTGCGCCAGTGATAGGACATCAGCCGGCGCATGACCTGGTTGTCCACGTGCAGCCTTGGCTTTTTCAGCTCAAGGCAGAAGCGCTTGACGAAATGGGTCACCAGCGGAGGAATGTCTTCCACCCTTTCTCGGAGCGGGGGGATGTGGACGGTAAGGACATTGATGCGAAGCAGCAGGTCCTGGCGGAAGCCGCCCTCCTCCACCATTTGCTCGAGATCACGGTGTGTGGCGGTGATTATCCGGGTGTCGACCTTGACCGGCGTATCGGCTCCAACCGGTGTGATCTCCTTTTCCTCCAGAGCCCGCAGCAGTTTCGGCTGGATGTGCAGGGGCAGCTCGCCGATCTCGTCCAGGAACAGGGTTCCACCTTTGGCCTTGCGAAACGCTCCGCAACGCTCCCGCTCGGCGCCGGTGAAAGCGCCCCGCTCGTGACCGAACAGGTAGCTCTCAATCAAGGTGTCCGGAATCGCTGCCACATTGAGCGCCACCAGCAAACCATCGGAGTTCGGCGACAGGCTGTGAATGGCACGTGATACCAACTCTTTTCCCGTACCGCTTTCGCCGGTGATCAGCAGGTTGCTCCGGCTGGCGGCTACTTTCCGCACCAGCCTTTTCAGACCGTAAATCGCCTTGCTCTCCGCGACCATGTGGAAGTCGTCATGCTGGCACTGAATCTCGTGGCGCAGGATCACATTCTCACGGATCAGTTTGCGATATTCGGCGATATTGTTGATCTTCTGGCGCAGCTCCTGCAAGGAAAAAGGTTTGAGCAAGTAGTCGTGGGCGCCGTTTCGGAAAGCCTCGATGGCGGAGTTAACCGAGCCGTAGGCCGTCATCATCAACACCACTGTGTTCGGGGCTTCCGAGTGCACTCGCTTGAGAAGATCGAGACCGTCGAGGTCGCCCAATTGGATATCGGTGACCACTATGTCAAACGACTGCCGGGCCAGGTGGTCCATGGCCTCGGTACCGCTGGCGGCTGAGGCGGTGCTATGTCCCTCTCGTGCGAGGAAGGTTGCGAGGTTCTTCCGCAGCGTTTCTTCGTCCTCCACGATCAGGATGCTTTCACCCACGGTCGTCCCCTTGTCCCCTTGGCCTGATCCGGTCAGTGTGGCGGATCTCACAGAGCAGCGCTTGCGGGAAAGGTCAACGTCACCGTGGTGCCTTGCCCCAGCGTACTCTCCAGCTCCAGGGCACCTCCAGCCCCGCGCATCGTGGCAGTAGCCAGGGTCAGCCCGATGCCGCTGCCACCCCGCTGGTCTTTGGTCGTAAACAACGGCTGTTCGGCAAGCGACAATACTCGCTCATCCATCCCCGCACCGGAGTCCTGGATAGTCACCAGCACCTGCCCGGCATCCGTCGCAGCGCCGCTGATTCGCACGACGCCGCCGTCACGCATGGCATCGAAGGCGTTGAGCAGGAGATTTACCAGGACCAGCACTATGTCGTCTTCCTTCATACGCACAGACGGAAGCCGGTGGACGAAGTTGGTCTGGATATCAATATTCCGGGCCCGTGGATCGTGAGTAACCAGGCGCAGAGCGTCGGCGGTCGCCCGCTCCAGCGACACCTCGATGCCCTCATCGGTGCGAGAGCGGGCGAAATCCACCATCTCCCGCAATCCACGAGTGATGCGGTCGACGTGGTTGTTGAGGATGGAAAACGACTCACGAATGTGCTTCAGATCCGGTTCTTCTTCCAACAGCTGCAGCTCGCTGGACAGCGACGCCAAGGGATTTCCCAGATCATGAGCGAAACCGGCTGCCAGCATCCCCAGGGCGGCCATTTTCTCCTGGTGGTGGCTCTGCATCTCGGCTTCCTTTTCCCGTGTGACATCGCGAACGATCTGAATAACCATCTGCGCCTCACCGCTCGAGTCCGACACCGGGTAGGTGTCTATCGACAGGATCCGATCGCCGCTTTGCCCGCCACGGATCAGCCTGCCCCGGTAAGAAGATCCCGTCTGGAAGGTGTGGCGGATGAGCGCCAGCTCCCCGCGCCGTTCGTTGCCAAGCGTACGGCGCGGGAAGACCTCCGCGAACGGACGTCCGGACGGATCCCGGCCGACCCAATCCGTTGCCACCTGGTTGGCCTTGATCACCCGGTCTTCCCGGTCGACCACCACCATTCGTTCCTGCAACGCGTTGAACAGGGATTCGACCAGCGACCGAGACTCGGCTAGCTGTTTGGTTCGTTCGTCGACGATACCTTCCAGATCGTCGTAAGCTCGGTCAAGGCTTCTCTGGTAATCGTGAAGTATGTGGCAGGAGCTCCGCATCACCGGGATTCCTCCCATCAGTGCGACCGCCACCGCCAGGAGTCCGAAATGGAGTCCCATGTGGATCGTTGGCTCGGGGTTTCCGTGCCAGACCACCAGCTCGTGCAGTAAAACCAGGACACAGGCCAGGACGATAACGACGGTGAGTGTCTTGAAACGCCTTTTCACCCTGGCGTTGTGATAGGATAAGGCCCCTGTCAAACGGGGCGTAGCCCGGGCCCCTTCGGCAAGTGCCTTGGGGCCTCGGTAGTTAGTGGTAGCGTTCATACACCATAATCCCTTAGTGCGACGGCACGGCGCGACAAAAAAACTCGCTGCGAATCCCCGCCGCGTGTCCATCGAATTAACGTCCGTGAAGGCGAGTAACCCTGGGAAGTATAGTGAAGTTAACGCGATCCGACATCAGTTGCCTTCTTCGAGCCGGGGTGAGTTTGTTCCACTTGGTAATCCTTGTTTAAACATAAAGTTGACATCCGTTCCGGACATACCGCCTCGTGTCTTCCATAAAAGGACTCTATATACCGTAACGCCGGCCTGCCACGCCTAAGGTTATGGGGTGGCTCCCTTTCGATTCAGCCGAGACCAGAGGAACACCTGCACTACTTCAGCACCGCGGGAGACGAATCCCTATATAGATCAAGGATCAATCCGTGATTGGCGAGCAGAAAACATTTTGTGCAGCAGCGCCGTATTCTCTTATACCCTTAAAGACAGCCCTGACCTCGGGAGACGGTGCTATGCAAAGAGTTCAATATGTGTCTACGATGGGGAGCCAAATTCATCAACAATTACCAACACTTGAACGAACCGCCACCCGGCGGTTTTTTCATGCCTGAAAACGTGTAGGAGTCGGTTTTCGTGTCGCAATCAAACCCTGGCAAAAGGAGAATTGCCCATGCTCGTTGTTACCCGCCGCCCCGGCGAAACTCTCATCATTGAAACCCCAGCCGGTGAACAGATCACGGTCACCGTGCTGGAAGTCAAAGGCAACCAAGTCAGAATCGGCACTGATGCGCCGGCCGATATAGCGATTGTGCGGGATGAGTTGCTGGATAAGTTACCAGCAGAGTCCTGAAGGTTTGCAAAGCAGCATTAAAAAAGCCAACGCCCGTGGTTGCACAAGACGCTGGCTCGTTGCTAGCTTCCCTAAAGGTGTATTCTCAGCAACACACAGAACGTTGCATCCATGCGCTGTGGTGACTCTGTTATCGGCCGGTTCGCAGATTTCCTTGCCTATATTAGAAATAGCTAAAAGGCCGGAGTCGACCCAACCCAGACGTACAGAGTTTCTGTTTAAATGTCAGGAATGTACTAGAGAACGAAACTGCTCGCGCGGTAGGGGGTGGCACGATTTGAGTATGACAGTGCATTCACAGTAGCGGTCTGTTTCCTATGGTGAGGGGTGAGGCATGTTGCCTCGACTCTCAATAGGAGCAGACCCATGACACACAATACTAAGCCCATCAGCCCGTTACGCCAACGCACGATTGAGCGACTCATAGGAACCATTCGCCGTGAGTTTCTGGACCACACTTTATTCTGGAATGCGGTTGACCTAGAGAGAAAGCTTGCAGACTTCCAAAGGTACTACAACCATCATCGCACGCAT
>Ga0316192_10003409_pt1 | contig 11598 bp, 10 predicted proteins | sample MerIslwburrow_MG_FD_204931 | JGI IMG/M metagenome (GOLD analysis project Ga0316192, IMG submission 204931) | Coastal sediment microbial communities from Maine, United States - Merrow Island worm burrow | ecosystem: Environmental > Aquatic > Marine > Coastal > Sediment | place: USA: Maine...
GTACGGTGACTTCGTCACCACGCTGATTCACCCACCGAGAACCGAGAACAAACTGAGTCGCTGAATCTCGATTTCCGCGCTCCAGACGCCTCCTGGCGGGTGTACGCGGGGTGAGGCTGAAGGGCCAAGATCGCCGGCCTTTCGGAGGCCATCGAGCAGGCCCGCTTCGTGGCCCGGTTTCTGGACACCTGCTCCGCAGAGGAGTAGCGTTTTAGATACCTCGACAAGGGTGGGCCAGCCGAAAGGCCGAGCACATCAAGCCATGGGTTCTCGCCTGACCCCAAACCAAACCGCTGGGCTGCCGAAGGGGGCTGGACGCTTCTCAACTCATTTGGAGCCAAGGAGACTGCTGCCATGACTAGAAACGCGATTCTCTCGAGTCTTCTTCTGGTCGCTTGCTTCTCATCGCCCGTTGCGCCTCAAGTGATCGACCGAGTGAGCGTGAACAGTGCGGGAGTCGAAGGCAATGGGGCGAGCATCCTGCCGGCCTCGGAATGGACGGTAAGCGCCAAAGGAAGATACGTCGTTTTCGAATCGGACGCCGACAATCTGGTGAGCGATGACAGCAATGGATGGACGGATGTCTTCATCCGCGATCGAGTGCAAGACACCACCGAACGGGTGAGTGTGGACCTAGCTGGCGGTGACGCGAACGGGCCCAGTCTGAGTCCCTCGGTAAGTGCTAATGGTCGTTTTGTCGCTTTTCGCTCAGCCGCCAGCGATCTGATCCACAGCGATGGCAACTTCGAGTGGGACGTGTTCGTCCGCGATCTGCAACTGGGGCAGACGACCCGAGTCAGCGTCGCCAGTGACGGCGGAGACGCTGGTGATGACAGCTCAGACCCCTCGATCAGTGACGACGGCCGGTACGTGGCGTTCGTCTCTGCCGCTCAGAATCTCGTCGTTGGAGACACCAATTTCCGCACCGACATTTTTGTCCGCGATCTGCAACTGAATCAGACCGTGCTGGCCAGCGTCGGTTGGGCTGGCGGCGGCACCGATGAAAACAACTGGGGGGCGGTCATCAGTGGCGATGGGCGCCGCGTGGCCTTTGCATCCGCAGCCACGAACCTGGTCGACGATGACGGAAATGGCGAGACGGACGTCTTCGTCCGGGACCTGGATCTCAACGAGACTACGCGGGCAAGTGTGGATCGGAACGGGGGCGATGCTGACGCGAGGAGCAGATGCCCCAACATCAGCGGAAACGGCCGGTACGTGGCCTTCTGCTCACCTGCGACGGACCTGGTTGATGGGGACACAAACGGAGTCGATGACCTGTTCGTCCGTGATCTCGTCACCAAGACCACCACCCGAATCAACGTGTCGAGCACCGGCGCCCAAGCCATGGGGGCAGGAAGCTGGCACCCGTCGATGAGTGCCGATGGTCGCTTCGTGGCCTTTCTGTGTGATGCCGACAATCTGGTTACCGAGGACACCAACGGCTACGGCGACGTCCTGATCCGCGATCGTGTCGGGGGGATCACGACCCTGGTGAGCGTCGACAACGACGGAACTCTGGGAAATGACTGGAGCGGTAACCCCTCGATCACTGCTGACGGAAGATTCGTGGTTTTCGAATCCGTAGCGAGTAACTTCGTGGACGACGATACCAACACCGAGATGGACGTCTTTCTGGCTCGCGGCCTCGCGGTCTTCGCCGACGGCTTCGAGTCCGGAGACTCCTCGGCCTGGTCGAGCACCGCGCAGTAGCCTCATATCCGCTCTTCGCTTCCTCGACCGACAGTGCACCCGAAGACCCACGAAGATGTATAATCGCTCAGACTTCGTAGCTACTCCGCTCGCACGACCGGCCCTGTGGCAGTCCGCAGCGGTCGTCGTGTCACCCGAGCACACCAACTGATCGCCTCTGGGCGATAGAACACGAAGGAGGTCGAAGATGAGAACGATTGCACTGTCGCTGGCCTTAGCAGCACTGCCGCTCCTGGTGGCGCCGGTGGTCATGGCCGACCACCACACCCCGACCCTGACACCCCAAGACAGCGGAACCCTCAATCGGCTTCAGGCCGTGAGTGCTGTGAACCCGCGGGTAGTCTGGGTCAGTGGGCTCGGCGGCACCTACGCCGTCACCACCGACGGGGGCAAGACCTGGCGGGCCGGAGTCGTTCCGGGCGCCGAGACGCTGCAGTTTCGCGATGTCGAAGGGGTCAATGCGAGAGTCGCCTACCTCATGGCGGCCGGCTCCGGCACGGACTCCCGTATCTACAAGACCGAGGACGGCGGGACGACCTGGTCCCCGCAGTTCATGAACGAGGAGCCTGATGCCTTCTACGACTGCTTTGCCTTCTGGAACCAGAAGCGCGGCATCACTTTCAGCGACGCTGTAAATGGCAGGTTCCCGGTGATTCGCACAACGGATGGCGAGACCTGGCAAGACATCGGCGACTCGCTGCCGCCTGCCCAGGTTGGCGAAGCGGGGTTCGCGGCGAGCGGCACCTGCGTGGCGGTCCAGGGTGGTAAGCGAGCGTGGATCGGCACCGGCGGCGCCGCCCTGGCCAGGATTTTCGCCACCCTCGACGGGGGCGACACCTGGGCCGCCTACAACACGCCGATTGTACAAGGCACCCCGACCTCGGGCGTGATCACCGTCGACTTCCGGGATCCCTTCCACGGCATTCTGGGTGGCGGTGAGATCCTGGCACCGACGGAGTTCGCCGACACGGTAGCCCGCACCAGCGACGGCGGAGTCACCTGGGAGCTCACCAACTGGCCGCCTTTCCCTGGGTCGATTTACGGCCTGAGCTACGTCCGCGGACTCGGCACAACCACCGTGGTGGTCACGGGGCCGAGCGGCACGGCGTGGACACCAGACGAAGGAGACACGTGGGAGAGTTTTCCCGGCCTCGCCGACTACTGGGCCGTGGACTTCGCAAGCCCGCAGGCAGGGTGGCTGGTCGGAACCGAGGGACGGATCCTGAAGATCAGCTTCTGATCCCTGGGGAAAACCGCCTCTGATCAACGGGGCAGTCACCAGTGAGGCCGGGCATCGCGCCCGGCCTTTTGTTCGTAACCTTCGCAAGGTTCTCGCGACGCCGCGATTAGAGTAAGTCAGTCGGCCTCATCCCTGGCAGGGAGACTCTGCGTCCCGGCAGTTGCGCGCGCCACCCGCGCGATCTGGCGGGCTTGGCGGATCGGCTCCGGGGTGCGGGCTTTGTCTGCGCCCGTTGAAAGCAGCACTGCCACCGCGATCTCGGGATCGGTTCGCCAGGCGGCGTGCACCGCCACTGGCCGCTTGCCGCTGCGAGTGCACAGCCAATAGCCAACACACCGGCCGGCCAGAACGAGCGGCGTATGGGCTCCGCGCGCCAACTGTGGCCACTTCCCCTCAGCGAGCAGCGGGCGATGGGTCACTCCAATCGTTGGAAGATCGAGTATCGCACCGAGGTGGAGGGCCAAGCCCGCGCTCCTCGGGTGGTCACGACCAGTGGCGTTGACCAGCAACACCTCCGGCAGACGTGGGAGGCTTCGCGCGGCCGCCTCCAGGAGCGGTCCCTCCCTCAGGGCCAGCAATCCCGCCTCGTAGGGGGCACCGGCGAAACCCGTAGCTTCCGCCGAGGTGATGCGGTAATCCGAGGCGATCACAGCTGCTCCCGCCCACGCCGGATCCCCTTCCATTCCCGGCCCCGATTGGCCCCGAGGAAAGCAGATGAAGCAGCCTCCGATCGGGTAAGGCTCACGCCTGGGATGCCACTGAGGGGGCTTGGCCGCCGCGAGGATTTCCTGCTCCTCCACGAGCTTTTCGATGGAGCCTGGCCACCTCACGATGCCAGCCTATGACAGTCCGCTCGAGAATCGTGCAACTCGCTTCCTTCACAGCTAACCTTCCCTGAGTACCTGAGGGCCTCGTGCCCGGCCTTTTCATTTCCCAGGGGGTTCACCTGCCCGATTTCCTTCAACGGGTCTCTGGACATCCGCTCGACAGAAGAGTAGCGTCTTAGCTACCTCGACAAGGGTAAGCCAGTCGAAAGGCTGCGCACACAAAGCTACGGGTCCTCAGATCCTCCAAGCAGGACCAAAGACCGCCGGGCTGCCGAAGGGTCGGAGAAATCCTTCTCCGCCGACGATTGGAGGGCAAAGCGATGAAGAGAGTTCTGCTGATAGCGGTCCTGGTGTTCGTTGGGGCGGTGGCTTATGCGGCGCCACCGAACTCGTGTGATCTGCACGGTACCTGGGTTGGCGAAGTAGATGAAAGCGCCGGTGGTGGTAGGTGGCTAGCCACCTACCATGGTCGTACACGTACCAAGGGGACTCTGGAACTACAGTTTCTCGACGTTTCGGCGAACCTCGGTCCTCCATTTGATGCTGAGCGTTTCAGCCCAACCAAGGGAGTGTGGGAGCGTACGGGAAGACGGAGCTACGTCTACACCATGGTGACGTATGGAGTCGACTCTCTTGGCTACACCTACTACTCTGCCGAGAACACCGGCGCCATAGTGCTATCCGAGGACTGTAACTCGATGACCGTGGATGCGTGTCTTGAGTACATCGCTCCCAATGGAACACCGTTCTTCTGCGTCTGCGGAGCTACTGCGACGGCAACTCGTCTCGAGTTGCAGGAGCCGTGCGCTCCGTTGCAGTAGGCGAGTGAATGACAGGTCGGTTTCAACAGCCGGAGCTTCTGACTTCGGGCGGCTTGTCTGCGATCTGGGCCGGGCCTCGCGCCCGGCCTTTTCATGCATTGCGCCATTGCACCCAATTCGGAGGGGATAGACACCCCCCTCCCCCCTACCAACGCCTTAACCCGGTTTCTGGACATCTGCTCCAGACGGGAGTAGCGTTTCAGTTACCTAGACAAGGGTAAGCCAGGGGAGACCCTGAGCACACAAAGCTACTGGTCCTCGCCTGACCCCAGACAAGACCGCCGGGCTGCCGAGGCTCTCAGGCCGACCTTTATCGTGAAACGCGACATGGAGGCGATTGATGAAGCAGACTTCTATCCGCCAGATTCTGCCGGTGCTCGCTGCTCTGCGTCTCGTTGTGCCTCTCGCGACTGCGGAGGCGCAGGTGACGATCCTGACCGTCGGCCCCCACGGCACCTACACCAACATCCAGGACGCCATCGACGCCGTGGTCGTTGGCGATCAGACTGAGATTCGGGTCGAGGGCTCGAGCACCTACGTCGAGACTCTGGAGATCGACGCCTCGTTCAGTTCTGGCACTCTCGAGTTGCTGGGCGGCTGGGATATGGACTTCAATGCTCGGATCTTCCTGCCCCAGGACACGGTCATCGACGGCGATCAGGCCGATCGGGTCCTAGATGCGTTCGGACTTGCGGGCTCTCTGGTTGTCGACGGATTCACCATCACCAACGGGCTCATGGGGGGGCCTGGAGGAGGCATACGAATTGATCCGTCAGGCGACAGCCAAGTGACCCTCAACAACATACGCATCATCGACAATACGGCCACTGCAGCCGGTGGCAATATGGCCGGCGGACTTCAGGTCGAGCTTTTCGCCAACCAACGCCTCGAATTGACGAATTGCAGAATCATGGCGAATACCGCCATCAGTACCGGTGGCGGCGTGGTTGTGGGAGGAGGTCTCAATATCCGAGCGATCGGCGACTCGAGCTTCTTGATCCAGAATTGCGAAATCGATCACAACACGGTTGAAAGCGCCGGTCAGATATTTGGTGCAGGCGTCAGACTCCAGCTGACAGACAATGCCCAGGGGGATTTGCTGGACAGCTCGATCGTAGAGAACACTGCGGACGGTGCTGACATCTGGGCGAGTGGGGGCAACATTGAGACGAGAAATTCCAGCAGCCTGAATGTGGAGCGCACGGCCATCGGTGTGAACGCGGCAATAGGAGGTGGCACCCCTTGGCAATTGCGGACCTCCCACGCAGAGACCTCCTCATTCAGGATGAGTGATTCGATCATCGGCGTGAGTAGCCACGGTGGGATGCAGATCAACGCCGACCATACAAGCACTGCGAATCTGGTGAACCTGACCGTGCCCGACAACCTGGGACTCGGGATCGAGATGAGGCAGTTCGGCACGGCGACAATGACCCTATACAACACCATTTCATACGGGAGCTCGACCGACCTCTCCACTTCGGGCACCGTGGACCTCGGTTCCAACCTGATCGGCGTCGATCCGCTGTTCGTGAACCCCTCTGCGATCGACTACCACCTGCGCATCGGCTCGCCGGCCGAAAACGCCGGCGACAATTCGCCACCGGGTGGTCTGGGACTCCTCGACTTCGACGGCAGCCCGCGCACCAAGGACGGCACAGTCGACATCGGCTGCTACGAGGGGATCGCGGAGATCTTCGTCGACGGCTTCGAGTCCGGCGACACCTCCGCCTGGTCGAGTGCAAGGCGATAGCTAGAGAAACTCGTCGTGATTCTTGCCCCGGGCCTCCCGGCCGGCCTTTTCATTGCTCAGCGCGTCAGTGCGAAGTAGATCACGTAAAACCACGAGAAGATCCCGTGGAGAATGGCCCACAGAATCGACTGGTTGACCGACCATGAGATTGCGATCGCCAACGCCGAACCGAAGCTGATTCCAGACCTAGCGGCTTCTTTCTTCCACATCTTCTGCTCCTCCTCTCAAACCGGATTGCGATGATTCTCGCACGCCGAGCCTCGCGCCCGGCCTTTTCTTTACCCGGCGACCCTGCCCCTGTGGGTAGTGCTGTCCTTCTGGCAAAGGCGTAGCATAGAGACAAGTCAGAACTAGGACGGCCTCCATGATTGGCGAGACCCTGGGTCACTACAAGATCCTCGACAAGATCGGGGCGGGTGGAATGGGAGAGGTCTACCTTGCCGAAGACACCACTCTCAAGCGGCAGGTAGCTCTCAAGGTCCTGCCGCCTGATCTTGCGGGAAGCCAGGAGCGGCTGGAGCGGTTCCAGAGGGAGGCCGAAACACTTGCCGCCCTCGACCACCCCAACATCGTCACGGTGTTCACGGTCGAGCACGATGACGATGTTCACTTCCTCACCATGCAATTGGTGGAGGGCAAGCAGCTTTCCGATTTGATCCTCGAAGGTGGAATGCCCCTGGAGCGCATCTTCGAGATCGCCATCCCGCTGGCTGACGCGTTGGCTGCAGCGCATGAAAAGGGAGTCATTCACCGAGATCTCAAGCCGGCAAACATCATGCTCTCCGACGAAGGGCGGGTGAAGATACTCGATTTCGGCCTTGCCAAATTCCGGGAAGAGGCCGAGGCCCCGATCGCCACGCAGCTCCCCACAGAACCTCTGACCGAGGAGGGGCTGGCGATTGGCACGGTGCCGTACATGTCTCCTGAGCAGGTGGAAGGCAAGAGTGTTGATCACCGCTCGGACCTCTTCTCTCTCGGCATCATCCTCTACGAGATGGCAACAGGCCAGAGACCGTTCCAGGGTGACAGTCCTGCATCGGTCATGTCGGCAATTCTGCGGGATACCCCTTCGTCGGTCACCGATTTGAGAGTCGTGCTACCTCGGCAGCTAGCCAGGATCATCCATCGCTGTCTGGTCAAAGACAAGGAGCGACGGTTCCAGACAGCACGCGAGTTGGCGATCGAACTCGACGAGCTGAAGGGAGAGATCGGCGCGGGCGAGTTGCTGACCACCGGAGCGACGGCCAGGCAGGGCCCGGCTGCGCATCGCGGGCGCTGGCCTCTCTATTTGATGGTCGCCCTGGTGCTGGCCGCCGCGACGGTTGGCTGGTTTCTCCTGAAGCGCCCCGAGGCTCCGATGAGCGCCGTGCAGGCTGTACCGTTGACCTCGCTGGCGGGCTCAGAGGTCGATCCAGCACTTTCGCCGCGCGGCGACCAGGTAGCCTTCGTCTGGAACGGAGCAGACCAGGACAGATACGACCTTTACGTCATGCTGACCGGCTCTGGAGAGCCGCTGCGTTTGACTGAAGGCCCCGGTGACGTGCGCTCGCCCGCCTGGTCACCGGACAATCTCGAGATTGCCTTTCTCCAGCGAATCGATCAGGCGAGTTATGGGGTGGCAGTTATTCCCGCCCTTGGCGGCGCGCAGCGAATACTGGAGACGGTTTCAGTCATGGGTTTCCCTGGGGTGGACTGGTCTCCCGACGGCAAGTGGCTCGCCGTGGTGGACATGGAACCTACGAGTCTCAGGGAGTCGATCACGCTGATCTCCATCGACAGCGGAGAGAAGCGATTCTTGACCACTCCCTCGTCGAGCGGCGTCGGCGACAAGCTCCCGGTCTTCTCTCCTGACGGCCGGACGCTGGCGTTCGTGCGCTGGTACGAGGGGCCCAGGAACGAGGTCTATCTGACGGACTTGGCGGGGGATGACCTCCGGCTCTTGCACACGTACGAAGGTTGGATTCGCGGGTTGGACTGGATGCCCGATGGGTCGAAGCTCGTGTTCGCCTCGAACTGGAACGGTAGCAGCGGGCTCTGGGGACTCTCGCTGAACGGCGAGCTCTCACAGCTCTCCTTCGGACAGGGCGCTAAGGGGCTCACCGTCGCGGCCATCGGAGACCGACTCGTCTTTGACCAGGAGTTTGCTGAAACCAACATCTGGCGGGTGAACGGTCCGGCGGCACAAGGACCATTAACGCGGAGCCGAGTGATCGGGTCGACGCGCAACGACTGGTCTCCCCAGTTCTCGCCTGATGGCAGCAGGATCGCTTGGGCCTCCGATCGCGCCGGTAGCACGCGAATATGGGTCGCACATGGTGACGGAGGCAGCCCCGTCGAATTGGTGACCACGCAGACGGCGGCCGCCATCAGGCCACGTTGGTCCCCCGATGGCCGGAGTATCGCCTTTGGGCAGAATCCGCACGGTTCGCTCGATGTCTACGTGATGGAGGTCGAGGGCGGCTTCCCTCGCCGGCTCACGGACAGTGAGTCGATGGACGGCGCCGAGGGTTGGTCCCAGGACGGTCGCTGGATCTACTTCTTTTCAGACCGAACCGGCAGCTACCAGGTCTGGAAGGTGCCCACGGCCGGTGGCGAGCCGGTCCAGCTGACGACACAGGGGGGCCTTTTGCCGAAGGAATCCGCCGACGGGCGATTCGTGTTCTATTTGAGTGAAAGCCCGCCGTTCCCTATTTGGAAGGTGCCCGTAGATGGCGGTGAAGAGACTCTGGTACTGGAGAGGCCCGGAATCTCCCTGTCCGGTTTCGAAGTCTGGGGAGAAAACCTCGTCTACCTGCTGAGGGACGAGAGCGCGGGTCCGCGGATCGAGCGATTCGACCTTCGAACCGGGCAGCTCTTCACGGTTGCAGAGCTCGGTCCCGAGACCCGGATCGGGAAATACGGCCGCATCAGCGTCTCATCGGACGGCCGCTGGATACTGTATCCCCAGGACGACAGTCGGGGCGCGGACCTGGTGATGATCGAGGACTTCCACTGAGTCTCACTCGCGTAGGACTCCAGGGCAACGATCTCAGAGCTGAAGAGACTCAAAGGAGATCGAGCCGGGCAGTACGGCATACGGATTAGCGATCAGTGGCGACTCTGTTTCTCCTGGTGGAGCGGAGATGCTTGTGAGGTCGAGGAACAGCGTCTCGGAAAGCGCTTGGAGCAGGAAGTCGCCGTCCTGGCTTGATGACTGAAGTACCTACAAGACGAGGATTGAGAGCAGGGCCAGGTGCACGGCGGCGCGATGTTCTCTAGGCGGGCACCTTCTCGAGGGCCTTTCTCAGGTCATCCAAGTTCATCACGGGCGTGAACTCAACGCCAGCGTCCACTTGAGAATGGTTCGCATTTCTTACTCCTCTTGATGGTCTGGGTTGATGGTCTCGGCCCCGAAGTGACCGAAATCACCACCTTGGCGATTGCCGCCTGCTGCCCACCGCCTGATTCGGATTGCTGGCGGGAGCCTAGCAGAGCAAGCGAGAGCCAGTGTCGGCTCAAGGTCCAGCCGCACGGGCGGCTGTCGATCGCCCGGAACCCAGTTTCACAGGGCGGCAGATGTGGTACGTTCGTAGTGCGCGAAGAGAAATTCCCACCCATTATCCCGAACAGAGGGCTCGTGAGTCTCTCGAGTCATGCAACCGAGATATCATCGAATCGAGGTGCTTCAATGATCCGGATTACCTGGGCGTTCGCCCTTTCTCTCGTGATGGCGGGCCCGGTCATGGCCCAGAACCTCCTGGTAAACCCGGGCTTCGATGTACCGGATCAACTCGCCGGTTGGACCTGCACCACGAATAACGGTGTGACCACGTGGAGCCCCGACGATCGTCTGGGTTCGCCGATCTCCGGCTCGATGCAGAATGACGTCACCGCCACCGCCGACAATCGAAATGTCCGTTGCTCTCAATGCGTGCCCGTCAACGAACAGTTCGGGTACATCGCGTCGACCTGGCTTTTCTGGCCCGACGATGCCGACGTATCCCAGCAGGGATCGACCAGGATTTCGTTCGTTTTCTACAGCGACGCTGATTGTACCGTCGTCGCGGGCGACGGCGACATCGTGATCAAAGCCCCGATCCTCGAAACCTGGCTCCACCTCGAGTCCGAAGAAGCGGTGGCACCCATCGGTGCCGTGGCGGCCAGGGTCTTCGTCTTTACCTGGCAAAACAACGCGAATCAGCCCGTTCGGGCGAGGCTTGATGACCTCGACTTCAGCACGACGACGAGATTCCGTGACGGCTTCGAGTCCGGCGACACCTCGGCCTGGTCGAGTACGGTGCAGTAGCAGGACCCTCGGACCTGGCTCCTTGTTGTGCCGGGTGTTCGCACCTGGCCCCTTTTCTTCGCCTCTCCCTTGATTCTCCTCTTCGGCAGCAGTAGCGTTTCAGATACCTCGACAAGGGTAAGCCAGCCGAAAGGCTGAGCACACAAAGCCGCGGGTCCTCCTCCAAGAAGAAGACCGCCGGGCTGCCGAAGGGCGACAGATGGTGTGTAACCTTTCTCTCCGCTTTCGTCTGTTACTAGAGAATGGCAGCAGAATCTCAACAAAGGCACACCTGGGAAAACCCAGGGCCGCAAAGCCACGGGTCCTAATCTCCGTCTAGGACCCAGGGACCGCCGGGCTACCGAAGGGCAGTGGTCTGGACCCATGAAGGGTTCCGACATCACACACGAGGAGGAAGCAAGATGAAGAAGTCACTGGTTGTCACACTCTTGGTACTCATGGGAGCGGCAGTGCCTTGGGCCGCTACAGCGCTCGAAGTTGAGGACTGCCAGTACCATAATGCCAAGCTAGACGTCAGCACCGGTACCGTGAACTTTGACCCGCCAGGAGACTACGATTTCTGCCTCGAGGGCGCAAAGCTCGTAGGCACTCTCAATGGCACCTATACGTCTTGTGCCGACTTCGCCACCTATTTGTCTAGCGATTCGATCTTTGGAGATGGTTTTGCCCAAATCGAAACCGGAAAGTACGATTCCTGGGTCGAGACGAAGAAGGGGACACTGGTGATCAGCGAATGGAGTTGGTGGGATGGCGATTTTGGCGTTGAGACTGGCTTCGCGAAAGTCATCAGCGGCACGGGAGTCTTCGAGGGCAAAGTTGGATCGCTCCTTTGGCATCCCATATGGCCGGGCTCCGGTAAATTCGATCTTCCACTCGAGGGCTACATCTGCACGCCCGTGCCCGAGGACTAAGGGACGCGATCAAGTGAGGTGAGTCGCTGCCGCCCCGATTGCCTTCGG
>Ga0316192_10003410_pt1 | contig 11597 bp, 11 predicted proteins | sample MerIslwburrow_MG_FD_204931 | JGI IMG/M metagenome (GOLD analysis project Ga0316192, IMG submission 204931) | Coastal sediment microbial communities from Maine, United States - Merrow Island worm burrow | ecosystem: Environmental > Aquatic > Marine > Coastal > Sediment | place: USA: Maine...
TTAGGTGTTTTTTAATAATACTTTTCTTAATAATTCTAATGATTTTACAGAGGCCTTTTGTATAACTTTTTCTCTTGGCTGGCCAAAATTAAATTCTTCAATGTGTACATCGTTAGGTGTAGCGATACCAATAAAAACAACCCCTACTTTTGTCTCTGTTTTATCTGTAGTTGGGCCCGCATTACCTGTAACGGCAATGGCAAAATCACTTTTATATAATTTCTTAATGCCTAAAGCCATTTCTTCAACGACTTCCGCGCTTACCACTGAATATTTTTTTATAGTACTTGGTAAAACACCTAAAAGTTCCGTTTTAATGCGCTCATTATAACTAACAACCGAGCCAATATAATATTGAGAAGCACCAGGTACAGCTGTGATCATTTGTGCAATATTGCCGCCTGTACAACTCTCTGCAGTAGCTAATGTGTTCTTGTTTTCTATGAGAAGTTTCCCAATAATAGCTTCTATTGCACCTTCTTCTTCAAAACCAACAAAAATATCCTTGACATGACTTACTAGTTCTTGAATAAAAGAACTCATAGCTGTTTCAATTTTGTTTTTATCAAAACCTTTAGCTGATAAACGCAGTCTCACCCTCCCAAGGTTAGGTAAATATGCCAGCTTAATAAAACCAGGTAAACTATCCTCCCATTTCTCTAGTCTATTGGCAATAGCACTTTCTCCAAGACCATATGTCAATATGGTTTTGTGGAAGATAAAAGGGCACCTGTATTTTTCCTGAAGATAAGGTAATACTTCAAAGGTCAGTAAGGCTTTCATTTCATAGGGAACACCAGGAAGTGAAACGAAGGTTTTATTGCCTTTCTCAAATAACATACCTGGCGCAGTACCAAATCTATTTTTTAATGCTAAAGCTTTAGATGGAATTAAAGCTTGATTTCGATTTAAATCAGATATTGGAGTACTTATATGTTTTTTAAATAAATGTTCGATTTGCTCTAAAACTTCATCATTTCGAATTAATGTATCATTGAAATATTCGCAAATTGTATGCTTGGTAATATCATCCTTGGTTGGCCCCAATCCCCCTGTAATTATTATAATATCAGTATTTTCTTCAGCTTCCTTAAAAGCTTTTAATATATGTTTTTTATCATCTTGAATTGACGTAATTTGATATACAGAAATCCCAATTTTATTGAGTTCTTTGCTAATAAATGCAGAATTAGTATCCACAATTTGACCTATGAGAATCTCATCTCCTATAGTTATGATTTCAGCTTGCAAATTGATGTCAGGTTTAAAATTAAAAACCAAAGATAAGAAGATTAACAACCCAATTGTATTAAAACTTTATGAAGAATGATCTGTATTTTGATTTTCAGCATCAAAAAAAATATTACTTTTATCAAAATTAATAATTAAGGTATTTATGAAAAGAAATATACTTTTGACTCTACTATTGGTAATTAACTTAGCCATTAATGCGCAAGAAGTGATCTCCGCCCAAGGTGCTAGTTATAGTAATTCAAATGGTAGTATTGACTTTACAATTGGCGAAGTTGTTACGGCAACATTAACTAATACTAATAATATCCTGACTCAGGGATTTCATCAGACTAATTTATCTGTTTTGGCGGTTGACGATTTCGATATAAACTTTCAAGCCCGGGTTTTTCCGAATCCAACTCAAAATGTTCTACAATTAGACATTCAGAACTTCAGCGGATTAAACTATAAATTATACGATATTCAAGGAAGGCAACTTTCAATTGCTAAAATTGATAAAAAGAACACAGTAATAAATACTGCCCAGTATGCAAAAGGAATGTATTTATTAGTGATTTTAAATGAAAACAAGCAAAAACTAAAAACATACCGAATTATTAAAAATTAAGCAATGAAAAAAATATACACAATTTTAGCCGCCTTATTATTAACATTAAGTATGTACGCTCAAAGTCCTGAGGCAATTAACTATCAGGCTGTTGTTCGGGATGGTAGTGGTAATATAATTGCAAATCAATCCATAGGAGTACAAATAAGCATTTTGCAGACTACAGCAACTGGTACAGTTATCTTTAGTGAAACATTCACTAAGACTTCAAACGGTTTTGGTCTAATAAATTTAGCTATAGGAACGGGAACTGCCACTACCGGAACCTTTGCCGGTATTGATTGGAGTAATGGGCCATATTTTGTTAAAACTGCGGTTGATGTTACAGGAGGATCAAGCTATGTTGAAATGGGTACCAGCCAATTATTAAGTGTGCCTTATGCTCTATTTGCCGAAAATTCTGGTGACAGCAAATGGGAAGATGGAATAAATTCCGGTATTGGTTACACTGGAGGAACTGTTGGCATAGGTACTCTAGATGCATTACCATCAAGTCAATTATTAATAGCTAATAATAATCCTAATGATATTAGTAACATTAGAATAATTAGTGAAAATGCAAGTGGCCTTGCGAAAATCAATATTACAAATGATGTGTTAAATACTATGGTTTTTGGTATTAATGGTTCAGCCAGTTTATGGGGAGGTGCTAATGAAGCTTTTTTATGGTATTTTGATAATTTTGACTTTAAAATTGGGATCGGTGGTTTTGAGAGGCTTCGGATTAAAAATACTACCGGAAATATAGAAGTTAAAACGGGTGATGTTTATATTGAAAATATTGGAAGCGGTGTCATAATGAAATCTCCTAATGGTAATTGCTGGAGAATGACAGTGAGTGATGCTGGGCTTCCAGTAGTCACAAGTATTCCTTGTCCTTAAGGTAAATATTTTTTAAAATTTAAAATATTTAAATAGGTTTTCTTTTAAAAGAAAACCTATTTTATTTTTATGTCAAATGCTCTGTTACCCCCAAGCATACCAACTAATATATCATTTTCTTTAACTTCCCCTACTCCAGCCGGTGTTCCGGTAAAAAGAAGGTCTCCTTTTTTTAAGGTAAAAAATTGAGATACATATGCAATCAATTCATCAATTTTCCATAACATAGCATTCGTATTGCCATCTTGAACAATTACTTCATTCTTTATTAATTGAAATGGTAAATTTTTCAAATCAAACTGTTCTTTAGGGTAAAATTCACCTACTACGGCACTTCCATCAAAAGCCTTGGCTTTTTCCCAAGGTAATCCCTTTTCTTTACATTGAGCCTGTACATCACGAGCAGTAAAATCAATACCTAATCCAATTTCATCATAATATTTATTTGAAAATTTTTCATCAATATATTTACCAACCTTATTAATCTTAACTAAAACTTCTACTTCATAATGTATCTCATTTGAGAACGGCGGAATAAAAAATGGCATTTTTTTTGGCAAAATAGCAGAATCGGGCTTCAAAAAAACCACAGGATTTTTTGGTCTTTCATTGGCCAATTCTTCAATATGTTTGGCATAATTTCTACCGATACAGATGATTTTCATATTAAATGAATTAATTTTTGATTTATTTATCTAAACTCCATGAAAATTAGGGAATCCATTTCTTTTCAAAATTAGGCTTACGTTTTTCTAAAAAAGCATTCCGACCTTCTTTGGCTTCCTCAGTCATATAGGCTAATCGAGTAGCTTCTCCGGCAAAAACTTGTTGCCCAACCATACCGTCATCAGTCAAATTCATGGCAAACTTTAACATTTTAATGGATGTTGGTGATTTTTCTAATATTTCTTGCGCCCATTGATAAGCTGTTTCTTCTAACTCATTATGCGGTATAACAGCATTAACCATACCCATTTCACAGGCTTCTTGAGCTGTATAATTTCTCCCTAAAAAGAAAATTTCACGTGCTTTTTTCTGCCCAACCATTTTTGCCAAATATGCTGAACCATAGCCCCCATCAAAACTAGTAACATCAGCATCCGTTTGTTTAAAAATAGCATGTTCTTTACTTGCCAAGGTCAAATCACAAACTACATGTAAACTATGTCCACCCCCTACAGCCCATCCGGGGACAACCGCAATTACTGCTTTCGGCATAAAGCGTATTAATCTCTGTACTTCCAGAATATTTAATCTATGATAACCATCATCACCTACATACCCTTGATCACCTCTTGATTTTTGATCTCCACCACTACAAAAAGAATAGATTCCATCTTTGGTTGAGGGCCCTTCTGCTGATAATAATACAACCCCTATGGTAGTATCTTCTTGTGCATCATAAAAAGCCTCATATAATTCTTTGGTGGTTTTTGGCCGAAAAGCATTGCGCACATTGGGCCTGTTAAATGCTATTCTTGCCACCCCATTACACTTTTTATAGGTGATGTCTTCAAATTTTTTTACAGTTTTCCAGTCGATCTGTATCATATTTTACAATTTTATTCGTTTGTAAAGATATAATTAAGAAAAAGACTAAAAAAATTAGTCCTCGAAAAACTAAAAATTGTTATAACCCATGAAGAATTTGTGCGCTAAACTTTTCTTTCTGCTATTTTCCGTATATGCATTTTCTCAAAATGTGCAAACAGAGACTTTTAAATCTGTTGAATTAAGTGGAGAATTAAATAATGAAAGAACTATAAAAATATATATACCTGAATCATATAAACAAGATTCTACTAGAGTATATCCGCTAGCTCTAGTTTTAGATGCTGAATATTTATTTGATATTTATGTTGCTAACTCTAAACTTTTTGCACTAAAAGATAAAGCTCCTGAACAAATTGTAGTTGGCATTTATCAGAATCAAAGAAATGAACGTAAAAAGGATTGTGAAGTGAACGCTAATAGTATGCTTACAGAAAGTAGTTCAAAATTTTACAAGTTCATTAAAAATGAATTATTAAATTATATAGAAGATAATTATAGGATTTCTCCTTTCCGAACTATCGTTGGTAATACTATTACTGCGAATTTTACCAACTATTTCATGGTTGAAAATGAAAATCCGTTTAATGCATATATTAATATAAATCCAAGTTATTCCAGAGATATTTCAGAGTTATTCAGAGGAAAAATTCCGAGTATAGATTCAAACACTTATTACTATTTAAACACTGGCGATTATAACGGTGAACAAAAAGATAAAGCCATTGAAACAGCTTATTATGTTCTTAAAAATTTCGAAAATGAAAATTTTAAATGTAAATACGATGTCTTTGATGGATCGACGCGCATATCATCAATAGGCCAAGCCATATCTGGAGCATTTGCTCATATTTTTAATATGTATTCATCTATTTCAAAAGAAGAATTTGACGAACATATTGCCAAGTTGAGCCCTCCTGAGGCCATAGAATATTTAGAAAAAAAATATGTTGAAATTCAATATTCATTTGGAGCTAACTTAAAAATTAGACAACGGGATATATTCGCCGTTGAATCTATAATTTTAGATAAAGAAGAAGGCGATTATTTAGAAGAGTTTGGTAAAATGATTAATCGCTTATACCCGGAATCACCAATTGGTGATTACTATATTGGGCAATACTATGAAACAGGAAATGATTATAAAAGAGCCTTGAAATATTATAAAAATGGATATTCAAAAATTTCTGGTGAAGATCCAAATGCCGATGGCTACTTTCAAAATGTTGAACGTGTATTGGCAAAACAAAAAAATTTACGAGGAGAGGTAGATATTACTGAAGATGAAATAATTGAAAGCGAAACTGAAGAAGGTACTGGTTCTGGAGTGGAAGGCCGCGATGAAAAGGAATAAAAAGACAACATACTTACAACAAAAAAGCTATTCGGTTTGAATAGCTTTTTTGTTTTTACAATTAAATGATGATTATTTATCAATACTATAAGCAATTAAAATATCTTTTCAGCACCTTATCATTCATTGTATTAGGTGTAAAAATTTCCAATAGTTTAGGTTCTTTTTCTAATTGATAAAATGATTTTAATTCAACTTTTAATTCAATTTCATTTTTCGCCTTATAATATTTTATGTTAAACATTTCAGATAATTGCCGGGCGGTTAAATTATGAGGAGTTTCAAAATAATCTAACACATTAGTATTACTAGGACCTGGAATAAATTTAAAAATTCCTCCACCTCCATTATTAATTATTATAATTCTAAAATCATTTCTTATAAAATTATTCCATAACGCATTACTATCATAAAAAAAACTAATATCTCCAGTAATGAATACTGTTTGCTGTTCTACTAGGTGAGCAGCTCCTATTGCTGTAGCAGTACTTCCATCAATACCACTGGTACCTCTATTACAAAAAACATCTAAAGTAGGGTTTACATCGAATAATTGAGAATATCTAATAACAGAACTATTACCCAACTGAAGCTTACAATGATCGGGTATACTCTCCAATAGAATTTTAAATACTGTTAAATCAGAAAATTCAGCTGCCTCTAGAAATGTTCTATGATGATTGCTCCTTAGTTTTTTAATTTCTAACCAATTATCCTGATAATCACTATTTTTATTTTTTACAATTTTTAAAAATTTATCAAAGAATTGATTTGGAGAGGTTACAAAATGTTTTGAAAGACAATGGAATGTGTTAAAAGCATTTTTATTATCAATATGCCAATGATGTTTGGGCTGATACTTACGTAAAAATTGTTTAACTTTTTTTGATACTACCATACCTCCCAACGTTATTAGAATATCTGGTTGTAACCTTTTATAATCGTTCTTGTTTAAAGGAAAAATAAGTTTATCAATACTATTCACAAATTTTGGATGATGAATATTTGAAGTAGTCTCGGTAAATATCAATACTGATTCGTCTTCTACTATTTGCGAAAGCTGGTTCTGTAAATTAATATTAGGAAAATGACTACCAACGATAACTAATTTCTTCTTTGAACTGTTCCATATAGAGGCATATTCCTTTAAATTATCATTAAACACATCACTTTCAATAATTTTGTTTTTGACAATATAATCTTTCAAAACTAATTGATCGGTAGTATTATATAATGGCTCATCAAAAGGGGCATTAATATGAACAGGCCCATTATTAATTATTGCGGTAGAAATGGCTGTAGAAATCATCTGAGAATTTTCTTCTCTGTCAACTTCCTTTTCAGATAAGTTCGCGTTATATAAACTATGATTATGGAATACATTTTCTTGACGAATGGTTTGCCCGTCTCCAATATCTATTAAATGCTTTGGCCTGTCAGCAGAAATAACTACTAAAGGAATATCACTATAATATGCCTCAGCAATAGCGGGATAATAATTCAACAGGGCAGATCCTGAGGTACAAACTATTACGGCTGGTTTTTGTGTTTGCTGGGCAATACCTAGTGCAAAAAACGCAGCACAACGTTCATCAACTATACTATATGTTTTAATTTTAGGATGATTTGTAAAATTTATTGTTAAGGGTGCATTGCGAGAACCTGGCGATATAATAACATGTCCAATTTCATATTCACAACAGTATTCAACTATTAGTTGAGCTAAGTCTTTATTAGAATATATCATTTAAGACCATATTTATCGAATAAATAGATGATAGAAGTCATGGTCGCTGCCCCTAACTCTAATTCTCGTTTATTAACAGCATCAAATTTATCCGCACTCGTATGATGATAATCAAAATAACGCTGAGAATCCGGTTTTAGACCTAGCAATACATTATTTTCTTTTTTTAGAAGACGAATATCTGAGCCACCTCCACCCCTAACAAACAAGTGAATATTATAAGGTTCAAATAATGGCTTCCAATCTTGTATATTCTTAAAATTAGCATCATTACATGTAAACCCAAACCCTCTAGGCGTGAAACCACCAGAATCAGATTCTAGAGCAACTATGTGATTTTCATTATTCTTTTCAGCTAATGCTGAATACGCCTTACCTCCACCTAAACCGTTTTCTTCATTCGCAAATAATACTACTCTCAACGTTCTTTTTGGTTTGATGTTTAACTCTTTATATAATCGAAATACTTCCATTGACTGCACTATACCTGCCCCATCATCATGAGATCCATCACCGATATCCCAGGAATCCAGATGACCTCCAACTAGAATAATTTCATTAGGGTATTCACTCCCTTTAATTTCACCAATAACGTTGTTTGAAATTGCCTGTGGTAAATTCTGACAACTTTGTTTGAAAAAAAACTTTAATTGAATTTTGTCTTTTTGTTCCAATAAAGTGCTTAGCATTTTGGCTCCATTAGTGCTTATAGCTGCAGCAGGAATTTTTTCATTCTCGGCGTTGTCTCCATAACTCATGGCTCCAGTGTGAGGAAAATTATCCATTTTCAGATTCAAGGAACGCACGATAGCACCTACAGCTCCAAATTTACCAGCTATGCGTGCTCCACTATAACGTTGATCCCCACTTGCTCCATATGCTTGAAAAGTATTAATCTTGTCGGCAGGCATCGGCCTGTTATAAAAAACAATTTTACCTTTTACTTTTTCACCTAACTCTTCAACCTCTTTTAAACTCTGAACTTCTATAACCTCTGCCAAAATACCTTCAGCAGGTGTTGCAATTGATCCTCCAAGCGCACAAATTTCAGCTTTAAAATTACCATACTGGGTTTGCACATATGCTTCTTCTTTTTCACCCCTTACCCAGTGTGGAACAGTTACCGGTTGTAACCAAACCGAATCCAGTTTTAATTTATTAAGCTCGCTCAAACCCCAAATTACGGCTTTTTTGTCACCTTCAGACCCTGCTAGACGAGCACCAATTTTATTTGATAGGTAATTTAACCAATCGTAACTTTTCCCATTTGTAAGAGAGGCAGTGTATATTGCTCTAAGTTTGGTTGAATCCTTTTTGAATTCTTCTTGCTGTGCTGAAACAATAGCACATATGAAGAAAATTGTTATTTTTAATATTGTTTTCATATCCTTGCATCAATCCTCTCCAATGAGAAGCTTTTTAGTAGTGTTTTTATTACCTTATACTTTATTATCAACCCAATTAAGTCATCCTGTTGAGAAGATTTAGAATGGGCTTTAATCGTTTTCTAGTTCAGCTTTGAATTCATCTAATTGAGCTTTGGTTTCATCGTCAAGTTCCGGCTCTTGTATGTCTTTATATTGTTTCAAAGTTTGTAAGATAGTTTCGGCCACCAATAAACGCACTGTAGGTTTATCGTCAGCCGGGACTATATACCAAGGAGCTTTTTTGGTAGAGGTTCTATTCAGTAAATCTTCATAACAATCTTGATATTTAAACCACAATTTACGTTCATTTAAATCTCCAGCTGAAAATTTCCAGTTTTTTTGTTTTAATCTAATTCTACGAAGCAATCTGTTTTTTTGTTCATCTTTTGAAAGATGTAAAAAAAATTTTAAAATAATAGTTCCATTTTCGGCAATATGATTTTCAAAATTCTTGATGTGCTCCATCCGTTTATGATAAAAACCATCATTTAGGCCATCAATATTTTTTACATCAGGAATATTTTCGCCCAAAATATATCCGGGATGTACGCGCGTAACCAATACATTTTCGTAATGTGTTCGATTAAAAACACCTATTTTACCTCTTTCAGGTAAGGCAATATAATGCCTCCATAAAAAATCATGTTTTAATTCCTTTTCTGATGGCACTTTAAAACTATGAACTACAACACCACGAGCATTAACATCTTTAAAAACTTCGCGTATTAAACTATCTTTACCCGAAGTGTCCATTCCTTGTAAACAAACCAACATACTGTATTTCCCATGAGCATACATAGTGTCTTGCAGTTCACTTATCTGCTTACGGATTTTTTTTAGTTGCTTCTTAGCGTCTTCAACAACTTCTTTTGTATTGATTTTATCTAAACTTACGCTTTGAGAAACCTTATATTTATTAATATCCATATTTTCAAAATTAACGTTTAAATATAAAAATATAATCTTTTTATTTAACAATTTTTATAATAGTTTTCATCTCTTAGCTGCTTTTTTGTTTCTTTAAATTATGCGCTTGTAAAAGTTTAAAATAAATATCAATAGACTCTAATTATTAAAATTGAATTTTTTCAATATAATTTTATTGATTATATTTATACATTATTAATATTATCAGTAAATCATGAATAAAGGAACAGTAAAATTCTTCAATGGATCTAAGGGATTTGGATTCATTATAGATGATGATTCAAAAACGGAGTATTTTGTACATGTCTCAGGACTTATTGACGAAATCAATGAAGGTGATGCTGTAGAATTTGAATTACAAGAAGGTAAAAAAGGTTTAAATGCAGTAAACGTTAAAGTAATTTAATTTTTATTATTAACTTTTTTTTAAAATTTAGTCTATCATATTATGATAGACTTTTTTTTTAATAGTTTTAACTAAGTTGACAGTTTCAATTTTAAAAACGAACTTCGTTTATGTTTTTATTAATATTATTTACTGGCAAACAATTTTACATCATCTTCAGAAACCTCAACCCCTCCAAGTATAATTAATCGCTCAACAACGTTTCTCAATTCCCGAATATTTCCGGTCCAATCATATTCTTGTAATTTTTTGATAGCTTTATCAGAGAATGATTTAACAACATTACCTTGTTCTTCTGCAATTTTATTAGCAAAGTGATTGATCAATAACGGAATATCATCACGTCTATCATTTAATCCTGGTACATCAATTAAAATAACGGCCAGCCTGTGATATAGGTCTTCACGGAATTTACCTTCGGCTATTTCCTTTGCCAAGTCTTTATTTGTAGCCGCTATAACTCTCACATTTACTTTAATATCCCTGTCACTACCTACTCGACTAATTTTATTTTCCTGCAATGCACGCAAAACCTTGGCCTGAGCAGATAAACTCATATCACCAATTTCATCCAAAAAGATAGTACCACCATTTGCCGCTTCAAATTTACCAGCCCTGTCTTTATTTGCACCTGTAAACGAACCTTTTACGTGACCAAATAACTCACTTTCAATTAATTCAGAAGGAATTGCGGCACAATTCACTTCAATTAAAGGTGACTTATATCTTTCACTTTTTTCATGTAACCAATGCGCAACTAATTCTTTTCCTGTCCCGTTCGAACCCGTAATTAACACTCTGGCATCTGTGGCTGCAACTTTTTCTATGATTTCCTTAATGAGAGTAATGGCTTGACTCTCACCAATCATCTCATAATTTCTACTAACTTTTTTCTTAAGCTGTTTATTTTCAACAACCAAACTCTTTTTATCTAATGCATTACGCACTGCATTGAGCAATCTATTAAGATCTGGTGGTTTAGAAATATAATCAAACGCTCCCATACGCATAGTATGTACAGCAGTATCAAGGTCACCATGACCCGAGATCATCAACATTGGAATTTCAGGTTTTATTTTTTGTGTCCTTTCCAACACTTCAACACCGTCCATTTTGGGCATTTTAATATCACATAAAATTAGGTCGTAATCGTTATTTTTAATGAGCTCCATTCCCACAAGGCCATCTTCTGCTTCTTCAACTTCATAAGTCTCACTTTCTTCAGAAATGATCTTTTTCAATACTCTTCGGATTGCAACCTCATCTTCTATTATTAATATTTTTGACATTTATATTTTATTTTTTTGTTCAATTATATGTATATCTCTCTGTGGGAAAGGAATTGCTATTTTATTTTCTCTAAACAACCTATCTATCTCAAAACGAATATCACTTTTCGGAATAGCTCCTTGAAAACTATCATTCAGCGTAAATATGAGTTT
>Ga0316192_10003411_pt1 | contig 11597 bp, 8 predicted proteins | sample MerIslwburrow_MG_FD_204931 | JGI IMG/M metagenome (GOLD analysis project Ga0316192, IMG submission 204931) | Coastal sediment microbial communities from Maine, United States - Merrow Island worm burrow | ecosystem: Environmental > Aquatic > Marine > Coastal > Sediment | place: USA: Maine...
CTCTATGTGGTGTGCAACGATGTCCGCGACGGTCGCTGCTGCGCGTATGGGGCCAATCGTCGCTTGGAGCCAGTCACACCTGTGTGTGCGGGCTCCAAAGCCCCGCGATGGGACGCGTTTATCGACCCCGGATAGTGCCAGTGGCCATTTCTGGCCCCAAGTTGTCGGTTGGGTTGGTGCTAGATTCGCCTGCGGTGGCTGACTAGCTTGAGACGCAACCAAGGTGCGCCTTTGCAGCGCACCGGGCGGTCGCTGCAGTGCGGCAGGCCAGCGCCTCGGGAGAGCGTTCTCGGTCTGTTCGATCTGGGGCGCCCGGTGGCGACCACCGCGAAGCGGCCGGTCACCACTAGGCAGCTCGCGGGCGAATCCGTATGGTTACCATCGTGCCGACAAAATGATAACCCGGCACCGGTTCTCGCAATGCACCGCACTTGACGGCGCTTGCGGGTAAGCGCAGTGCTTCGGCATCGCGGCCATGTGGCCGGCGTGCCGGGCGGCGCGGCGCCTACATCCGTAAACGCTACAACAACAGCGCGGGTGCGCACACACCACTGGAGGAAAGACGCGATGTGTTCAAAGTCCGTTTCCCGATTTAATCCCCAACGCCGCAAGGTACTCAAGGGTGCCGCCGCGGCGAGCGTAGCCGTTGCTGGTCCTTGGGTGGTCAGCCGCGAGGCGCTGTCCTCGTCCGGCGAGATCAACATTCTGATGTGGTCGGATTACCTTCCGCCGGGCTGGATCGAAGCCTTCGAAAAGGAGACCGGCATCAAGGTGAACTACACCGGCATCGGCTCCAACGAGGAAATCATCAACAAGATGAAAGCCACCAAGGGCCGCGGTTTCGACATCTGCAGCCCGACCAACATGCGCTCCCTGCAGTGGGAGCCGCTGGGTCTGCTGCAGCCCTTCGATAAGAGCCGTATCCCCAACATCGGCGACGTCAACCCGGCGATGCTGCGCGTTGGCGACGAGGAGTGGAACTTCGGCGGCAAGGGTTCGCACTGGCTGCCGCACATCTGGGGCACCGAAGCGGTGGCTTGGCGCACCGACCTCTACACCCCGCCGGATGGCACACCCACCTACGGCGCGATCTGGAATTCGGCCAACGCCGGCAAGACCATGATCCGCCCGCACTCGGGCATGCTCGGCGCCGGTCTCTACCTGGAGCGTATCGGCGAGCTGGAGCCGGGAGCGATGAAGGGTGCCTATGGCGACGAGCAGACCATGCGCAAGGTATGGAGCAAGGTCACTGACTTCTGCATCTCGCGCAAGAGCAACATCAAGCTGTTCTGGAACGATGCGGACAGCCAGAAGAACGGCTTCCTCAACGACGGCGTGATCGTCGGTCAGACTTGGGATGGCCCGCCGCTGGCGATGAAGGGCGCTGGTGATCCGGTCACCTATCAGGCGCCGATGGAGGGTGCGCTGGCTTGGGTGGACGGCATGTCCATGCCCATCGGTTCGAAGAACACCGATCAGGTCTACGCCTTCTTGGAGTTTGCTTTCCGCGCCGAACCGGCCGGCAAGGCCATCGACGATCACGGCTACAACTCCGCCGTGCTCGGTGCCGACAAGTTCGCCGGGGCGCAGTACAAGAAGAACTTCGCCGAGGCCTATCCGGGTGATTCACTCTCCAACCTGTGGCCCTGGCCGAAAGAGCCGCAGTGGTACGCGGACGTGCGCACGGAGTTCCGCAACCGCTTCGTCAACGCCTAATCGGGATTATCCCGAAAGGCGACAATCCGCGCCGGCTCACCCGCTATAGCGGGCCCCGGGCCGGCGCGGTACCCGGATCCGGACGCTAGTGCCCCTCAGTTGGGGGGCCGCCGTCTGCCAGCCGAAAGCGAGTCACCCCGAGCCATGAGTGCCAACGTCGAATTGCAGAATGTCTGGGTCAAGTTTGGCCCCTTCGTCGCCGCCCGCGACATCAACGTCAACATCGAGGGCGGTGAGTTCTTCAGCTTTCTCGGCCCATCGGGCTGCGGCAAGACCACCCTGCTGCGCTGCGTCTCGGGCTTTCTCGAGCCCTCTGAGGGCACCGTGAGCATCGGCGGCCAGGACATGGGCGGCATCGGTCCCAACAAGCGCCCCACGGCGCTGATTTTCCAGAACCTCGCGCTGTTCCCGCTGATGACGGTGTGGGAGAACATCACCTTCGCCCTGGAGGTGCGTGGCGCCGGAAAGGCTGAGCGGCGCAAGCGCGCCGACGAGTTGCTGGAGCTGATCGCCCTTCCGGGGCAGGGCGACAAGATGTGCTCCGAGCTGTCCGGCGGCCAGCGCCAGCGCGTTGCCATCGCCCGCGCCCTGTGCGCCGAGCCCAAGGTGCTGCTGCTCGACGAGCCACTTTCCGCGCTCGATCTAAAGCTGCGCCAGCACATGCGCTCCGAGTTGCGCGCCATCCAGCAGCAGGTGGGCATCACTTTCATCTACATCACCCACGACCAGGGCGAGGCGCTGACCATGTCCGATCACGTGGCGGTGATGAGCGAGGGGGTGATCGAGCAGGTCGGCGACGGCAACACCCTGTACAACAACCCGGCCACCGCCTTCGCCGCCTCCTTCGTCGGTGAGAACAATCCCTTCGAGGGCCGCGTCGAAGCGGTCGACGGCGACTACGCGGTGGTCGACACCGGCAGCGGCCGCCTGCGCGCCCGCCTGCACAGCGGTGCCGAACCGCTGCGCGCCGGCGACAAGTCGATCGTCTTCGTCCGCCCGGAGGCGCTGAAGATCGTCGACGGCGATGCCGCGCAGTGGGACAACACGGTCGAGGGTCACGTCATGAAGGAGGAGTTCGAGGGCAGCCTCTGGCACGTGACCCTGTCCGGTTACGGCGGTGCGCCGATCCGCATGTCGGTGATCAATGAGCGCCAGTCGCTCGGCCACGCCGCCGGCGATTCGCTGAGCGTGGGCTTTCGCGCCGATATGGCGGTGGCCCTGCCGCACGGGCCCATGGCCGCCGAATAGGCGGCCGCAAATGAGGATCGCGCGATGAAGGGCATACAAGCATTTTTCAACAAGAACGGGCTGGTGCTGTCGCTGTTCCTGCTGGGCGCGGTGGGCATCTGGATCCTGCTGCTGATCATCCTGCCGCAGCTGTTCATGCTGGATTTCTCGTTCCGTTACAACTTGCCGCCGGCGGAGATCGGCGGGCCGATGGATGTGTATACGGTGGAGAACTACCGCTACATGATCTTCGGCAGCGTCAACAATCCGGACGCCTTCAACGTCGTCGACGTGACGGTGTTCCTGCGCACCATCGCCGCGGCGGTGTTCGTCACCCTGTTCGATCTGGCGATGTGCTACCCCATCGCCTACTACCTCGCACACGAGGCGCGCGGCGGCTTCGGTCGACTGATGGTGCTGTCGCTGATCGTGCCCTTCTGGGTCAACGAGATCCTGCGCGCCTTCGCCTTCCGCATCCTCTTTGGCAGCACCGGGGTGATCAACAACTTCATGCTCTGGGCCGGGCTCACGGATCAGCCCATCGACTTCATCCGCGAAGACATCGCCATGTACGCCGGTCTCGGCTACGCCTACATCCTGCTGATGGTGTTCCCGCTGTACAACGCGGTGGAGAGCCTGGATCGCAACCAGATCGAGGCGGCGCGCGACATGGGCGCCAGCTGGTGGCGCATTCACTGGCGGGTGATCATTCCCTACGCCAAGCCGGGCATCACCTCCGGCTGCACCATGGTGTTCATGCTCTCCGCCGGGGCGCTGGCGGCGCCGCAGATCCTCGGCGGGCCGAGCAGCCTGTGGTTCACGCAGATCATCTACCAGTGGTTCAACACCGGCGGTAACTGGCCGCGCGGCTCGGCCTACGCGGTGATTCTGCTCGGCGCCTGCATCGTCTTCGTGCTGTTGATGATGAAGGTCTTCAAGGTCCGCCTCGGGGAGATCGCGCGATGATGCAGGGCAACGCCGGTCGCTTCGCTTGGGGCGTATTTCTGCTGATCTTCTTCGCCTATCTGTTCGGGCCGCTGATTCTCATGAGCATCTCGGCCTTCAACAGTGCCACCTACCCGCAGGTGTCGCCCTGGGAGTGCTTCACCTTTGAGTGGTTCGAGGTGCTGGCCGCCGACGAAAAGCTCATGGCCGGCCTGCAGAAGAGCCTGCTGATCGGCTTCGGCGTGGTCTGCATGTCGGTGCCCATCGGCCTCGCCGCGGCGCTGGTGCTGACCCAGGTACACCAGCGCGTGCGACCGCTGTACTACACGGTCATCGTCTCGCCGATTCTGATCCCCGGTGTGGTGCTGGGCATCTCCACGCTGATCTTCTGGGATCGGCTCGGCATGATGTTTGACGCCGACTACGACAGCTTCTTCTACAGCGGCACCTTCCTCACCGTCATCGGTCAGACCACCTTCATCTCGGCCTACACCATGCTGGTGTTCATCGCCCGCTTGCAGCGCTTCGACCCGGTGCAGGAGGAGGCCGCGCTGGATCTCGGCGCCAGCCACGTGCAGACCTTCACCAAGGTGCTGCTGCCGTTCATGAAACCGGCCATCGCCTCGGCCGCGGTGCTGGCCTTTCTCGCCTCCTTCGAGAACTACAACACCACGGTGTTCACCATCGTCTCGGAGAGCACCCTGACCACCGTGCTGGCGAGCAAGGTGCGCTACGGCATCAACCCGTCGATCTCCGCGCTGGCGGTGATCATCGTCGTGCTGACGCTGATCGGTGCCACGGTGCACGAGATCCGCAAGCGCCGGCAGATGCGCGCCGCGGCCGCCGAAGGGCTCGACCCGGCCGTGGTCAACCGCGCCGCGCGCGCCACCCGTTTCGCCAGCCCGACGGCGATCATGATCGTGGCGATCACCATCGCCGGCCTCGCCACCGTGTGGATGAGCCGCGACTACAGCGTCATGGAGTGCAGGGCGCAGGTCGCCGAGGAGAAGCAACGCCAGGCCGAGGAGCGCCGCGAGGCGCTGCAGGCCGAGCGCCAGCAGCAGCTTCAGGCCGAGGGTGCGGCCGACTCCGGATCGAGCCAGTCCGGCACAGCGGATCGCGGCCAGTCCGGCGGCGATGGCGCTTACCAGAACATCTTCGCACCCACCAACCTGCAGTCGCAGAGCGGCGAAGAGGGCGCTGAAGAGGCTGGCAGCGATAGCGGCGGCGGTGACGAGGAACAGCCCTACGGCAATATCTTCGCACCCTCCAATCTGGAGGGCGGCGACGACTAGCCGGCGCGTGAAGACCGGGCGCGGCGTGGTCGAGATCACGCCGCGCCAGCGTCGCGCTAGCATGATCGCCCCGACTCCCCGACCGCCAACCGGCCAATCAAGTGCTCCCACCCCTGTCGCGTCGCCGTGCGCTGACTGCAGGCGCCATCGTCGCCCTCACACTGTTGCTGGCTGTCCTCGCCGGGCAATTCGATTGGGGTATCGGCGACTGGCAGCTCGACCATGGCCATAGCCACGGCGATGGCGCGCCACCGCGACCGGCGCTGCGCGGTACGGTCGTGCTGGACAGCGAACTCAGCCCCGCCACGCCGTGGCGCGACAACATCCTGCGCAAACGCATCGACGAGCCCTCCGGCATCGTCTACCACCCGGGCCGCGACAGCCTGTTCGTGGTCGGCGATGACGGCCGCATCAGCGAGATCGACCGCGACGGCCGCCGCTTGCAGCGCGAGCGGCTGGGCGACGGCGACCTCGAAGGCATCACCGTCGATCGGCCAGCGGTCTGCTGTACGTGGCTGTCGAGGGTCGCGAGCGGGTGCTGGAGGTGGAGCCGGATCAGCTGCAACGGCTCCGCGAGTTCGACATCGAGCGCCGCAAGGGTGGCTTCGAAGTATTCCCCAAGGGTGGCAACGGCATCGAGGCGATCGCCTTCGTGCCCGATCCGCAGCGCCGCCACGGCGGTACCTTCTGGGTCGCCAATCAGGGCGAGGGCAGGGGCGATCCGGAATCGGCGCGGCTGGTCGAGATCGCACTGCCATTGAGCGACGCCGGCAACGGCCGCGGGCGCATCCTGCGCGTGCTGGAGAGCCGCATCCGCGACCTGTCCGGCCTGCACTATCTGCCGGCGCAGCGTCGCCTGGCGCTGATCAGCGACCGGCAGAATCTGTATCTGGAGCTATCGCTACGCGGCGAGATACTGCTGGCGCGCAGTCTGCCGGGACACGATCAGGAGGGCGTGGCGGTGGATGGCGATGGCGCCATCTACATCGCCGTGGACGATGATGGCCACGGCGATGATGCGGTGATGAAGCTGCCGCCGTGGCGCTGAGACCGCGGCGGCGATGGCTTACTCGGTGGTGGCTTCGGTCGCCCCGCTTGCATCGGCCGCTTCCGCAGCTTCGGCCGTTTCGATGCCGAGCAGCTCGACCTCGAACACCAGCACCTCGTTGGGGCCGATAGTCTGGCCGGCACCGCGTTCGCCGTAGGCCAGCGCGGAGGGAATCGCGAAGCGGTAGCGGCTGCCGACGCTCATCAGCTGCACACCCTCGGTCCAGCCGGGGATCACGCCGCTGAGCGGGAAGCTGATCGGCTCGCCGCGCCGGATCGAGCTATCGAACACACTGCCGTCGATCAGCGTGCCCTCGTAGTGCACCTTCACCTTGTCGTCGGCCTTGGGCTTGGGGCCTTCCGCGGCGGCCAGCACTTCGTACTGCAGGCCGCTTTCGGTGACCGTTACGCCCTCGCGCCCGGCATTCTCGGCGAGGAATTCCTCGCCGCGCGCCTTGGCATCATCGGCCTGCTTTGCCTGCAAGGTGGAGCGGTGCTGGTTGAGCATGCCGCTGGCCTGCTCTTCGGTAAACTCGGTTTCACTGCCCGTGAGCATGGCTTCCACGCCGGCGCGGAAGCGGTCGAGATCGATATGGCTGAACTCGCCCTGCAGGCGCTGGCCGACCATCATGCCCAGGCTGTAACTAATGTTCGCGCGGTTGGCCTCCGGCGGATCTTCGGCCGCCTGGCCGAGTTGGCTGACGAGCAGGCTGCTGACCGCGACGGCCAGTAGGGAAAGACGTTTCATGGGGAATCCTTTGTCTGCGGTGGGTCGGCGAGTGGGCAGTGGACTGGCCGATCAGGCTGGTAACCGGGCTGGAAAATCGGACTGACAACTCGCTGCAATTGGTGTCGCATCGCCAGAGGCGCGTCGCTGCCGCTGCCCCGCACGGCCGGTTCGATACCACCGGCGGCGGCGATGAGAGGGCGCGATTATACATGCGATACCGGGCACTTGGGCCGCTAGGACACCGTCTGGTTCCGTGCCTTGCGGCTCCGTCACGATTGGCAACAGGGCGCTTCGTTGCGGCGGCCAAATCCGCTACATTGCCGGTAGGGAAGGTCAGAGGGAGCGGGGCATGAAAGCATCGATCAGATATCAAATGCCGACACACGGCCAGCGCAGGCGGCTTCTGCTGCTGGGCCCCTTGCTGTGTGCGCTATTGCTTTGGGCTGTCTGTGCGCCGCCGGCACAGGCGCGCACCGGGCGCAATCTGGCCGGGCTGGTGACCGAGCTGCAGCAGGCGCGGCACAGCGCACAGAGCATCGCCAGCGGCGCCCGCGCGGTGCTCGCCGGGGGGGGGAATGACCGCGCCCGCGCCGCCTATTTGTACCGAATTTCGCGCCAGGCCTTCGCCGGTATCCACGCCGAGCTGCAGCGCGCCGCGGCTGGCGATGGTGTCGACGACCGCGGCTTCCGGCGTCGCCTCGGCGTCGCGCTGCAGCGCCAGTTGACCTTCACCGTGCATCTGCGCGAGTCGCTCAAGCGGCTGCCGGACGGTGGCCGGGCGGGCGCCGATGGCTTGCGCATGGTCCTGGACCACATCGACCTGCCGCAGTTGCTCGGCGCTGTCAGCGAGGGTTTTGTGTCGCTGTCGATGCTGCTGCACGGCGCGTCGGCCGGAGTCGAGGTCGATGCCGCGGCGTTGGACTGGCAGCCCTTCGAGAGCCTGCCAGCCGTGCTGCCCGCCGGGCAATAGCCCGCCGGCGCGTCGAATTGTGCGCTTTTGGCTGCGCCGCCTGCAGGGCACTTCCAATCATTCGGGTTTTCCGTGAGTACAGGCGAGCGCCGCGCGCAAAACCGCCGTGCATGTGGGAATCCACAAGGATTCGAGCAAGGCGCTGGCGCCGTAATCGCGAAAAAAGAGCATTTTTCGGAGGTGCTCTACACTAGATGGCGAATCCGCCGCCGCGAGTCGCCCCATGCCTGCCAGCTCCTCTTCGCCGCACCGCGGAGGCCGCGCCGCCGCTCTGATTGCCGCTTCGCTGGGTTTCGCCCTGCCGCCCGGCGCGGTTGTGGCCCACGGCGACGCCGCGGGCGAACGGCTGCGCGTGCAGCTGCAGAGCCACGCCAGCTATTCATTCGAACGCTGCGTCGAAGCGCGTGCCGGGCAGTGGTTGCAACTGCGCTTCGATACCCCGCAAGCGGTGGATTTCAACATTCATCACCACGCGCAAAGTGGCACCGAATATCCGCTGAAGCAGCGTGTCAGCGGGGTTCTGGATGAGCGCGTGATGCTGGCCGCAGACGGCGAGTACTGCTTCCAGTGGATCAATCCGAATAATCTGGATGCGGCCTTCGCCTTCGATTTCAGCTACCAACTGCTCGCCCGCTGAGCGGCCACCGAAGCTGCGCTGCGCGGCATCGTCCGGCAATGAGAAGAAAGGCCGGTGTCCCCCGAGACACCGGCCTTTCAAGGCTTGGCCCGGCCGCCGGGACGGCCGTGGCCGGCACCTGCGGGACTAACGAAAGCGGTGCTCCAGGCCCAGGGCGAGGAAGTTGCTCGCATCGCGATCAAAGTCGTAGCGCTGGAATTCCAGGTTCACCGCCCACCGGGCATCGATCCGGTAGCCCGCGCCGATACCCCAGAACAGGTCGGTGCCCGAGTCCGAGGCGCTGTCCACCGGGCTGGTGCCGTGCAGCGTGCCGTAGTCGCCGTCCCAGGCGAACAGTCCGAGCCGCGCGCGCAGCTGCAGGTCGCCGCCCAGCGGTCGCTGGTAGAGCGCTGAGAGGCTCAGCCCAGCGCCCGATTCCGGGTGTACCTCGGCCAGATCCGGCTGCACGCCGGGCGCGCTGAAGTCGACGACGACCTCGCCCAGATCGAGGTAGGCCAGCTCCACCGACCAGTTGTCGTCGATGGGGTAGCCGAGGCCGATGCTGCCGCCGAAGCGCTGATTCTCCACATCCTGCACCGTCGCGCTGATGCCGTTTGCGGCGAAGGCGTCGCGCATGTCGCTGCGGCCGGCGCCGGTGTGCGCCAGGCCGACGGCAGCGCTGAGATAGACATCGCTCCACCACTCGGCGCCGTCGGCCGGATCGCCAGCCAGTGCTGCCGCGCTGCCCAGCAGGGCGGTCGCGGCGGTGGCGCAGGCCAGTTTTCCGGTGACGCCGCGGCGGCGCAGCAGCGCCGCGAGCAGGCCCAGCAGGCCGAACAGGCCGGCGCTACCGCCACCGGAGGTGGTGAAGTCGACGCGGCGCGGACTGGCCACCATGCCCGGGTCGACGATGCGGCGGTTGGCCGTGCCATCGGCGTCGTTGGGGCCGCCATCCTCGATGGTCAGTTGCACGCACCAGTGGCCTTCGCCGAGGCCCGGCTGCCAGGCGGCGTCGCCCGGGGGCGGGCAGTAGCCGGCTTCGCCGCTTGTCGAGTGCAGCTGGTTGGCGGGGTTCTCGACGAAGTTGTTCCAGCCGCTGGCCACCGCGTACTTGCGGTAGACAGCGCCGGCCGGGACCGGCGCACGCTGCGGGATGGCGACCCGCAGCGACTGTCCGGCGACCGGGATTTCGCCTTCGAAGTTGAACAGGCCGCCGTCGCCGGCAAAGTCCGGGTCGGGGATCAGTTCGCTTTGGTTCGCGATGTCCGCGTCGGTGAGGTTGGTGCCGCCGCTCTGCCCGATCAGGGCATGGGCGCCGAGGCGGCAGCTGGCGCTGGGTTCGCACTCGATCAGGTAGGCGCCGAGTTCGTTGCCGCGCTCCGGCAGCACGTTGGGCGCGTGTATGGCGTCGAGGTAGTCGGGGATGCCGTCGCCGTCGCTGTCGCCCAGCCCTTCGATCTGGTCGCTGATGCCGTCGCCATCGCTGTCGCCGCTGCCGAGGCTCGGCAAATTGGCGAGCAGCTGCACGTAGACGCTGGCCTCACGGCTCTTTGCCGGGCTGCCGTCATCGCTGACCCACACCTTGAACAGGTAGACCCCGGTAGACAGGCCGGCCGGATCGAAGGCGAACACCGTGTCGCTGGCGTTACTGTCGGTGATCAGCACGCTGTTGCCGGCGACGTCGCTGACCGTCCAGCTCAGGCTGTGGCTGTCGCCGCTGTTGGCGTCGCTGACCTGGGCGGTGACGCTCACACTGCCGTCGCCGCTGCCCAGCAATTTGCGCACGTCACCGCCCTGCTCGACGGAAAGCACGACCTCGGGAGCCACGTTCTGCTCGACGATGGTGAACACCTGAACGGATTTGCTGCCCAGATTGGCGCCGTTGTCGAGCAGGCTGACGACGATGGTCTCGTCGCCCTCGGTGGCCGCATCGGCGTAGATCCGGAAATTCTTCGTCGCCAGAGTCTCGCCCTGGCTGAAGGTCACGCTGCCGTTGCGCAGGTCGTGGTCGGCGCCGTCGGCGCTGCCGGTGACGCTGTAGGCCACAGTCAGCGGATAGCTCGGCGCACGGCCGTTGAGCCAGACCTGCAAACTGGCCGGCTGGTCTTCGCCGACGAGCTGATCCTTGCTCAGCGAGATCAGCGGGTGCACATCCAGCGTGCTGCGCTGCCCGCTGGCCCAGTCGATCAGGTGGCGACCGGGTGCGAACAGCGGTTCGCCGTCGACGGGGGAGATTGGGTAGTCGCCGCAGCAGCTGGCCGCGTCGCCGTCGACGATCAGGCCGAGTGCCAGCAGCTCGGCGTTGCTCACTTTGGTGAACAGGCCTTTCGCGTCGACGCTGGCGCGGGCCATGGGGAACGCGTTCGGATCGTTCGGATCGGTGCCTTCCTGGCCTTCCTCGTAGTCGGAGAAGCCGTCGCCGTCGGTATCGGTGAAGTCGCTACCATCGTTGGGGTCGGTGCCGTCGATGCTGGTTTCGACCTCGTCGGGCACGCCGTCACCATCGCTGTCGGTGAAGTCGTCGGGGTCGCCGGGGTCGGTGCCGTCGGTGATCTCGATGTCGTCCAGCACCCCGTCGCCGTCGCTGTCGCCGCGCACCTGGATGCTGAACGGACCCAGGCTGTCGCTGCGACCGCTGCCGTCGGTGACGGTGATGGTGATGCCGCTATAGCTGCCGATATCGCCCAGCGCCGGGTTGCCGCTCAGCTTGCCGGTGTTGGCGTCGAAGCTGGCCCAGGCGGGCAGGTTGGTGGCGGTGTAGCTGGCGAGCGCACCGGGGTCACTGACCGTCGGGGTGAAGCTGTAGCTGTCGCCGACCATCACCTCGCTCGCCGGAATGCCCGAGAGCGTAAGCGCCCGGGGCAGTACGTCGATGGAGAAGTTGTAGGCGTTGCCCAGCCCGAGCGAATCCTCGATGTATAGCGACAGGCTGCGAACGCCGACGGTGTACGGGCTGGCGGTATTCTCGTAGCTCAGGCTGCGGATCAGCTGCTGTACCGCGGGGAGGCTGGCGTCGACGCTGGTGAAGTGAATGGTCAGTGCTTTGGCGAC
>Ga0316192_10003413_pt1 | contig 11596 bp, 10 predicted proteins | sample MerIslwburrow_MG_FD_204931 | JGI IMG/M metagenome (GOLD analysis project Ga0316192, IMG submission 204931) | Coastal sediment microbial communities from Maine, United States - Merrow Island worm burrow | ecosystem: Environmental > Aquatic > Marine > Coastal > Sediment | place: USA: Maine...
ATACGGGTATTGAGCGTAAGAAATTCCGAGTTTAAAACCATTAATCGCAATTTGGAGATTTCTGACGAATGGGCTGGATCGGGAAATTAGTTGGCGGAACGATCGGATTTGCCATTGGCGGTCCGCTGGGCGCCATAGCCGGTGCGGCGTTCGGCCATGCTTATGATCAAAGTCAGCATACCGAACTGCAGGATGAGGTGATCCGGCAGCGCCCCGGCCAGGAGGCGCAGTTCACCTTTTTCGTAGCGGCTTTTTCCATGCTGGCCAAACTGGCCAAAGCGGACGGGCGGATTACGCAAGGGGAAATCGACACGGTCAACCGGTTCATGGTCCAGGATCTGAATTTGGATCCGTACAGCCGCGTGGTCGCCATGAACATATTTCAGGCGGCGATCGAGTCCCCCAACACCTTCGAGGAGTTCGCCAGTCAATTTTTCGGTCAGTTTCACGCGCAGCCGGAAATTCTGAGACTGATGGTCGACATTCTACTGCGGGTGTCGGTGGCCGACGGGCAACTGAATGCTCACGAGGAACGCCTGATTCTTTCGGCCGTGAGAATCTTCGGTTTCGGTGATGCCGCTTACCACACACTGCGCTCGCGGTATGCGCCGACGGCCGATAAATACTACGCCATTCTTGGGGTGAGCCCCAGCGACAGCAATGAGAAGATTAAAAGCCAGTACCGCAAGCTGGTTATGGAGTATCACCCGGATCGGATTGTCTCGAAGGGTCTTCCGGAGGAGTTTACCAAGTTTGCCCAGGATAAGTTTCGCGAAATTCAGGAAGCTTTTGATATGATTAAGAAAGAGCGCAAGATGACGTAATGCCGTTTACCCCTACGTTGTTGCAAAAGTCGGAGGGCTTCAGAATTTTCGTTAGGTTATCGGAGTGTTAATTACACTTTGCCATGTTGTTTACGTAACCTTTGGGTTTATTTGAATGGTGGTAACCCACTCTGAAGATACCAGCGCTTGACCGTGGGGTTATACGCCCACACCTGTTGGTCGCGCATGGTTTTCAAGGTGACCTCGTCAACCCGATAGTAGCCGATTTCGACAATTTGGCGCACCTCTGCTTGATCCTCTGAAATGCTCACCTTCTTGACCGAGTAGGAGGTCACCTTGATGTTCTTGAACTCATCGATGTCGGCCGGATGAGTTTCTCTTTCCTGCGGATCACGGAATGAGTCGGCGGTGTCGAAGTCCGACCAGAAGATCATCTTTTCATAGGATTTTGTCGTCTCGCTGAAATCGTCCTGCTTTTTCATTTCCGAGTATGCAGCACAACCGGCGGTCAGCGCCAGGCAGACGAATAAACTAAGTGCGTATCCGATTCGGGTTTTCATCAGGCTCTCCTATGGTCAAAAATAGCGGATCGGGAAACAGCGAGATTCAACGGTTTTTTACGGACGTATTTTCCCAAGAGCGGAACGCTTTGTCAATTGAAGAGTGCCGAGGCCGATGCATCCCCGACGCGCTGTGTTGCCCGGCGCTCGCACACGCTTGGTATGCTCGCTTCTCGCGCCTTGCGCCGCGGGCGCCGCGGTCATCTCGGTGCGTGACTGTTTTAACGAACAGGACCACTTAGCCGATTGGGTGCCGGAGGGAACTGGTACAGTCGGTGTGGGGGGGGTATGGGCAATGCGGTTGTTTCGAACCATTGTGGCGGCAACCGATCTGGTGGAAATTCCTGATCCCGTGGTCGTGTCGGCCCTCAAAACCGCCATCCATCACAAGGCTCTGTTGATCATATTGCACGTTCTGGAATCGACCTCCGACAGCGATCGATCGCGGGTCAGAGACTTCCGCAGTGGTGAGGATATAGTTGCCGGAGCCGAATATGTGCAAGAAGTGCTGCAGGCACTTCGCAACACCTATTATCGTTTCCTTCGCCGGCACGATCCGGTCGACATCCTTGTCAAGACCGGATTCCCCTGGATGCAGATCATCGCACAGGCATTCCGGGAAAAGGCTGATGCCATCTTTCTCGGGCCGCATGCCGGACGGGCTGCTCAGCGCGGTGTCGTGAGGGTCAAGGGCAGGGTGGGTAGCACGGTCGAGGGCGTCACTAAATACGAGCCCTGTCCGACCTGGATCGTCAATCGGATTATTTCCGCTCGAATGGTCCGGCTTGCACGGATCCTGGTCTGTGTCGATTTTTCCGATTCATGCCGCGCGGCCCTGCGGTATGCTGTGGATCTGGCCCGATCAACCGGCGGACGGTTGATCCTGTTCCACATGCACGGCGTGCCCCCGTCTCCACTCTATTCCAGGGAGCAGTATGATACCGACGTGGGCCGTTGTTGCGATCGGATGCAACATTTCTGTGCTGGAATACCGGCGACCGTTGCGTTTGAATACCACGTGTGGGGTGGCAGTCACCCCCACCTGGAAATCGTGCGCGGGGCCCTTAAGTTTGCTGCAGACCTGATCGTCATGGGATCGCACACCAAAAGTCAGGATCCAAAGTGGTACGTCGGCAGTGCGGTGGAACGGGTAAGCCATCGCTCCCAGTGTCCGGTGGCGGTTGTCACGGATCCGTCCGCGTTGTTGGTTTTTTCATAGTCGGCCGGCGGGTCGGACTGCCGGCCGGTTTTCCAAGGTGGTGATCGTAATTCCTTCTCGCTAAGATGTTACCTGCTCAAACACAGCCCATACCGGAGAAGTCGCACCGCAAACAGGTCGTACTGGTATCGACGCCTTGGCCGCTCTTCAACCGGCCCTCGATACAGCTCGGTGCCCTGAAGGCCTATCTGACCGCCAAGCATCCCGGACTGGAGGTTCGGGCTCACCACTTTTATCTCCAATTGGCGGCCGCCATCGGCTACGGTGTTTATCAGAACATTTCGGAGCGCACCTGGCTGGCGGAAAGCGTTTACGCTGCCCTTTTGTATCCGGAGCGGGCCGCAGCGATCGAATCCCTATTTCGCCGGAGGGCATCCGCCCGACCGATGCTCAAAGACCTTGACTTCAAGGCAATGATCGCAAAGGTTGAAGTCGTCTCGCAGGAATTCATCGCCACGGTCTCGTGGGAGCGAGTGCTCCTGGCCGGTTTTTCTCTCTGTCTTTGTCAGCTGACCGCGGTTCTGTTTTTCATCAAGCGCATCAAGGCTTTAATTCCGGACCTGCCGGTCGTGGTGGGCGGTTCCATGTTTACCGGTGACAGCCTGCCTCGCCTGCTAAGGGCTTTTCCGGAGATCGACTTTGCCGTGAACGGTGAAGGCGAGCGGCCCCTCAGTCTTCTGGTCGGCCGGCTCGATAGTGTTGCGGGTCGTCGGGTCTTGCCGCCGCCCGGCGTGATCGACCGGAAGACTGCCGCCCGTGAAGAGCCGGTGCCTCGCAACCAGTTGAAAGCGCTTTCCTCCTTGCCGATCCCCGACTTTGACGATTACTTTGCTCTGTTGAAATCTTTCAGCCCGGATATCAGCTTTTTCCCCACACTGCCGGCGGAAATATCACGAGGGTGTTGGTGGCGCCGGCCTGCGTCCGGAAAAACTTTTTCGGGGTGCGCATTTTGCAATTTGAACCGCCAGTGGAAAGGATATCGGGCCAAAAAGCCGCAGCAGATCGTCCGCGAAATCGACAATTTGACGACCCGATATCGGTGTCTCTCGGTGGCCTTTGTTGACAACCTGCTGCCACGCACGTCATCCGGAGAGATTTTTCAGAAGTTGGCCGGACTAAAAAAAGATTTGAACTTCTTTTGTGAAATCCGTGCGGATACGCCCCGAGAATGGCTCGAAAGGATGAAGCGGGCCGGTGTCGCCGAGCTTCAGATCGGTATCGAAGCGCTCAGCACCCGCCTGCTCGCGAAACTTAACAAAGGCATCACGGCAATCGAAAATCTGGCGGTGATGAAAAACTGCGAGGAATTGGGTTTGGTCAACGCCTCCAATCTGATCCTTCATTTTCCCGGCAGTGATCAGGAGGATGTCGACGAAACGCTCAACAATCTGGAATTCGCTCAGCCCTATTACCCCATTCAGTGCGTCCGGTTCTGGCTGGGTCTCGGAAGTCCGGTCTGGTCCAACCCCTTGAATTTTGGTTTACGGTCGATCACCAACCATCCGAACTGGGCCACGCTTTTTCCTCCGGAGGTCCTCACAATGGTGCGGTTTCCCCTTCAGTCTTATCGGGGGGACCGGACGGTGCAGCGGAAACTCTGGCGGCCGGTACAGGAAAAAGTCGAACACTGGAAAAAGGAATACCAAGAGCTTCACCAAGACTCGTTTTATAAACCGATTCTCAGCTATTACGACGGAGGAGAATTTCTCGTCATCCGCCAAAGACGGTTTCGAGCCGACACCCTGACGCACCGCCTGGATGGTTCGTCGCGCAAGATTTATCTTTTTTGCAAACAGCCCCGCGCATTGCCAGAGATACAGGCCCGCTTTCCGAAAATCAAGACCGATCAGCTGCTTGATTTTCTCCACATGATGGTGGGAAAGAAGCTGATGTTTGAAGAAAATAGACGGTTTTTAAGTCTGGCGGTCTCCGCCGCGGCGCGACGATGAGTTCAGGAGCTCCCGATGAACTCTTAGGATCGTTTCCGTCGATAAATAGCCCTTTTGCGTGATTTCGGTGTCAATCACGCCTTCGGCGTGACCTTCGGCCTTTGCGGTCTGGCAACAGATTTTATGAGAACGAATCTATCCCTGGGGCTTGGTTTCGAGGGCGAAAACCGCTATTGAGAGCATCCGAAGCGGATTACTCCGGCTCCATCGTGGATTGAAGCGGAAAGCCGTTCTCACGCGCCGTGGCGGTGACGATGTTGACCTTGGTTTCCGCGATTTCAAACGGGTAGACACCGCAGACGCCGACACCGTTCTTGTGAACGGCCCACATGAGTTGGGTGGCTTCGTCCAGGGATTTGCTGAAGACCGACACAAGGATTTTAACAACAAATTCCTTGGTGGTGAAGTTGTCATTGTGCAGGAGCACCTTGAACATCGGCGGCTCGGTCACCTCTTCTTCGATGTTCGTAACGACATCTTCTTTTAAACCCGGTAGGTTTTCAGTCATCTTTACCCTCCTGCAACATCTTTCCTACTGAATTCTAACAATTGGACTGCAGAAATCAAGACCGACCATTTCACTCTGGCGGCCCATGCTGCATGCAGAGCCCTAAAACGTCTGCAGCGGTGACGGCCGCTTTTTTTTCAGTTCGGCCCGTTTGCCGACGGGATTAGACGGTCGCCGGTACCAGAAACGGCACAGCGAGCGGTGCCGCATGATCAGGGGGAAAAAGATCATAGAGACCAACAGGGCGAGGGTGTGATAGCTCGAAAACCAGCTCAACTTCCGGGTGGAGGTCACTGCCGGAACCCGGTCGATGATGGAAAATGACAGGTTGCGAGATCTGGCCCATCGGCCGATATTTTTTGAAAACCACACTTCCTCGCCCACATAGACCTTTTGACTGAACCCACCGACAGCCTCGAAACCTTCCCTCAAGCAGAAGATGAAACACCCAGCGGCGATCTTAAATTTTATTGAAAAGCGGTTCCAGGCGTCAATGGCCAGCCGATAAAAGGGCTTAAGCGGTCTGTCGGGTGCCACGGCGGCACCGCCGCCCGCACAATCTTTGCCTTCGAGTCGATCCAGGGCCAGTTGCAGAAGTTCGGGAGAAACGCGTGTGTCGGCGTCGACAAAGATAAGATAGCGCCCGCGCGCGCATCTGGCGCCGGTGTTACGGGCCCTGGAGATCTGGTTTATCGCTTCGAAGGCCACGGTGGCGCCCCAGCGGCGGGCCACATCGCTCGTGCGGTCCGTCGAGTTGTTGTCGACGACAATGATCTCGCCCGGCATCGCGGCGGTCGCCATCGCTGAGCGCAGGTTGTCAAGGGTTTGAGGCAGGTAGAGCTCTTCGTTGAAAGCCGGTACGACGATCGAATATTCAGGCAAGGTCCCGCTCACGGAGTGCTATTTCCTTTTCGGTTTCAGGGAAGTTAACTGAGTGTATCCATTTAGGTGAATTTTTTAATGCAACGTAGCGGCTCCCAGGGCCGTGAGCGCTCAAATATGGATTGCCGTGCCGGGGTTACACCGGTTTGCCGAACACTCTCAGGTCCTTTGCGACCTTTTCGACCACGAGTTTGACCGGTGCTAAACTTCTCTTTTGACAGTCCGCTTTTTCGACCAGAACCGGAATGTAGTTGGCCGACGTGCCCACGAGATACCCCTCCGGCAGGTGCTTGCGGTCCTCGATGATGACCTCAAGCGGTTTGCCGACAGATCGTCTGTAAAACTCTGATTTTTTATGGTCTCCTATCATCCGCATGACCCGGCAGCGTTCTCTCACCTCCGCTGTGGGAACTTTTTTTGTAAAGTGGTAGGCCGGCGTGCCCTTGCGGGGCGAAAAAGGAAAGACATGCAAATAGGCCACCGGCAGATCTTCGAGCAATCGACGGGTGCGCTCGAAGGACGCGTCTGTTTCACCGGGAAAACCGACCAGAACATCAACTCCGATGGCAGCTTCGGGCATAAGACAAAGGATTTTTCCGACGAGTTTTTCGAAGAATCGGCCGGTGTAGGGGCGATTCATTTTTTGCAGGATGCCGTCATCCCCGCTCTGGAGCGGAATGTGAAAATGGGGGCAGATCCGGCCGGGGCCGTCCCCGGCATCCACCACAAAACGGAGCAGCGCATCGGAAAGCTCCCGGGGTTCGATTGAACTCAACCGCACCCGGTCGATGGCACCGGCATTGCGGATTTGGCCGAGTAGCGTCAAAAGATCCGTCGGCGGCTTCAGGTCATTTCCGTAGCACCCGAGATGAATACCGGTCAGAACCACTTCGTGGTAACCGTTACGCTTGAGCCGTCGGATGCCGTCGATCGCCTTGTCGGGCGTCAGACTCCGGCTCGGTCCTCTGGCATATGGAACGATGCAGTAGGTGCAAAATGCCTCGCAACCGTCTTGCACCTTTAGAAACGGTCGGGATCGGTTTCCTTTAACCGGCCCGTTGATCGGGCCCGTCTCTTGAATGGTATCGGCAACCTTATTAGGGCGGTTGGATGGGGGGAGGCGCCGGTCGAGAACCAGGTCCAGTAAATGCGGTTTGTCGTCGATGCCCAGAATCCTATCCACGCCATCGATGCTGGTGATCTCCGCCGGTGCTGTCTGGGCATAGCAACCGGTGACCACCATGTGTGCTCCGGGATTGTTGCGCACAGCCTGGCGGATGGCCTGCCTGGACTGCATGGCCGCCCGGCCGGTGACGGTGCAAGTGTTGACAATGTACAGATCGGCCTTCTCCTCGGGGCCAGCCGGGGTCAGATCGGCCAGCTCGAGCTGTTCGGCCAACGCTTCGGACTCGTACTGGTTGACCTTGCATCCCAGGGTAATAATCTTAAACTTAAGCATTAGGAAATAGGTATAATATATTCAAATTATTATTTTAATAACTTTTAATCTTGAAGAGTAAAGGGTCTGAGGGGCCAAGGATTCAAGGGTCCAGGGTATAAGGTAAAAGGTGTAAGGTTTAGGGTCCAATATTTTCAATTTGGAATCTTTCAGCGAAACTTAAACGTTTTCTCTTCGAACAAACTGGAGGCGGCGCTGAACCTTGAACCTTATAATTGCATCTAAACCTCGTTTCCGCCTTGAGCCTTTCGCCTTCAACCGTTTGCCGAGGGCGTTAACCTTATACCTTGTACCCTGCACCCTGAACCTTCTCCCTTTAACCTTTTGCCTTGCGCCCTTTTCCTGTTTTCCGGCTCAACGGGCAAACGGGCACAACCGGCTTAACGGGCTCTCCCTTTGAATTTTGCCTTTCACCGTTTGCCTTTAGCCTTTCTTAACTGTCACCACAAATCCACCCGCCGCCGATCACTTCATCTCCGACGTAAAACACGGCGCCTTGGCCGGGGGTGATAGCGGACTGGGGAGCGTCGAAGCCGACAACAGCCTTCTGCTGCGGCTGCGGGGTCAGTGTGGACGGAGCGGCAGTGTGGCGGTACCGCATGCGCGTGTGAACCCGGATCGGTTCGGAGGGTTCCGGCTGAATCCAGTTGATTCCCTCCACCCGGCATTCCGACGAAAGGGTGTCTCGTTTGGGCCCCACCACCAGGCGATTGTTTTGGGTGTCTATCCGCAACACGTAGTAGGGTTCGGCGGCCGGGCAGTTGATGCCCCGTCTCTGACCGATGGTATAGCCATGAAGCCCGGCGTGCCGGCCCAGGATGCGGCCTTCGCGGTCGACAATTTCTCCGGGAGACGGCGCCACTCCGAGCTGGTCGGTCAAAAACTCGGTGTAGCGATGGCTGCTGATAAAGCAGACGTCCTGGCTCTCCTTGTGGGTCACCGGCAGCAGGTTTTTTTCAGCAGTCAACTTTTTTACATCCGATTTTTTCATCTCCCCCAGTGGAAAACAGGTCCGTGCCAGTTGGTGCCGGGTCAAAAAGGCCAGAAAATAGGACTGGTCTTTTTGTCGATCGACACCCTTGAACAGGTGCGGCTGCCGGTATGCGTCCGGCACGATGCGGGCGTAGTGTCCGGTTGCCAGGCGTTCGGCCCCGAGGCGCCGGGCGTGTTCGTACAGAACCCCGAACTTGACAACCGGATTGCACACCAGGCACGGGTTGGGTGTTTTTCCCCCCACATACGTCCGTAAAAAGTATCCGATCACCCGGGTTCGAAAGGCGTCGGTCAGGTCGATGACATGCAGGGGGATATCGAGCTGGTCGGTGACGGCGGCGACGTTCCGTTTTTCCGGTTCATAACCGGTCAGAAAATGAATGCCGAAAACAGGATAGCCTTGGGTTTTCAACAGGGCAGCCGCCATCAGGGAATCCACCCCTCCGCTGACGGCGACCGCAATCAGCGGCTTCATTCGAAAAAGGTCTGATTGATGGAGTGGACTTCCATCGCCCGGGTCGGGCAGGCCGGGACGCAGAGTTCACAGACACTGCATTTCTTCTGATTGAACCGCACCGTCATGCGCGGCCTCTGGATGGAAAGGGCGCCGGTGGGGCAAACGGCGGTACAGGCCCCGCAGTGGGTGCACTTGATCTTGTCGCGCTGGACCTCCTGAGAGGCGTAGTCCACCTGGACTCCCTGGTCTTTGAGGTACCGCACGCCTTCTTTGAACTTTTTTTTGTCGCCCGACAACTCGAGCACCATGACGCCTTCCTTGCGGGGCAGTACCGCGGCGTTCAGGATGTTGAATGTCAGGTCGTAGTCTCTGGTGAGGTAACAGACGATCGGTTTCTGAGCAACTAGCGCCGGAAATCGCAAAATGAGAATCCTGGAATACACATTAACCTCCGGTAACCTCTTTATTTTTTTAGGTCGAAAGGATACAATAGAAACAAACAGAAGCGGTGTCAACAGCTGCTAAAAACCGCAGGCACTGCTTCAGTACAGCATCCGGGAACCCGGGGACCATCGATGAACCTGTTTGCTTACCGCACCACCGGCCTTCTGATCAAGACGATAACCGAGCTATCAAAGGCGAAGGTCAAACTCTACGGCATCGAAAACATACCCAGCGGATCAGTTATTTTCGTCCTCAATCACTTTACCCGCATGGAAACCTTTTTGATGCCCTACGTGATTTTCAAACTCACGCAAGTGCCGGTCTGGTCCCTGGCAAGCTATGAATTCTTCAAGGGCGCCTTCGGGGCCTATTTAGACAAAGTCGGGGCGGTGTCGACCCGCAATCCGGAGCGCGATCTTCTGATTGTTAAGACCCTTCTCAACGGTGAGGCCAACTGGATCATTTTTCCGGAAGGCCGGATGGTCAAAAACAAAAAGATCATCGAAAAAGGGCGTTTCATGATCTCTTACGCCGGTGGGAAACGCCCGCCCCACACCGGGGCGGCTTTGCTGGCGCTGCGCGCCGAATTCTACCGCCAGCGGATTATACGGCTGTTGGAAAAAGATCCCGAGGAGGCGCACCGCCTGCTGGAGCAATTCAAGATCGAGGACGCCGGGCCGCTCACAAGCCGAAACACCTGGATCGTGCCGGTCTGCCTGACCTACTTTCCGATCCGGGCCCGCGAGAACACCCTCAGCTCCTTGGCCACGCACCTGGTGGACGACATATCGGACCGCCTGGTGGAAGAGATCATGACCGAAGGAACGATGCTCTTATCCGGGGTCGATCTCGACATCCGCTTCGGAGAGCCGATCAAGATTGATGAATGCCTGTCGTGCCGGTCGATCGAGCGCGGCATCGGTTCAAAGCAGCGGCTGCAGTTCGACGACCCGCTGCCGCTCCAGCGTCTTATGCACAAGGAGGCGCTGAAAATCATGCAGCGCTACATGGCCGCCATCTACAGCATGACGTCCGTCAATCACGATCACCTTTTCGCTTCGCTGCTCAGATTTTCCCCTCACAAGAAGTTCGAGGAGCACGCGCTGCGGCGTAAACTGTTTTTGTTGACGGGTGCCGTTCGGGAGGTCAAGAACCTCTACCTGCATCAGAACCTCCAGGACGATCAGGTACACCTGCTGACCGACGACCGCTACGGCCGGGTGAGCGACTTTTTGTCGGTTGCCATCGAAAAAGGGATACTAAAGCGCGAGGGCCCCTACCTGATAAAGGACCGCTCCAAATTTTCCTCGCCCTACGATTTTCACCGGGCGCGCATCGACAATCCGGTCGAAGTGATGGCCAACGCCGTCGAACCGTTGACGGCGTTGCAACGCATCGTGCGTTGGACTGCCTGGCTGCCCGATTTTTGGGTCCGGCGCAAAGTGGCGGCCACGCTGCAACGTCGCGCATACAGTGAGTTCGACGAGGATTACCGGCAGTTCTTCATCGAAGGGGAATCTAAGAAAAAGGAGGTCGGAAGTCCGTTTCTGATCCGCGGCAGCTTCCGCCGGATGGGAGTGGTCCTCGTTCATGGATACATGGCGGCCCCCCTGGAAATGAAAGAACTGGCTGAATATCTGGCGCGCAAGGGTTTGTGGGTCTACGTCCCGCGTGTCAAAGGCCACGGCACATCTCCCGAAGACTTGGCTCAAACCCGCTACCCGGCCTGGGTGGAAACGGTCGATCGCGCGTATGCATTAATGCGCAGCCTGTGCCGGCGGGTGGTTGTCGGCGGGTTTTCCAACGGCGCCGGACTGACGCTTGATCTGGCTGCGCGGGTCGCTGATGCGGCCGGCGTGTTTGCCGTTTCGCCGCCGCTGCGGCTGCAGGACTTTTCGACGCGCCTGGTACCGGCCGTGGACGTCTGGAACCGCTTGATGAAAAAAGTCAGGCTGGGCGATGCCCAGGTGGAATTCGTGGAAAATCATCCGGAGAACCCCCATATCAACTATCTGCGAAACCCAATTGCCGGCGTGCGAGAACTGGAACGCTTTATGGGCGCCCTGGAACCCAAACTGGGCGCGATAAAGGTGCCGGCTCTGGTTATCCAGGGCCAGGGAGACCCGGTGGTCAATCCGAAGGGGTCGGTCAGGGTCTTCCAGCGCCTGGGGGCGGAGGATAAAACTTATGTGCTTTTCAGTTTCAACCGCCACGGAATCGTGCGCGGTGAGGGTGCCGAACGGGTCCACCGCGCTATCTGGGAATTCATCGAACGATTAAATTGAGGGAATCGGGTAAAAATAATTCTTGACATGATACGCTGTGGTATTATTTTGTACT
>Ga0316192_10003415_pt1 | contig 11594 bp, 6 predicted proteins | sample MerIslwburrow_MG_FD_204931 | JGI IMG/M metagenome (GOLD analysis project Ga0316192, IMG submission 204931) | Coastal sediment microbial communities from Maine, United States - Merrow Island worm burrow | ecosystem: Environmental > Aquatic > Marine > Coastal > Sediment | place: USA: Maine...
GACCGATAGCGGATACTGCGAAGGACATGATCGCGAAGCTTGATGAGGTTGGCGAACCCAAATACGGGCCCGGCGGGTTCGACCTGGAAGCGGAAGCTGCGCTGTTGCAGAAGTGGCATGCGGAGAAGGGGTGAGGGACTAGTCCGGAAGATGGCGGTTCAGGGTGTCAATCACGGGTCTCGATGCGAAACGTAACCAACGCCATAATAGTTGTCAGCTTCGTCTGGCTCCTGTTGTCTTTTTGGAACCGGAACGATTTGCCTGGTTCGATCGACTACGTCGCAGCAATCGCGAACGAACCACAGCAATCGCGAACCGAAAGACGTTCATTCGATGCCGCATGGGATGGCATCGACTATCGCGTCGAGCCGGAATACGACTACGATCTTGTCGGCATGATCGTGTCGTTCCGGCATCACGACAATAACAGTCGCATGCACCGCCTCGCTGACGACCACCTGAACATGCTCGATGTCTGCGTGGTCTGGGGAAACAACACAAACGGTGCACAGCTGGACAAGCTCGACTTCTGGAACGGCACCTTCACCTGCAACGTGAAGACCCGCGACCAGGAAGCCTGGGATTCTTTCAACATGAACCAGTTGTCGAACAATCACCTGATCTCGAATGACGAAGATATTCGCGACCAAGTACGCAGGATAAAGGTCGGCGACCAGATACGCGTTCAGGGGGTTCTCGCGAGCTACGAAAGCCCCGGTGGTGTCCGCGGCACCAGCACTACACGCACTGATACAGGTGACGGCGCTTGCGAAACGATTTACGTTGATCGATTCGAGATAGTGAAGTCCGCTACAAGTTTCTGGCGCATGTCCATGTACGTGTCTCTGGCGATATTGCTGGCCGGGCTGTTGCGGTTTTTCAGAAGGCCCTTCAGGTCACATTTGAATTAAAACTTCGATCGATCAACATCGCGAGCCCGGTACTCAAAATACGTAAGTGATCGCGGCGAAACCCTTGATCACGCGGTCATCGTCGACGATTGGGCTGGCAACGATTTCGTCTGGCAGGAACTCGGTCGAGAGACTCAGAATGATGCGCCAGTCCTCTGTCAGCTCGATGAAGCTGCCAAAGCCGATTTCGTAGCTGATGGAACTACCAGCACTGTAAGCGGGACGTGTGACTGTGGCGGCGCTCGCTGGCACGCCAAAGTCGTAGTTTGTGAGATCTTTACTGAGCCAGTTCACCTGCAACTGCGGTGCAAACCTCAACCAGCCGGCCTGGAAACCCTTCGACACCCTCGCGGTAGCGGCGCCGCCACCAATTCTGTCGAGAACATCGTGTTCATAGCGTAGTGACAGGTTGACGCCGCCGGGGATCTCTACGCGAAACCCGAGTCCCGCCATCAAGGTTCCATCACGGTCACCGAGACCGGCAAGCGCCGGGCTATCGTCTTCCTCATAAACACCGATTCGATAGGATGCGGATGCGGCCAGGCGCCACGGCCCCGAACCGACAAGCCCGTATTGAATGTTTGGACCGAGCCACTGCAGCCGCTCCCCGTTATAGGAAATCGCCGGTATGGGCTGTAACACGGTTGAGTCGGAGCCAACGTAAGGGCTGCTGCGCCCAATGACCCCGGCGCCAACCCCAAGGCGGCCACGCTCACCCAGTACCTTGTAGAGCTCGATGTCGATGGCCGTAGTCTCATTCTCGCTGACGGTGATTTTCGCGCGCTCGAATGCAGGTGGACCTTTTGGCCGATAGTTGTTCGAAATGCCAAGAGGCTCTTTCGGGATGCCGATGAAGTTCTTGTCGATAACACCATTTCGGTTTGCGTCGACGTAGATGAGCACCGCGACATCGCCCGCGGGGACATCGTCAATTTGATAAACCGCGGCCGGTTCAACGGGTAGGCTCAATTCCCTTACCGGATCGCGAAAATCGCCGAACGCATTCGGTGAGTCGTAGACCTGGAATACGAGGAGCCCATCTGCGGGCGCGCCCTTTACACGCACGGTAATGTCGGCCGCCTGAGCCAAGGACGCCCAGGCAACTAAAACCAGCAGCAGGATAGTTCTCATTTTGATGGGTCCAGGAGCGATGCGCCGTCAGTATAGCCCTGCGAAGATCTCGAATGTGCCGAAGATCCGCGCGTGCCTGCCAGAGACCTGAGGTCCTCGGTAATTACGGCGACCGCGGGCGTCACGAACAGCACCATGAATCCGGAAATGACGATGCCAAATCCGAGACTTACGGCCATCGGAATCAGGAACTGTGCCTGGGGGCTGGTTTCGAACAACAGCGGGGCGAGGCCGAGAGCCGTTGTCAGCGTGGTCAAGACAATCGGGCGAAAACGGCGAGCAGCCGAGGAAGCCGCCGCCTCGATGGGGTCGGCGCCCGCATCGCGATTCTTGTTGTAAAGATCGACGAGCACGACGGACGCATTCACGGCAACGCCGGCCAGGGCAACGATGCCAAAGATGGAAATAAACGATAGCGAAAAGCCCAGGACAAGGTGACCGAGGATTGCACCGGCGACCCCAAGCGGGATCGACACGATAATGGCCAGCGGTTGCAGGTACGACCGCAACTGCGTGGCGATCAATGCAAAGATCACCAGGAGCACCACGATAAAAGCACTGCCTATCGATGCCAGGTCTTCGTTTTGCTCACGTGTCGAACCGGCCGCCACCCAGCGAAGCCCCGGGTATTGCTGCTCCAGATCAGGCATGACCCGATCGAGAATGGCCTGGTTCGCAACATTCGGCGTCGATACCGCTTCATCGACTTCGGCGGTCACGGACACGACGCGTCGACCATCGATGCGCTTGATTGAAGAATACGCGCGACTTTCTTTGACACTCGCTACCGTGAAGAGTGGCGCACGTTCGCCATTTGGCAACCGCACGCGGAAACTGTCCAGCGCGTCTAGTGTCGTCCGGCTCGATTCCGGGTAACGTACGTAGACGCGGATCTCCTCACGCCCACGCTGAATGCGTTGCACCTCTTCGCCAAAAAACGCCTGTCGAACCTGAACCGCCACGTCGCTGGGCCGCAATCCCGCTGCCTGGCCGGCGGCCGTAACGTCGAATACGAGCTGCCGTTTGCCCAGGTCGAAGCTATCCTCGATCTGGCTCACGCCCTCGATTTCCGTGAGGCGCGCCTTCATCGCATTGGCAGCGGCAACCAGGTGTGCCTCATCCTGATGGGCAAGCTCGAACTCGACGTCGGAGCCGAACCGCACGAAGCTCGACGAAAAGCCAACGCGCTCGGCGCCTTCAATGTTGCCGACAGCCTGCCGCCAACGCCGTTCGATATCCGCAGCCGGCGTCTGTCGTTCTCCATATGGTGTCAGTTCAATGCGAATCTGGCCGATGTTCTCGGACGATGAGAAACTGCTCTGGGCGCCCGGTCCGCCGCCGCTCGAAGCACGTCCGCCACTCGTTGCGGTAATCGACACGAACAGTTCCTCGCCCGTTTCGGCGCGAGCTTCGTCTGCGACTTCACTTGCGGCAGCCGTCATCTGACGTATCGCTGCATCGGTTCGATCGAACGGCGTTCCTTCGGGCATCGTCAGAGTGGCCGAAATCGTGTTGCCTTCGATCTGTGGAAAAAAGATGAAACGCACGTGTCCATTTGAAAGGAGACTTACGCAGAGAATAAAGAATGCAGCCGCCAGGCCGACAGTGGCGTAGCGCCAGCGTGCTGCAAAAGCGACCCCGGGCTTGATACCACGGTCGCGAGCAAAAGCGAGCCAGCCCGCGATGCGAGTCTGGATTCGCTTTATCGGGCCGCGAGACCAGGAACCGCCATGACTGAGATGTGACGGCAGAATGCAGAATGCTTCGAGTAGCGATACGAGTAATACACAGATAACGACAACAGGGATCGCTCGCGTTACGTCACCGAACGTTCCGCCCGTGACCAGCAGTGGTGCAAATGCCGCAACCGTCGTCATTACACCTACGGCTACCGGCGCCAGCACCCCGTGTGCACCACGATACGCAGCGATATTGCCCTCGAACCCGTTCTCGCGTTCCGCGTCGATGTTTTCGCCGATTACAATCGCATCATCGACGACCAGGCCGAGTACGATAATCAAGCCGAACAGGGAGATCATGGTGATGGTCACACCGAGTACACCGAATAGCAGGAACCCACCCATGAACGCCGTGGCGATTCCCATGCTTACCCAGGTCGCCAGCCGCAGGTCGAGCATCAGGACGAGGAACAGGAATACGAGGGCGAAACCAAAGGCACCATTGCGCAGCAACAGGTTGATACGCTCGCGCAGCAGCTTTGTTTCGTCGCGCAATTCCAAGAGCGAAATACCGGCAGGCGCTGAGTAATCTGCAAGAAATCCATCGACCGCCTGCTTGACGCTTAGTACGTCCTCAGCATCAGCTCGGGATACTTTGACAAAAACGGCAGGGCGTCCGTTGTATTCATTGGACAGCTGTTCCCGAACGAAACTGTCACGAACCGCAGCAACGTCGGCCAAGGTAATGGTCGAGCCATCGGCCAGCGTTCGAACGACGATCGATTCAAATGCATCTCCATCCAGGCGTTTCTGGTTGGTGCGAAGGAGAATCTCGCCCGACCCGGAAACGATCGACCCGCCCGCGAGGTCCACGGATGAACTGCGAACAGCGTCGGCAACCTCGCCGAAACTCAGTCCATAACGTCGCAGGGTTGCTTCGCTGATCTCTATCGAAATTTCATAATCGCGCGCACCCTCAATTGAAACCAGCGAGATGCCCGGCTGGCTCAATAGATCGCGTTCGATTTCCTCTGCGGTCCGCCGCAACGCCGCCTCACCGACATCGCCAACAATCGCGAGCGTTACGACGTCCCCGGTAGGTTTCGGCGCTACAACGACAGGCTTTTCGGCGTTCTCGGGTGGAAAGTCACTTAGCCGGTCGACCGCCGACTCGACATCATCCTTGACAAGCTGCCTGTCGGCGAAGCTCGCAGTCTCGATGGTGACGATGCCAACGTTTTCGGATGCCGTCGATGTAACGCGCTTGACTCCGTCGATGCCAAGAACTGCTTCTTCGACGCGGCGCGTAATGCCTTCCTCGACTTCAGCGGGGGTGGCTCCTGGAAAAGGGGTAGTGACCACGACCGTGCCGGGCGAAATGGTCGGGAATACCTGCGACCGCAAATTCATGGCAGACAGCGCACCGCCGACCAACAGGAGGACCATCAGCAAGTTCGCGGCCACCGGGTTGGCGATGAACCACGCAACCAGGCCACGGCTCGCATTCGCGTCGGGCAGCGCCGATTGTGCGGGCTTACTCGCCACCCGCTGCCGCTCCGCCGTCGGTGGACGCCAGGCTGCGCTCCAACTGCATGGTCACTGTCAGACCGGCACGAACGTCTGCCGGCGGAACCATTACGATGCCGTCGGCGACATCGAATGCCCTGACGACGACAAGGTTGTTCTCACTCCCGAGAACCTCGACCTGGCGGTCTTCCAGCTGGCCGTTGTTCACGACCCAGATCTGGTCTCTTGACGTCAGCGAGGCAGCCGGCACTCGATAGGTCTGCGGCGCGTCCTGCCCGACGATTTCAACGCCGACGAACTCGCCGAGAACAAGCGACTCGGATTCTTCCGCGGCGATGAACAGGGTACCGAGACGCGTGCGCTCATTAAGTACCGCTGCTTGCCGGACTATTTCACCGCTGAGTTCCGAGGCGGCCGACCCTTCCTGGACGATCGCTGCGGCCTGACCGATTGCGTCGCCGATCAGCGCCAGTTCCCCGAGCGAAACCGGCACTGCAATTTCGAGGCTATCCACCGAGAAAATGGAACCCAGCGTAGCGCTCGTGCCAACAACCTGTCCGACCGCGAGGCGCGTGTCCAGGACACGGGCGTCAAACGGGGCCCTTACGACCGTCCGCTGTAACGAAAGCTCGGCGGCTTTGCGCGCCGCTTCCGCACTGTGGATCCGGGCCTTGGCTGCTGCGATCTGCGGCACCCGCGCAGTCAGATCCGGAATCTTTCGATCGGGGAACTGCTGATTCCAGACTTCCTTTTCCGCTGTTGCCTGCGCTTCGAGAAGTGCGAGCTCACTGCGGGCGGCCTCGATCTCCGCAAGCGTGCGCTCGATGGCCAACACGTAGTCGGCGGGATCAATTTTGAAAATGACTTCGCCCTTGCCGATGCGTGATCCCGGTCGGAACGCGGACGATACTTCGATAACGCGCCCGGAGACCTGGGGAATGACGTCGGTGATCGTGCGGGCCTCCACCACACCATTGAGGCGCACGGTCGGCCGATAGCTTGCCTCGAGCGGCGTAACGACTGAGACCACAGGGGACTGCGCTGCTGGAGCGGCATAGGAAGCAGCTTGTTGCGGCTTTAAGGCGACGGACAACAGGATTGCTCCGCCGACGACGGCAACAACAAACAACAGCTGGAAAGTTCCAGCAAAGCGTTGGATCAACTGGTTCATAAGATTGAGATTCGAATCATCGAGAGCTCAATGGTGCGGCTTTCGGTGGCTGAAGTGTGTTTCGACCTGTAACAGTGAACGTGCTGAGTCACGTCACTGCAGCGCCACTTGTAACAATTTGTATCTGCCGGGAGCCCGCCGTCCGGAAACCGACCCTACCGGGGTCCCTGGACGAGTGCTTATTCCCGCAGCGTAACCACACGGAGTTCTGGATCTGCCTGGATTTCTTCCTCTGTAAATGGGAATTCGATCCAATCACCTCGAGAATACAACCTGGTCTGATCAGCGTAATGCGGCGAATCCGGTTCCGGCGATTGTGAATATGTCAGGATGCCGCGTGCGTCCAGATTGCCGGCCTTGTCCCAGCCGATGACCTGAATATAGCTGTTGCCGTGCGCGATGGGCGTATACCCTTTTTCGTCCGTGAACTGAGTGACGATGTAGCTGAAGGAACCGTGCCTTCCAACCGCGCCCGGAATACCGATTCGCTCACCGTTTCGTTCGGCAAACTGAAGCTCGCCCCAGCGTGCATCGAGCGCAACGCCGGCTTCGGTGAGTTTCTTCTGCGCGGCTACCAGGGCCTCGGTCACCAATTGACGAACCTCGACGTTATCGAGTGCCAGGCCGCGCGGGGTGTTTACGGGATCGGCGACATCAAAGGGTACTGAGTAGAGGTTCGGAATGTGTCTTGCCTGTTCCCAGAATTCGGTCCAGATATGCGTACCACGACTATCGATGCCGGAGGTCCGGTCCCAGCTGGCCAGCACTTCACAACTTGCGGCGATCTCGTCACCGGGCTGCTCACAAATCGTTAGCACATCGTCAAGAAACAGTTCCGCGCCGAAATGCCGATGGCTAAATAGAATCTGTTGCAGATCTTCGGGCGCAAGTTTCCCGCCATCCGCGATGGCTTCATCGACAAACGTCAGTCCGGAACGGGTGCGTAGTCTCCGCGCTGTCTGTTCGTCACCGATGATGGGCGAATAGCCTTCGAGCGGGTGGTCCGGATTTGATAACCAGTAGCTGTCATTCGAGTTTGTGAAATATTCGAGGGACGTGGCCCGCGGCATGTCATCCGGCGGGAGGTTTCCGAGGATCGAGCTTCGCGAGTCGAGCTTCCATTCGCACCCCGGGTCCGAGCCGTCGAGAATGATGATCTGATCCGGCAACCCGGCCACCGAGCGCCGGCATTCGTTTGTCGTTTTGGCGTCGAGGTTCGGTGTGGCCGACAGATCGCCATAGAATGCGTTGCCATCCCGATCGGCTGCAATAGTATTGACGAACAAAGTCCCTTGCTGGCTGATTGCCGCTTCGACTTCAGCGACGGATTTAGCCGTTTGCAACGCGAAGTAGGTAGGCACTGACTTGTTATTGTCGACGATTGCGTCACGCATCGCATAGGCCTTCTCGCTGCTCCAGGCGAGCTCATTACTTTCGATAACCGGCCCGAAGTGCGTCATGTAGACCGTGTGATTCAGCGGCCCCGAGTCTCCACCGGCGCCAGGTACCGCAACGGTCAATGGTTCGATATCGCGATACTCATCGCCATAACGGTATTGCATCGGGTTGTCGGGATTCAGTTCGAGTTCGAACAAAGTGGATCGTTTTGCCGTGGACACTGTGTGGGTCCAGGCGATGTCGCTATTGAAGCCGATGGCGATGAAGTTGCCGGCAAGGAGTCGTGCTCCCATCGCGTCGACGACGCCCGGGATCGTGATGTGAACGATATGGAAACGGGCCGGGCCGTGCCAGGGGTAGTGCGGATTGCCGAGCAGCAGGCCACGCCCCGAAGCGGTCAGGCTGGCCCCAACCGCGATCGCGTTGCTGCCGATGCCGTGCACCGGGCCCGCGTCAAATGCTACTTGCTGAACGGATTCGCCTGGCGGTGCTGCGGATGCGATCTCCTCTTTAAAGTAACCCAACCCATAGCGAATGCCGAAGGCAACTAACATTCGGTCCAGGTCACCGTCCTCGAGTGGCCGTACCCAGTCTTTTCCGTTGCATGATGCGGGCATTTTTCCTGCGTAGTCCTGCAAATAGCGGTTGTATCCGGCCTTGAATCCTTCGTTGTATTCGACGGCCTCGGCCGGGAGAGCAGCACGATGGTGCGCCAGTCTTTCGTCCGTCAGGGTGCTGCGATGAAACACGTCACTTGCGAAGTTTGTATCTGAGTGTTCGAAGTCCGCGGATAGCGTACCGTTGGCCGTGGCCATCTCTTTCGCAAATACGCAGATACCGTCAACCGCCGTTGCGTACGCGAAGCCATAGCCGAGGCTTCCCCAGTCGTCTGCGAGGACGTGTGGTATTCCGTAGGTTGTCCACCGAATGTCGACTGAGTAACGTTCGTCCGACTGTCTTTTTGTGCAGGCGCCAATTAGTGAAATAACTACAAGCAGAGCGACGAGGCGGAGATTCATAGCAGGTCCTTCGGTGGCAGGTGGGATGGATCATATAACAGCCGGCCCGCGTCTGATGCGGAATAGCCACAAGAATCACTGGCGCGAGTGGCAGCCTCTACAAATGCAGCTCGACAAGGTCGCCATCAGAGACGAGATGGTCCGGGCCAACCTGCTGACCATCGAATACGTCGGCGCCCCACATGCGCGCGAACTTCAAGTCCCGGGCAACGTCCTTGTGCACCAGGCGCGCGACATCCAGCACCGTGCCGCCGCGACGCACCGTGAAGGGTTTGTCGTGTTCTGCGGGCTTGCCCGGTGTCTTCGTGTACACACGAACGATCTCGAGCGCACCGAAAAGGAAGGGCCCGAGTTCATCGAGGCCGTTCCCGGTTTTCGCTGACATTGTCAGCGCGGGATAACGCAATCCAAGCAGCTCCTCCAGCGTCTCGACTTCCTCGGGATCCGGATCCAGGTCACTCTTGTTCGCGATCAACACGGTGGGCAAGTTAAGAGAAAACGGATCGTCTGTCTCAGACGGCTCAGCAGCTTGCGCGTCATCCAGGCCAGGCCAGGTCGTCGTCAGGAAGATCTTTTTTTCCGCCAGGCGCTCAATGACCGTGGGGACCTGTTCCAGGCACTCGGGGTCGCTGACGTCGATCACGAGCAGCACCCCATCGGCGGGTTGCACCGCATTGATGAACCACGGCTCCATGAAGTCGTTTGACACCGGCGGCAGGTCGACAAGCTGAAAGTGGATGTCTTCGTAAGGGAGCATGCCCGGCACCGGCAGATGCGTGGTGTAAGGATAAGGTCCAATGTCACTGTGCGATCCGGTTAGCTCCGCGTGCAAACTGGACTTGCCGGCATTGGGCGGTCCCACAAGGCATAGTTGCGCGGCACCTTCGGGGCGCACGACAAGGGATGGTCCACCGCGGCGGCCGCCTTTCCTGGGGCCCGTGAGTTCCTCGGAAAGCTGCTTGATGCGGGTCTTGATGTCGGCCTGCAGGTGGTCCGTACCCTTGTGCTTGGGAATCGTCCGTAACATCTCCCGCAGGCAATCCAGGCGCTCCTTAGGCTCGCGCGCCTTGCGGTAAGCCTCCTCGGCTTTCTTGTATTCAGGTGAGACGTTGGTCGGCATGAGAGCGAATCTTACCTTAGCAAACCACCTTTTGATCAGTCGAGCGTTCGGCTATTTGGCACCCTCGTCCTTTTCTTCTTCCTCGGCCTCGGTTGCATCCAGATACTGTTGTTGATCGCCATAGTAATCGTCAATGGCGTGCTCTGATGACAAGGGGCTCAGGTAGTGCTTCGCAGTTAGCCCTTCCTTGTTCATTGCGATCCCGGTCAGACACGCTTTGATGATATGGGCGCTGTTAAGTGTGGTCTTGTAGGTAGGATCCAGTGCCGGATGCAATTCGACCAGGTCGAAGCCGACCACGTTGGACTCGGCGCACAGTCGACGCACGATGGGGATTGCTTCGCGCATGGTGAGCCCGCCGGGGACAGGCGTGCCGGTTGCCACGGCGAACGCGGGATCGAGAACGTCAATATCGAAAGAGATGTGGAGCTTGCGTCCCTCTTCACTTGCTTCGGCGACGACCCGGTCGAGCACGGCATCCCAGCCGCGCGCCTCTACCTCGGCCATGTTGTGATAGCGCATTCCGTTCTCACGCATCCACTTGAAGCCGGATTTGCCCGGCCCGCTGGAGCGCAGCCCGACCTGGATGTAGTCGGCAGCCCGCACATGACCCTCATTGATCAGCCGGTAGACGGGGTAGCCATGACCAATCAGGTGATTGCCGCCCCACCATGCATCGTAGTGCGAGTCGAAATGGATGACCGAGACCTTCTCTTTGCCATACACGTCCGCGAGGCCAGCGACGTTGGGGTATTCGAGCGAGTGGTCGCCGCCGACAATCATCGGTATCGCCCCGGTACTGGCGATCTCGCGGACGACATCTCGTATGTGGCTCATAGACCGCTCGGTGTTGTCGTTGTCGACAGCCACGTCGCCATAGTCAACGATGTTCAACACCTCGGAGGCATTGATCTGAATGTACTGGTCTGAATTACCCATAGGCCAGCCCAGCAGGCGAAGATCCGCAGTGGCGCGTTCTCCCGAGTCGCGCCAGCCTGAGCCCATGTTCAACGGGGCACCCAGGATCGCGACATCGACCTCGCCGGCGACCAGGTCTTCCTTTGACAGCGCCAGGGGGTGCCCGCCAAATGTCGGCGGACCACCGTCGCCATCGTAGCGGCCCAGTGGGACCGGTCCGGGCTCTCGGTCCGGGTCCATGGATCGAGGCCGCTGAAGTCGCCAGGCGTTGAAGTTTGGCGATTCGGTGTTCAACGGTATGTTGGGGGAGTCCCGACCCTCGCGGTAGTGGTTGTGCTCAACCACGTGTTGCATGGCATTGACCCACGCCTTTACTTCTTCCGGCGTTCGTTCGTTCAGGGCGTCAACCGTATCTTCAGCTGAGCCGGCGAAGGCCCGCGCATCGCCACTCTTCAGAAACTCGATTTCTTCCGGGGTTAGCAAACCAAGCTTCGGCGCCACGCTGTCGGGCAGTTCAATGGGCGGTTTGTCCACGTCCCGCGGGTCGTTGCTGTCAAACGGATACGCCTGCTCACCGATCACGTGTTCCGGTGTGCTGGGTGACTGCTGGTCCGCCCACGCAACGTGGGTGCCCAGGACGGTGACAAGCAGCAGGACTGTGCGCACGCTATCGTTGGCCATGATCAAGTACCAGTGGATGAATATAGTTCGGGTCGAGGC
>Ga0316192_10003416_pt1 | contig 11594 bp, 10 predicted proteins | sample MerIslwburrow_MG_FD_204931 | JGI IMG/M metagenome (GOLD analysis project Ga0316192, IMG submission 204931) | Coastal sediment microbial communities from Maine, United States - Merrow Island worm burrow | ecosystem: Environmental > Aquatic > Marine > Coastal > Sediment | place: USA: Maine...
TATTGAAGGCTCAACACTCATTCCGCTTCAGCAGCTTGAGCAGCGCGTAACGGAAGTGCCGAAGGATAAGCGGGTCTACCTCTACTGCCATTCCGGACGCCGCTCTGTTGCAGCTGCAGGAATTTTAGTCAAAGCCGGGTTCAAAAATATTGAGAATATCGAGGGTGGTATCACTGCCTGGAAGAGTGCGGGTTATCCGACCGTTAAATAGCCATGAGTCGATTTAATCCTCAGGTCACCTATTACCAAAAAGATAGGATGCCTGAAGTGTTCTTTTCAGTATTTATCTCAGGACTCTTTTTTCCGAAAAGAATGTTTAGCAATATGCCTGCTGCCGGCCATCTCTGGCAGAGCGCGCATCTGTTGGTGCTCTATCTCGCGGTACCGACACTGATGATGACTATGACCGCAGGAACAGGTATCCCGACTATCGCTCCCGGTTTTCTTTCGGGCCTGATAGCTATTCTGCTGATTATTCCCGTCTCGTTATCTATAGGTCTGGGGACATCACTTCTGTGGGCCAGATACCTGAGCTGGGCATCCGGTAGATTCAGAGGAAAGAGCCTCTCCGTTGAGACCGCTTTTCAGATATGTGCTTATAGCGGGGCTCCCTTTGCGATCGCCTGGGGGCCATATCTGGGGCCTGTGATGGCACTCTGGAATATGCTTCTTAACTGGAAGGGGCTGGTGCATCACGGCGGATTGGGTGGCGTTCAAGCACTACTGATTATCATTTCGGGGGTGCTACTCCTGTCAACTTTTGTGTTAGCATTGGCGGCTCTGATGGTTTATCTCTTGCCTGAAAACATAGAAATGCTGATGGATATGGTTGATGCCTATCTTTCAAGCAGGGAGTTTTGATGAAACTGATAAGGTTTGGTTCTCTTATTTTGATGTTGCTGTTCTCAACCAGTGCTTATGCAGCATATGGCAATGTCCCGACGAATACCGATGTGGATCCAACCATTGTGAAGATCAAAGAGGTGAATTTTCTGGGCCAGAAAATCTCTCCCGACTACAGGGTGGTGGATCAGGATGGTAAGGAATTTACCGTTGGAGACATGCTTGGCAAGCCGCTTATTCTTGCTCTCTCCTATTATCGTTGTGATGGTGCCTGTTCCGTTCTGAATCGTAACCTCTGGAACACACTGCAGGAAGTTGAGCAGTGGAAAATCGGCAGGGATTTCAATGTGCTGACAGTATCTTTCGATCGTCATGATGATTCGAAGGCACTGAAAAAGTTTATGGAGTACTCCGGCTTCAAGGATGGGCTGCCTGCTGGCTGGAAGATGACTACATTGAAAGATGAGAAGGATATTCTCCCGTTAACTGAATCGGTGGGTTATAAATTTTTCTGGTCTCCCCGCGACGCGATATTCCTGCATCCGAATGTTTACATCATGGTTTCACCGAAGGGTCGCGTAACCCGCTACCTGTACGGTGCTAACATTACAGGTAACGACATGGACATCTCTATTACCAAAGCTATGGGAGAGGAGCTCTCTCCGGCCAACGTGATTAATTTTCTTGTTGGTGCCTGCTACAGCTACAACTACAAAGATGGCAAATACAAGGTCAATATCCCGATTTTTGTAGCGGCAGGTGGTTTGGTGTTGGGGCTTTGCCTGTTGATCGGAAGCTTCCTGCATATGAAACGCAGAAAACGTAAAGAGGTTACAGCCAGAGATCTTCGCCGGGCTGATGTTTGAGCAGATCGTTTTTGATCAGCGTCCATTTGATCAGTTTCTGAAGTATGTCAAAGGGCTGATCCATTGAAATCTGAAGAGGAGTGGGAAGGGCGCTACCAGCGCGGTGAAACCGGCTGGGATCGAAGCGGAAGCAATCCGCTGCTGCATTCATGGCTGATCGAAACCCTCTCTCCTGATAGCACAATTCTTATACCTGGCTGTGGTCATGGCCATGAGGTCATTGATCTTGCACGTATCGGTTTTGATGTCACCGGCATTGATATTGCACCGACACCAGTTGCCCATATGAGACGGGAACTGGAGTCGGAAGGGCTGAATGCCAATGTGATTCAGGTAGATATGTTCGAGTTCGTTCCGGAAAACCCATTTGATGCCGTTTATGAACAGACCTCTCTCTGTGCAATCCAGCTGGACCAACGTATCGAGTATGTAAACAAGCTCTGTGAGTGGCTGAAGCCGGGCGGTTCGCTTTATGCCCTTTTCATGCAGACAGGAGTAGAGGGTGGCCCGCCATTTCACTGTGATGTGAGTGCGATGAAAGAGCTGTTTGATTCATCACACTGGGATTGGGTCGACTGTGACTCTCTGCACTCCCCACACCCATCCGGACGCTTTGAGTTGGGTTACAGGCTGGTCAAACGCTAATTCTTTGAACAGCCGTTTTTAGCCAAAAGCGGACATCTATCCAGCATCTGGCTTAGCAAAGGGTTAATGCTAAGCGCGGTTTTGTTTTTAAAGATTCATGTTTTTTTTGATTTGATTTGAGCCTCTTGACACTTTGGACAGATTCCATGCGAAAATTTCGCATCTGTACGGTTCTCAATATAATCTTCAAGCCGGACCCACTCTCCATTATCACCCCTGATCTGGTTACTGCACCAGGCACAGATTGGAACAATACCCGCGATAGTATTCATGGTAGCCTGAATAGGCTTTGTAATACGTTGAAATAGCCATGCTCCAACACAGACAAAAAAGAGTGATAATATGGCACTGATCCATGCAGCCTGAATAAATGGTGCCCGAATCTCTTTCATATCAATTTTAACAACAACACCCAGATTGAGCTCTGCCACTGGTTCATGGGCTGCGAGTACGATTTCTCCACGATAATCAAGGCCGATCAGTGATCCGGATTTTCCCAGCAAGGCAAGACGCATGGGCTCAGCCTCTTTACCATCAAAGCGTACCGGGTGCGGGGTGTTCAGATCGTGATGCCGGTGGCTTAACAGGAAGACGATCTGGTTATCCGCCCGTTTTGCGAGTGTGAATTCACCTGTCTCTCCAAAGCCTCTGAAGTTTCCATGTGCCTCTTTGATTTGGCTAAGCGTTGCTTCAAATGAACCTTCAATGGTATGTGTTTTGTCGAACCGTGCTACGGCCTCCATTAATCGAGCCTGACTTTGGGCTGTTTCAATCAGACGTTGACGCTCTTCCTGGAAAGCAACGTCATAGAGAATTACAATGGTTGAACTTAAGACAACCATGGCAATTGAAGCCATGATAAGTATGAGATAAAAACTTCTCTTATAAATATCCCGAATAACCATGATATGATTATAGATCAAGCCAAATGAAATGGTTGAAGGTTCGTTTTTGGCCGAAAGTAGTTGTTGGGTCAGAGAAATCAGGATGATGCAGTTTAACCGGCAGAGTTAAGCGTTGTCGCTCTCCTCTCTCAGGTAGAGTGCATTCATTCTTCTGATCAGCTGAGGCAGCGTATTCATCCGATTGTGGTCGAGTTTGAAACGCAACCTGGGCAGATGTTGATAACAGTCATCATCCGATTTTGGCCACTTAAATACCTGTTCGATTCCACCCTCATGCAGAACATCACTGAATTCAGCATTTAGCCGCTCCATGGCATCAGGGGAGAGCGGGTTAAGAATTCGCAACAGGATCCAGTTATCCACATAGCGGAAGCTGTGATAGTTGACGTAGTAGTCACTGATATAATCCACCGCTGTCTGATAGCTGTCGGTATGGAAGATCAGGTGCTGGTCATCGGAACTGATCAGGCGATCATCGATCAATCTGCGAATCCATGAGTGGATAAAAGGCCCCCAGTAGTCGTCACCCGGTGCTTCGAGCAGTACAACCGGGATGGGAGGGTTTCGACCTGTCTGCAACAGCGTCAGGGTTTCAAACGTTTCATCCAGAGTTCCAAAGCCGCCGGGAGTCAATACGACCGCATCGCTCTCTTTCAGGAAGAAGAGTTTACGGGTGAAAAAGTATTGGCAGTAGAAGTGGCGGGGAGAGCCATCGACAATGTGGTTGGGGCGCTGCTCCATAGGAAGATTGATGTTGATACCAAAAGAGCGCTCACGGCCTGCCCCCTCATTGGCAGCCTGCATCTGCCCGCCACCACCACCGGTAATCACCATAAATCCTTCATCACGTAGCGCCTCCGCACAGTCGTGAGTCTGGCGATAGCAGGGGTCGGATGGTTTGGTGCGTGCAGAGCCGAAAAAGCTGGCCTTTCTCCAGGATTTGTAGTGTTCAAAACACTCCAGTCCATGACGAATCTCGCGAAGCACATGTGTGATCATTTTCAGATCAGGTGTTTCATGCTGGCTCTCAAGCAGGCGAAGTGTTTCGATGAGAAAGGTTCCCTTGTAAGCACTCTGGCCACGATAGCTCTCGAGCAGGATTTCAACGTGTTTGCGGATATCCTCCGGAAACTGATCAAGAACGGGATATTCAGTCATGCTGAGCCTCAATAACAATATCAATACGCCGGTTCATTGCTCTTCCTTTCTTGAATTCGTTGCTGGCAATTGGACGAACCTCGCCATAACCCAGTGCTTTAATACGGCTGCTGTCCAGCGTGGCAGCAACAAGGAAATCTCGCACTGCCTCTGCACGTTTAAGGGAGAGCTTCTGATTTACTTTTACATCACCCTGGCTGTCAGTATGTCCTTCAATACGGATTTTACGTTCTCCGTAGACATCAAGCGCCTCTTTAACTTTGCCAAGAAGTTTGTAATAGGCGGCGTCGACCTTACTGCTTCCGGAAGAGAACTGCAGTTTGGTGAGCCGGATCAGAAGTGAACCATCGAGATTGACAAACAGAGCCACCTCACCCTTTTCGAACAGGGAACGGACACGCTTTTGTCGGTTGGTTTCAAATGTTTCCCGTTCAAGCTTGGCACGAAAAGCCTCTTTCAGGCTGCTTAACTGCTCACTCTGATCAGAAAGCAGGGCGTTTCGCTGCTCTGAGACCCGTTTCGCCAACTCAATCTGATGGCGCTCTTTTAGTTGAGCAATGTCGGCTTCATAGGATGCCTTCTGGCTGGCAAGCCTGCTTTGAAGTTCATTGATGCTCTGCGCAAGCCGGTCGGTAGAGACATCCGCATTTGCATCGGTTGAGTCGATCTCAATATTGAGCGCTTCTGCCAGTGTGAGCCGCTCATCCCTGGCACTCAGATAGAGCTCCTCGTGGCTGCCATACGATTTGCGCCAGAGCTTGACCTGTTGGGCAATATGAAGTGACCGCCTGGCCAGAGTTAGCGCATACCCGGGCTCTATTGGAAAAGCCTGACTGATGCCATCCGCATAACGCTCCATCTTCGACAGTTCCAGCTTGGCGGCTTCATAGCTTTTTGGAGCGGCTTTTTTTGCTCCGGCGGCAGAGGCCTTGCTGAGCGTGGAGCCTGTCTTATCAATCAGCAGTGGAAGAACGGCATGAATGACTTCGATATATTTCTGTTTTGCTTCACCAGCACCCTGTTGTGTGCTGCTCAAATCGCCATCTTCGAAAAGCCCGATGGCCTGCTGTAGTGAAGTCTCTGCGCCTTGAAGCAGTTGTTTGAGGTTGGGCTGTTGCAGAGAGGCTTCATTCTCAATTTGTGAGAGGCCCTGCTCAGCCGCATTTTTGTAGCGCAGCAGGTCACCGTACTGTTTTTGAAACTGTTTGGCATTTGCCCTGGCTTCATTCAGGGCGACCAGAGCCTTGGCAAGTCCCTCTGTGACTTTCTCCGCTTCACCGCTCTCATCTGCAATCATCGCAGCACCCAGATAGGCACTTACCTTGGCAGCTGTGGAGGGTGCAAATTGATGCTCACTACTGCTGTTAAATGTCTCAAGCTTTTGCCGAAGCGTCTGAATTGTTTCAGTGGCAGCTACATTCCCGGGCAGCAAGAGGCCCATTAGCAGCAAGAGGGCGAGTGGAAGTTTGAAAGTCTGTTTATGCAAGGTTCAGCATCCTTTCCAAAGAGAGCTTGGCCCAGCGGCTCTGATCAGCCGGTACGGAGATCTGGTTAAGCTGGTCACGGTCCCTGATTGCAGTCAGTGAAGCGCAGAGGTGCTGAGGATCTGTTCTGAACATCGTGGAGCACATACAGACCATGGGCGAGAGAAACCATGTTGGTTTTTCCGGAAACTGAATTCGCAGCCGGTTGACCAGATTCAGCTCTGTTGCAATCGCAAACTTACTGCCTGCTTTTGCCCGGGTGACATGCTGGATGATTGCTTCAGTGGAGCCAACAAAGTCGGATGTTTCACACACTTCACGGGAGCACTCAGGATGTGCGAGGATTTCAATGTCCGGGTGGTTCTTTCGCATGGTGGCAGCATGTTCGGCTTTGAAAAGCTGATGCACCGAGCAGAACCCCTTCCAGAGAATCAGTCGGGCGTTTTGAATCGCTTCCGGGCTATTGCCACCCAGATGAAGAGCAGGATCCCAGACGATCATCTGATCTTCAGGCACACCCATGGCCAGAGCGGTATTTTCGCCCAGATGTTGATCAGGAAAGAAGAGAATCTTCTCTCTGTTTCCCCAGGCCCAATTCAGTACCTTTTGACAGTTGGATGATGTGCATACAACGCCGCCATGCTCACCACAGAATGCTTTCAGGGCAGCGGTAGAGTTGATGTAGGTGACAGGTGTAACCATTGTCTCTGGCGAAAGCACTTCGGAGAGCTCCTGCCAGCAGCGGGAAACCTGTTCAATATCAGCCATATCTGCCATGGAGCATCCGGCGGCAGGATCGGGAAGAATCACTACCTGATCGTCACCAGTGAGAATGTCTGCCGTTTCAGCCATGAAGTGAACACCGCAGAAGATGATATAGGGGGCCTTTGTCTCAGATGCCTTTTGAGCCAGCTTCAAAGAGTCTCCGGTAATATCTGCAAATCCGATCACCTCTTCGCGCTGGTAGTGGTGGCCAAGGATCAGCACCTGGTCGCCAAGCGTCGCCTTTAGTGCGTGAATCTGTTCGATGATGTTCTCTTCGGGAGTATCGTAAAGCTGCTTCAGCAGCGTTTGTGTGCTCATTTGCAAAGTTTCGGAAGGCGCGGAGACAATGTCAATCAGTATCCGACAAGCTTGCCCGTAGTTGAACTTGTCCCGTTCATGCATAATAATACCATTATCGCTGCTTTGCTTGAGCAGGCTTGATACAAGAGGTGAAAGTTGGGGAGTAATACTTTTTTTATATTGTTGATGCTGGCCTCTGTTCTGGCTCTGGCCCTTGTGATTTTGGCCCTAAGGAGAATCCAAAAAGAGGGGCTGACGGTTAGCGATCAACCCAAACAGCAACATTTCAAGCGCTCCGTAGAAGATGTGCATCGCCAGCAGAAGGAGCAGCAGGCTGTAAGAGATATGACCAGTGATACTGGCAGTACCAATGTCAGTTATACCAAGCGCGGATTTGTCAAAAATATAGAGACGGGCTTTGACGAGGTCATGGAAAATGTAAGCAGGGCGTTAAGGCTGGCAGGCTTCCAGATTCTGAACGATACGGATGTTATGGCGGTTCTGCGGAAAAAGGATGCGCCCAAATACCGGCTGCTGCTTATTTATCATACAGAGCTGGCAGAACGGGTATTCACTGTTGATCCAACTATTGGCCTGATCGCCTCCGGTGTATCTATACGTCAGGATCTTTCCGGCACCGTACATATCGAGTTTTCTGACCCGTCACTGCAGCAGGAGACGGCAAACCATCCGGATCTTCAAAAAATCACCTCTGAATTGAGGGAGAAACTCATGGACGTCTTGCAGACTGTATAAGAAAGCAGCTCTATAGCAGCGTTAGCATCTGATGCCGTCAGGTATTACAGTGCGACACTCAAGTTTTAATTCAGCAAGAGGTTAACTATGCCTGTATATCGTTCTCGCACATCTACTCAAGGCCGCAATATGGCGGGCGCCCGTTCGCTCTGGCGCGCCACAGGCATGAAGGATGATGATTTTGAGAAGCCGATTATCGCCGTGGTCAACTCGTTTACCCAGTTTGTACCCGGCCATGTGCATCTGAAGGATATCGGCCAGATGGTTGCCCGTGAGATTGAGGCGGCAGGTGGTGTGGCCAAAGAGTTCAACACCATTGCCGTGGATGACGGTATCGCCATGGGTCATGGCGGCATGCTCTATTCACTGCCGAGCCGCGACCTGATTGCCGATTCGGTGGAGTATATGTGCAACGCCCATACCGCCGATGCGATGGTCTGCATCTCCAACTGCGATAAGATCACACCCGGCATGCTGATGGCTGCTCTCCGATTGAACATCCCTGCCGTGTTTGTCTCCGGTGGGCCGATGGAGGCCGGTAAAATAACCATTAACAATCGTGAACTGCACCTTGATCTGGTGGATGCGATGGTGATGGCGGCAAGCCCGGATGAGAGTGACGCGGATGTGGCAGCCGTTGAACGCTCTGCCTGCCCGACCTGTGGTTCATGTTCCGGCATGTTCACCGCCAACTCGATGAACTGCCTCACCGAAGCACTCGGTCTCTCTCTGCCGGGTAACGGCTCGCTGTTGGCCACCCATGCAGATCGTCGCGAGCTCTTCCTCGAGGCGGGGCGTACCGCGGTTGCCTTGTGTGAGCGTTACTACACCAATGATGATATGAGTGCTTTGCCGCGCTCGATTGCCACCTTTGAGGCCTTTGAGAATGCGATGTCACTCGATATCGCCATGGGCGGCTCCTCCAATACTGTGTTGCATCTACTGGCTGCCGCACAGGAGGCCGGTGTCGGTTTCACCATGAACGACATCGACAGGTTGTCCCGCAAAGTCCCGAACCTCTGCAAAGTGGCGCCTGCCGTGCAGCACTACCACATGGAAGATGTGCATCGTGCCGGTGGTGTGGTCGCTATTCTGGCCGAACTGGATCGTGCCGGACTGATTCATAGAGACGTGCCAACCGTTCATGCCGCCACCTTAGGCGGGGGCCTTGATGCCAACGATGTGATGAATGAAGCCAACACGGCGCCACGCGAAATGTTCCGTGCCGCTCCGGGTGGTGTGCCAACGCAGGTGGCCTTTAGCCAGGCCGAGCGCTGGAAGACACTGGATACCGACCGCGAAGCCGGGTGCATCCGTGATCTTGAACATGCCTACTCGAAAGAGGGCGGCCTTGCCGTTCTTTTTGGCAATATTGCTGAAAGAGGCTGCATCGTCAAAACCGCAGGTGTGGATGAATCGATCTGGAAGTTCACAGGCACGGCGCGAGTATTTGAGAGTCAGGAAGCTGCGGTATCCGGTATCTTGAATGATAAGGTGAAAGCGGGCGATATCGTCATCATCCGCTACGAAGGGCCGAAGGGTGGCCCCGGTATGCAGGAGATGCTCTACCCGACCTCATACCTGAAGTCGAAAGGCATGGGCAAGGTCTGTGCTCTATTCACCGACGGACGCTTTTCAGGCGGTACATCCGGCCTCTCTATCGGCCATGCTTCACCCGAAGCAGCCGAAGGCGGAGCTATTGGATTGATTGAAGAAGGGGATAAAGTCAATATCGATATTCCCAATCGTTCTATTAATTTAGACGTTTCTGTTGAAGTTCTAATCGAACGCCGGAAGACGATGGAAGCGAAGGGTGCGGCTGCATGGAAGCCGGTTAATCGTGACCGTGTAGTCTCCAAAGCACTGCAGGCCTATGCGGCTCTGACCACATCAGCAGATCGTGGTGCTGTCCGTGATCTTGAACAGTTAAAGTAAGGGTGGTGTCGGAAGGAAGGTTCAAATGTTTAATTTGCTAGTGATTAGTGCTGATGGCTGGCCTGCATCGCGCGGGTTGATTAGTGCGCAACGAGTACTGGAATATACAGATCGCCACATTATAGATCGCTATGAGCCGAGTGGAGTCCTAGATACAAGGGCTGTATTGGAGCTTCCAACTGTTTTTGCAAGTGAGAATGCTTATGACGGAAATCAACCGCCTGCTCGAGTTGGCACTCTTACTCGAGTTCAAAATGTGGGGAATGAATTTCGACTCGAATATGTCTTTGATCCAGATATTCCTCCAATTCCGAACTCTGTTTTATTTGATTCAGCAGCGAATGACTTGAATATTGATACCACTTCGGTAATTCCAGAATCTTCTCGGAACCACTGGTCTATTAAGGATGTCGATCTATATAAAGTTCTTTTACAACATGGAAGTGGACAAAAACCCATGCCCAAGGTGTTCTCATTGCCGGATGAACCGATTGATCCAAATTTGGTAGCTGTGATGATGCCATTTACCGCAGAATTTCATCCTGTCTATCAGGCTTTGAAGGATGCTATTGGTAGCCTTGGTCTTGAATGTAGACGCGCAGATGACATTTGGGAGAACGATCACGTTATCCAAGATGTTGCACATTTGATAGCTAAAGCTTCCATTGTTGTGTGTGATCTCAGCGGAAGAAATGCAAACGTCTTCTACGAAACCGGTATTGCCCATACAATTGGAAGGGAAGTCATTCTAATTGCTCAGTCTGCTGGAGATGTTCCATTTGATGTGGCTGCAATTCGCCATATTCGATATCTTCCCAATTCTGAAGGGCTCACAAAATTACAGGCTGAGCTGTGTGGTCGCATAGAAACACTTAAGGCAAGAAGATAAGACAAGGGTGCAGTCCGCGATCTGGAGCAGCTGAAATGAAATTTGAACTTACCAGAGAAAATTAAAATAGGCTTTCTTGAGCAGCAACTGTAGCTGACTTGGTTTTGTCTGACTCTTTGTCTAATTGCTCCATGAACTTCTCAGGTGTTTGGCTATTCGTGCCAGCAAAAGCTTCTTGGACACGTTTTAGAGAATATGTCGGTGCTTCTCGAATGCCCACTTTATGATAGTCAGCTCCTACTTTCCAAAATTCAACGATGTTTATGTTCCTCTTTCTTGGTTCCATAAATAATGAAAAATCTAAAGTGTAGGCTTCATATCTTCCTGCTCTTCCAGATGCCGCCGATGTGTCTTGTTCAACAATATGTATCAGCTTTACATCCATTAATTGTTGAATAATTTCATGCTCAGATGGGAACTGTTGTGCTTCTTCTTGGGAAATAAGGAACACTGTTTTTTTCTTTTCATTAAGGGCAAACCCTAATAAATCAACGAAAACCCTTTCTAGTCCAGGAGTTGTCTCATCAACATCTTCTCGTAGATGCTTTAGTTTGGTTTGATATGTAAGTCTACTAGCCCCTTTCCAAATGTTTTTTGGCGTAATCCATTCGGTTGAAGCTTCATTGATTGCGGCTTCAATTGCATGAACAAAAATATTTAGAAAGTCTCTTGGTACTCCTCCTGATGCTAGAGTAAGCTTCTCCAGAGCTTCAGGATTAAAATAGCTTTCGGATACATTTTGGATATTAACTTTGTTTCCCATAGAGGTAAGCATTTTTGATAGGTATCCCTGCGTTGCTTCAACGTCATCAAGCATTCTATCTAGGTTGATTTCTTCTACATCTTGGAAAAGCTCAACGCCAACAGTTTGAGGGTGGTTTCGAGATAGTGTACTACGGTGTCTAATTGTTGCTAATTTTAAATAAGCATCAGTGTCGCGAAAAATTCTATGTAAATAATCAAAAATATCTGGATGCGCATTTCTTGGGAAAAGGTAAAAGTCATCTAATAATATACATGCCCGGTCGAATGAAAGATCTTTTATCCC
>Ga0316192_10003419_pt1 | contig 11584 bp, 8 predicted proteins | sample MerIslwburrow_MG_FD_204931 | JGI IMG/M metagenome (GOLD analysis project Ga0316192, IMG submission 204931) | Coastal sediment microbial communities from Maine, United States - Merrow Island worm burrow | ecosystem: Environmental > Aquatic > Marine > Coastal > Sediment | place: USA: Maine...
CTCCTCCCTGCGGGTGACCAGATCTGACAGACGCTTTCCACAATCTGCTCGCGGCGTCATGAATAATGCGGGCTAGGACGCTTGAGCTCGATCTAAGTATAAGTCCGTATTTACGTTTCCGGGCCTGACTTCGATACTTGACCGAGGTCGGGAGCGCCCGACCCGTTTTCGAGCACGCGGGCCTCTGCCCAATGAGGGGATGCCTTCGAGTGTCTGCGCCAGGCCAGGAAAGGCCAACCGTCTACGTCATCGATGCGGACGCCGCCGTCCGAGACGGTTTGACGTCTCTGCTGCGCCTACTGTCGCTGGAAGTAGAAACCTACGCGTCCGCCGAGAGCTTTCTGGCGCAAGCGAGCTTCGCTCCGCAAGCCTGCGTTGTCACAGAGCTTCAGCTGCCGGGACTCGGCGGTCTCGAGCTGCAAGAGACGCTCAAGTCGCGCGGCGTGGACTTGCCGATGATCGTTCTGGCGAGCCGGAGCGACGTCGCCACGGCGGTGCGGGCTCTGCGCTCCGGTGCGATCGACTTCATCGAGAAGCCGTTCGTCGACCGGGTGTTGACAGAGCGCATCACCGAGGCCCTCGGCCTCAAGAAGAAGACTCGGACTTGAGCTTCGCGAGGTGCTGCCGAAGTCGGTCGGTACGATAACCAGCTTTGCTGGCTGACTGCTCGATGGCGTCGATCGTTTTCTTCCAGGCGGCGGACTCGCTATCGAATTCCTGATCCGCAGTCGCCGCTCGAACCGACCAGGCCCAGGTTTCGAGAAACCGGCGCCAGCACAGCATCGTCTCCAGAGCCTCGCGATTCAGGTATTCGATGCCCTCGAAAGAGTGGATATTGAGAGCGCGGCGTGCTCCCTGATCGGCGAGCATGCCGGAGAGTAGAGTCGCACTGTCTGGAGCGGGCCGAGCCTGACGGCCCCAGTCCAGCTCGATGCTGCAAGCGATGCTGGCGAGCAGAGGGCCCGACACTTCGGGTTCGATACCCATTTCAGCCAGCGATCGGGTGACTTCAGGTCGCAGGCTCCACTCTTCGAGCAGAGTCGGCGCCGCGAAGTCCTCACCCAGGGCATCGACCAGCACCTGGAGAACGATCCAGACCAGGGCTGCCGAGACCAGGTCGAAGGGCTCTTTGGGCGCTTTCCGGCTGCTCGTCGCGCGGCTCACTCCGCGGAGCGTTTGGAGTCGAAGACCGGCTTGGTCGAGAGTCTCCTGTTCCACGCTACCCCCGCCGATCCTCGCCGCCTCGACCGCCAGATCCCCGAGCGCCGACTGCATCGCCGACAAACGCTCCGATTGGGTCTTGGAGGGTGCCTTCCTCGAGCCAACGATCGAGTGGGCGTCGGTCAGTGCAGGATAGATTCGGCGCTGCCAGCTGTCGCGCAGCGGCTCGAGCTGGAGTCCGCGCCGCGCCTGCTCCAGGCTCTCGACACCGGTGCCGGCCAGCCGGTCAGCCAGTCGGGCGTAAAGGCCCTGCGGGTCATCGCGGAGTGGGCGGAAATCGGCGAGCACCCGATAGTGGAACGCGCCGAGGTCGATCGGCAAACCGCTGTCGACCAACTCGTGGGAATCGATCAGAAACTCCAGTTCGCCGATCAGGTCCCGGAAGCCGATGAAGGCACCGTGTGTTGCGTCGAGTCCCAGCGCCCCTGCCAGGCTCTGACGGAACTCGCCCGCGGGCACGCTCGCAGCTTGCATCGACATGGGAGCCGCGAGATGGACTCGACCATGCGCGTGCTGGTACCGATTGTTGAACAGCACCAGAACCTGATCATCCCCGACACCGTTCGACAATGCGTAGACATCCTCGTTGACCCCGCCACCGTCGTCGATCACGTCATAGAGTCGAAAGTTGCCGACACCGGCAAACAGCTGGCGCCGTTTCAGCAGCGGTACGATTTCCCGCTCGTGCCGCGCTATCAAGCCCGCATCGGCTTCTTCTCCCCAGTAGGCTCGTCGATACTCCATGCCGTACTTCTCGGCGAAGCCCTCGAACTGTCCGTGGGCGAACATCGGCAAACCGGGCAGGGTCGCCATGAGGACGCAGACGCCGAAATAGCGATCTTCCTTGCCGAACTGGTCCACCGCAGTCTGCTCGTCCGGGTTGCTCATGAAGTTGACGTAGCGCTGCAGGATCTGAGGATCGAACTCCAGCGTCTCTTTGAGCAGGCGTCGGTACTTGTCGTTCTCCTGATCGCGCAGCATGTTCATGAAAGCGCTGTTGTAGACCCGGTGCATGCCCAGGGTGCGGACGAAGTACCCCTCCATCAGCCAGAACGCCTCGGCCAGCAGGAGCGTGTCCGGCAGCTCGGCCGATACCCGATCGACCACCTCGCGCCAGAACTCCTCCGGCATCCGGTGATTGAATGCCTCGCGGGTCATGCCGCGTTCCGCCCGTGAGGGAATCGCACCCGCCGTGCCGGGCTCGGGGAACCACAAACGTTGGTAGTGCCGCTTGGTCAGGGTCATCGCCGCATCGAAGCGAATCACCGGAAAACGCCGGGCCACATCGAGGATGTTCTCCAGCACCGCTTCCCGAACTCTCGGGTCGAGGTAGTCGAGCTGTGCCGTGTCGTTCCACGGCATCGAGGTGCCGTCATTGCCGTGATAGATGAAGCGCGCCTCACCGGTTCCATGGTCGACTCGCTTGAAGACCACTGCAGCGTCCGAGCGATCGAAATAGTGATCCTCGAGGTAGATACCGACCGACGGATCCGGCGAGAAATCGGGACCGTCGAACGAGTAGGAGGGGAACGGGCACTCGGTACCTCCCAGGAACCAGTCGGGGTGCTCGAGAACCCAGTCCGAGTCGATGCCCATGTGGTTGGGGACCATGTCGGCGGCCAGACGAACGCCGTGGTCCCAGGCCTTCTTCTCGAGCCGCTGCAGCGCCGCCTCGCCACCGAGCTCGTCTGCGATCTTGTAGCGCCGTAGGGAATAGGCCGACGCAACGGCCTCGGGATTGCCGCACATCTGCTTGACACGCTGGGATGCGATGCTGCGCTCCCAGACACCGATCAGCCAGAGCCCGGAGATGCCTCGCGCCGCGATGCCGGCCAGCTCGGCGTCGGGAATCTCGTCCAGATGCCGCATCGGGGTCCCATAGCGCTTCGAGAGTTGGTCCAGCCAGACGTAGACGTTTTTCGCCAGCAGGACGAGACTCGGCATCCAGTTGCGGTCGCTGCTGTAACGAACCTGGTCGTCGTCCCCAAAGGACAGGACCGGAGCCTCTGCCGGTCCGGGGCCGCCGCCGAATCTGGGCGCCAGCTCTTCGGCGAACAGGTCGAGACCCGCTTGCAGCTCGCTCCGGTAGTCAGCCAGAAGCTCGCCCCACTGGCGGAGGAGAAACTGCAGCTGACCAAGAAGGGAATCGGGGGAGGCACGCTGGGGTCCCAGCAGCAGGTCCAGCAGGCGCTCACCACCTGCCGTTGCCGGTAGCTCTTCGGCTTCCAAAAGCCCCGTCAGGGACTCCACTGCCTGTTGGAACTGGGGACGCTCCAGGAGGGGGCTCTCGTGGAGCACCCGGGTGATCGACCGGGCAGCTGGATTGTTGTGCAGGATCCAGAGAATCAGCAGCTCGAGGACAGCTTCGTCGCTCGAGATCGGAGAGCCCCCGAGATACTCCTCGTTGAACTCCTTCAGCGTCTCGTCGAGAGATGCTTGGCCGAGCGTTGCAGCGAGTCCTTCCCGAGCGTGACGGATCAGAGACGGGTCTCTGGTCTTCAGATAGTGTCTTGCGATGCGCTGCAGAGCTTCTTCGATCAGGTCCAGCGCCCGCATGGCACCGCCGCTGACTCCGGCGCGCTCGCGCTCGGATTCTCCCAGTGCCTCGTTGACCCGCCAGGCGAGCAGTCTCGCGGCGCGCACATCGGGGAGTCGAACCTTGCCGGGGATGAACCACGACTCCTGCTCGAGGTCGAGACGCGGACGCACCTGCTTCGAGATCTGAAGAGCCATGCTGGAAAGCCTATCTGATTCGATCCTGGTGATGGCTCATCGCTCGAGCTCCAGAACTTGTGCTGCCCCGATCAGCGCCGCCGTGCGGTGCACGATCAGATCGACAGGGATCGGCTCGAGGTAGTCTCGGAAGCGACCCTTGGCCAGGAACCTCTGGCGAAAAAGAGCTTCGTCGAAGACCGCTCCCATTTTCGGCAGGATGCCACCGGCCAGAAAGACGCCACCTCTGGCGCCCAGCGTCAGGGCGAGGTCGCCGGCCACGGCACCCAACCAGCCCGAGAAGAGTCTTGTCGCCTCGGCCTCCAGAGAGTCGGCGCTGGCGCGTGCCCGGTGCTCCACATCCCGTGGCCTCGACTCCAACGGTTCGACCCCCGACAGCTCGCAGAGGGCCTGATAGAGGTTGACCAGTCCCGGGCCGGACAGCACCCGCTCCGCTGAAGCGCGGCCGAACCGCTGCTGCAGGATCTGCACCACCTGCCACTCGCGTTCGCTGGTCGCCGCCAGGTCGCGGTGTCCACCCTCGGTGCTGAGGGGCCACCACTTCCCCTGCGCGGGCACCAGCCCCGAGACCCCGAGGCCGGTGCCCGGTCCCAGCAGGGCTAGAGGGGCGCCGGCCTGCCGCTCTCCTTCCCTGACCCGCCGCAATTCCTCCGGCTCGAGAATCGGCAGCGACAGAGCCAGGGCGGTGAAATCATTGACGACGCGCAACGTAGAGAGCTGGAGCTGCCGGCGGGTCTCCTCGATCGAGAAATCCCAGACGTGATTCGTCATCTCCACCCGGTCGCCGGTAACGGGTGAGGCGATTGCGAAGACCCCTTTGTCTGGGCGCTGAGAGCTGTCCAGTCCATTCAGGTACTCCTCGGCCGCCGCGGCAGGCGACGAGTAATCGGCACAGTAGAGAGTGCTCTGCCGCCGCACGCCCTGCTCTGCATCGGCGAGTCCGAAGCGGATATGGGTACCCCCGATATCTGCCACGAGTATCCGTTCAGTCAGGTTGCCCATAACCCTCCGGTTTCAGACATCCAGGATTCGATCTCACCCGTGATGCGAGGCATCTCACCATCCGAGACGTCGACGATTCGATGCGGTAGAAGAGAGCTCTCGGACAGCTCGAGGAGTCTCTCTTGCTCGCGCACGAACTTCTCGAGGTCGTCGTATTGCGACGGCTTACCCGAGACCCTGAGTCGCTCCTCCCGCGCCTCGGCAAAGGACTCTGCCGAGCGCACGCAGATCACGAGATGAAACCCGACGGCCGCCAGTCGCTCTTCGAGCCATTCGAAGTCGTAGTCGATGCCTTGCTCGGCGAGTTGATAGAGGCGGGTGGAGAGGTGGAAGCGGTCGACGATCCACGAGTAGTAGCGCAGCAACTCGAACAACCGCATCCAGGTGGCGAAGGTCTCCATCGCCTGATCCTGCTCCTCAGGAAGGAAGTTGATCAGACCTCGACCCCACGGCACGTTGGTGAACCCACACCACTCGGCCGAGACGATCGGGGAGTGGTAGCGATAGGCGCGGGGACCGACGAACCCCGGGCTCTCGTTGAGCGCGAAGGCGATCTCGGTCTTCAGCGTCAGCCGCGTCCCCTCGAGAATGACCTTTGGACAGAGCTTGCCGGCCATCACCGAGCGAGTGTAACGGAATGCTCGCCGAAAGTAGCCTGAGTTCACCTTCGTGTCGCCTGGTCCCTTGATCGGCGAGCCCGGGACCGATACGTTCGGCACGATCATGGGACAGATCGACCGTTGCCGTCGTCTCGTGGCTGTTGCGGTTGCCGCCTCACTGGTGCTCAGCTGTGGCGGCAGGGCTCCCTCAGCACCGGAACAGCTTGCCGTGTCCCCGGCCCAGCCGCCGGCGCCCGAGGCGGTCGACATGGGGCAGCCGTGGTGGCGCTCGGTGGTCTTCTACGAGATCTTCGTCCGCTCGTTCGCGGACTCGGCGGCGGGTGCCCGCGCCGATGACGGGGTCGGCGATCTTCAGGGTCTGATCGAGCACCTCGACTATCTCAACGACGGCGATCCCGAGACGGATGGAGATCTCGAGGTCGGCGGCATCTGGCTCATGCCCGTGATGCAGTCGCCGAGCTACCACGGCTACGACGTCACCGACTACCGCGCCATCGAGAAGGACTACGGCACCAACGCAGACTTCAGACGCCTCGTCGGCGAGGCGCATCGACGGGGCATCCGCGTCATTGTCGATCTGGTGCTGAATCACACCTCGAGCGATCATCCCTGGTTTCGTGACGCCTGGAGGGAACGGTCGCCCTATCACGACTGGTACATCTGGTCCTACGAGCCGCACGACTACCTCGGTCCCTGGGGTCAACCGGTATGGCATCGGGCGCTCTGGTGGCAGCGTGGCTGGCGGCACTTCAACCACCTGAGCTATTACGGAATCTTCTGGTCCGGCATGCCCGACCTCGACTACCGCAGCCCGGAAGTCACCCGCGCCATGCAGGAGGTCAGCCGCTTCTGGATCGAGGAGATGGGCGCCGACGGCTTTCGGCTCGACGCGATACGGCACCTGATCGAGGACGGCGCCGTGCAGGAGGACACCCCCGAGACTCACGACTGGCTGCGCGGGTATCAGAGGTTTCTGAAAACGGATCACCCGGAAGTCATGACCGTCGGCGAAGTCTGGGCAGAGACTGCCGTGGTCGCCAGCTACGGCCCGGACGAGCTCGATCTGACGTTCCAGTTCGCTTTGGCGCGGGAGATCCCCGAGGCCGTCAAATCCGGAAGTGCGGCGGCTCTGAAGGCCGAGGCATCGGAGGTCTGGGAGACCTTCCCCGATGGCCGCGCCGCTACGTTCTTGAGCAACCACGACCAGATGAGAGTCATGTCGGTGCTCGACGGTCGGGTCGACAGGGCCAAACTGGCCGCGACCCTTCTGCTCACGAGCCCCGGTGTGCCGTTTCTCTACTACGGTGAAGAGATCGGCGTCGAAGGCACCAAGCCCGATCCGAGCCTGAGAAAACCGATGCCGTGGTCCTCTGAGAAGCATGGAGGGTTCTCCTCCAAGAAGCCCTGGCAGGATCTTCCTCTCGAGGCGAACCGAGTCAACGTGAATCTGCAGAGTGCCGACCGTGAGTCGCTGCTCTGGCACTATCGCCACGTGATCCGCCTTCGAAACCGGCATCCGGCGTTGCGCGTCGGTGATTTCTCGCCGGTGGAGACCGGCGACGATCGAATCTACGCCTTCGAGCGCAGCACCGACGAGGAGAGGATTCTCGTGGTGGTCAATCTCAGCGAAGAGGAGATTCGTGAGTACGATCTCCTGATGTCACCCGAAAGGCTCGAGCCCGAGGTGTCGCCCGAGGAGCTTCTCGCCGGCGGGACGGCGGCGCCTGTCGATTCGAGTGCCTATCGGCCCCTGGCCGAGCTCGAGCCGATGACCGCCTACCTGTTCTGCTGGACCTCGAGCGATGGCTCCTAGACGGAGATCAGCATGTCTCTGGCCGAGCGCATCGAATTGAAGCACCTGCACCCGGCCTTCCTGCCGCGGGAGATGCGTTGGCGGAGCATCGCTTACGCCTCCTTCTTCTGCTGCGGTCTGATCCTGCTGGGTGCCGTCCTGCTGAACTGGATCCCGACGCACACCTGGGTTTACTCCGGATTGGCTTGGCTGTATCGTCGGCCGATCCTGCTTGTTTTCACGCTCGCGGCAGTCCTCGGTGCGGCGTTCTCGCTGGTTGCCTGGCGAGAGGGGCGGCTGATCGTACTGTCGCTGGCGACGCTGCTCACCGCTTGGATACCCTGGTTGGTGATGCGCTGGCCGGCCATCCCCGATCGCCTCGTCGTCGGCTACCTCTCCGCCTACATCGCTCTCGCTCTCGCTCTTCCACTTTGGTGGATGTTTGTCGATCGACGGCGACTGCTACGCCGCTATCCGCCGTATCGCGACCGAGGCTGGCTCGATTCGGGCTAGCGGTTCAGCGCACTCCGGTCGGAGCAGAATCTGGTCGGCGGAATCGGTGCAGGGAGGTCGTCTCGCCCTAGCCGCGAGGTGGCGATCAGAACGAGTAGATCGCCGACAGCGAGAGGGTGTCGCGAAGATCTGAGAAATCGGCCCCAAGGTCTATCTGGATCTGCTTGAAAGCCGCCCCAAAGCCCAAGGCGTAGTGCAGGTTGTCGGAGCCCGGTGAGAGGACCGCTCGAAACAGGTCGTCTCCCGTCGTGGCCCGGATGCGATGGTCCGGGTCGAGCCAGATGCCGAGCCGCAGGGCGAGGACGGGATGGCTCCGGAGAAAGGCGTACTCACCGCCCAGATGCAGCTCATGGGCATCTGGAATCGCTTCGTCGGGGTCGCCCTCGAGGATCGATGAATAGACCACGTAGTCCCACTCGAAGCTGACGGTCAGGTGCCGGCTCGGAGAGGTATAGGCACAGCCGAGCCCGAGAACCGGCGGAAACTGCCAGGTGCCGGAGAAGTGCCACTCCCTCGGGTTGTCGGGCGATGCGGCTGGACCGGGCCAGCCATCCCACTGGCCAGGGACGTCGAATCCCGAGCGCGCGAAGCCGCCCACGCGCCAACGCTCGGTTGCGCGCCAGAGGAAGCCCAACGCCAAGTCGACGGTCGAGTCGTGCACTCGAGTCGAGGTGCGCCACGGCGAGCGCTCCGGAAGATAGGAATTGGCCGAGAAGAAAGCCTCTAGAGTGTTGTCGTCGGGAAGATAGGCCGTGGTTTCCAGGTCGAGATCGACCTGCAGATAACTCATCGCTAGACCGAGACTGAACGAGTCGTTGATGCGACGGGCGGCAGCGAAGCCCCAGCTGACCACACCGAGGTTTGTGGAGCCAGGCCTGTCGATCCAGCGGTCGGTGTCGAGATAGGTCGAGCCTTCGGCGAAGAGCCCATTGGTGGTGAAAGCCGAGGCAAACCTGGCGAGCTGATGGCGGTAGATCGCCAGCGACCAGTTCTTCAGCGGGTGGACGTAGGAGAGAAAGGAGAGCCCGGTGAAGTCGGCCGTGGACTCTCCCCAGCGCAGCTCCGGTGTGGTGTCGATGCCGATTCCGGTTGGATTGCCACTGGCGCGGCCGCCAAAGACGTATGGAGTCGCATAACTCCACGACCGTCCCTCGATGGAGATCTCCGGGCGGGTGAGCTGGGTCAGGCCGGCCGGATTGGCGTAGGCCGCCGTGGCATCGTCGGCCAGGCCGACAAAGGCGCCCCCGAAACCGAGGCTCCTGGCGCCGGGGTTCGAGTAGCCGAGCTCGAGAGTGAGGACCGCCTGGGCGTACGCGCTCGAGGCCAGCAGGAAGCCAGCGACCAGGGTCAGCTTCCGAACCCGAGCATGCATGACATCTGTCTATCCGATTCTCCCCGACGGGGAAACACCCGCCGGGGTGGGGCGGGTAGGAGCGGGCGGCAACCGGTCTCCGCCTCGCTCTGTGAATCTGTCGGACCCGTGGTGGCCATTGCTCCAGAGGCGTGACCGAATCAGTTGGTGGAGGTTCGTCGGGGTCCCCCAGGGGGCTTTCCTCCCTTCCGCTGCAAGAACCCCCTGGAGGACCCTCGCCAAACCTCTGAAACCATCGGAGCCAAAGCGCAGTCAGAGATTCAAGCGCCCTCACCTTTAACGTCCCGCCGAGGTGCCACCCGATTCTGTAGCCGTGACGATCGTGCGGACACGTTTCCGCGGAAACGTGGTGGCCATTGCTCCAGAAGCGTGACCGAATCAGTTGGTGGAGGTTCGTCGGGGTCCCAGCGGAAGAGGTGCCCCAGCGGAAGAGGTGCCAGCCGAATCCGGAGAGGTGCCAGCCGATTCTGGAGACCTTTCTGGTGTTGCGGAGACGTTTCCGCGGAAACGTCGGGATGTCTACAGCTGCCGGTAGCCTTGGACCGCCCAGTTGAGGTCGAGCCTCTCGCCGTCCCAGGTTGGAAAGCCCGTGCTGGCGTCGATCGAGACGCCCTCTTCGTCGAGGAGAGTCGAGAGCTCCTCGAGTGGATCCCGGAACAGGCGTGTTGGCGGCGGCACCGTCGGGATCTTCCAACCTTGCGGTCGGAAGAAGCGCAGCTCGCCGTTGGAGGCGTGCTCGATCTGGTATCCCTCCTCGTGAACGGCCCGATGATGGCGGCGGCAGAGTAGAACCAGGTTGTCGAGACTCGTTTTCCCTCCGTTGGCCCAGTGTTTCAGGTGATGAGCCTCGCAATACTTCAATCCACACCCCGGAAACTGGCAACCTTCGTCTCTGGCGGTCAGTGCCCGGCGAATTGCGGTGGGAATCGTGCGTGTTCGGCGGCCGACATCGAGGATTTTGCCCTCGGAGTCGTGTTGCATGACCACCTTGCCGGCATCGCAACTGAGGCGCCGGGACGTTTCCGCGGAAACGTCTGTGCCGTCCTCGAGCATGGACACTCCGGACTGACTCGGGTCTTCCAGAACCTGGCTGTCTACGTGGACCACCACCTGCAGCCTGTCACCGCGGGTGCCTTTGTCCAGGCCAGAAGCGAGCGCACTCTCGGCGACTAGACCCAGGGCATCCGCTCTTCGTTGGCCAACTGGGACTCCGTCGCCCCGCTCGTCCTTCGTCTCCCGCTCCTTGTCGTAGAGCACCTGCTCTGCCTCTTCCAGAGCTTTCAGTACAGCAGCGCCAGCCTCCGGGTCCAACCGGGCCCGCAGGACAACCATGCCGTCTTCATCCGTGTAGGCCTGAAGGTAGCGGCTGGCGTGCCGCAGGTTCTCGTGCTCCAGTTCGTCTCGTCGATCGACTCTTCGCCAGGCCCGCACGAGCGTCTCCACATGAGCGACGGTGCCGACCTGGGCAAACTCCAAGAGCTCTGCCTCGTTCTCGGCTGTGGCCACACGTGTCAGAGCCCGGACCTTGGAGTAGGAGAGCTCCCCGCAGCGCATCGCCTCAGACAGGAGTCGTAGCTCCCCCAGAGCCCTGGCCACTCGGACCTTCTCCCGGGCCGCCCCCAGCGCCAGTCCAGTACGCCAATTGAGCCAGTGGGCACAGGAGCGAAAGCCGGTGTTCCAACCGCTCTTCTCATCGAACTCCCGGATCAGGACCAGGAGATGATAAGTGGCAGCCTGGATCTGGGCCGAAAGCTCGGCGATCCTGTCGCCAAGCTGTTCGACCTCCACCAGTTCAGGGTGGATCCGTGGCTGGTGTTTGAATGTCTGCAGGGGCTCGATCATGGCGTTCTCCAGGGCAATACAGCATTATAAACCCTTCTTTTTCAACGCTTTAGCTTGCCTTCCAAGGCACGATCGAGGGTCCTCGAGACGTCATTGTTGCCTGGCTGTGAGAACGAACCGTAGAGGAAAGCTACGCGCGCTCCAGGCCCCTTCTAGGCCCGTTCTCGGAAGTCGCGAAAAGTGACGCCGAAAACCTGTCAAGACTTTTCTTTCCTTTTCGAGCGCTATTTTGCGGTGCTCTGTCAGCGACTGACTGACTCCTACCGTGGCTCGGGCCGGTCGAAGCCATACTCGGTCCCGACTTGTCAGTGGTGTAGGGGAGGGCCTTGCGCCCTCCCGCCCTGATTTGGCAATGTGCGAGGCCCTTGCCTCTTTCCGATTTGCCCCTTGAAGCAGCCGCACCTGTGGCGGCCGGGGTTTGCGTGGGCCTCGCTCCCGGTTGAGCGCTCCCCACCCCTGCGGGTGGCGCGCTCTCGGAATACAAGGCTG
>Ga0316192_10003420_pt1 | contig 11583 bp, 8 predicted proteins | sample MerIslwburrow_MG_FD_204931 | JGI IMG/M metagenome (GOLD analysis project Ga0316192, IMG submission 204931) | Coastal sediment microbial communities from Maine, United States - Merrow Island worm burrow | ecosystem: Environmental > Aquatic > Marine > Coastal > Sediment | place: USA: Maine...
CTCCCAGCCGATAAACTCGCCGTTAATGTATCCGATGGCCGAGAGGTTCTCGACCAGCTCGGGCCCGCCGTCGACCTCGACCAGCGCCAGGTCGTCGACCATGTCGACGGTAATGTTGGTCCCAGTGTCGGGCCGCGCCGCCGAGGATCCGTAGGGGCCCAGCGCGCCGTCCAGCGTGCCGGTCCGGACGAAGCCATAGACCGCGGCGTCCTCGGCGTAGGTGCCGGACGGTGCGATCGTGTCGGTCTGGATGTAGGCCCTCATGTTCACGGTTCCGTCGCCGGGGTGTCGGCAGGACATCCAGACGCGAGGGTTCAGGTTGTCGTTGTAGCTGTCCTGCTCGACGATCTGCTTCGGGCACTCGAACATCAGCGTCTCGCCCGCGGTGGCGTAGGCCGGGCCGTCGGTGGGCTCGTCCCAGCCGGAGCCGACGGCGTCGCCGTAGACCGCGGTCGCCGCGGCGAAGATGTCCTGGATCGCGAAGATCTCGATCTTCGAGTCGCCGACGCCGCCGTAGTTGATCTTCGCGACGCGCATCACCAGGTCGGAGATCCCGAGCCGGGCCCAGTTGAAGACGAAGGGGGAGCCAGGGGCCGCCGCCCACATCCCGCGGTTGACGGTGATCTTGATCTTTGCCAGCGGGTAGGACATCGCCCGCAGGTCGCGCCAGGCCAGGTCGGAGGCGAGCGACTGGACCTTGACGCCAGGATAGCGGACGTCGGACTGGACGGTCTGGCCTTGGATGTCCATGTTCGCCGGGTCCTGGGCCATCGCGTAGGTTTCCTGGTAGACGCTGCTCCCTGCGCCGGTCAGGCTGCGCGCCGTGTACTGGACGCGGACCTGGTTCGTGGTCTCTTCCCAGGTCTGGCGGGTGAACTCTTTCAGCTCCAGGATGTTCGACTCGTCGAGCGTGGTCAGGCTCGGGATCGAGTAGTCGTCGCGGGCGAGCTTGACCTTCCACTGGCCTTGACCGCGGTCGAAGTAGAGCGAGCCGTCGATCTGGCGCTGGATCTCTTCGATCAGCGTCGAGATCTGGATCGCGTTGTCGATGACCATCGAGAAGCCGTTGCCCTCGTCGAAGAGGGTCTCGCCCGCCTCCTGGAAGTTCGTCGTGTCGATGTCGGCGGAGCTGATCGAGAGGCCCCAGTCGGTGTCGGTCAGGATCTCGTAGAGCACGTTCATCGGGTTCGCGTCGCTGGCCCCGTTCCCTTCGAGGTTGGGCTGGTGGGCAGCCGGGACGGAGGAGGCCAGGTTCAGCCCGTCCGGGACGCGCCGGACCTCGAAGGCAAAGGGCGAGAGGTTCGAGGAGTTGCCGATCCAGCCGCCGCCGGTCTGCGAGCCGTTGCTCCAGACCATGTGACAGGTCCCGCGGTAGGCGGGGACGTCGCCGGAGATCTTCAGGTCGAGGTAGCTGTCGACCGCCTGGGTCGTCGAGCCCGAGTAGAAGGTCATGTCGCCGGAGATCCCGCCGCTGCCGTGCTCCTCGCCGCCGTAGAGCGTTGTATGGGAGACGGCCGCAGTCTCGCCGTCGACGTCGAAGAGGTGCGAGGAGACGCGCTTCTCGTTGCACCAGACGCCGCTGATCGCATCGACGACGCCGTGGCAGATGGCCATCTGCAGGCCGATGTAGTAGCGGTAGCCGATGGTCACGGTCTCGGAGGAAAACATCCCCGTCTTGACCTCTTCGGTCCGTGCGACCTTGCCAAAGTTTCCGTACCAGATCAGGTTCGGGCCGGTGATCTTGCAGGTCCCCCAGACCAGGGGGACGGCGCGGCCTTCCGTCGCGGTCGGGAAGTTGAAGTCGCCCATCCCAGCGGGCCGGGCGTTCTCGAACGTGGGCTTCGGCCGGATGATCTCGTAGGCGACGGTGAAGGCGGCCCAGAGCAGGAGAGCAAACCAGAACATATTATTCGACTCCAGCGCTGAAGGGGTTGACCCAAGGGACGTAAGGGAAGCCGCCGAAGTTGTCCTCGTTCGAGAATTTCGAGGCGCAGGTCGTCAGCAGATGGTCGCAGCCCGCGTAGACGTCGACCGCGGAGCCTGCCGGGCTTTCCGGGAAGGGGATCTGCAGCGTCAGGACGTTCCCACTTTGGGCGGTGACCAGGCGCTTCTCGTTTCCGTATTCTACGGTCCCGCCGACGGCCCAGTCTGCGCCCTCGCCGCCGACGCCGTCGACGGTGATCGTCGCGCCGGAGACTGCGGAGCAGTTGCCGCTGTACTTGTTCGAGGCCTTCACGGCCTGGCAAAGGCCGTCGTATAGGGTATGATTGCACATGGACTGATACTTGCGGCCGGGGCAGGGGCGCGAGAGGGCCGACTCGGAGGAGACCGAGTAGAGCCTGGCAGCGCCGCCGTTCTTCTCGAACTTGACCGAGACGACGCGGCCGTCCCAGAGGACGATCCCGTTCGGACTGTCGCCGCGGTGGAAGCGGAGGACGCGCAGGCTGACTCGATCCGCCGGGACGATCCCGATGTAACGCTCGGCGATCGGGTTGTCCGCGGGCAGCGTGATCTCCATCTGCTGGCGGCCGCCTTCGCTCGACGAGAGCGTCGGCGACGTCCGCATGATGGTCTCGCTCGTGTAGGTCGCGGCCGAGTAGGTGATGTCGTCCTCGGCGTTCGTGTAGCGGTAGACCGTCGTGTCGATCGTGAACTCGAACAGCTCGATCGGCCTGCCGGACTCGGTGCTGGTTTCAAATGTATCGTAAGCCATCTAGGAAGCTCCTCGAACGGCGACGCGGATGTGGGCGCTGCCGGGGTAGTCGTGCGTGATCTCGACGCGGTCATCAGCCAGGCGGACCAGGCGCAGCAGACTGATCCGTGCGATCTCGTCCAGCGTAACAGCCCCAGCCCAGGCGGAGTCGACGGTCAGGGTCTCGTTGTCGGTGTCCACGACGACGGAGGCCGTGACCTGGCGGGTCAGGATCGACCCGTCCGTCAGTTCAATCCAGATCGAGAGATAAGGTTCCGCGCCGACGACGTAGTCGGTGAAGCCGGTGTTCTCGACCTTGAGGTCGGTCGAGCTGGCCGTCAGGCCTTCCGTCGCGATCAGGTCGTAGTAGAATGTCGGCAGGTAGAAGGAAACCTGCGAGCCGTTCAGCGCGTGGAAGAGCTTCCGGGCCTCCCAGATCGCTTGACGGGTGCCGCCGTAGAAGCCCTTCTGCGTGACGGGGACCGAGGTCAGCTGGTCGGCGTATTGGTCCCACTTGCCGATCTCGGAGTCGATGGTCTGGATCTTCCGGAAGAGGTCCTCGGGGATCGGGCCGTCGGCTTCGTTGTAGCCGTCGAGCATCACCTTCGAGTTGTGCGTCGAGTAGGGGGTCGTGTCGCCGAACGAGTCGCCGACGTCGTTGTCCTTGACGCGCCAGTCCAGGGTCACCTGCTGCAGCGCGTTCAGGTAGGTCTGGATCGGGACGGTCGAGCCCAGTTGTGCGACGCGCAGAGGCATGACCAGAGTCTCTCCCGCGGTGTAGGCGTTCGAGACCGGCGAGGTCAGGTCGAGGCTTCCAGCGTTTACGGTGTCAATCTCGACCGCGTCGAAGACGTCCGGCGCGGACCAGATGATCACCAGGCCGCCGACGCGGTAGTCGGCGTAGTCGGTGTCGACCGTGATGCTCGTCGCGGCTGCGGCGACGTCGGACTCCAGGGTCCTCGCCTCCCACCAGATCGGGACGCCGAAGACGCGGGCGTGCCAGCCGCGCAGCAGGTTCATCATCTTCCGCCGGTCCTCGCCCTCGGGGACCTGGACCTGCATCGACATCGACTGCCGGGGGTTCTTCCGCCAGGAGATCCGCTGCTCGGTGCCGTCGGCCGCCTGCAGGATGTCGGTCTTCCATTCCAGGGTCTCGACGATCGGGCGCTCGGGTTCCCAGGCGAACATGACGACGCGAGAGCCGGTGATCGGGATCGCGAAGGTCAGCGGGTCGGTCACAAAGTCCAGCGTCCCGAGGATGGTCGGCGGGCCGTCGACGTCGATCACGACGTCGAAGACCTTGCCCTCCTGGGGCTGGATCTCGCTCGGCAGCGTGGGCAGCCCGTCGAAGCTGATCCCCTGGCCCGCGTTGTTCGTCGCGGACGTGAAGGTCTGCGAGGTGCGCCGGTAGGAGTTGTAGATCTCGATCTCCTGCGTGACGGTCGAGAGCATATTCCCCAGGCTGATAGATTCCGGGGTGTAGTGGATGTCCTCGAACCAGTGCAGGCCGGGGCCCGAGTCGCTCTCGATCGCGTTCCACTCGTCGAACGGCTTCGGCGTGGGCAGGGTCTCCTCGAAGACACCAGGCAGCGGCGACGTCGTCGGGATCAGCTCGCCGTCGGCAGCGCCCAGGCCGCCGCTTCGAGTCTTGGCTGCAGTCTCCCAGTCGGGGATGTAGCCGCCGACGACTTCGGTCACGGGGCCCGCGTTATAGTCTGCCATTAGGTTACCTTCTTGTAAGCTACTCCGGCGTTTCCGCTCTCTTCGTTATTGTCCTGCTCGTAGCGCTTGCGGACCCAAGGGAAGACCATCCAGGTATCCGAGCCCACGGTCACTTCCTGGCCCGCCGTGAAGGCGTGCATATTTACGATCGAGATGTCGGGCATCTGGCCGAGCCAGTACCAGTCATCGGGAGCCTGGTCCAGGTTCAGGCTGAAGACCGTGATCGGGATCAGCGGCTTGAAGGCGTTCGGCGAGCTGTAGCGCAGCGCCGCCAGGTAGTAGCCCCAGGTGCCGCAGCGGCTGCCGCCGTAGACGGTGCGCCGGTTCTCGCCGGAGGTGTCGGTGCCCGCGGTGGCGCTCCGCGAGGAGAAGGCGACCCACTTCTCCGCGACGGCCTGGTTCGGCAGGCCTTCCGCGTGCATGGTCGCGCAGGTCGTGGTGTCGTTGTTCATCCCGTCCAGGAGGAAGGAGTGCGAGTTCGCGACGGTGTTGTCCGGATCCGCCTGATACCAGTAATGACCGTAGACAAACTCGCCGCCGGTCCAGGTGCCGAACTTCTCCAGGTTGCCGAAGCCGAAGTGCCGGAAGATTCCGGACGAGACCTCGACGACGACGTAGATGTAGGGCGTCGAGCCTTCCCCCGCGAAGAAGTGGTAGGCCGTGTAGGGGCCGGTGCTCTCGAAGTTCACGCGGCGGCCGACGCTGACAGGCATCGACGTATCGCCGCCGCCCGCGTCGTCGGTCATCTCGTGGGCCGCGGAGGCCGTGACCCAGCCGAGGGACTGGTAGAGACCGAGGTCGGTCTCGACGGTCGAGTCCCAGCGGAAGGTGACGACGCAGTCGTTCAGCGAGAGCGTCCCCTGCAGCTTCGAGACGATGTCCAGCTCGTCCTCGGTCCAGGGTGTGGTCGAGAGCCCGGTCGCGAACGTGAAGAGCTTGTCGACGAGGTCGCCGATGTCCGTCGCGGTTCCTGTTTCGTATGCCATTAGCTGGCCTCCTTGATCGCCATGTAAGCGTGCGCGGTCGAGCGCGTACCGTTCTGAAAAATCCGCCAGGCCTGGCCGCCCGCTTCGATGAAGCGGTCCTCGCTCGACGGTCCGCCGAAGGCGTAGCACCACTTGACCTCGTCGATCTCCATGATCAGCGCAGCCGACGGGACCGACTGGACGATGAAGCAAGGGAACATCGGATAATCGTCGTTGCTGCCAGTCGGCCGCAGCTGGGCCGGACCCGCCGTGTCAGCGCCGGAGGACAGGCTCCAGATCAGGTCGTCGAATCCCTGGGTGAGGCTCATGAAGCGATCCTCCTCCGAGCTGGGCGTCGTGCTCGCGAACTGCGGCTTCTGGGTCGGGACGACGCAGACGTCGTCGGTCGGCGAGGTGGCCTTCCGGTTGATGCAATCCAGCCAGCCGCCCGCCGGGGTGTAGAAGATGTTCTGGATGACCCCCGTCGTGTTGTTGCCTATCCAGGGGTCGATGATGCTGGAGATCTCCTCGGTCGTCGAGCCTTTCATGTCGAACTCCCAGGTCGGAGTCGAGATGTACATCGGATAGGGGTATTCGGTCGAGGTGCCGAAGCGGTTCCCCCAGCCCAGGTAGCATTGGAAGTAGTTCGAGCCGATGTTCGCGCAGAGGATGATCCGGTAGCTGTTCAGGTTCAGCCACCAGTTGAAGCTCGTATTCTGCAGGATCATGTAGCAGCCCCTATCATCAGGATCGCCTGCCTCGTGGTCTCCTACGCTGACGCCCGGCTGCTCGTTAATGTCGAAGCTGGCCGAGTAGCCGGTCATGCCGTGGCACTCCCAGTTGTAGTAGTCGCCGCCGACGTTGGAGAAGGTCCGCCAGCCGACGTAGATCCCGTCGCTGCCGCTGCCGTTCCCGTGGGCGATGACCTCGCGCTCGGTGCCGCCGTCCCAGACGGAGTCGCGGTCGACGGTCCAGCCGGTCGCGGCCATCGTCAGGTCGATCGTCGCGGAGCTGCCGGTGCCGCCGGTCAGGGCGTTCCCGGTCAGCGTCGAAGGGTTCGTGCTGTAGCTGCCGGAGTTGTAGATCCGGACGCCGTCGATCACGCCAGCAGCGACCGAGGTGACCTCGATCTGCGCGGAGATGTTCGCGGTCCCGCCGGTCTCGGTGATCCCGAGGATGTCGCCGACGACGTAGCCGGTCCCGCCCGCGTTGATCGCCGCGACCGTGACGCTCTCGCCGCCGAGAATGGCGACGATGTCGTTCGAGAGGTCCAGGTGACCCGTCGAGGAGCCGTGGATCCAAAGACTCATTTTATTGTCCTCTCAAGAAGTGGATGTCCCCGCGGCTAACCTTTGCCCGCCACTACGCCAGCAAAAAACTTTGCCGCGGGGATCATCACGAAATTGCTTGCCGTACTGTCGACCCGTTCTTCTGGATCGTGTTCACGATAACCTCTTCGCCGTCTTCGCTGGCCATCGCGTCGATGACGACCGAGGGGTCCAGGACGTTCACGATCTTCACGTTCATCTGCGGCGTCGCAGTCGAGGGCGTCGCGCCCATCGCGTGCTGCTGGCCGGGAGTCTGTATCGAGACGCGCTCGCCGGGCGTCGCGTTGAAGGCGACGGTCTGCGAGTCGGTGCCGCCGGATCCGCCGACGACGAAGGAGCCACCAGTCGCGAAGCCGGGAAGGCCCAGGCCGCCCGCGGCTCCCTTCAGGAAGTTCATCGCGGCCAGGCGTGCCAGCTGGGAGAGGATGTCGGAGACCATCGAGCGGACCTCCAGCTTCCCCGTCTGCGTAAAGTTTACCAGAGAGTCGGTCATCGTGTCAAACGATTTTTTCGTGGCGTTCTCCGCCAGGCCCGCGGCCTCGGAGACCTCGTCGATCCCCTTCTTCGCTTCGTCGAAGTAGGGGCCGAGCGGTTCCTTCGCCGGGCCTTCCGGGATGAAGGGGCCGAAGCCGGTCCCGCCATCAGCGCCGCCTCCGCCGATCTGGCTCCGCAGGGCCTGGACGCTGCGCTTCAGCTGGGCGTCCTCGACCTTGGCGATCACGTCGTCCAGGACGTCGGTGATCGGCGTGATCCAGCCGTCGGCGACGGCCTTCCCCATCTCGAAGCCCCAGTCGAAGGCCTCGGTCTTCGGGGCTGCCTCGGGCAGCAGGCTTTTGATGCTGATCTCCTGGATCCCCAGGGCCCCGGAGATTTTGTTGATCTCGATGACGATGTTCGCCAGCATCCGCTTGAACTTCTCGACCATCCAGTGCAGGCCTTGCTGCCAGAAATGTTTCGAGTCCTCGATCCCGCCGAAGATCGCGACGGCGATCACCTTCCCCAGAATATTGAAGGAGGCGATCGTACCGTCGACCACTTGGGCAGCGGTCCGCAGCATGGCCAGCAGCGCCAGGCCCACGTCGTCGAGGGTCATCTTCAGCGACTCGCCAGTCACGCCCCAGTCCTGGAAGGCGGCGACGATGTCGATGACGACCGGCTTCAGGGTCTGGAAGGTCGCGACGCCGACGTCCTTCATGAAGACGAAGAACTCGTTCATCGGCTTCGTGAACTTGTCGACGTTGGCTGCCATGTTCCGCAGCACCGCAGCCAGGCCCTTGAAGGTCTTCGTCATGAAGGACTCGGCTCCCTGGTCGCCGAACGCCAGCTGCAGTTCCTGCCAGGCCGAGCGGACCGCGAGCAGCGCGCCGTTCAGGTTGTCGTCCATCACTTCGGCGACGCGCTTCGCCGTTCCGGCTGCCTTCTCGTTCGAGGCGGTGAAGCCCTGGATCTTGCCGTCGGCTCCCTTCAGGAGGACGGAGGCCGCGGCAGCAGAGCGGCCGAAGAGGTCGAAGATCTGCGCCTGGCTGGCTCCGGCCTTCTTCAGGTTCAGGAGCGCCTGGGTCAGGCCTACCTCGGAGACGCGGACATCTTCCAGGCCGAGGTTGAGGTCCTTCAGGATCGACTTCTGCTTGCCCTGCGGTGCTTCCAGCTTCCGCATGACCATCGTTAGGTTGGTTCCGGCGCGGCTCGCCTGGATACCAGCGTCCGAGAGGACCTGGATCCCCGCGGCCGTCTCTTCGAGGCTGACGCCCAGCGTGGCCGAGACCGGCGCGACGTAGCTCATCGCCTCGCCGAGCTGCTCGACGTTCGTGTTCGCGCTGTTGGCGGCGAGAGCCAGGACGTCGATCACTCGCTGCGAGTCGCTGGCCTCGATGTTGAAGCCGGTCAGGACGTTCGAGGCGATGTCCGCAGCGCGGCCCAGCTCAAGCGCGCCCGCCTGGGCAAGCTGCAGCGTGGGCTCGATGCTGGCAAGGACCGCGTTCGTATCGAAACCAGCGCGGGCGAGGAAGGTCATCCCCTGCGCGGCCTCGGTCGCCGAGAAGCGGGTGTTCGCTCCCAGGTCGCGGGCCTTCATCTTCAGCTCGTCGAAGGTCTTCCCGGTTGCTCCGGTGATGGCCTTGACGGTCGACATCTCCTGCGAGAAGTCGGCGAGCGTCTTCGTCATGTTCCGCAGCACGAGGCCGACGGAGACTGCGCCGAGAGCGCCGAGAGCGGAGCGGAGGAGCTTCACTCCGCCCCCGGCCTGGCGGGCACTACGGCCCACCTTTTCGATATTCCGAGAGACGACCTTCGCGCCCTTCTCGTCAATTCGGAGGACTATTCTTTCAGAAGCCATTGAAGAGCCTCGCCTTTCGGAACTGCTGGAGTGCGGCCTGGATTGCTCCGTCGAGCATACCTTCCGGACGCTTCCGGGAGTAGCCGTCGTTCAGACGTTTGATGTAGGGCAGGTTGTTCGTGATGAAGATCCCGCCCGCTCCCAGCTTATAACCTGCGATCACTCCTCGACCTTGCGCGAGGGCCTGCGATTCCGCGGCCCCCGCGCCGGGACTTTCGACGGTCCCCGTGTTGGGCTTTCCCACGGTGACGATCCAGTTCGCCTTGGCGCGGCCGAGGTCGACCGGCGTCAGGGTGACGATCGTCTGGTCGGCTGCCAGAGCAGCACGTCGGACAGTCTTCTCGGAGTTGCCCTTGACGGTATCTGCTAGGATGACCATCCGCTGCGCGAACTCCCCGAAGTTTCTCGACGTTGCCACTTTTTATCCGTCCCTTCCTTGTCTGCGTGGTGGTTCAGGTAGGCGTTGTCCATGACCCGAACCAGATAAAAGGCGTCCTCCTGCTGCTCCTCGTCGAACTCGAAGGTCCTGGTATATTCCAGGATCGCGAGCCAGGGAATCGGTCCTGCTCCGAAGCCGGTCGAGCGGCAGGTGCTCAAGTCCCAGAAGGCGTTCCAGTAAAGCTCCAGGCCCAGGTTCAGCTCGGGCGCGTTCTGGATCTTCTTCGGGAGCGGCTTCCGCATCTTCAGGCTCTGCTTGATCAGCCGCTGCTCGACCTCGCCCTGCTCCAAAGTATAGAGCAGGACGTCGATCAGTTTCCCGAGGCTTCCTCGCGCAGGTTCGCCTTGAACAGGGCCCACGAGGAGGCCTGCTCCTGGACGTCCGCGTAGAGTTCCGGCAGCAGCTTGAAGGTCGCGAGGACGTTGTCCGCGTTCACTTCGAGCAGCTCGCCGCCGTCGGGGTTCTCGATCCCGTGGCTCCAGTTGCCGTCCTCGTCCTTGACCTTCCAGTCCCGGACGACCGCGGCCGCGTAGGCGGCCATCATGATCTCGTTCGACTTCTCGCGGGGCAGCGACTCGGTCGCGATCGCCCGGCGGTAGGGTCGGGCCATCTTCTCGATGGTCTTCTGGAAGTCCTTGTTCGATCCGCCAGCGCGGGAGACGCGGACCATGAACTCGCCGTAGTCGAGCCAGATCCCGTCCTTCTCGGTCTGCGCGTCGGTCTTGAAGTGCTCGTACATACTCATTTTTCCGTGCTCCTCGGTCAGGGTCAGGGGCCCCCGAAGGGGCCCCGTTGTTGTGCTACTCGGCGGCGTCCGGGAGGTAGTCCCAGAAGACCATCAGCAGCGTATGGTCGAGAGCGGCGTCGATCTTCGCGCCGGTCGCGGCGTTCGTCTCCAGGGGGATCGTGATCGCCTGGTCCTGCTCGACGTTGGGCCTGCCATCGCCCAGGGAGATCAGGGGCAGGTCGATCGTCAGACCGGCGTTGTCCTTGACCATGTGGAAGTCGAGCGTCACATCGCTGTTATTCTTGACGGCGTCGATCGCGGCGACGTCGGCGAAGTAGGCGGTCATCGCGCCGCCGACCTCGAAGGTTCCCGCGGTGACCTCGAAGGCCCCCAGGACGCCGATCGCCTTGTTCGGGCTGACATTGTTGTTGATGGTGACGGTCAGGTCCGTGACGTAGGCGAACAGGGCAGTCGGTGCCGCATCCGCGGCGCTGTAGACGGCCAGGTGGATCCGGGGAACGTCCGAGCTGGTATTGAAAGCGTCAGCTTCCACCAGGTCCGGCCGCGTTCCGGCCTTGAGGCTGGTCGGTCCGTCGATGGTCTCGTTCGTCGCGCCGATGAAGGAGAGGTTCGCCATCGCCTTCTCGGCGGTCGGGATGTTGAACTCGAACTCCGACGGGACGCAGCCGACGACGTACTCGGCCTGGATGTCGCTCGGCGAGGCGTCGTCCGGTGCGCCCAGCTGGCGCTCCAGCTGGTAGGTCCGGCGGACGATGTTCGTGCTGTCGCTCTCGTTCTTCAGCACGCGGCCGAAGAAGATCTGGACGGTCTCGGCCGTCGAGGCCTCGGTGACCATCGTCGCTTCGGTCTTGTCCAGGACCAGCGCGTTCGCGGAGACGGAGAAGACGCGGGCGAAGCCGTTGTTCGCAGCGGTCAGGAACTGGTTCCCCGCAGCGCCGCCGGTGTCGCCGCCGATGTAGATCCACTCGCCGGGGACCAGGCCCCAGTCGGTGAAGTCGGCCAGCGTCGAGGTCAGCTGCGGACGCGAGCCCGAGGCGTCGACGTCGATGTCCCCGGTTGCGCCCTGGACGCCGACGCGGACCAGCTTGTGACCGCTGGCGGGCGAGGCGTCAGCGACCAGCGCCTCCGCGACGCCGATGTCGGTGTCGGAGGTGACGGAGGTGACGATCTTCAGCCCGTTGTTCGCGGCGTCGTCGAAGCCCGAGGCGAAGACCAGGTCGTTCACGGCGAAGACATCCAGGCCGCTCGCGGCGTCGTAGGTGTCGCCCACGTCGTCGACGTTGGTGACGGCCTCGAACTCGGCCTTCCTGCGAAGGTCGGCGAACATGAAGCCCTGCATCAGGTCCTGCAGGTT
>Ga0316192_10003422_pt1 | contig 11579 bp, 9 predicted proteins | sample MerIslwburrow_MG_FD_204931 | JGI IMG/M metagenome (GOLD analysis project Ga0316192, IMG submission 204931) | Coastal sediment microbial communities from Maine, United States - Merrow Island worm burrow | ecosystem: Environmental > Aquatic > Marine > Coastal > Sediment | place: USA: Maine...
TTCAAACCAGCGTCACGTTTCCGCTTGCGATATGCCCGCATCCGCTCGGCGGCCGTCAAAGCATTGTCTTTTCGAGGGCGACCTCGATTTCCTGCTGTCGTTTTCATCGATTTAATGTAACGCGTTACGCAAAATAATGCAACTGCTACAGGAGAAATGCCCGTCAGGCCAGGGAACTCCAAAGGTGTTAATTATGTGTCCGGAATAAACCTTGAAAAGAATGGCGCGCCCGACAGGATTACTTGAAACAGCCTAGGGGCTGTTTCAACCCTGCGGGCTTCGCGGCTTCGCCGCTCGGATCAAATTGCTGACGCAATTTGTCGAACAACGTCCACCTCCTTGGGCGGGACACGCCAGTAAATAAAAAGGGCCCCTATTGGGACCCTTTTTGTGGTTATCGACAGATAGCTTACAGAATGTTCCGGACACATGGTTTACACATTACGGCATTTGGGGGAGATCCCGGATGCCCTGGAAAGAGTGTAAACCGATCGGACAGGTATTGATGTTCCTTAGCTTGTTTACTTGTTGGCATCCCTGACGAGGTCGGCCGCCTTCTCCCCAATCAAGATCGAAGGCGCATTGGTATTTGTCGAGACCATGGTTGGCATGATCGAAGCATCGGCGACTCGTAGACCGTCGACTCCGCGGACACGAAGCTCCGGGTCGACGACCGCACCCGGATCATTACCCATGCGACAAGTTCCAATCGGATGCCACGATGTCTGACCGGTTTCACCCGCATACTCAAGAAGCGCCGCGTCGCTCGATATTTCCGTGCCTGGCAAAATCTCGCGCTTAATGAACTTCTTTAAATCCGGTTGCTCCGCAACTTCCCGAATAAGTCTAAGCCCTGCAACGGTCAACTTCCTGTCAACAGCCTCGCGGAGGTAGTTCGGCTCAATTAGCGGGGCTGTCGACGGGTCTCGGGATTTCACGTGAACACAGCCACGCTTCGCAAGCCATGCAACTTCAGGTAGTCAGCCGCCGTTGCGCAACATGTGAGTCAGGAGTGCCTGCGATACATCACCGGTCTCGAGTAACTCTTTGCTTTTCTGATACTGCCTGATGGCGTCGGTCAGATCGGGGCCCGCCTGACCCAAGGGACCCGGTTCGAAGCCCAGTCGGATCAACGACTTTTGCGTCTCGATAATCAGTGTCTCGTCGCCGGACTCCGGGGGCACTGCGGCGCGTTGTTCTTCGATGCGTCGTATTTCGGCTTGCTGCTCTGCCTCCCACATAGCCCGGCGTTGCTCTGCCTCCGCCTGTTGCTCTCGCTGACGTTGCCGTTGACCCGTCGATTTCGCCGCACCGATCACACCACCGATGATGGCGCCGGTCCTGGCCGCTTTGCGACCGCCGACCATATTACCGAGAACTGCGCCACCCAGCGCGCCGTCAAACATGCCCGCCTGTGCCACAGGGAGGCCCAAGGCAAACGTGATAATGACGGTCACAAGAATCAAATTTAGACGCTTCATTGTTCTTTATCCTCCAGTTTGCCGTCACGCCACGTTTCAACCAGTGACATGCCATCGGAGGTCTTGACTTCGACCTCCCCATCCGGCCAGCCGGCCTTGAATTGTCCCGTTATGACCCGCCCGTCGGCACTCGTGAAGCGGCCCTTGCCATTTGGAAGCCCGTCAGCAAATTCGCCCTCGAACAGATCGCCGTCAATGGCTTCATAGCGTCCTTCACCTGAAAACATTCCCGCCAGAAATTTGCCTTTGTAATAATCGCCGTTTGCGCCGAGCCACTCGCCGCTGCCTTCGAGTTCGTCATTCTCGAAAGTTCCGCGGTACTGCTCACCGCTCGAAATTATAAGGTGGCCTGTCCCATGCATCTTGCCGCGTAACAGATCGCCCGTGTACTGGTCGCCGACCGCCGTTCTCAACACACCGTTGCCGGATAGATCGGCGCTGCTCATGCGACCTTCAAAAGTTATGCCTTCGGCTGTTTTCGCAACCAGATACCCGTCAATTTCGTTGCCCATGAACCGGCCTTCGAAGCGGTCATGGCCTCCCGACGCGCTGACGATATACAAGATACCCTGCCCGTTTGCCTTGCCACCGAGCATCGCGCCGTCGTATCGGCCAAGCAGCTTGCCGTCATCGATCCAGCTCAGAACACCGTCGCCGCTTGCGTGATTATTCTCGTCACAATCACCTGACCAGGACACCAGTACGGTCGTTTCCGGGTCATCTTGGTCAAACACAGTGCAACCGGATATCGGATCCGCGTGCCAGGTTTCTGCGAGCGAAATACTGCTGGCGAATACAAGCAAGGACAGACCCGCTTTCCTGGAAAGATTTCTCATGTACATTTTAATTGTCGCTCGTTTGAAGTTGAGTGAAGGAGCCGTCCATGTCGAGCCGTCAACAAAGACCTCGCGCCGCTGCGGCTCAACGTCGCATCGCCGGTCGCGGCATCGACGGGATTGATGGCATCCGCGACGGGCCACCCATCGATGGCATACGTCCCGGGCTTGGTCGCCGCTCGATCGGATTCATCGGACGCGGGCCGCCATACGAAGGCGGTGGGCGCATACCCGGCGGCCGACCGCCGTACGGCGGATAAGGCCGCCCGTACATGGGGCCATAGTAGCCACGGCCGTAGTAGCCGGTGCCAACACCGACGGATCCATAGACCCGTGGAGAATAGCCGCCGTAGGAACTGCAGCCGGCTGCAAACCCTGCCGTCAGCAAGGCGACGGCAGCCGCGAGTGCCAGAGCACGGAAACGGATAGTCATTCGGCTGTCTCCTCGTAATCCCAGGTCATTAACCCGACCACCGCTCCGGTGGGATCGGCGATCACGGCAAGGTCACCGCCCGGCACGTCGTCCCGGGGCGGCAGCAGTAGTTGCGCTCCGAGCGCCTGGGCACGCACCGCGGCGTCTGCGGCGTCCGCGACGCGTACGAACGGTACCCAGACCGCAGGCCGGTCGTCACCCACCTTGCTGATGCCGGCGCGGGCATAACCGCCAGCCGACAACAGCAGATCGTCTTCGCTATCGACATCCCAACGTGAAATCGTGTCGTAATTACCGATCGCGGCATAGAAGTCCGCCGCCTGCAACGAGTTCTTTACGGCGAGCTGGATCCAAATCCAGTCGCCCATACGCGACTGATAATCGGCCGGATCGCCGCTGTCCGAGCGCACGACGCCAAACAGCGCGCCCACCGGGTCGGAGAAGATGGCGAAATCACCCCGCCCGTTGACCTTAACGACCGGCACCAGCGTTTCGCCGCCCAGTGACACTATTTGTCTGGCCGAGACCTCAGCATTGGGGACCGAGACGTAGGAGACCCAGATCGCGCCAGCGACTTCGCCTTTCTGGCGGTCCCGCTGTACGAGGCCGGCAATCGGAATGCCGTCATTTTCTGCCAGGTCGTAAGCGTCGACGCCACTGCCGATCGTGCGCCATGTCCAGCCAAGTAATTCCGAATAAAACTGCCTCGCTTGCTCGTCGTCCTCGACGAATATGTCTGCCCAGACAAATTTGCCGGGGAGCTGGACGTGCGTGGGTGGATCGGCAAGTGGGGGTAAAGGAGGCAGCGTCGCTGCGTCGTCAGCTTGCGCGACATGACCGCACAATGCCAACACGCTCACGAGCACAAGTCGGTTCAACGTCACGCGCGCGCGCGCTTCAGGCTGGCCAGCGCCAACCTTGCGGCGGTCATCCCTGCAGGCACTTGAAGGCTGCCACCTCACGAGAAATGATACGAAACGAAAAAGACGGTTCATGAAATGCACTTGTGCGAATCCCCATAGGCCGGGTTAACGTCGCCAAACCGTAGCAGCTAAAGTCCCGCAATAATTGACAATTGGTGACAACCTCCCGTGGATTTCTGTCATGAATTACCAAAATATTGTCCTGAATTGATTATATTCGGTTGTGGCAACTTGTTATGCTTGCCAGAGTGATAACCTCGGTAGGACAGCTCGAGATCAGCCATTTGCAATACATTAGCTACCCACGACATGCGCTCCGACATAGTCGGACGGCGCCGAAGGCCCTGTAATAAAATGCGACCAACAGCATTATTTTCCTCCTCGATACGCCCTTTTCTAGCGCTCATAGCCACCGTTCTCTCTGTAGCCGCCTGCGAGCAGGAGGCTCCTCGCGAAGCGCCGCCGCTCGAGGTCGCCGTTCTTAAAGTCGAGGCGCGTGACATCCCGCTTTACCTGGATATGGTCGGGCAGACCCAGGGCTCGGTCGACATCCCGATCAGGGCACGCGTGGACGGCGTGCTGGAGGAAATGCATTTTCTCGAAGGCCGGCCAGTTACAAAAGGGCAGCTGCTGTATGTCATCGATTCGCGCCCCTACCAGTCGCAAGTGGCCGAGGCGGAAGGTCGCCTGGCCCAGGCCCGCACCAGCCTTGCCAAAGCGAGCAGTGATCTCGACCGCATCCGCCCGCTGGCCGAAATGGACGCTGTCAGCAAACAGGATCTGGATGGGGCCATCGCACAGTTCGAAGCGGCTGAGGGCGCTATGCAGGCCGCCACGGCACAGGTCGACCAGTCGGAAATCCAGCTCGGCTACACGCGAATCACGGCGCCGGTCGCGGGCCTTATCGGAATCACGAAGGCCAAGGTCGGCGAATATGTCGGCCGCTCGCCGAATCCGGTGGTGCTGAATGTCGTGTCCCAGACCAACCCCATCCGCGTGCGCTTTTCCATCAATGAACGCGAATACCTGCAGTTTAGCCGCCGCCTCGCGAGCGAGATGCGGGACATCGATACGAAGGATGCCACGGACGCGGGACTGCAACTGATTCTTGCGGACAGCACGATCCATCCGCAACGCGGCCGGATCGTAACGTTCAACGCCGCGATTGATCCAACGACCGGCACACTGACACTCGAAGCCGATTTTCCCAATCCCGAACGACTGGTGCTCCCGGGGCAGTTCGCCCGCGTGCGTGGCATGGTCGAGATGCGCAGCGGCGCGATTGCCGTGCCACAGCGCGCCGTAATGGAGACCCAGGGTCTTTTCCAGGTGGCGGTGGTCGCCGATGACAATACCGTAGAGCTGCGCCGCGTCGAGATGGGGCCGCGCACCGACGGGCTGTGGATCGTCGATTCTGGCCTGCAGGTCGGCGAGCGTATCGCACTGGAAGGTCTGCAGCGGCTGCGCACGGGCATGAGCGTCGTGCCGACGGACCCGGAAGCATCCGTCACCGCAGAGCAGGAATAAGCGATGGCTGAGTTTTTCGTTCGCCGACCGATTGTCGCCATGGTGATCGCGATAATCATGGTCATCATCGGACTGCTCGCGATGAACTCCTTGCCGATCGCCCAGTATCCCGAGATCACCCCGCCGATGGTATCTGTCACGGCGAGCTATACCGGCGCCAATGCCGTCAACGTAGAGCAATCGGTCGCAACACCCATTGAGCAAAAGGTCAATGGCGTGGAAAACATGATCTACATGAAGTCGACCAACGCCAGCGACGGCTCGATGAAGCTGGACGTCTCGTTCGAGGTCGGCACCAACCTCGATACGGCTAACGTGCTAACCCAAAACAGGGTATCCGAAGCGCAGGCATTGCTGCCCGAGGAAGTAAAGCGGCTCGGTGTGACGGTGAAGAAACAGCTCTCGTTCCCGCTGCTCCTCATTTCGCTGGTCTCACCAAACGGCACCTACGACGCCGACTACCTGACCAACTACGCGACCATCAATGTCCTCGACGCACTGTCGCGTATCCAGGGCATCGGCTCCGCCACGGTCGTCGGCGGTACCTCGTTTGAGTACGCGATGCGGGTATGGGTGCGGCCCGACCAGCTGGCCAAGCTCGGTATCACCGTGCCAGACATTACCAGCGCACTGCGGCAGCAGAACGTGCTGATACCGGCCGGCCAGATCGGCGGTCCACCCGCACCGCCGGGTACCGAGTTCACCTACACCGTGCAAACCCCCGGCAGGCTGGTCACGGCCGAGGAATTCGGCAATGTCGTGGTGCGCTCGAATCCAGACGGCTCGCAGGTCTTCCTGCGCGACGTAGCACGCATCGAACTCGGCACGCAGGCCTATGTCGTGTCAGCGAGGCTCAACCAGGCACCGACGGCATCGCTGACGATCTACCAGCTGCCCGATGCCAACGGCCTCGACGTTGCCAAGAATGTCTTCGCCGAGATGGATCGCCTCAAGCAACGTTTTCCGGAAGACCTCGACTACGTGGTCTCGCTGGATACAACGCGGCCCGTGGAGGCTGGTATCCGGGAGATTGTCATCACGCTTTTCCAGGCGGTTGGACTGGTTATCCTGGTGGTCTATATATTCCTGCAAAACGCCCGCGCGACCTTGATCCCGACGCTGGCTGTGCCGGTATCGCTTATCGGTACCTTCGCCGTATTCCCGCTGCTCGGATTTTCCATCAACACACTGTCGCTGCTGGGCCTCGTGCTGGCGATTGGTATCGTTGTGGACGACGCCATCGTGGTCGTCGAGGCGGTCACAAAGAAAATGGAAGGTGGCATGAAAGCGAAGGAAGCCACCGTCGAAGCGATGCGCGAGGTGTCGGCACCGATTATTGCCACGTCACTATCGCTGATCGCAGTTTTCGTGCCGGTAGCCATCATGGGTGGCATTACGGGTCGGCTCTACCAACAGTTTGCGATCACGATCGCGGTATCAGTGGCAATCTCCTCGATTAATGCGCTCACACTCAGCCCGGCATTGGCGGCGGCGCTGCTTAAGCCACCGGGCGAACAGACGAGCACTTTCGACCGCTTCTTCCAGGCGTTCAACCGGGGGTTCGAGCGTGCTACAGAAAAGTTCATGGTATTCACGGCCTTTTTCACCACCAGTCTGATCCGGGCTGGCGCGCTGCTTGCTGCGCTGGTCATAGGCCTCGTCATGTTATTTGCCGCGCTGCCGGGCGGTTTCGTGCCGGAGGAAGATCAGGGCTACGTGGTCGCCGCGGTGCAGCTGCCGGACGCAGCATCGCTCGAGCGGACCGAAGCGGTTATGGCCGACATCGAGAAGATCATCGCGGAATTCGATGCCATTGAGAGCGCTACGGCCGTGAGCGGTTTCAGCGCGCTGACGTCGACGACCTCGTCGAACGCCGGATTCATTTTTATACAGCTCAAGGATTGGGACGATCGCCCGGACGAGCGCGATAACGCGCAGAACATCGTGCGGCGACTCAACGAGCAGTTCGCCGCGCGGGTTACTGAAGCCCTGGCCTTCGCATTCGGGCCGCCGGCTATTCCCGGCCTCGGCACCGGGTCCGGCTTTACCATGATGCTGCAGGACCTGGGCGGCAATTCCCCTGAGTTCCTGGCGAACCAGGCCGACCAGTTCATCGCAGCGGCGAGTGCGCGGCCGGAAATTGCCAGCGTCGGAACGCTGTACCGCGCCGGTGTACCGCAGGTGGCCCTGGACATCGACAAGCCCAAGGCCCTGAAGCTCGGCGTACCACTGGCTGACATCAATACCTCCATCGGTGCATTCCTCGGCGGCGCGTACGTCAACGACTTCAATCGCTTCGGCCGTCTTTATAAGGTGTATGTTCAGGCAGAGCCAGAGTACCGCGCCAGCGAGAACGGTATCCGCAGTTTCTACGTGCGTAACAACGAGGGCAGCATGGTGCCACTGTCTACGCTGGTAACGACCGGGCCGGCGCAAGGCGCCGAGTTCACGGCGCGATTCAACCTGTTTCGTTCGGCAGAACTGACCGGCCAGCCTGCCGCCGGCTACAGTTCAGCCCAGGCCCTTGATGCGCTGGAGGAAGTGGCCGAAGAAACACTGCCATCCGACATGGGCTATGCCTGGTCCGACATGTCCTACCAGGAAAAGGCGGCCGCGGGCACGGGCGCTGCGGTCTTCGTCATGGCGCTGGTATTCGTCTTCCTGATCCTCGCCGGACAGTATGAAAGCTGGTCGCTGCCAATCTCCGTATTGCTCGGCACGCCTATCGCGGTTTTCGGCGCCGTTGGCGGGCTGTGGATCGCCCGATTGTTCAGCGAGAGCTACGTCAACAATGTGTTCGCGCAAATCGGCCTCGTGATGCTGATCGGTATGGCGGCCAAGAACGCCATCCTGATCGTGGAGTTCGCTAACCAGGAAATGATTGCCGGCAAGAGCGCCGTGCAGGCGGCGCTCGATGCCGCGAAATCGCGGTTTCGTCCGATCCTCATGACGGCGTTCTCTTTCATCCTCGGCGTGCTGCCACTGCTGGTCGCGACAGGCGCCGGCGCGGAAGCACGCAAGGTCATGGGTATGACCGTGTTCAGCGGCATGCTGGTAGCAACGGTCGTCGGGGTGCTGGTGATTCCCGCGATGTTCGTGTTCGTCGAGAAATACATCAGCAGGCGCGCCGTGCCGAGTGTGTCGTCTTGATGCCTCGCCGCTTTGCCACTCTGTCGTTGCTGTTGCTCGCGGGCGGCTGCGCGCTCGGTCCAGACTACGAACGTCCCGAGATTGACACGCCCGACGGCTATGTGCAGCCGGTGCAGGAAGGCCAAAGCTTCGCCAATGCGCCGTGGTGGGAGCTGTTTGCGGATCAGGAGCTGCAGAAACTGATCCGCATTGCGCTGCAGGAAAACCAGGATCTCGGCATCGCCGTGTCACGCATCGAGGAGTTTCGTGCGATTCTCGGCGTGACCCGCGCCGACCAGTTTCCGACCGTAGACGTGAACGGCAGCGGCAACCGGGGCCGCGGCAGTAGCAACGTGTTCCCGGGCAATCTTATTGACGGCACGACAGAAAATTATCGCCTGGCTGCCGACGCGTTTTTCGAGGTAGACCTTTTTGGCCGCTTGCGGCGTTCAACCGAGGCGGCACGCGCAGAGCTGTACGCCGTTGAGGAGTCGAGACGCAGCATCACTATCAGCCTTGTCTCCAGCGTCGCCAGTACCTACATTTTGCTTCGCGACCTGGACGCCCAGCTCGCGATCGCCGAGCGCACGGAAACGGCACGCCAGGATAGCCTGAAAATTATCGCCGCGCGCTTCGAGAAAGGCACGGTGCCGCTACTCGACGTCAACCAGGCAGAAATCGAACTCGCGGTTGCCAGCGCATCAGTGGCGGTGGCCGAACGCGCGGTCGCACAGACCGAAAACCTCCTTAGCGTACTGCTCGGCCGAAACCCCGGAGAAATTACACGGGGTATTGCGCTTGGACAACAGCTGTTGCCTCCCAATATTCCGGCAGGACTGCCGTCGGAACTGTTGCAGCGACGGCCCGACGTGCTCTCGGCCGAAGCCCAGCTAGCCGCTCAGACTGCGAGAATCGGCGTCGCCGAGGCAGCGCGCTGGCCGTCGCTCTCATTAACCGGGTCGCTGGGTCTCGAAAGCGGCGAGCTCTCGGACCTCAACTCCGGCAACTCTGATTTCTGGAATGTCGGCGCAAACATCTTCGCACCGCTGTTCAATGCCGGCCGCAACCGCAATCGCGTTGCGATCGAACGGGCTCGCACCGAGCAGGCTTTGCTTTCCTATGAGCAGACTGTGCAGCGTGCATTCCTGGAAGTCGAAGATGCGCTGGTTGCGGTACGAACCTACCGCGACGAGCATGCCGCTCGGCGCCGGCAGGTTAAAGCGGCACGCAGCGCGGCGGTTCTCTCCCGCGCCCGTTACGACGGCGGCGTGACCAGCTATCTCGAAGTTCTGGATATCGAACGTTCGCTGTTCAGCGCTGAAATCGCCGAGTCAGAAACGCAGCGGCAGTCGATTATCGCGATCATTGATCTCTACAAGGCGCTGGGCGGCGGCTGGAATCCCGAGCCCTGAAGGACCTGCCGCTCGAGCTGCCGGCCGTGCAACAGGTGCTCGATCTCAGCGCAGTCGATAGACGTAAAGCTCGTGAATTTCCCTGTCGTAGCCGGGATAGAGTCCCGACGGCATCCCCTTGATAATGCGCTCGCCGCGATTGTTCAGGACCACCATCTCTCCGGTCGTCGGATCGAAGTCGAGTCCCTCCACCTCGCCGGCGCGACGGAACTCGGTGAAAGCCTTGATACGAACAGCTTTGTTTTCGTCGGCGACCGGATCGGCCCTTACCTGCCAGAGCCCGTCCGCCTCGGCTAGCTCAGCGTCGCCATCGTCCGCCGTGATGTAGAGATAGCCTTTGTGGACGGCGACTCCCTGCAGAGCGGACGGGGCCGGATCGAGACGCATCTTGCCGGTGTAGTGTCCGCCGCTTAGTGAGTAGCGATAGACATAACCGCCATCAGTCCAGTCGGTCATCCAGATCGCGTCGTTGGCAGGATCTACGGCAACTGCGCTCACTTCGACCTGCCCCGACGCGGGGTCCCAGTCAATCGCCCGTCGATACGCGAGCGTCTCGGCGTCGTACACTGCGATCCGGATGTTCTCGGCCTCGCCGTCCATAAAGTGCTCGATACCTGCGTAAAGCTCGCCAGCGTGAACACTGATGTCGCCAATGTGATTCGCTGCCGTCGGCATCCCGTCGAAGGGCGTTTCATTGCTGGCCAGCAGCTGTCCTTGTTTGTCATACGCGTAAAGCGCCTTGCTTCCGCTAACAAAGTATCCGTTACCGTCCGTCGCGACACCCTGGCGCCCCTGCACTTCGATCACCCGAAGGAACTCGAATGCCGGCCCGCTTGAATTACAAGACGCGACCAAGCCCAGCGCGAGCGCGAGCGTCACAGTATTGTTGCAGCGCCTGACCAGGCTATTCACCGCGCTCGTCTGACTCCGCCACGGTGTATCCCTTACTGTCGTGAAGGGCCTGAACTCTCTCGACGATTGCATCACTGATCAGCCTGGTTTGTTCCGGGCCGATTGAATCAATTGATTTGTTGAGAGAGTCGTACGTTGCCATAACCAGGGAACGTAGTTTCCTGAAACCCGTCGGATTATTTCTGCCGCATATAGACGCGTCATTCTTGATAATCCGCTCGATCGCGCCCGGTTTCTTCAGACTTACGTCGCAGGCTATCGTGAGTCGCATCAGTTCTTCGGCGATGCCATTAAAGTGGCGATCCCATACATGGTGTTGTTTTGGTCGTGACATATAAGTTGCTCATTCTGGTAACTGTCGCAAGTCTAGCACGCACTATTTGACAGCGGCGCGACATCCAAACCTGTGCCCTCGCCGGCGGCTTGCGGCGATCGGGCCATGACGTATACTCGGCCTCCTTTCTAGTTCGGCGCGTCACCTTCGCGAGGAGCCTGCAGAATGAAACAGAATAATTTTGCCTACCTGTTAGTGGCGTTGTTGCTGTTATTGGTTGCGCCACCAGTGCTGGAAACGCTCTTGGGATGGAAAGGGCCGATAATGCGGGCCGCTCCGTATTCCCTCGTCCTGGTCATGGGTGTCTGGAGTCTGCGCATGACCGGCAGGTGGTTTCACACGGTCATCGCGCTGGCTGTCATCGGTATCGTACTGGAAGTGCTGCACGCGATTAGTCACCACAACGCATTCGCTTACCTGACATTGTCGAGCTTTTTGCTATTCCTTTGCTTGTGTACGTTTCTCGTGCTGCGCCAGATCCTGACCGACACCAAAGTTGACCTGAATCGTATCGCCGGAGCCTTTTGCGCGTACCTGATGCTGGGCTTCATCTGGTCGGCTGCATACATGGTGTTATTCGCGATGGATCAGA
>Ga0316192_10003423_pt1 | contig 11578 bp, 9 predicted proteins | sample MerIslwburrow_MG_FD_204931 | JGI IMG/M metagenome (GOLD analysis project Ga0316192, IMG submission 204931) | Coastal sediment microbial communities from Maine, United States - Merrow Island worm burrow | ecosystem: Environmental > Aquatic > Marine > Coastal > Sediment | place: USA: Maine...
GTGTGTTAATCGGGTTGGTGGAAAATGCATAGTTCAGTAATACCATCGACCATTCGAGGATGGGCGCTTAGACAGGATTTCTTTTGACCAATTCCGAACTCCGGCAAGCGTTGCGGCGTTGTTAAAATCACTGTTGACTCAAAATATATTATAAAATATACAACCCTATTCGGTACTTACAAAGAGACTCTTATTGCTTGGGCATAACAGCTGAAGCCTAACTTCTAGTTGTTGCGGACGCGAGGATCTGTTTCCCAGCCTTTGCCTGCTGTCGAGGTGTGGTATTGGCGGACCCAAAAGGGGCGTTATGAATCACTTTTTCTTTGCGCTAGCGTTGATATTTTACGGAGGCCTTGTGCCTCTTTTTTTTAGGCGTCATTTTGCCTTCATGAAAGCAGCCGGTACCCTGAGCATAGCCTTTGGGTGTCTGTTGGGGCTGGTCGATGCGATCTTTAAACTGTTCCACCCGCAGATCAATTCCGTTTCCTTCAGTTACCTGAATGCATTCTCCCTGACTTTTCAAATAGACGCACTGTCGTCTTTTTTCCTTATCGCCATCTTCGCCGTCTCACTGCTGGCAGCGCTTTACAGCTTTCATTACATGGATAACCCCGCCAAAGCGTTGCGGACGGCTATCCATTACTTCTTTTTCAGCTTGCTCGTCGCCGCTATGGCGCTGGTGGTGACCGCCAACAATCTGATCAGCTTCATTTTATCCTGGGAAATCATGTCCCTGTCGTCGTTTTTTCTGGTGGTTTACAACTATGAGACCGCAGAAAACAGGCGGGCGGGCTATCTCTATTTTGTGTTTTCGCAAGTGGGGGCTTTTTTCATATTCGCGGCGTTCGCTGTCATGTATGCCCATACCGGCAGCATCGGGTTCGATGCGGCGGCCGACTTGCCGGATGCGGCCAAAATCTTGGTATTCGTTCTGGCTTTCATCGGTTTCGGCTCCAAGGCCGGCGTCTTTCCCTTTCACGTCTGGCTGCCCCATGCCCACCCGGCGGCTTCCAGCCATATTTCCGCCGTGATGTCGGGTGTCATGATCAAGACCGGCATTTACGGTATCCTCCGCGTCTACGCGGTGCTGGACTGGCCCACGGCGCTCTTTGGCGATATCGTATTGGTCGCCGGTATCGTTTCCGGCGTTTTGGGCGTGGTCTACGCTCTCGGACAGCACGATCTGAAGCGCTTGTTGGCCTACCATAGTGTTGAAAATATCGGGATCATCCTGATCGGCATCGGAATCGGAATGATCGGGGCCTCGGCCGAAAAACCGGCTATGGCCGTGCTCGGATTCGCCGGCGGACTGTTACATGTCCTGAACCACTCGATCTTTAAATCCCTCCTGTTTATGGGGGCCGGCATGGTGCTGCGCAAAACCGGCACACGCTCCATAGATCTTCTGGGGGGTCTGATCAAGAAAATGAAGATTACCGGGACGACCTTTCTTATCGGTTCTCTGGCCATATCCGGTCTCCCACCGCTAAACGGTTTTGTGAGCGAATTTTTAATCTATCTCGGCGGCTTTCGCGGCCTAACGCTGGGAAGAACGGATTTCGCGCTCAGCCTGCTGGCGATCGTGAGCCTGGCGGTGATCGGGGGGCTGGCCCTGGCCTGTTTCACAAAGGTGGTGGGGGTTGTCTTTCAAGGCGAGCCGCGCAGCCGTGCAGCGGAAAACGTGGACGAAAAAGGGCCTATGATGCTGATTCCCATGCTGGTGCTGGCGGCTGCCTGCATCGTGATCGGGGTGTTCCCGACACTGTTTATGACCATGGCGGTCAAGGCCGTTGCGTCCCTAAAGTTGGGTTACGGCACGATTCCACTGGCCCCCTTCGCGCAACTAACCGGCAACATTACCTGGGCCGCCGCTCTTATCTTCGCCGTTTTTTTCATCATTTTGGCGCTGCGTACCGCTTTATACAGAGGCAAAACCATCACGCGATCCGGCACCTGGGGCTGTGGATTCACGCGGCCCACGGTTAAAATGCAATACACGGGATCTTCCTTCGCCGCTTCTATTCTCGAGTTTTTCAAACCGGTGGCACCCGTGACCGTAGACGACCGGAAAGTGAAGGGGAATTTTCCCGAAAAAACGCTTTATCGCAGCCACGTCAATGATATTGCCGAATTGAACATGGGGCGCCTCATCGTGCGTCCGATCCTGTCGCTTTTCGACCAATTGCGCTGGCTGCAGCATGGGGACATACACCTATACATCGGTTACATTTTGTTGGCCATTGTGGCTGTGCTGTTCTTTGTTTAGGGTTCGCGAAAAAATAAGTTCGCCATTTTGGGCGTTGAGGCACCCTACCGGCAAGGCGTGAAAACTCGGCCTATCCGGATATTCCGGGTTTTCGAACCGACAGCCGGACGGGATGCATCGGCGTCTAAAAGGTAACGTTATTTTTGAGCGAGCCCTCAGCCCGGTGAGGCGGCAGCCACTCTGATTTACAAGAGGACATTGTGATGACATCCCTTATCATTCTGGCTTTGGCGATACTTCTGGCACCGTTTTATTCAGCGCTTATCTTGAAGGTCAAGGCGTTTTTCGGCGGTAAAAAAGGGCCGCCGTTGCTGATTAACTATTTTACGCTGATCAAGTTGTTCAAAAAGGGATCGGTCTACAGCACCAGTACCACCGTTATCTTTAAAATGGGTCCGATGGTCTCTCTGTCTGCTGCTCTCACGGTCCTGATGTTCTTACCCATTGCCGGCCAACCACCGCTTTTTTCTTTCAACGGAGATGTTATCCTGCTGCTTTACCTGCTTGGCCTGGGACGGTTTTTCACAATTGCCGCTGCCATGGACACGGCCTCGCCCTTTGAAGGAATGGGCGCAGCTCGCGAGGCCTATTTTCCAATTATCTGTGAAGCCACACTGTTCATGATTTTAATCCTGTTTACCATTCTCACCGGGCAATTGAGTTTGGCGGCCTATTTTTCGAGCGGTCAGCCCCTTATGCTCTGGCAAACGGCCGGGTCACCGCTGTTGTTTGTGGTTATTGCCTTTTTTATTATTCTGCTGACGGAAAATTCGCGGGTGCCGGTGGATGACCCGGCAACTCACCTGGAATTGACCATGATTCATGAAGTCATGGTGTTGGATCACAGTGGGCCCGATTTTGCCTTGATCGAGTTGGGCGCTTTTTTAAAACTATTCTTTTACGCGACGCTGGTCAGCCTGCTGATCTGCCCGTTTTCGCTCGGCAGCCCGGCGGCCGACATCGGCCTTTTCTTTTGCATTCTCGCATTGGTTTACGCAGCCGTCGGTGTTACCGAGTCTGTCATGGCCCGCTTCCGGATGGACAAGGTGCCCCAGTTTGTCCTGACATCTTTTGCCTTGGCCTTTTTTGCAACCGTTATCACCCTGGAGTTCATTAAATGATCGAATTCGTCGATACCATTTTGGCCCTGGTTCTGCTGTCGGTTTTATTCTCATTCGGTACCAGTCGGTTGCCGGCCTTAATCAAAATTATCGCTTTTCAGGGCGTGGCCGTGTCCGTTGTGCCCCTGTTTATCGGCCACGACCTGGGCACCGGCGGAATCGTGTTTACGCTGATTACCCTGCTGATCCGGGGTATCGTCATTCCCCTTTGCATCTATCTGGCCATCAAAAAAGTCGCCATCCGCCGGGAGGTCGAACCCATTGTCGGCTATCATGCGTCACTGCTGGTCGGCTTGATCCTTATCGTGGCCGCCACTTTCGTCAGCCCGAAATTCAATTTGCCCCAGTCCAGCAGCAATGCTCTGCTGCTCCCGACCGCCATTACCCTTTTGGCAGCGGGCATGTTTCTGCTCATGGCCCGGCGCAACGCGATCGCCATGGTTCTCGGTTATATCGTAATGGAGAACGGCATCTATCTGGTGGGCACCAGTTTTTCCGTTCGCGCCCATCACATCGTGGAATTCGGCATCCTGCTCGACGTGCTGGCCGGGGTTATGATAATGGCCGTCATTCTGCAGAATATCAAACAGGCCTTCGATGATGTGGACACGGCACTGCTCAGAACCTTAAAGGAATAGGTGTTCTTCAAATGGTTGAACTTGTATTTCTGGCCCCGCTTCTAACCGGTGCCATCGCCTTTTTTCTCCCGCGAACATCCGGACGGCCGCTGTTGGTGATCACCGGGTTCATCCATCTGCTCTTGTCCCTTATACTGTGGATCCGTCGACCAACAGCTCTGTTTCCTTCTTATTTTGCGGTGACACCCGAGGGGCTTTTGTCGCTGCTGGTCATATCACTGCTGTTTTTCCTGATTTCCATTTACACGACCGCCTATCTCAAGGAAGCCGATATCCAGTCGGAAAATATTTTCACCGGCTCGATGCTGCTTTTTTTATCCACCATGACAATGGTCACCCTCTCTGACCATATCATGGTCATGTGGATCGCCATCGAGGCCACCACACTGGCCAGTGCGCCGTTGATTTACACCCACCGGTCGGCCGCTTCCCTCGAAGCCACCTGGAAGTATGTTTTGATCTGCTCGGTGGGAATCGCCCTGGCCCTTTTGGGTTCGGTACTGATTGACCTTTCCATGGGTGTGGGCGGAGTGGATGTTCCGGTGGCTTTCTCCTCGCTAACTGAAGTGGCCCAGCGTCTCGATCCGTTGTGGCTGAAAACCGGATTTGTTTTTATCCTGGTGGGTTACGGGACCAAGATGGGGCTGGCCCCGATGCACACCTGGCTGCCCGATGCACACAGTGAGGCCCCCAGTCCGGCGTCGGCCCTTTTGTCGGGGGTGCTGCTGAACTGTGCCTACCTGGGGATATTCAAAACCAATAAAATCATGCAGGCTGCAGGGCTGGGAAATTTTTCCGGCAACATTCTGATCGTCTTCGGTTTGGCATCCATGCTGGCAGCGGCAACGTTTATCATCAGACAGACCGAGTACAAACGCTTGTTGGCCTATTCGAGCATCGAAAACATGGGGATCATCGCCTTCGGCACGGGGATTGGCGGGCTTGGGGCCTATGGCGCCGTGCTGTGTCTGATCCATCACAGCCTGATCAAATCGGCCCTGTTCCTTTCTTCCGGAAATATCCTCATGGGTTACGGCAGTCGTCTGATTGAGAAGACCGGAAACCTTGCCAAACTGATGCCCAAAACCTTTGTGGCTTTTTTCGGCGGATTTGTCGGTATTGCCGGTATGCCGCCGTTCGGGATTTTTCTGGGCGAACTGTTGATTATTCTCGGTGCCTTTCGATCCGGACACTATTGGGGGGTTGGACTGTTTATCCTGAGCATTTGCGTGATTTTTGCCGGCTTTGCCAACCATGTCATGAAGATCGCATTCGGCGGCACCGGGGTCGATATTCAAACCAAAGAAATACCCAACATGGTCTGGCCCCAGTTGGCACTGCTCTTTACCTCTATCGTACTCTTTTTCTGGATGCCGGGCACGCTGTACCAAACGATCATCAACGCATTGAAATATTCGGGTTAGGTGACACCAATGGAGACGGGTTTTTTACAGATCGGAAATGGGGAGGCGATTAACAGGGACCGCATCCCGCACCTTGGTTTCGATGACTTTCGCAGCCAGGCCCTGGCGGTCGTCGAAGCCGGGGGCAAAGTCGTCCACTATTTTGCCTACCAGGACGGCTCTGCGGTCAAACTGCTGGCGGTGCTAAGGACCGATCGACTGCAGGCTGCCGGATGCGATGCGCCGGAGTCCTATCCGTCCATGACGCTGCAGTGCGAACCCTTCCATATGTTTGAACGCGAGATTGCAGAACAGTTCGGGATTCGGCCCGAGGGGCATCCCTGGTTGAAGATGGTGCGCTATCACGCCAACGAGCTCGGCAGGCCGGATGTCTTCGGAAACGATTACAGCCAAGACATCCCCGGCCGCTACGATTACTATGCCGTGGAAGGCGATGAAATCCATGAGGTGGCCGTCGGTCCGGTGCACGCCGGCGTTATCGAGCCCGGTCAATTCCGGTTCAATTGCATCGGAGAGCGTGTGCTGCACCTTGAAATTCAATTGGGTTACCAGCACCGCGGGGCCGAAACGCTATTGCTCAATGCCGATGCCAAGCGGCTGCCCATTTTGGCCGAGGGTATCGCCGGTGACACCGCCATTGGAAACAGCCTGTGCATGGCCCAGGCGGTTGAGGCGCTGACCGCGGTCCAGCCCGATACCGGGGCTGACATCATCCGGTTGATCGCATTGGAGCTGGAACGAATCGCCAACCACACCGGCGATCTGGGCGCTCTGAGCGGCGATGTCGCATTTTTGCCGCCGGCCAACTACTTCGGCCGGATGCGTGGTGATTTCCTCAACATGTCGCTGTGGATGTGCGGCAACCGCTTCGGCAAAGGGCTGGTGCGGCCCGGCGGTGTCCGCTTTCCCCTGACCGACGAGGATCGCAGCACGCTGATGGCGCGCCTGAACGAACTCAAACCCCAGGTCGAACATGTGATCGATCTGCTGTTTGCCACTTCCAGTGTCCGATCGCGGTTTGAGGGCTGCGGAACGGTCAGCACGGCGGTGGCGGAAAAATTGGGATTGGTGGGGCCGGCCGGCAGGGCGTGCGGAATTCCTTACGATGTCCGGCGCTGTTTCCCGACCGGGTACTACGGGCAGCAGCATATCCCCGAGAATGCCAAATCTACGGGCGACGTGTATGCCCGGGCCTTGATCCGGGCTGACGAGGTGATCCAATCGATCGAGATGATTCAGTCCCGGCTGAACGAACCGATCGACACGGCGTGTGTCGAAGCCTTCGATGCGTCTTTGGCGCCGGCTTCATTCGTGGTGACGATCAATGAAGCCTGGCGCGGCGAGCTGTCGCACTGCGTGTTGACCGATACGGCCGGCGGGATTTTGCGCTACAAGGTCAAGGATCCTTCTTTCCATAATTGGAACGGACTGGCCATGTCCCTGCGAGATACCGGAATTTCAGATTTTCCCCTCAATAACAAGAGTTACAATCTGTCGTACTGCGGATTCGATCTCTAAAGTGAAACGACCATGCTCAAAACATTGAAAAACAGGTTCGAACAGGGATACAGAACCAGCGCCTATCCCAAAAAGAAAATCGAATTACCGGCCCGCTATCGCGGATTGCCGCTGGTGCACAAGGATGCGCCCGGGGAGCTGGCCGTCACCTGCGCGGCGGCTTGTCCCCAGGACGCCATCGATGCCGAGCGCAAACTGATCGACATGGGACGCTGTGTCTTCTGCGGTGCGTGCGAGCGTCTTTCCGAAGGCCGGTTCGTCTCCTTCACCCGGAATTTTGAGCTTTCGGTTGCCGAGAAAGAGCATTTAATGACCGACGGCACGCTGCCCCCCTTGGCCGAACACGCCCGGCAGCACTTTAAAAAACTATTCGGCCGCTCGCTGCAGCTGCGCCAGGTATCGGCCGCCGGCTGCAATGCCTGTGAAGCGGATTTGAACGTTCTGGCCACCCCGTTCTTTGACCTGGCCCGTTTCGGGATCAATTTCGTGGCCTCTCCGCGGCATGCCGACGGTATCGTGGTCACCGGCCCCGTTTCCGTCAATATGAAAACGGCACTGCTTCAAACCTACGAAGCCGTGCCGTCCCCCAAAGTGGTCATTGCCGTAGGCAGCTGCCCGCTCAGCGGCGGTCCTTTCAGGGGCAGCCCGGAAATCTCCCCGGGCCTGGACAGCCTGCTGCCGGTGGATCTGTATATTCCCGGCTGCCCGCCGCACCCGTTGACCAATCTGCATGGCCTGCTGAATTTTTTCAAATAAAAAAAAGACCGAACCGATCCAGCGGCATCGGTTTCGGCGGCCCTTGTGCGTCTTGCCGGATGGGTGCCTCAACGCCCAAAATTGCCAACTAATTTTCAGCGAACCCTCACGGCCGGATGTCTATGGTTGGATAGACGCCTTTCTTCACTCCGAGAGTATGAGGTTGAATAATGTTGTAAGCGATGTGCTGGATTTTCTGGGCATGCCCTCTGTTCTTCTTGCCGTCGAAGTAGGCCCCGTTGGCTTCGAGGATATGGTCGATACGGTGTTGGAAGGCCTCGACGAAGGCCTTGCCGCTGCCTTCGAAGACCATGGCGCCCAAATTGAGTTTGTCTTTGACCTTGCCAAGGTCTTCGAGGGCGATGCTGTGCTCCTTGAGGTCCTCCGGCCTTCTGATCAGTCCCCAGACCAGGTGGCCCGGTGGAATCCTCAGGGAAGCCTGCATATCGATGATGGTGTGCGGCATGACGATAACGCCTTCACCGACCTGCAACGGATACTCGAAAGTGCCCCGCAGGAATGAATTAAACCCGACAAAAACATTTTTTTCCAGTATTACATCGATCAGTTTGGCGCCGTGGGCGGTCACGTTGTTGCCCTTCAGCTTCGAATCGATAATGTAGCAGTGCTCCTGGGCATTCGCCCCCTTGCCGAGGATAGAACTTTCGATATAGGCGTGCTGGGCGATGAGAACGTTTTCAGCGATGCGGGTCTTGGGTTTGACGACGGCGTAGCGGCTCAGGGAAGCACTCTTAGGAACAGGCATCGGGTCCGAAAGGTGAACCACGTTGAAGACGTCCTGAAAATCTTCTTTACGGCTTTCCAGAAAATCGATGAAAATTCCGGTGGGGCGGCGATCGGGATGAAAGTCGATGTATCTTTTCAGTTCCTTTTCGGGAAAATTGTATTTGAAATCAAATTGATCCTCGGCTTTGATCCAAACCTGGCCGGAGGCCACTTGCTCGTGCCAGAGTTCGCCGACCTGCAGATAAGCGAAGGTTCCCACGGCACACCCGTGAAGGCTGGTCAGATCGACCGTGCTGAAGGGATTGAGGAAACAGCCTTCGATCCAGGACCCATGGATGTTCACAAAGGCCGTCGAGGCCGAATTCTTGATCAGAAACAGCTCCGGGTTTTCCGGGTTGTGCGAGCAGTTGTGGACCAGGGTTTTGATCAGGAAACTGTCCTTGATCACAATCATTTCGTCGTTGTCGAGCGGGAGGTCGATTCCCTGGAAGTGAAATGTGTCGCCGCAAGATTTCAGTTCGTCACCGCGGATGTCACATTTGTACAGTATCGAGTTTTCGACCTTGCACTGCCCCAAGATGTTGCTTCCGGCAAGGTTCGAGTATTTGAATTGATAGTGCAGGGGGTGGTGGGGTGTAATACCGTAGAGGGCGTAATACTTGATCATTTTTTTCAAAGGAACGTAGTACTTGAGGAATCCGGGGACATCGAAATCGAAATGTCTCAAATTGACGTCAACCCGCTGAATAATTCGATCGCGCAGTTTTTCGAGTTTTTGCATCCTTCCTCCACAGCAAGCGTAAGGGGTTTCCGGACCGCGCAGCAGGCCGAGGGGGGACTCTTCGCCAACAGGGGTGCTTATTTGTGCCTGGCTGCAAAAAGACTCTATTTTTTTAGCATAATGACTTTTCGAAGTATAGACTTTTTTCCGCTATAAGCGCGGTAACAAGCAGCATGTCAGCGACGTCATGTAAGCCCCGCATATATTCAAATTTTTTAAGGAAAGCGATTCACTCTAAGATGGGTTCTAAAATTACGTTATGGGCGCCCGCCAGCCGCTGATTGTCAAAAAGGACGATGGGCGGTAACCGGGGTCTTGTTGCGGGGGTGTGTTTGGTGTCGTTAGGCGCTTGGCACTGATCTGGGCATGACAACCGGCTGGGACTCTGTCGACGCAAGGGGCCGGCATAACCTCCAGCACGCAAATCAGTCCAGTTTGGCACAAACGCAACCCGCTTCTGAAACCAGCCGGGAGCCGGACTCAGAAGCGGTTCATTCCGATCACTTATTTTCAGCTTTCAAACAAGTCGACCCACTGCTTGAACCGCTCCACCTTGTCTTTTCCATAGGACGCGAGTTTTTGAAGGATCTCGGGCACCGTTTTTTCCTTGTGGGCGCCGGCGCCGTTTTTGGAGAAGAACTTGTCGGCATAGCAGATGATCTGCTCTTCGATGGTGACCGGAAGCATGTCGCGAGCCGGCAGCGGGAGCCGCTGAAGGCGGATGTCCTTGCGGGTGATGCCCACGCCGACATGGCGTTCGCAGACCAGGGCGTGCCGTTTCAGCCCTTCCGCTTCAAGCAGTGCGCGGCCCAAAACACCGTGGCAGACATACGGGTGGTTGCCATAGCAGCCCAGTTGGGGTGTGGCCGTGAAAAGGATGCCGATGTCGTGCAGCAAGGCGGCCTGCCGGATGAATTCGAGATCCGGTTCGAGGTGGGGGACCCGTCCGGCCGCCGCCAGGGCTCTATCCGCAACCTTCTCAGAATGAGACAGCAAGATCTTATGCGCTTTTGAGTTGCCCTTGTAATGCCTGGCAATGAGCTTGACCGGGTCCATTTAGGCATGCCTCGCCAGCAGCAGGCCCTCGATGAAGGGATCGATGGCGCCGTCCAGCACGCTGTTCACGTTGCCGCTTTCGATCTTGGTGCGGTGGTCTTTGACCAGTTGGTAGGGGTGCATGACGTATGAACGGATCTGACTGCCCCAGGCGATGTCATCCTTGTTGTCGTGGATTTCGCGCAGTTTTTCGTCCTGTTTTTCTTTCTCCGCCTGGTAGAGTCGGGCTCGCAGGACTTTCATGGCCATGTCCTTGTTGCGGTGCTGGGACTTTTCCTGCTGACACTGGACCACGATACCGGTGGGAAGATGGGTGATCCGGATGGCACTACTGGTCTTATTGACGTGCTGGCCGCCGGCCCCGCTGGCCCTGAACGTGTCGATGCGCAAGTCTTTATCCTCGATGTCGATGACAATTTCATTGTCCAGTTCAGGGTAGACGAAAACCGAGGCAAATGAGGTGTGACGTTTGCCGCTGGCGTTAAAGGGTGAGATCCTGACGAGTCGGTGGACGCCAATTTCGCTCTTCAGATAACCGTAGGCATAATTGCCGGCGGCGGTAAACGTTACGCTCTTTAAACCGGCTTCTTCGCCCGGCTGATAGTCGATGACCTCGGAGGCGTACCCCTTGCGTTCAACCCAGCGCAGGTACATCCTGAACAGCATCTCGGCCCAATCCTGGGCTTCGGTGCCGCCGGCGCCGGCGTTAATGGAGACGATCGCGTTGTTGCGGTCATCATCACCGTCGAGCATCAAATCGAGGGAAAACTTACGCAGACGCGCGTCGAGCGACTTGAGCAACTTCTCCGCTTCCTCGAGCGTCTTGGCGTCGGACTCCTCGACGGCCAGATCGAGCAGAATTCCGCTTTCCTCGAGATCGTGCGCCAGACGGCGAAAACGATCGACCTGATCGGACAGTCTCGTCCGTTCCTGCATTATCCCCTTGGTTTCTTCCGGAATATCCCAGAAGCCCGGTTTGGCGATCAGCGCCTCTATTTCCTGCAAACGGTTTTCTTTGGTTTCTAGGTCAAAGATAACCTCGCAGTTGATCGAGTTTTTCTCCAAGTTCCTTGACGGTCTGTTTCAATTCGGCTGACATATCGATTACCTCCTTCCAAGAATTTTTATTCTCCGCAACTGCGTCACCACCGCCCCGCAAAAAAGGATCCCGGCAACTGCCAGGCAGGCGGCCGCAAAAACATCCCCGAAACGGCTGTACAACGAAACTGTTGACATCAACGGCACCCGACGGACTTCTGCCGCATCCGAAA